>Ga0134126_10004711_pt1 | contig 17075 bp, 14 predicted proteins | sample KB31752_FD_96881 | JGI IMG/M metagenome (GOLD analysis project Ga0134126, IMG submission 96881) | Terrestrial soil microbial communities with excess Nitrogen fertilizer from Kellogg Biological Station, Michigan, USA - KB3-175-2 | ecosystem: Environmental > Terrestrial > Soil > Unclassified ...
CGCCACCGTTCAGGCCATGTCTTTTCGAAGGCGACGGGCCGCTTCGGGCCGGGCGCGCGCCGCAGCGGCTCCGGCGCTTCCGGCACGCAGCGCGCCGGTATGTCAGGCACGCAGCGCGACGAGCGCGCCGATCGACGCGACGGAGCTCCATTCGATCCTGGCGCGGCACTTGTCGCCGGCGGCGGCATGAAGCTCGCGCCTGGAATGCGAACCAAAACGGCCCCGCGAGGAGGCCGTCATGGTGCTTGATGGTGGAGGTGGCGGGAATCGAACCCGCGTCCGGAAGCCCTATGCAGTCGGGACTACATGCTTAGTCTCGTCGTTTGGATCTCGTTCTCCCGACGCCGGCGGACAGGCTGCGGTCGAACCAGTCACCTTGCTTTAGCGCTTCGCCCAAGTGACCCGGGCGGGCGCGATCGCTCTAAGTGTCCTCGCTGCGGTTTGCGGTGTTATCCGCTCGCCGCCCGAGCCGAGCGCTGCCCGGTGCGAGGTCCGGCGGGGTTAAGCCGCCAGAGCGTAGCTTTCGTCGTTCGCAGTTAAGTTTGCGAGTGCTCGGGTTTTACGAGGACAAGCGCCTCGGCATGCCCCGCGCTGCTTCGATACCCCCGTCGAAACCAGGACACCCCCGGTAGCTGATATGGGGCCGCCGGCGTTGGCCGGCAAGCGCTGAGAACTGAATCATACCAGCCAAGGTCGCGCCCTCCTCGGAGGCGCCCGAACCGGTCGCCAGGAACCAGTAGCCAAAGTGTCGGGGTTTCCCTACACGCAATCGAGGGTCGCGCCGCTGGCGGTCTCCGATCCCGAGCTCTAGCCTGAGATGCATTGCCATGCATTTGGGGGACCACGATGAATCGATCCGCACTTCTGAGCTTGACACCGGTCGTCCTTGCCGGCGCAGTCCTCGCGCTCTCCGCCTGCAGCCAGTCGTCGAACACCGGCGCGGCGGCCATCGCGTCGGGGCCAGGCTATCCGGCACCGCTTTCCGAGCCGAAGATCACGCTGACGGCGCCCGCTGCGTCGCACGACTACAGCCCGCCGCCGCCCGATGCCGGACACGCCGCACCGGGTACCGACGCATCGGTCGCATTCGCCGCCGACGCGAAAACGGCGCAGGGTGCAGCAGCCGCCGCAGCGGGAAAGTCTGGCTGAGCGAAAAAAAGACGCCGCCTTTTGGGGGCGGCGTCGAGGTCCCCTCGCTAAGGCGCGAGGGGGAGGGAGCCGTCAGGACGCGTGTACGGCCGCCGCGTCCGCAATCGTCAACGATCGAACCATTCGTCGCGCCGCGGCAGCGCGTTGTTGCCGCGGGCATCGGCCGGTCTCGGCAGCACCGTGTCGAGGAGCGTCAGGACGACGAACATTACCACGCTGCTGAAGAAAAAGATCTGCGCGAGCGCGAAAGCCCGCGCGTCGTGAACCGTTGCACCGACGAGCCCGCTCGCGACGGCTAACGCGAAGCACACAAACCCCCACTTCAACATGCGGGTCGCAGGTGCCGTCTCATGCCTGCCCTCGTTTCGAACACCCGGGCGAGTCTAGGGGTGAGCGCGGCGTCCGGCTATCGGGCAATGCCGCATCCGGGTGTCGGACGAACACCGACCTCCGCATGCAGATGCGTGCGGAGGTATCGGGGTATAGTGTGCTCCTTCGATCCGCGCACTTCGCCAGCGGCGCGCATCCACCCGCCCCCCGGTGCCGGGAGGTATCGATTGCGGTCATGAAACGTCTGCTTCCGCTCCGAGTCCTGGCGCCGATTGTCCTCGGCATGCTGGTCGCGCTCGCCGTCGTCGGCTTCGCCGAGATCGGGTACCAGCGCCTCGAATTCGCCAACCGCGCGATGTCGACCGCGCTCGAGATGGAAACGGTGGTCAATCAAACGCTGGCGCTCATCATCGATGCCGAATCGAGCCAACGCGGCTACCTGCTCACCGGCGACCCGTCCTACCTCAAGCCGTACGAAGACGCACTGCCGAAGATCGATCAGAGCTTTGCGCGCCTTCGCGCGCTGGTGGACGCTAGCGGCACCACGTCGATGATCGAGCATGCCGACCGCCTGAACGGGCTGATCGGGCGCAAGCTGAACGACCTCGAGTCGACGCTCGCGTTGAAGCAGCAAGGCGGCCCCGATGCGGCGCTGCAGCTTCTCGACACCGGTGTCGGACGCCGGCTCACCGATCAGATCCGCAGCGAGGCGCAGAGCATCCTCGACGAGCTCTCGCTCTCCGCCCATCGCGGCGCGACTCGCTGGGCGAGCGACATCGAGTTCGGGCGCGTCGGCATGCTGACAATGTCGGCGTTCACGCTGGCGCTGCTCCTCGTCGTGTGGGCACTTGCGCGGCGCGAGCTGCGCTCGCGCGAGGCCAAGCGGCGGATGATGATCGAGGAGCAGCACCGGCTCGAGCGCGAGGTCGCCGTGCGCACCGAGGAGCTGTCGGAGCTGTCGTCGTACCTGCAGACGGTGCGCGAGGAGGAGAAATCGCGCCTTGCGCGCGACATTCACGACGAGCTCGGCGGCATCCTGGTCGGCGCGAAGATGGACGTCGCGTGGGCGACGGAGCGGTGCCGCGCGGGGCTCCCCGACGCGGCGGACAAGCTCGACCGCGCGCTCACGATGCTCGACGAGGGCGTCGAGCTCAAGCGACGCATCATCGAGGAGCTTCGTCCGACGCTGCTCGACAACCTCGGCCTGGCCGCCGCCCTCGAGTGGCAGGCTCGCCAGACCTGTGAGCGTGCCGGCATCGCCTGCGAGCTCGACCTCGGCGAGTTCGTGCTCCCGCCCGACGTCTCGATCGCGCTCTTCCGGATCGCCCAGGAGGCGCTCACCAATGTCGTCAAATACGCGAACGCCCGCAACGTGCGCCTGGAAGTGCGGCGCGACGCGATGGGCGTGACGCTCTCGGTGGAGGACGATGGCGGCGGCATGCCATCGCGGGCGGCATCGAACCGCCTGTCGCACGGAATTGCCGGCATGCGCCAGCGCGTGCGCGCATTCGAAGGACGGTTCACGATCAGGAGCCGCCCCGGCGCCGGCACGACGATCGAGGCATTCATTCCGCTCGAAGCAGATCTATCCGGGGAAGCGGCAGGGCTGATCGCAGAAACCGTGACGTCGTGGCCGGCCGCCGCCAACGCGCCGGGCGACTGATGCGCGCTCCCGTCAGTGCACGCCGGCGGCGCGCTCCTGCGCGAGGGCGTCGAGGATCTCGTGCACGCGGTGGTATTCGCGCGCCTTGTCGAGGAAGTGATCGGCTCCCAGTGCGAGACTCTTCGCGCGATACTGCGGAAACGCGTAGTTGGTGAGCACGATTACCCGCGCGCCCGGCGGCCGCACCGACACCAGTGCGCGCAGCACGCCAAGGCCGGTCCCGTGGCGAAGCTGCAGGTCGAGCACCATCGCGTGCCACGGCGTCGACGCGATGAGGCCGATCGCCGCCTGCTCGCTGTCGGCCTGGCCGACGATTTCGACGCGCCCTGCCTCGACGATCGTTTCGGCGAGACGCTCGCGAATGAGCGGCGAATCCTCGATCAGCAGCACGCGCAGCGGAAGCGGATCGCCGGCTCGCGCTTCGCCCGCGTCGAGGACGACGTCGCGCGCGGGTTCGCGCTCCGGCGCGCGGGCTGCCTCGAGCGACGCAGGCGCCCCCGGCTGCGGATCCCCCGCCCCGGAAACTCCGTGCCCGTCACTCGGCAACGCCTGTTCCATCATTCGATCAGGCCGTTCTTGATCGCGTAGTAGGTGAGATCGGCGTTCGATTTCAACGCCATCTTGTCGAGAATGCGTGTCCGATACGTGCTGACTGTCTTCACCGAAAGGTTCAGCTCGTCGGCGATCCGCGACACGGCCGCGCCGGCGGCGAGCTTGCAGAAGATCTGGAACTCTCGCTGCGACAGTTCGGCGTGGAGCGGCCTCGTCGCGTCGCCGCTGACGCCGTCGGCGAGGATCTGCGCAAGCGACGGGCTCACGTACTTGCGCCCCTGGACGACCGTGCGAATCGCGCTCACGAGCTGCGTCGATGCCGCATCCTTGCTGACGTACCCGGCGGCACCGGCGCGCAGCAGGTTCACCGCGTACTGATCCTCACCGTAAGCCGACAGCATCAGCACCGGCAGCTCGGGGCGCGCGTGGCGCAGCAGCCGCAGCGTGTCGATGCCGTTCTTGTCGGGCATCGAGATGTCGAGCAGCACCACGTCGAATGCGCCGTCGCGGACCGCCGCGACGGTCTCGCTTCCGCTCGCCGCCTCGCCTGCGACCTCCATGTCCGCCTGGTCGGCGATGAACTGGCGCAGGCCGGCGCGCACGATCGCGTGGTCATCCGCGATCAGGATGCGGATCATCGAGATTCCGATCTCGGGTCGGATACCCGATTCTAGACTAGTGACCGGCGGCTCGAGCATGATCCTGGGCCCTGGCGAGGGGCGTCGCGCGGAGCACAGCCTCGGAACGCCACGCGGTCAGACGGTTGTAGAGAGTCTTCAGGCTGATACCGAGGATTTCCGCCGCGCGGCGCTTGTTGCCGCGACAGTGCTCGAGCGTCGCGACGATCGCAATCTTCTCCATGGCGGCGATCGACATTCCGACGCGCATCGGCAGATAGTCCGACGGCTGCCGCGCCGACGACGGCGACGCGTCGAAGCTCACGTCGTCGCCGCCGAGGATGAACGCACGGTGCACGGCGTTCTTCAGTTCGCGCACGTTGCCGGGCCACGAATGATGTGCGAGCGCGTCGAGCGCGGTCGCGTCGAAGCGCTTGCGCGTCCCCGCCGCAGCGTTGTGTGCGTCGAGGAATGCGCGCGCGAGCAGCGTAACGTCTTCGCCGCGCTCGCGAAGCGGCGGCACGGCCACCGGGAACACCGCGAGGCGGTACATCAGGTCCTCGCGCAGCGTGCCCTCGCGCACCGCGGCGTCCGGGTCGCGATTGGTCGCCGCGAGCACGCGCGCGTCGGCACGCAGTTCCTGCTCGCCGCCGACGCGCGCAAAGCGGCCGGTTTCGAGCACGCGCAGGAGGCGCACCTGCAGGTCGGGAGTCATCTCGGTGATCTCGTCCAGGAACAGCGTGCCGCCCGCGGCCCGCTCGAAGCAGCCGCGACGCTGGCGGTCGGCTCCGGTGAACGCGCCACGCTCGTGGCCGAAGAGCTCGGCCTCGATGAGGTTCGGCGGAATCGCCCCGCAGTTGATGGCCACAAACGGGCCGTCCGCGCGGGCGCTGCGCTCGTGGATCGTGCGCGCGACGAGCTCCTTCCCGCTGCCGGACTCGCCGGCGATCAGCACCGTCGCGTCGGTCTCCGCAACGCGCTCGATCTTTCGGTACAGTTCCTGCATGCACGACGAGCGCCCGAGCATGTGACCGAACGATCCCGGCGACGGCTGCGGATGAGGCGGTCGGCTTCCGGTGAGCAGTACGGCGCCGGAGGACGTGGCGTCGTGCATCTTGGCGTCGAGTGGCATTCGCGTTCCCGTTGTGTTGATGAGGACAACAGGGGGATGCTAGGCAAATCCCCGCCCGCCTCGTATCGGTCATGGGCGGATGCTCGTGTAGAGGTTTGTCCTACGCTGCGCGTTCTGGGCTAGAGTACGCACCGATCGATCGTCCGCTGGCAGCCGATGAAAGCATCCCCGCTCATCCCGATGATCCTCTCCGGCGGAGCCGGAACGCGGCTGTGGCCGTTGTCGCGCGAGGCGGCGCCCAAGCCGTTCATGCCGCTCCCCGACGGCGAAACGCTGCTCGCCAAGACCGCCGCGCGCGCGCTGGCCCTTCCCGGCGTCGAGACGCTCATTACGGTGACCAACCGCGACTACTACTTCCGTACCCGCGACACCTATGCGGGGGTCGCCGCCGGCGACCACCCGCCGATGCGCTATCTGCTCGAGCCCTTCGGCCGAAACACCGCGCCGGCGATTGCGCTCGGTGCGCTCGTCGCCGAGGCGCAGGGGCTCGGCGAACATGTGCTGCTCGTGCTTCCGGCAGATCATCTGATCCGCGATCAGCACGCATTCGCCGCGGCGGTCGAACGCGCGCGCGAATTCGCCGTCTCGGGCACGCTCGTCACCTTCGGCATCGCGCCGACCCATCCGGAGACGGGATTCGGCTACATCGAATGCGGCGAATCGCTCGCCGCCGCCGAGGGCGCGCTGCCGCCGGTTTCGCGCGCCCGGCGCTTCGTCGAGAAGCCGACGCTCGAGCGCGCGCGCGGCTACCTCACTGCCGGACACTACGTATGGAACTCGGGCATGTTCGCGTTCCGCGCCGACGCGATCGTCGATGCGCTCGCCCGCCACGCGCCGGGCGTACTCGCTGCGGCGCGGCGGGTGGCGAACGCGCTGGCGGGCGCGAACGACGACTCGATGCTCGAGTTCGATGCGTCGCTGTTTGCGGCGGTGCCCGACATCTCGATCGACTACGCGGTGATGGAGCGCGCGGCCGAAGCCGGCGAAGTCGCCGTGGTGCGCGGCGGCTTCGACTGGAGCGACGTCGGCTCGTGGCAGGCCGTCGCTGCCCTCGCGAGCGCCGACGCTGAAGGCAACCGCGGACACGGCGAGCGCGTCGCCATCGCGACGCGCGGAACCTACGTGCATGCGCCGGACCGCGTCGTCGCCACCGTCGGTGTCGAGAACCTCGTCATCATCGACACCCCTGACGCCGTGCTGGTGGCCCACCGCGACCACCTGCAGCGCGTCAAGGATGTCGTCGGCGAACTGAAGGCACGCGGACACGAGGCGTGGAAGATGCACCGGACGGTGAATCGTCCGTGGGGAACCTACACCGTGCTGGAAGAGGGGCCGCGCTTCAAGATCAAGCGCATCGAGGTGCATCCGGGCGCCGCGCTGTCGCTGCAGCTCCACCACCGGCGCAGCGAACACTGGGTCGTCGTGCAGGGTACCGCGCACGTCACCAACGGCGAGCGCGAGTTCGACGTGCCGATGAACGAATCCACCTACATCCCGATCGAGACTCGCCATCGTCTCGAGAACCGCGGCACCGAGCCGCTGGCGATCATCGAGGTGCAGTGCGGCGACTACCTCGGCGAGGACGACATCGTCCGCTACGACGATCGCTACGGGCGCGCGCCGGCGTAATCCGGGGCCACGCGGCTCGTCGCGACGATGCCGGCGAGGATCAGCGCGATGCCGGCGACGTGATACAGCGCGAGGTGCTCGCCAAGCGTGAGCCACGCGAGGGCGACGCCGAATACCGGCATCAGGTGCACGAAGAGCCCCGCGACTCCGGCACCGAGCGCCTCGACGCCGCGGTTCCAGAACACGTAGGCGAGCACCGACGACAGCAGCGCGACTCCGGCGATCGCGAGCGCGATCCCCCACGTCCACGCCATCGGCTCGCCGAGTGCCGACTCGGCGGCATAGAACGGCAGCACGAAGAGGTCTCCGATGCATGCGATGACGAAGAGGAACGACAGCATGCGCATCCCGGGAGGACGGAAGCGCAGACCGATCGTGTAGGCCGCCCACATCGCCATCGACAGCACGATCAGCAGATCGCCGCCATTGAAGCGCAGCCCGACGATCGCGGCGAGCGAGCCGTGCGAAAGGATCGTCAGGACGCCGGCGAGCGAGACGAGGACGCCGGCGAACTGCATTCGCGTCATGCGCTCGCCGAGAGCGAGCCACGACATCGCGACGATCAGGATCGGAATGAAGGAATTGAGGATGACGCCGTTCGTCGCCGTGGTGTAGCGCAGCCCGAGATAGGCGAGTGCGTTGTGGATGCCGACGCCGGTGACGCCGAGTGCGGCGAGCGCCTTCCAGTGACGGGCGACGAGCGCGCGGTCGCCGATCGCCTGCGGCAGCGCGAACGGCGCCAGCATCACGATGGCGAACAGCCAGCGATAGAACGTCATCGCGAGCGGAGGAACATGGTCGGCAAGCCCGCGGCCGACGATCCAGTTCACCGACCAGAACAGTGGTGCGAGCGTGAGCAGAGCGATCGCGCGAAGGCGTCCGGCGCGCGCAACGGCAGCGGCCATCGATCGATTATGTCATGCGAGGGCCGCGTATAATCAGCGCTCGCGACCGACCTACCGCATCTGATGCGAACGCCGGCGGCCCATGCCGCTTCCGCGACGGCCGCTTCCGCTTCCGCTTCGGCAGCCAGCAGTCCCGCCACCGACCAGGCAGCGCGCGCCGCCGCCATTTCTTCGCCCATCCCGGACACGCTCGCCGGGCTGCCGTCGCTCGTCCCCGAACTGCCCGCCGACGGCCAGCGGGCGGCAGTTGCTCCGCTCGCCGGCTCGGCCGATGCGCTCGCCCTCGCGCAACTCGCGCGCGCCGGACTGCCGCAGGCGCGGATGCTCGCCGTCGTGTGCGCGAGCGCGCAGGCCGTCGCGCGCCTGTCGGCCGAGATCGCGTGGCTCGCGCCGGCGCTTCGCGTAGCGACCTTTCCCGATTGGGAAACGCTGCCCTGGGACCATTTCTCGCCGCACCACGATCTCGTCTCCGAGCGCCTCGCGACGCTCTACCGGGTGACGCGCGGCGAGTGCGACGTGGTGCTCGTGGCGGCCCAGACCGCGCTCTACCGGCTGCCTCCGCCGGCGTTTCTCGCCGCGCGCACGTTCTTCCTCACGCAGGGCGAGACCCTCGACGTCGATGCGTTGCGCGCGCAGCTCGCCGTCGCCGGCTACTCGCACGTCACGCAGGTCGTCTCGCCGGGCGAGTTCTCGGTACGCGGCGGGTTGATCGACCTCTTCCCGATGGGCTCGCCGCTGCCGTATCGCCTCGACCTCTTCGGCGACGACATCGAGTCGATCCGCACCTTCGACGTCGACTCGCAGCGCACGCTCTATCCGGTGAAGGAGGTGCGCCTCTTGCCTGCACGCGAGTTTCCGCAGGACGATGCCGCGCGCGCGCACTTCCGCAGCCGCTTCCGCGAGGCCTTCGAGGGCGACCCGTCGCGCTCGCAGCTCTACCGCGACGTGTCGGCGGGCGTCCTCCCCGGCGGCATCGAGTATTACCTGCCACTCTACTTCGACGCCACCGCGACATTGTTCGAGTATCTGCCGCCGCATACGGTGGTCGCCCTCCACGGCGACGTCCGCGCCGCCGTCGCGGCATTCTGGGACGACACCGAATCGCGCTACCGTCTCCTGCACGGCGACAAGGCGCGGCCGCTGCTGCCGCCACCGAATCTGTTCCTCCCGGCCGACGAGTTCAATGCCGAAACGAAGCGCTTCGCGCGGGTCGGCATCGGCGGCGGTGAGCCCGGCGCCGCGCTGCCGCCCGATGCGCCGACGCGCCGGCTGCCGTCGCTCGCCGTCGACCGACGCGCCGACGATCCGCTCGGCCGGTTGAAGGACGCGCTCGCGCTTCTCGACGGACGCGTGCTGATCGTCGCCGAGAGTGCCGGGCGGCGCGAGACGATGCAGCAGTACTTCGCCGAATACGGACTTGCGCCGCTGCCCGTCGCGTCGTTCGCCGAGTTCGTCGCCGGCGACATGCGCCTGGCGCTCACCGCCGCGCCGCTGCAGGCGGGCTTCGCCTGGCCGGCGCCGCGAATCGCGTTCGTCACCGAGACCGAACTCTACGCCGGCACGCCGCGCCGCGCGGGCCGCGAAGCCGCGCGCACGTCGAACGTCGACGCGATGTTGCGCGATCTGTCGGAGATGCGCATCGGCGACCCCGTCGTGCACGAAGAGCACGGCATCGGCCGTTACCAGGGACTGGTGACCCTCGACGTCGGCGATGGCGAGACCGAGTTCCTCGAGCTCATCTACGCGAACGACGCCAAGCTCTACGTGCCGGTGTCGAACCTGCACGTGATCAGCCGCTACAGCGGAGCTTCGCCCGAGGCCGCACCGCTGCACGAGCTCGGCAGCGGCCAGTGGGAGAAGGCCAAGCGCAGGGCGGCACGCCAGGCGAAGGACACCGCGGCCGAGCTCCTCAACCTGTATGCCCGCAGGCAGGCTCGCGTCGGCCACGCGTTCGGCTTCAAGGCGCACGATTACGAGGCGTTCGCCGAAGGCTTCGGCTTCGACGAGACCGCCGACCAGCAGGCCGCCATCGACGCAGTACTCGCCGACCTCACGACCGGCCGTCCGATGGACCGGCTGATCTGCGGCGACGTCGGCTTCGGCAAAACCGAGGTCGCACTGCGCGCCGCGTTCGTCGCCGTCGCCGACGGCAAGCAGGTCGCCGTGCTGGTGCCGACGACGCTCCTCGCCGAGCAGCACCTGCAGGTGTTCTCCGATCGCTTCGCCGACTGGCCGGTGAAGATCGCCGAGCTCTCGCGCTTCCGCTCGGCGAAGGAGGTGAAGGCGGTCCGCGACGGGCTCGCGAGCGGTGTCATCGACATCGTCATCGGCACGCACCGGCTGATCCAGCCGGATCTCACGTTCGCGCGCCTCGGCCTCGTCGTCATCGACGAGGAGCACCGGTTCGGCGTGCGTCAGAAGGAAGAGCTGAAGCGACTGCGCGCCGAGGTCGACGTGCTGACGCTGACGGCGACTCCGATTCCACGCACGCTCGCGATGTCGCTCGAAGGCATCCGCGACTTCTCGGTGATCGCCACCGCACCGCAGCGGCGGCTCGCCATCAAGACCTTCGTCGCCACGTTCTCGATGGGGATCGTGCGCGAGGCGGCATTGCGCGAGCTGAAGCGCGGCGGGCAGATCTATTTCCTCCACAACGACATCGACACGATCCGCACGACCGCCGAGCGCCTCGCGGTGCTGCTCCCCGAGGCGCGAATCGCCGTCGCGCACGGGCAGATGCCCGAGCGCGAGCTCGAGCAGGTGATGCGCGACTTCTACGCGCAGCGAGTGAACCTGCTGGTGTGCTCGACGATCATCGAGACTGGCATCGACGTGCCGACGGCGAACACGATCGTGATCGATCGCGCGGACCGCTTCGGCCTTGCGCAGCTCCATCAGCTGCGCGGGCGCGTCGGCCGCTCGCATCACCAGGCCTACGCCTACCTGCTGACCCCGCCACAGGAAGCGCTGGCGGCGCCGGCGAAGAAACGGCTGGAGGCGATCCAGATGATGGAGGATCTCGGCTCGGGGTTCTTCCTCGCGATGCACGATCTCGAGATCCGCGGTGCCGGCGAGGTGCTCGGCGAGGCTCAGTCGGGCGAGATCCAGCAGATCGGCTTCCAGCTCTACGCCGACATGCTGAAGTCCGCGGTCGCCGCACTCGAAGCCGGGCGCGAGCCCGACCTCGCTCAGCCGCTCGGAGTCGTCACCGAGATCAACCTTCACATTCCCGCGCGGCTGCCCGAGTCGTACTGCAGCGACGTCCACGAGCGCCTGGTGCTCTACAAGCGCCTCGCGAGCGCTTCGTCGGTAGCCGACCTCGAGCTGCTCCACGAGGAGCTCGTCGACCGCTTCGGCAGCGCGCCCGAGCCGACGCGGGCGCTCCTCGCGTGCCACCGGCTGCGGCTCGCCGCGCACCCGCTCGGCGTCACCAAGATCGACTCGGGCCCCGAGCGGACCACGGTGCAGTTCGTGAAGGCGCCGCCGTTCGACACGACCCGGCTGATCGCGATGGTGCAGAAGAGTCGCCGGATCCGCTTCGCCGGGCCCGACCGCGTGCGCATCGATCAGCCGGCACCGGAGCTCGACGACCGGGCAACGCTGGTGCGCGACTTCCTCGGCGAGCTCGGCCGGTGACCATGCTGCCGCCCGAAGTGCACGTGTTCGTGCGCGACTGGCTGTCCGCCAACCACGTCCTGCTGAAGGGGCGCGACGGCGCTGTCGTCGTCGATACCGGCTATGCGAAGCACATTCCGCTGACCCGCGCGCTGCTGGCGTCGCGAAGCGGGCTCGACGGCAGGCCGCTCATCCGCATCGTCAACACGCACTGCCACTCCGACCACATGGGCGGCAACGCCGCGCTGCAGCGCGACTACCGGTGCCCGATCGCCATCCCCGAAGGCGAAGCAGGCCGCGTCGCCAGTTGGGACGAACACGCGCTCCTCGTCGGCTACGCGGGCCAGCGTGCCGAGCGTTTCGAGGCGACCGAGATCATCCGGTCCGGGTCGGTACACGCCTGGGGCGATCTCGAATGGCGCGCACTCGCAGCGCCCGGTCACGACATGGGGGCGCTGGTCTTCTTCAACGACGCCCACGGGATCCTGATCTCCGGTGATGCGCTGTGGAGGAACGGCTACGGCTTTGTGATGCCTCCGGCGTTCGACGCCGGCGCACTCGCCGCGACGCGTGCGACGCTCGAGATGCTGTCCGGCCTCGGTGCGCGATGCGTGATCCCCGGCCACGGCGAGCCGTTCACCGACGTCGGCGATGCGCTCGAGCGCGCGCTCGTGCGCACGGCCGCGTTCGAAGCCGATCCGCTGCGCCTCGTCTGGCACGCGATCAAGGTGATGCTGGTGTTCACCCTCCTCGACCGCGAGCGCATGGCCGCGGAGCGCGTTCCCGCCTGGGTCGAGGGCACCGGCATCATCCGCGACTTCAATGCCGAGTACCTGGGGCTCGCCCCCGAGGCGCTCGCCGAGCGTCTCGCGACGGAGCTCGTCAAGGTCGGCGCGCTGCGGCGCGACGGAGCCGATCTCGTGGCCGTGGCATCGCCGCCGGATCGAGGGAGACCGTCCCCACCGACCTCATGAACCGGCCGCGTTGCGTCGTCATGCCCATGTGGCGCGCCTCGAACGAGACCTGGGAGTGCACGGGATCGAGCACATAGACTTCGGGGGCGGCGAGTGCGGTGCCGGCGAACGCGCAGAGTGCAGCGCCGGCGGTGGCGGCGAACGGAACGGCGGACAGAAAGCGCGCAATCACGATGTGGATCCTCCCTTGGGTCGAGATGCGGCGTTGGCTCCGGACCGCGCCAGCACCATCCGGATCCTGACCTCGATGCCGTCGGCGACCGTCGCAGGATCAGCCCACTCGCCTTCACCGACGTGGTACTGCAGGCGCTTTACGAAGAACGTGCCCGTCGCGGTTCGCGTTCCCGCAGCGTCGGTCGTCACCAGAATCGGTACGACACAGTCGCGCGTGATCCCCTTCAGCGTCAGACGACCGGCGACGCGATAGCGATTCGCACCGTCGGCGCTGATCTATGTCGAGCGAAAGCGCGCCACCGGATACTTCGCCGTGTCGAGCCACAGCGGACCGCGCGCCGCGGAGTCGGAATCATCGCTCGCGAGGTCGACGCTCGCGAGGTCGACGTCGATCGCTGCAGTCGACCGGCCGGGCGCATCGGGACGAAAATCGATGTCGCCGCGCCATCGGTCGAAGCGGCCGTCGAAGCGCACGCCCATCTGGGTGATCGAGAAGGCGATCTCGCTTTTGCCGCTGTCGACGCCGGTGGCATATGCCGGAGCCCCCATCGCGATCGCGATGCCGGACACGATCGCCACGGTGGCGACGGCGGCGACCCGCCCGCCGATGCGGGGCAGCATCCGCGCAAGCGCCGGATCGCGGTCGACGAAGTGGTGCTTGAGCGCGGCCACGACGTGCAGACAGACCAGCAAAACGAGCGTCGAGTTCAGCGTGATGTGGACGATCAGCAGCTCATCGGCGAGCGCGCGACTCTTGTGCACGAGATCGGGAAGCGGGACGAGCCCGAGGTAGACGACCTCGACACCGGTCGCCGAGCTGTAGACCCATCCCGAGATCGGGATCGCGAACATCAGGACGTACAGCAAGCCGTGCGTGATGGCCGCGCTACGCCGCTGCCACGCGGGCATCGCGACCGGCGGCGGCGGCGGGTGCGTGAGCCGCCAGACGAGCCGCGCGCCAGTCAGCAGGAACACGGTCAGGCCGATCGACTTGTGGACGAGGTACCACTCGAGCTTGCGCGGCGAGATCGGCAGCCCCACCATCGAGACGCCGAGCACGAGGTTGCATGTAATCAGCGCGGCGACGAGCCAGTGCAGCGCGACGGCAGTGTTCGAGTAGCGGGTGTCCATGAAGGCGATCGGTGATCCGCCTGGGCCAACAGCGGCCGGCGGCCGGCCATTCCCGGTCCGGACCGGATCGTCACGCGGAGTGACCGAGGCTCGCGACGAAGGTTCTCACGCCGTCGAGCAGCATCTGCACCGCGAGCGCGGTCAGCACGAGCCCCATCAGCCGCTCGACCGCCAGCATCCCACGCTCGCCGAGCAGCCGTTGCAGCCGGTAGGCAGCGAGCATCACCGCGGTGGCGACAACCATCGCCGCGGTCAGCGCGCCGATCCACGCGAGCCGATGCGTCGGATCGCGCGAGACCATCAGCATCGCTGCAGCGAGCGCCGAGGGCCCTGCGATCGACGGGACCGCCAGCGGGACGAGGAATGGCTCCGTCCCGGGTGGGTCGCCGAACACGCCCTCGGGATGCGGGAACACCATCCTGAGCGCGATCAGGAACAGGATGATCCCGCCGGCAATGGCGAGCGAGACTTCGGAAAGCTGGATCCATTGCAGAAACGTCTGCCCGCCGAGCATGAAGGCGAGCAGGATCACGTAGGCGGCGACACATTCGCGCAGGACCACGCGAGTCCGCCGCTCGGGTGCGACACCGCCGAGTGCAGCGATCACGATCGGCACGTTGCCGAACGGATCGATCACGAGAAAGAGCAGCACCGCGGCCGAAAATATCTCGGGTATCGGCATGACCGTCAGTCTCCTCCGACCCGTCCCTCGCGGCGGGGATCGGCGCCGCCGACCCAGCCGGACGCTGTGCGCACAACCGCCTGCAGTCCGGACGGATCGTCGATCAGGCGTACGTCGCTCCCCAGCGCGCGAAGCTTTGGCGCGAGGTTCGCGACGGCAGTGCCGCGCTCGAGATCGGTCGGACCATTGCGACTGCCGAAGTTCGGCAGCGCAACGGCTGACTGCGGATCGAGCCTCCAATCGACGACCGCGATCAGCGTCTTCGCGACGTCGTTGATGATCAGGCTGCCGCCCGCCGATCCGGCAAGCGCGTAGAGGCTGCCGCGCCGGTCATAGACGATCGTCGGCGCCATCGACGAGCGCGGGCGCTTGCCCGGCTCGACGCGATTGACGACGGGCTTCCCACCCTTCACCGGGACGAACGAGAAATCGGTGAGCTCGTTGTTGAGGAGGAAGCCGCTTCGTGTCATCAGGCGGCTGCCGAACGCGGCCTCGATCGTCGTCGTCATCGACGCCGCGTTGCCGTAGCGATCGACGATGACGAGATGCGACGTCGACGGGAACTCGGCGGCGCCTTGCGGAGCGACCGCGAGCGTGCGCGGGAGGGCGACGCGATGGCGCGGGTCGCCCGCAGGTGCGTGCCCGAGCGTGCCGGTCGCGCGGATCAGCCGCGACCGCGCGCGGAGATAGCGATCGTCGAGCAGCCCCGGTGGCGGCACCTCGAACGCCGGGTCGGCGATCCACGCGTCGCGGTCGGCGAACGCGAGCCGCTCCGCTTCGGCGATGAAGTGCACACTCCAGAACGACTCGACGCCCATCGACGCGACGTCGTAGGGCTCGAGCATCTTCAGGATCTGCGCCTCGGCGATGCCTCCCGACGACGGCGGCGGCATGCCGCAGATGCGATAGCCACGATAGCTGCCGCAAACCGGCCGGCGGACGATCGCGCGATAGCTCGCGAGGTCGCGCAGCGTCAGGTCACCCGGGTGCCGGGGAGCGTGATCGACGGTGTCGACGATGTCGCCGGCAATCGGCCCCGAGTAGAGCGCCACCGCACCTTCGCGCGCGATCGTGCGCAGCGTCGCTGCGTACGCCGGATTGGTGAGCATGTGTCCGACGGCAAGCGGGGTTCCGTCGGGCGTGAGGAAGTATTCGCGCGCCCGCGGCTGCAGGAAATGGGCGTCGGCAACGATCAGCGCGTGCAGCCGCGGCGAGACGGGGAACCCTCGCGTCGCGAGTTCGATGGCGCTCGCGAAGAGCCGCGACCACGCGAGGCGCCCGTACCTGCGGTGGACGGCTTCGAGGAGGCGCAACGTTCCCGGCACGCCCACCGAGCGCCCGCCGACGACGGCGTCATCGAACGCGAGCGGGCGCCCGTCGTCGCCGAGAAAGCGCTGCGGTGTCGCGGCGAAGGGCGCCGTTTCGCGGCCGTCGAACGCGACGGCACGTCCGCTCGCCGCGTCGTGATAGAGCAGGAAAGCGCCGCCGCCGAGGCCCGACGATTGCGGCTCGACGAGGCCGAGCACCAGTTGTGCGGCAACGACGGCGTCGGCCGCGCTACCTCCTGCCTTCAGGATCCGGTAGGCGGCGGCCGTTGCCCACGGATTGGCGGTGGCGACGATGAAATGCCGCGCTGCGACCGCCGCGCGCTCGACCCGGCCGCTCGCAGCCTCGGGGGGAGGCGCGCCCGCGGAGGCTAAGGACGCCTGCGAAAGCAGTGCGCCGGCGGCGAGTATCGCCGCCAGCGCGCGCAAGCATGATGCGCCGAAGTTCGTAAGCCTAACCGCCGTGGAGCGCCAGCAGCGGCACGATCATCAGTGCGACGATGTTGATGATCTTGATCAGCGGATTGACGGCGGGACCGGCGGTGTCCTTGTACGGATCGCCGACGGTGTCGCCGGTCACCGCCGCCTTGTGCGCGTCGGAGCCCTTGCCGCCGTGGTGGCCGTCCTCGATGTACTTCTTCGCGTTGTCCCAAGCGCCGCCGCCGGTCGTCATCGAGATCGCGACGAAGAGGCCGGTCACGATCGTGCCCATCAGCAATCCGCCGAGCGCCTGCGGGCCGAGGACGAGACCGATCACCACCGGCACTACGACCGGCAGCAGCGACGGCACGATCATCTCCTTGATCGCTGCGCGCGTCAGCATGTCGACCGCCACGCCGTACTCGGGCTTCGCCGTGCCATCCATGATGCCCTTGATCTCGCGGAACTGGCGCCGCACCTCCACCACGACCGCCCCGGCCGCGCGCCCGACCGCTTCCATCGCCATCGCGCCGAACAGGTACGGAATCAGGCCGCCGATGATGAGGCCGATGATCACCATGTGGTTCGACAAATCGAACGTCGTCGACAACCCGGCGGTCGACAGCGCATGCGTGTAGTCACCGAACAACACGAGTGCGGCGAGGCCGGCCGAACCGATCGCATAGCCCTTCGTGACCGCCTTCGTCGTATTGCCGACCGCGTCGAGCGGATCGGTGATCGCACGCACCGAATCGGGAAGATCGGCCATTTCGGCGA
>Ga0134126_10004712_pt1 | contig 17075 bp, 15 predicted proteins | sample KB31752_FD_96881 | JGI IMG/M metagenome (GOLD analysis project Ga0134126, IMG submission 96881) | Terrestrial soil microbial communities with excess Nitrogen fertilizer from Kellogg Biological Station, Michigan, USA - KB3-175-2 | ecosystem: Environmental > Terrestrial > Soil > Unclassified ...
ACTGATGGTTTTGCATTTGTTGACTGAGCCATTATTATATTTCCGCTCAACATCAAAGTGGCGGACATCAGTACGCCACCTAATATTTTTACAATATTCATTTTATCTTTTTTAAGTGCAGGAAAACATTCTTTAAAATGATGAAGAACTAAAGATACATAAAACCAAAGCGGAAAATTATAAAGAAAACAGGTTGAGTTTCTCTCCATGATTCGTGTCACCGCAAACTGGCTGCATCGTTTGCTGCCAACCAAATCAATTATGAGACCTTGAATACATCCAACTTTTTAGAGCGATTGAGGAAAACATCTAAAAGGTGCTGCCAGGAAGGTTTTACAGTAAACAAACCTGCCTTTGCCGGCAGGCAGGGTTTAATGGGAGATTCTTATTTTGCTTTAGTATCCCGGTTTAATCTCTGAAAGTTGGGTAATGAATTGGTATGAATGAATCAATATTTTCTTCTGAAGAATCTTCGGATGTTCGTACTTTCGGAAATATAAATGTTGGGCACTATATCAAAACAGACTCTTTACTCAACGATTATTATGAAATATAAACTTCTGGCTCTTATTATTTTTTTTAGCCAAACTTCTTTTAGCCAAATTGATATAAACGACAAAATTGATTCAAGTAATTATTATAGTTATTATTCTTACGGGAAAAACTTAAAAGGACAAAACCTTACCACATCTTGGTTAAAAATGGACGAAGTTGTACCGGTTATTATGGATGAACTTGAAAAAGCTGGACATGACTGGCTCTACGACTATAGCTTGTTTAAAGTGGCACCGGGACAATATATTGTATTGGCTGCATATAGCCGAAAATCAAACTTTGGATTTCTTTATATTCAAGGCCATGAAATTTTCCCTTCTAAAGACCATAGGAACCATTTAACCCAAAACGATTTGCTGGGAGCCGACTATTCTTCATGTGAAGAAACACCATCTGGCAAACCCAATTTTATAAAAATTAAAAAACTTCCAAAGAATGTATTTGTATTAAATGAAAACTGCTATTGGTACCAATACACTGACAATAAAGAAGACATTAAATCTTTGGTTACGAAAGAAACGGCTTTTAAAATTCTTAGACAGGACGTCAAAAAGTATCTGAAAAAAGTGAAGGTGGTCAAATAAACAGCGTGCCACATGGGTATTGCTAAAAGCAGGTCTGACGTGCATTTCATCAGCTTTAGTTCTTGCGGGGCGAAAACATTTATAAATATGAAACCCTTAACCATTTTAATTTTTTGTTTTTTATCGACCAAATCTTATCGCCAGTTTGACAAGCTATTTGACTTAATTAGAACAGTCGATTTAAAAGTTAGGCTGTGACATTAATTTAGCTCATACATGGATTTGACAAACGCCACGCGTTGTTGTAGTTTATGACGAAAAAGCGAGCTCCCCCATCCCCCACATGCCCGCAAATCTTTACTTTTGCTGTTTATTTTATTAAAATATGCGGAGATTTTTCATGGTTTTTTTTCTGTTGGGTTCAGTGATTACATCTTTTGCGCAATACAAAATGCGCACAATTGACCAATTAGTGAACAGGGAAGACCCGGCATGGACTGTGCTTAAGAAATGGATTGATTCTGCAAAAAATAAAGTGGAGGTTCTTCCGGTTGATACATTAAAAGCGAAAGAGGCTTTGTACGAAACACAAGTGACGACCCGGAGTATCATGGGCGCCATTGTTTATTGCACCGGTGGTATTTTAATTGATAATGGATGGATTAGAATTTTAGGTTCCGGTAGCCCTCAAATGAAAAGAACACTTCCCGGTTGGAATAAAGGCAAAGCATTTAAAGAATTTGGCGACCCGCCTGCTTTCATTCTGGTAGCAGATGATGCTGCCGGTGGCTATTTTGCAATCAACTATGGAAATTTTGGACGCGACATTGACAGCATGTATTACCTATCGCCGGATAACTTGAAATGGGAGCCACTCAAAATTAATTACGAGGATTTTGTTTGGTTTTGCTTGATGGGAAATCTGAAAAAATTTTATGCCGGCACCAGGTGGTCAACATGGCAAAAAGATGTTCAGAATTTAAAAGCAGACGACGTGTTTCATTTTAATCCACCGTTATGGTCCAGGGAAGGAAAGTATATTGACAAAAGTGTTAGAACGCCCGTTCCCGTGGGGGAAGAATTTTTTTATGAGATGGACTTAAGAAAGGAAATAAGCCCGAAAAAAAATGGTGAATAACCAATTCTGAACGGTGAGAAATAATCTTTTTCATTCATTATTTTCTCACAAATGAGCCTGGATATATTTGTGGTACGAAGGCTTTACAGTAAATAAACTTTTATGGAAAATTCTTATTTCTTTAGAATTAGACAAATTCACGATAAATTAAATATTCCGACTGACGTATTAATTCAAGCATACTAAGTGTAGCAGGGATCAATATTCAGTTTTGGCCAGTTAGCACAGAGTGCTTACAATTCGACGTGGTGCATGTTTAGTGCCGAGTCGGAAGATTGCCAACAGACGAAGAAATATCAGCTTTTTGTATTTACCTTCGGCGTTGGTTTTTTATCCGACAAGATATCTGGTCGGCGTTGAAAGGGAACAACACAATAAACAAGAGCCTATCGCTGCTAAACTAGATGCAAGGTGTACGTAAAGACAATTTATTTGTACATTATTGAACTTATTTTTTTCAGGGGCTGCTCGACAACATCCAATGACTTTAAAAAATATACTGAGCAGATTAACAAATTGCAAACACCGATAATTTTTCGCACAATACAATTTTCAGACAATCCGCCTTCTAATAAGATTGACAAAATTTTATTCGATAAATATAAATATGCTGATGCTAATGAGGTTTATGGAAAAATATATGAAGGTGACAAATTTGTAGCCATCATTTATACTGTTAAAGGAGACGTTTTAGTACCGATTTTAGGGACTTATGATAAAAACGGCAATCAAATAGATTCTCTAAATCTTTTTCAAAACGCATCTGGTTTCAATGTTCAAAGTGAAACTTATATTAGTTTAAAATTTTACCCTAATAAAGTAATGCAGGAAATCGACAGCACATTAACCTGGACACTAAATGTCAGTGGTGACGATCGACTCTCGGGGTCTGAAAAAATCAATATTGACTCGTTTACTTATACCATCAATGATGCGGGAAAAATAATTTTAAATAAACATCCTTGACCATCCGAGGTGAAATTTGTTTATTGTCCTCTTTATTGATAACGCCATATTAGGTCCGATAGCAAAGCGTACTTCAGCAAACGAACTAATATTCTCTTTTTCTATTTATTTATCTTCATCTTCGCTTTGAACAGGCTTTGGTTTGAAATAAAAATTATAAAATGCCACCTCTCAGAAAGCCTTACTTCTGGCAGGAAGCATAACATTACATCACTGAATTAAAAATGACTTATAGACAAGGAAATAAGAATGATATAACCGGGCTGAAAAATTTAGCGCTTAAATCCTGGAGGCAGTTTCAAAACGAACTAACGGCTGAAAATTGGCAAAAACTGAGTACCAATTTATCTGACGAAAAAATGTACGCATCCCTGTTAGAAAATTCCTACTGCCTGGTTTGTGAAAATGATACGTGTGAGATTATCGGGATGAGTTTCCTTGTGCCGCATGGAAATCCAACGTAACTCTATGACGAAAAATGGTGCTATATCAGGTTTGTTTCAGTTGACCCGGAATATGAAGGAAAGGGAATTGGTAAACAGCTAACTTCAAGATGTATTCAAATCGCGATAGATAACAACGAGCAAACGATTGCTCTACATACTTCAGAAATGATGGATAAAGCAAGACATATTTATGAAAGTTTAGGATTTAAAATATTGAAGGAAATAGTCCCAAGACTTGGGAAAAAATATTGGCTTTACACACTTGACCTTTCTTGATTTCAATGAGTTTTTATAGAAGGGAGTCAATACGTTCTGAAATTAATTTTGGAAACAATTTCTGTTATCAGACATCTGGTGCAACAGGAGATTTCGCATGATTTCCATGTTGCTCTCTTTGGCGTCCTTTTTGCTTCGCGGTTGTCGTATTGTTTTTTGTCTGAACGACATAGCTGTGACTTCAAAAAAATGCAACATTAAAAAAATTGAATTAAATGCATACTGACCTTTTATTATCAAGTTCAAGAAAGTTTATTATTTCATCCCTTTTTTATTTTCTTGCAATGAACTCCTTCGCTCAGAAAAAAGAACCGATATTTTCGGCCAGAAAGAGCGACCCGGTGAAAATGGGATGGATGCAGGGCTTTCCGCCACCGAAGGACAAAATTCTAAGTGTTGCGGATGGCTCATTTTTTAATTTTCCGGCGCTTCGCTGGAGCGTGGTAAACATGCGGCAACTGATGCCTACTGTCAATGTTTCCCGTGGCTTGCAGGCGCCGAGTCCTTTGTCTTATCAATTAGATGAAAATATTGATTCTATTCACTTCCTTCCGTGGGGCGCTAAAACTGAGATGACCTGGGAAGCCTCACTGTGGAAAAATTATACCGATGGCATCATCATCCTGCATAAAGGCCAGGTAGTTTATGAAAAATACTTTGGGGCTTTGAAAGACGACAGAGTGCATGCGGTCATGTCGCTTTCCAAATCCTTCGCGGGCACACTGGCTTCCATGCTGGTGGCTGATGGGTTGCTGGATGAAAACAAACTGGTTTCATTTTATGTGCCGGAATTAAAAGCTTCTGCCTTTGGCGATGCCACTGTACGCGAAGTAATGGATATGACCACCGCATTGAAATACAGTGAAGATTACGCAAACCCCAAAGCAGAAATCTGGGCTTTTTCGGCTGCCGGAAATCCGTTACCCAAACCAAAGGATTATAAAGGCCCGATAGGCTACTACGCTTATTTGGAAACTGTAAAAAAACAGGGCGTGCATGGCCAGGCTTTTGGATACAAAACAGTAAATGCCGATGCGTTGGGTTGGATTATATCAAAAGTAACCGGCAAATCCGTGGCGGAATTATTGTCTGAAAAAATATGGAGTAAGATTGGAATGGAACAATCAGCATTTTACCAGGTGGATGCTTTGGGAATTCCTTTTGCGGGTGGGGGATTTAATGCCGGTCTTCGGGACCTTGCTCGCTTTGGCGAACTTATTTTAAATAACGGAAAATGGAATGGCGAACAAATCATTCCGCAACAAGCCGTAGCAGATATTGAAAAGGGCGGAAGCAAAGAAAAATTTGCCAAATCGGGTCATCCGCTTTTGAAAGGTTGGTCCTACAGGGATATGTGGTGGATTACCGAAAATGCACATCATGCTTTTACCGCTCGGGGTGTATATGGGCAAACTATTTATATTGACCCAACTGCGGATATGGTCATCGTACGATTGGCATCACAGCCCGTGGCGGACAACAGCAACAACGACCCATGGTCATTACCCGCTTATGCAGCGGTTGCCGATTATTTGATGAACAAAAAATAAACTCAAAAACTTTAAACTATGAACACATCCTCATTATTTGATCTAAAAGGAAAAACCGCGATTGTAACAGGTGGAGGTAATGGTATTGGTAAAGCCAGTTGCAAAATGCTGGCGGCATTTGGTGCCAACGTAGTGGTTTCAGATTATAAACTTGACCTGGCAGAAGCGGTGGTAAACGAAATTAAAAAAGATGGTGGAAATGCCACGGCGATTGATTGTGATGTGACAAAAGATGAAGCGCTGCTAAACCTTGTGAATAAAACGATGGAGGCTTATGGCCAAATAAATATCCTGGTGAATAATGTAGGCGGCGGTGGAGCAGGAAAAGAAAGTCCGTCGCAAATAGAAGTGGCGCAATTTGAAAAAGTATTCAAGATGAACGTGTTCAGCATGTGGCGTTTGTGCCAGTTGGTAGCACCTCACATGCAACAATCGGGTTATGGAAGTATTATCAATATGTCGTCTATGGCAAGTATCAATACAAGCCCCGCCATCAGTGCTTATGCCTCTTCCAAAGCCGCCATCAACCACATGACAAGAAATCTCGCTTTCGATTATGGCCCCATCGTTCGTATTAATGCCATTGGCCCGGGCGCCATACGTACAGATGCATTGGAAACAGTATTAACACCGGAAATAGAAAAGAGAATGTTGGCACATACGCCGCTGGCACGTTTAGGAAAAGTGGAAGATATTGCGGGCGCAGTACTTTATTTTGCAGCCCCCGTATCTAATTGGGTAAGTGGGCAGGTTTTGTTTGTGAATGGAGGTGGCGTGCAAACATTAGATTGAGTATTAATTTATTGTGCAATTTTATTTTTAAAGTCGCGGATTTAAATTATTATGAGAAAACCTCGTTTATTTTTTCCAGGTTACCTTTTCTTATTTTGTCTTTTATTTTTGGCACAAGCATTTGCAACGTTTCTCTTCGATTATCAACAACAATCAAAAGGAAAATTATTAGTTCAACGCGGTTAAGATTTTGCTGATACCGTAGATTTTTATCAATCGTAACAAAATAGTCAAAGCCGTTAAAAACAATAAGGCCTAAAAGTTCTCCATTCTTTTTACCCAGCCAACCCATATCCCGAACAGTCTTCACATCATAATCTGGTCCGAAATCACCCTTAGGTTGCCTGGCAGATTTTCGTCAGGCAAAATTCTCATTGAGTTGCTTTTCGGTTGCCAATGATTTTTTAGCCATTTGTAAAACCTGAATCGCCATCTCCTTTGAAACGCCGGGATAATCATCTAAAAATTCATCGAGGCTATCACCACCTTCGACGTAATCGAAAAGGGTTTTAATTGGAACTATTGTGCCGGTAAAAACCGGGGTTCCACTCATTGTTTCCGGGTCAATATTAATCGGTCCGTAATTCATTGCCATAATTATTTTGTGCGTTTCAGAGTTACAACATCAAAATGTGAATTTCGATATGTTTCAAAGGGTTTGTTGTTGCAAATATTACGAATAGTCTAACAAAAGTAAACCCCCTGATTACTCTTTGATTGACTGCATAAAATAATTCAGGCCGCTCACAAGCGGCCTGAATTATTATTATCTTATTATTATCTTTTTACTTCACACTCACCTGATAAATCGTCACTTCATGATATGTTTCTCCCGGTTTTAAAATGGTTGATGGAAAATTAGGCTTGTTGGGAGAGTCAGGAAAATGTTGCGTTTCCACGGCAAGTGCTGAATGCTGTGTCAATGGCTGATTACCGCGGTTTATAAATTTGCCATCTAAGAAATTCCCGGTGTAAAATTGCAAACCCGGTTGGGTAGTATAAATATCCATCGTTCTTCCGCTGATAGAATCTGACAGTGAAGCCACTTTTTGCAGGGAACTGTCTTTTCTGTTTAAAACAAAATTATGGTCGTAACCACCTTTCACATCAGCGAAATCTTTCCCGATTTTTTTTGGTGTCCTGAAATCAAAAGGAGTGCCTGCTACAGATTTTATTTCTCCCGTAGGAATTAATGTACTGTCAACCGGTGTATAACTGTCTGCATCTATCATTAATGTTTCATCAAGAATAGAATTGTGTACATCGCCTGATAAATTAAAGTAACTGTGATTGGTTAAATTAACTGGAGTGGCTTTGTCGGTGGTTGCGCTGTAATCAATTTTTAATCCGTTGTCATTGGTTAGTGTGTAAGTAACGGTAACATTTAGGTTTCCCGGATAACCTTCTTCGCCATCTTTGCTAAGATATTTTAAGGTGAGCGATGGAACTGTATCGTTTGGAATGGATGCATCCCAAACTACTTTATCAAATCCTTTGATGCCGCCATGCAATGTATTTTTTCCGTCATTGGCCGCAAGGTGATAAACCGTTCCATCTAATGAAAACTTTGCATCGCCAATCCTGTTTCCGTATCGCCCAATCAATGCGCCAAAGTAGGGTGGGTGCTGAAGATAAGGCGCGAGACTGTCGAAGCCAATGATGACACTGGAATATTTTCCGTTTTTATCAGGTGTAACAAATGAAGTAACCGTACCGCCATAATTACTGATGGTAACGGTATCGCCTTTGTCATTTACCAACGTGTACAGGTATACTGGTTTCCCATCTACCGTGCCCCAATCGGCTTTAGTAACGCCAGCCTTTATTGACGGAGCATTTTTATTTTCTGCACCGTTATTACAGGCAACCATTAAAGTAGCGAGCGCGCTTGCTGCAAGCATAAACTTTACAAATTTCATGATGATTGATTTTTATTTTTTGATGATGATGAATTATTTCTTAACCTCACCCCAGCCCCTCTCCGAAGGGAGCGGGGGAATTCCCGCGCTAAAAATTTCTACACAACTTTTACATTTTTACCCTGATAACACTAAACGAATACGGCCTTGATGTGACTATCATTTGCTTCTTATTTACCGCAATCTTAGAATCTACAGGCGCTACATTAAATGGTTTTGCAAAAGAATTTTCACTGCTAAGGTCATTGCTTTGCAACGTAGTAAGCGTTCCTTCTGATGCAAACTTTTTGGACCCATCAAGTTTAAAGGTATTGGTTTGTTCTTTACCGGATGCATTTACTACTTTAATAATTAGATCATTTGTATTTTTATCCATCACTGAGGAGACATACAAACTGTCTTGCCCCGTTAGCGCTTTGCCATCACGTAAGGCTGTCACTACATTGGTTCCCCTGTTAGTGGAAAATAATTTTTGTACATAATAATCTGTCGTGCCATAAGACTGAATATTATTAACCCATATCAAATCGGGAGTCCATTGCCAGGCTTCCTCATGGGCAAACAAAGGTGCATAGGAGGCCATGTTTACAACGGCCGCGTTTCTTTCAAGTCCTGTCATGAACGCGGCTTCGGAGATTGCCGTGGCCATGTTGTTTTTATTATTGATGCTTACAGTGTGGTCGCTTTGCGCAGCATATTCCCCGGCAAAAACTTTGGAACCGTTTCTTGGATAGTTATCATAACGGGCGGCATTTCCTAAAAACCATTCGGGCCGGCGATAGTAGTGTTCATCAATTAAATCAGCGCCCATTTTTCTTTCTTCGTTATTGAGATAATCGAATCGCTCCCCGTCGGGGTCTGTGCCGGCACTCACTACCAGCTTAAAGTTTGGATACTTTTCTTTTATAGCTTTGAAAAATATTTTTAAGCGATCAATGTATTGTGGCCCCCAGTTTTCATTTCCAATGCCCATCATTTTTAAATTGAAAGGAGCCGGATGGCCGAGCGATACACGCACCTTCCCCCATTTCGTGTTGGCATCGCCGTTAGCAAACTCAATTAAGTCTAAGGCGTCCTGAACATAAGAGTCTATTTCCGTTAAAGGGACGGATTCTGCGGTGTTAAACTGGCAGGCCATTCCGCAATTTAGAATGGGCAAAGGTTCTGCGCCAATGTCTTCTGCCAACTGAAAGTATTCATAAAATCCGAGTCCGAAGGTTTGAAAATAATCCGGTGCCGGGCGATGTGCAAATTCTGTGTTCCAGCGGTTAATAATTAAATGCCGCTCATCAACCGGGCCTAACGTTTTCTTCCATTGGTAGCGGTTGGCAAGGTCGCGGCCCTCCACAATGCATCCGCCCGGAAAGCGAATAAACCCAGGCTTCATGTCTGCCAGTAATTGTATCATATCGCTCCGGATGCCGCCCGGCCTGTGTTTCCACGTATCAGACGGGAATAGTGAAATCATATCCAAATCAACAATGCCCGTTCCTTCAAAAGAAATTCTGAATTTTCCTTTCCATGCCGTGTCGGTTGCATTAAAACTGATGGCTTCTTTCTTCCATTCGTTTGCTTTACCGGAAGGCGATAAAACAGTTTTTCCTATAACGTCGCCGGAAGCATTCAATAATTCCAAATGAAGTTGTAAGCCGGGAGTTTGCTGCCTGCACAAAACAGAAAAATCATACCGCAAACCTTTTTTGATTCCCATACCGCGAAAGCCTTCATTAGTCAGGCTTAAAGAATCTTCTGTATTTTTTTTAGTGACCCTTATAAAACGTGGATTGCCGGTATTCAAATCCTGCCGGTTAAGCACCAGCACAGCTCCTTCATTAAATTTATTTTGAGCAACAGTCCATCCCATCAAAGCCATAGAAAATTCAAATGACCTGTTTTTAATCAGTTCAGCATAAATGCCGCCATCAGCGCCGAAGTTAATGTCTTCAAAAAAAATACCCCACATGGTTGGTTGCACTTCCGCTATGGGCTTACCGGCCGATACAAGGATAGGCGATTTTGATTGTGCCTGCACGTTCGCCGAAAGAAAGCAACACACGATAAAAGTAATCGCAGCTGATTTTTTTATGATCATAAAATTATGTTTTGTTTTCAGCTAAGGGAATTGGTATTTTTTAAAAGTCTTAATCATTTCACTGTTAAAACCACGACAGAAAAAGGAGGCATCTTCAAACTAATTACATTATCCTTTAAAGTAGCTCCAGTAAAAGTTTTTGGCTCAATTTTATCGGGATTTTCAAATGTATTATCATCCTGCAACTTTGGTGAGCTTAAAATCCTTCCGGTTACATTTTTGCATTTCATTCCGTCCACATTGATGGTAAGGCCTTCCTGCGTGTGTGCATTAATGTTAGTAATGGAAATATGCACTACTCCGGCAGAATCTTTTGACGCAGATGCTGATAAAGAAGGAAGTGTTTCATCACCGAACTTATAATTGTCCGTAATGATTTGCAACGGCAACATGGTAGCGTTTTGATGAACGTTGTACATTTCCATAACATGATAAGTAGGCGTAAGGACGATTTTTTCTTTGTTGGTTAAAATAACCGCTTGTAGCACATTTATTGTTTGTGCCAGGTTCGCCATCCGCACCCTGTCTGCATGGTTATTAAAGATATTGAGGGTAGCGCCTGCAATCATCGCGTCGCGCATAGTATTTTGCTGATACAGAAATCCGGGATTGGTGCCGGGTTCCACATCGTACCATCCGCCCCATTCATCTACGACCATGGCTACTTTTTTCTCCGGGTCATATTTGTCCATAATGGCTCCATGTTTTGTAACCAGCTCTTCCATTTGCAATGCGGATTTCATGGTCTCAAAATATTGTTTCTCTGAAAAATCTACTGCGGAGCCCTTGTTAGTCCAGCTAATAATTGAATAATGGTGCACGCCTATTCCTCCCAACATATTATGTGGAATGTCCCGCATCATCACATCCGTCCAATGATAATCAGCATCGCTTGCCCCTGAAGCAATGCGAAATAGTTGTCCACCTTTGATCCAGTTATTCATAAAAGTGGCATACCTGCGATATACATTGGCATAATATTCCGGGGTCATATTTCCTCCACAACCCCATGCCTCATTACCAATGCCCCAGTATTCTACTTTCCAGGGTTTATCTCTTCCATTCTGCCTGCGCCAGTCGCTCATTGGGCTTTTGCCATCAAAGTTCACGTATTGCAGCCAATCAGATAATTCCTGCACCGTGCCGCTGCCCACGTTTCCGGAAATGTAGGGTTCGGCCCCAAGCTCTTCACACATATTTAAGAAATTATGAGTGCCAAAACTATTGTCTTCTGTAACGCCGCCCCAGTTTGTATTTACGATAGCAGGCCTTTTATCTTTAGGGCCTACACCATCTTTCCAATGATACGTATCAGCAAAACAACCGCCGGGCCAACGTAGTAAGGGGATTTTCATTTTGCGCAAAGCCGCTATCACATCATTTCTTACCCCATCGGTATTGGGAATGATTTTATTGGTATCGCCTACATAAAAGCCATCATAAATGCAGCGGCCAAGATGTTCGGCAAAATGTCCATAGATATTTTTGTTGATAGTAACCTTTCCCTGGTCAGCATGAATCACAATGGTATTTTGCGATGTAGCCAACAAGAACGAGAACAGTAAAGGCACAAATAATGCTTTTTTCATATCAGTGTGTTTTTTGTAAATGAAAGAATTTTTTTGAAAATGCAATCTTTAAAGAACCGAAAGACGAATATATTGAATTATTTTATTAGTGTCAAAATAACATTTATTATATCTGTACTTGTTTCAAACAATAAAGATGATAAGAGAATTTTAATTTGTCAAAAAGAATACATCTGTTTTCTCAATTCATCCAGAATTCCTTTGGGTGGGACGTTGCAGGATTTAACGGATTTTCATTTTGTGCGATAATCTATTACTTCTTTTAATAAAAAAGTCTTCGTCATGCTTTTTAATGACCTATATCAGGAACAGGTAAAGATTCGATACTTTAGCATAACGGAAAAATAAATTTTTTTTCAGGAATTGTTTAAAATAGCTGGATTACTTAAGTACTTATCTGAAGATTATCTGCGTTTTATCTATTTGGTATAGAATGAATTGCCAGGCTAAAAAACCTAATTATTTTTATGAGTAAAAATTTTGAAAAAAATGTTGAATATGAATTTGGATTTAGGATTGATGACATGTTTTCTGTTAATTCAAGCGGAATAGAAACTTTTGATGATAAAGAGTTGGTGGCATATTATAAATCTCCTCAATTTAGTTATCGATATCATTATAGGGTATTCGATGACAGATTTATTAATTGTGATTTACTCAAAAGAACCCGTGATAAATATTCTGTAATGAGAAATTTAATTACAGGTAAGAATATTTCATTGATAACTACAAAGCAAGAAAGTGCTTTTGATTTTCAACATATATTTTTAAGTAGATTACCGGTTGATATAAATTCCATTTCTCTTCAAACCGAGGAGATATCTTATTGTTTCCCTCTTTATCGATATCCGGAAACAGATAATCATCAAACTACCAGTCAAACATACACGAGAATCCCCAACCTCAACGCTGAAATCGTAAATCAAATAGCTACTAAATTATCCTTATCCTTTACTAATGAAAAGGAAATCCCATCAGAAGGGGAGGTTTGTTTTATCAATAGTGTAGAAGTGCGCCCGGAATTTCGTTTAACTTTTGCTCCGATAGATATTCTGGATTACATCTATGCTGTTTTGCATTCCCCATCTTACAGGGAGACATACAACGAGTTTTTAAAAATAGATTTTCCCAGGGCGCCTTATCCAACCGATACGACAACGTTTTGGGAATTGGTGGCGTTGGGTGCAGAATTGAGGCAAATACATTTATTGGAATGTTCGATAGTGGAAAAATATATTACTCAATATCCCGTTGACGGAAATAATATGGTTGGGAAAATCAAATACCTGGATGATAAAGTTTTTATAAATGAAAGGCAGTATTTTACTAATGTACCGCAAATAGCCTGGGAGTTTCATATTGGTGGTTACCAACCTGCGCAAAAGTGGTTGGAAGATAGAAATGGACGCGAACTCAATTTTGAGGATATTTTACATTATCAAAAAATTATGGTGGCATTAGTGGAAACAGACAGGATAATGAAAGAGATTGATAAAGTATTTACCTTTTAAGCCAGGCCAGCTTGTGCTATCGTCATCATAAAATCAGGGAAATTTCCCTGAAAATAAAAGTAAATAAAACCGGTAATTATTCGTCTTGGTGTACATTTGTTTTGACGAATGAATTGACACAAATGAGAGCAATAGCATATGGACTTTGATTAATCAGCATAATTTCTGTTCCTCAAATTTGAATAGGTTCACATTTTAACTTTGGAAAACAACTAATATTTAAAAGAATTTTCGTGTATCGTGTAAAGTTGAAAGAAAATCATCGCATTTCTAAAATACAGCAAATAGTGGATGCGGTGGTTAAAGATATTGAAGTGGGTGTATTTCCCAAAGAAAAGCAATTGCCCTCAATCAATCAATTCAGCGATGAAAACAACGTCGCCAGGGAAACGGTGGAAAAAGCCTACCGGCAACTAAAAAAGAGAGGTTACATCGCTTCAATTCCAGGGAGGGGTTTTTATGTTTTGGGCAAAAATAGAAAGCGGCTTAAAGTGTTGCTTATCTTCAATAAGCTAAGTTCGTTTAAGAAAATTATTTACGAAAGTTTATTAGCAGAACTTGGTGCGAAAGCAAAGGTGGATTTGCAAATTCATCATTACGATCCAAAAAAATTGAAAGAAATTTTAGAGGAACACCTCGGCAAATATGATTATTTCGTTATCATGCCACATTTTTTTTCCAATGCTAAAGAAAAAGAATACATCGATATTATAAAAATGGTGCCTGCACACGAACTGATTTTATTGGATAAGAACCTGCCGCAGCTAAAGTTTCCTTACAGAGCCGTTTACCAGGATTTCAAAAAAGATATTTATGAAGCGCTAAGTTCGTCAGCGTCACATATTAAAAAATACAAAAGCATTACCCTCATCCTCCCGGAAGACATACATCATCCGAAAGAAATTGCAGAAGGTATTGAACAGTTTTCTAATGAAAAAGGCTTGAAGTTCTCAATAATAGATAGCATTGGGAGCGGGCCTTTAATTAAGGATTCCATTTACATTGTAACAGATGAAGACAACCTGGCAACTTTGCTCAAGAAAATAAGAGAGTTGAAGTTGGAATTACGGAAGGATTTGGGAATTATTTCTTTTAATGAAACTGTTTTCAAAGAATTGTTGGACATCACTGTTATCTCTACTGATTTTGCACAAATGGGACGTACTGCGGCTAAACTGATTTTAGGGAAGGAATGTGAGCAATACAACAATCCCTTTTATTTAATTCAAAGAGGGTCTTTATAGGAAGTGCGCACGATGTTGTTGAATTATTTAGATAAAATCTGAAATTTTTATTGTCCTTTTGGGAACTTTCTGTGGAGACCATTGGAAATGCGCTCAGGTCATTCGGCTCGCAGATCTTTTTGTTCCAATTAATATTTGCAGGCGCACCAACATCAACTATCATGAAGATATCGGGCCACAAAAGCAAATCTGCCTTGCTTAAGTACATAAAAATTTTATCAATGGTACATGCTGAAAAAAATAAAGCAACTTTGGGATAAAGAGAATCAAAATTATTTGTTGTTTAAGACTATCAATATGCAAGTAATACAATCTATCCAAAACAGGATTTATGAAATAAGAGGCGAAAGGGTAATGCTGGACTTTGATTTAGCAGCCCTTTATGAAGTAGAAACTAAAGCTTTAAATCAGGCCGTAAAGCGTAATGTAAAGCGGTTTCCGAAGGATTTTATGTTCAGGCTTACCCTTACTGAATGGCTGGGTATCCGGTCACAATCTGTTACCGCATCCGAAAGCATTATTTCTTTGCGGTCACAAAATGTTACCGCATCCCAAAATAAAAGAAATACTAACGTAACGCCTTATGCCTTTACAGAGCAGGGAGTGGCCATGTTAAGCGGCATACTGAACAGCGACCGCGCCATCAATATGAACATTGCCATAATGAGAGCTTTTGTAGAAGTAAGACGGGTGTTATTAAGACAAAATGATTTGAAAGAACAAATGAAAGAATTAAAGGAACGAATTGGTGGCCACGATGCGCAATTAAACCAAATCTATGATGCTTTAGAAAACCTCTTAGATGAAAAAGCAGCACAAAGAAAGTGGGATGAACGACCGAGGATAGGATTCAAAAAATAAAAAAAGCGGATAACCCATATCTAAAAAAAAAGGATAAAATGAAGAAAATCAATTTATCCTTAGCTGTTGTCCCACGAGGATTCGAACCTCGACATACAGAATCAAAATCTGTTGTACTACCCTTATACTATGGGACAAAGGAGTGCAAATGTAGTGTTCACAACAAAAAATACCAAATGATTTTTAAGCAGTGATATTGAGCAAGGTCTCAACGGAATATAAATATCAATTATTTGTTTATTCACTGCTGACGGTTCTGTCTTCTCTATCCTTCAATTCTTTTATCTTATCTAGAGCGCCGGCTACTACATCGCACATAATAGTGTATAACGCGCCTTGCTGTGGATGGGCATAAATGTATTCTAACGCTTCATTTTCATTGGCAATAACCATTGTGGGTATTGAAGGATTGGCTTTTTGTACGCCTTCCTGCAGGAGAGAGATAATTTCGCTGGCCTCTCTTCCTCTTAAATTTTTATCACAGCGAATAATTATTTCATCAAAATATTTGGCTGAAATTTCTCCTAACTCCCGGATATCTTCATCTCTTCTATCACCCGTACCGCTGATGACACCTATTTTTTTAGGATAATCCAGTTTGGTCACAAAATCGCACAACAATTGCAGCCCGTGCGGATTGTGAGCAAAATCTGCAAGAAATGTAAAGTTTTTAAATTTGAAAAAATTCAATCTGCCCGGGGTTTGTGTAGCGGATGGCATAAAAGATGAAAGCGCGGACCTGATATCATTGATGTTGATATCGCGGTACAAATAAGCAGCTAAAACTGCCGGCAGGCAATTATTGATATTGTGAATTGCCTTCCCTTCAAAAGTGATCGGAATATCTTTTACATTGATTACTCTTATCTTCCAGTTGCCTTTTAAAATGGTGATATTATTATTTTCAAATACTGCACTTAGCCCCCCATCTTTGCTATGCTCTTTTATACGTTCATTTTTTTCATCCATACTGAACAAGGCAATATTACATTTGAGATTATCTTTCATGGCATAAACGAGGTCATCATCCGCATTTAATACCGCATAACCATGTGGAAAAACCGTTTCGGGTACTACGGCTTTTACTTTGGCCATTTGTTCTAAAGTGTTGATACCTGAAAGCCCCATGTGATCAGCTGCTACATTAGTAACAACAGCTACTTCGCAATGATTAAATGCCAGACCATTTTTCAAAATGCCACCTCTCGCACATTCCAAAACTGCAAAATCTACCGTAGGATCTTTTAATACAAATTGAGAACTCAACGGCCCGGTGCAATCTCCTTTCATCATTAACTGGTTCTGAATATATACGCCATCGCTTGTTGTATAACCAACTTTTTTCCCCGCGATTTTTGCAATATGCGCTATCAACCTTGTAGTGGTTGTTTTTCCGTTAGTACCTGTAATCGCTATGATCGGAATACGTCCTTCACTTCCTTTCGGAAAAAGCATATCCACCACGGGCTCAGCTACATTTCTCGGCAAACCTTCTGATGGTTCAATGTGCATTCTGAAACCCGGCGCTGCATTGACTTCCAGGATAGCGCCCCCGTTTTCAGTTACCGGTGTACGAAGATCATTTGCCATAATATCAATACCGCAAATATCC
>Ga0134126_10004713_pt1 | contig 17074 bp, 11 predicted proteins | sample KB31752_FD_96881 | JGI IMG/M metagenome (GOLD analysis project Ga0134126, IMG submission 96881) | Terrestrial soil microbial communities with excess Nitrogen fertilizer from Kellogg Biological Station, Michigan, USA - KB3-175-2 | ecosystem: Environmental > Terrestrial > Soil > Unclassified ...
CGCCAAGATCGTGTGTCTGCGGGCGGGCATGTACAAGCGGTCGGCGCCGCTCTCGTTGACCGCCGCCGACAGCGGGGAGACATGGCAGTACTATGCGCCCGACGGCGTCAATTCGGCGGTGCTCGATGGCGGTGACGCGAGCAATCTCGTGTCGATCGACGGTGCATCGAATCTGACCATCGCCGGCATCAAGATGCAGCACTCGTTCGATCACGCCATCTTCACGCCCCGCAACACGCGCGCCGACAATGTGGTCATCGAGAACAGCGATATCGGCTTCAACCAGCACACCAAGGCGATCGGCGGCTTCAATCCATTGATCGTGCTCAACAACGTCACTAACGCCAAGATCCGCAACAACTACGTCCACGACGCGGCGAGCCAGGGCATCTCGCTCATGGCTTACAATGTCGGCGACAGCATCGACGGCGGCTCGATCAGCGGCAATGTCGTGCTCCATACGGTGCAGCAGATGGACGATGGCGGCGCGATCTACGTCGCCATGCGCAATACGAACGTGCAAGGCGGGCGCGTCGCGATCGTCAACAACTTCATCCGCGACTATGGCGGCAACGGCATCAAGCGCGCCGAAGGCATCTATCTCGACGACGACGCCTCCAACGTGACGGTAAGCGGCAATGTCGTCGGGCCGGCGGCGCCGGGCACGGCGGTTCCCATGGCGGTCATCATCAATGGCGGCTGCGCCAACGTCTTCACCGACAACATCCTGGACATCGGACAAACCGGCACCGGCTGGATCGCGGGCTGGACCGACCCGGGCGGAGGCGGAGCCAAGCCCTTCCATTGGACGCAGCCCAACATTTTCCAGCGCAACATCATCGTCTCGAACTATCGAGGGCCGGCCAGAACCTCGCTCAATGGCGTGACCGGCAAGGGATACCTGCAGGGACCGCGCTACCCGGCGAAGCTGGGGATCATCGCCAACAACGTCTATTACAATTACGGCGGCGGCGCGGTGGCGACGGCCGGGAATCTTATCGGCGACGCCAACCCAACGATTGTCGACCCGCAGATCTCCGGGCGCTCGTACAGGGTCGCTGTCGGAAGCCCGGTCTTCGGCGCGGTCAAGTTCAGGGCGGGCGCCGGAGGATGGGGTCCTCCCGGCTTCGCCATTCCCGATGGGACGGCGCCCTCGAGCCCGGATTGAGCGGCGTGGATCTGTGAGCGGCCGGCGTTGCCCGGGCCGGGAACCAAATTACGTCGCTCTCGTTAGCTGCGCATCCGTTCATATCCGCCGCGACGTTCACCCATAGATTGAAGAGCCGAAGCAAACGCTCTCGATCTGAGCACCGCGACGATATGGGCACACACGCCCGAGGCGTTCCACGATGAGACAACACAGCCTGCGCAATTTCGCCGTCAAGCAGTTCCCGGCGTGGGCCCATCCGCCATTGCGGAAGCTGGAGATGCTGGCGCTGACCGCGACCGGCAGCGTGCTGCGACACTTGCCGGTGCGGGATGCGTCGCGGACGCCGCCGCGGGGCGCCGCCGAGAGCCTCCAGCACTATGCGGCGGCGCATGCAGAGCTGGCGACGTACCATGAGCTCTATCCGGCGCATACCGTCGTTCGCCGGCCACCGCGCACGCTCGGAACCGCGCCCCTCCACCCCGGCTTCGCGACCGAGCTGTCACGCCGACTGCCGTCCGCCGGCGTCGGCGTCATCCGTGGCGGCAGGGTGATGACGTCGATGGGCGCGGTCATCACGCCCGACCACCACCTGATCAACGACGTGTCGCATACCGGCGCCGGCAGCAACCCGTATGGGCATCCGCTGTTCTCGGTCGCCAGGCTGCCGGAGCCGACCCTCGTCAAAGGCCGGGTGGCCGTCATCACCATGTACGCCGGCAACCTTCCGGGACGCCCCTACTACGGCCATTGGCTGTGGGACATGCTGCCGCGCCTCCATCTGCTGGAGAAGAGCGGCGTCTCATGGGACAGCCTGGTGGTGCCGCAAGTCGCCCGCTATGAGCGCGAGAGCCTGAAGCTGCTGGGGCTCGACAAGCGGATCATCGCCGATCAGGGCCTCAACCTCGCGGCCGAGGAGTTGGTGGTTCCGTCGCTCTCCGGCTTTCCCATCGGCAACTACTCGGCCTGGGCCTGCCAGTGGCTCAGGGACCGCTTCCTGCCGATGGCGCCGCCTCCGTCGGCCGGACAGCCGCGCCGCCTTTACATCTCCCGCGCCAAGGCGGCGACGCGCCGCATGCTGAACGAGGCCGAGCTCGTGTCCGCCCTGGCGCCGCTCGGCTTCGAGCCCGTGCTCCTCGAGGAGTACTCTTTCCTCGACGGCGTCAAACTGCTGCGCGACGCCGAAGCCGTCGTCTCGCCGCATGGCTCCAACATCACCAATCTCGTCTTCTGCCGGCCGGGCACTCCGATCATCGAGATCTTCAGTCCGAAATACGTGACCGCCTGCCACTACTCGATGGCCTGCCAGGCGGGTCTCGATTACGGCTACGTCATCGGCGAAGGCACGGTGACCAGGCAGCAGCGCGTCTCGGAGAACATCACCGTCAATCCTGCCCATGTGACGGCCTTGTTGGGCCGGATGATGAAGCAATGAGGCCGGTGTGGGGGCGCCCGGCGCGCCGCCGCCCACGCTCCCGAGCGCCGGCGCTTGCCTGCCGTCTCGCGCGCGCCGTGGAGTTTGCCTGATGCGCTTCCGCATCGTCGTCTGGGCCTATGCTGTCTGGCTCTTCGCCATCTTCGACGTCTTCTATCTCGTGCAGGGCAACAACGAGAACGCGCTCCAGCTCGTGGTGGCCTGCGGCATGATCCCCGCGGCGTGCCAATTGTCTTTGCTCGGGCTCGATTGGCGCGGCCTCATCGCGCCGATGCGCATCTGGCTCGCCCTCCTTTTGGTGATCCTGCTCAGCTACGTCTCCAACGGCATGAACCCGCAGACCGCGCCGAGCGGCAGCGAAGGGTTGACCATTCCCGCCGCCTGGACGCCGATCGTCTACACCCTCAATACCGTCTTCATCCTCGGCATCGCCACATTCGTCGGCGCCTGCCCCGACCGCCGGCTGCTGCGCTCCATCGCCGGTGTCTATTGCCTCATCGGCACGCCGTTTCTCATCTACATCGACCTGACCGGCAAGATGGAATGGGGGCGGCTCGTCGCCGATCTGCAGCCCAATGTCTGGGGCCTCATGGGCCTGACCGTTTGCCTCGGCGCGTTCGCCAGAAAGCCTGGCCCGCTCGCGGCGGCGGCGTTCGGCGCCGGCATGTTCACGATCCTGCAGGCGTCGTCGCGCGAGAACCTGGTCGCGCTTGCCGCGGTCATTCTCGTCGCGGTCGTCCTCTATTTCCGCGAGATGAATCGGCCGCGGCTGTGGGGCGTGCTGGTCGGCACGTGCGTCGCCCTGATCGCTATCGGCCTGCTGCTCGACCCGTACGTCTTCAACGCGGTCGGCTATGTCAAGCGGGACGTCCTGCTGATCAACAATCCGTATCGCGGCCTCGAATCCGGCTTCAGCGGCCGAACCGGGATCTGGAGCGAGACGATCGACCTGTGGCTCAAGGCGCCGCTGCTCGGCATCGGCTTCCGGCAGCACGAGCAGTTCCTGGCCGGCGCGCCGGCGCACAACGCCTATCTGGCGATGTTGGCGGACACGGGAGTATTTGGCTTCCTTATCTACGTGTTCCTCCTCGTCGCCTCGCTCATCGCCTCGTGGGGCATCGAGGACCAAAGAACGCGCCGCTTCGTCATGACCGTCCTCGTCAGCTACGTCATCATCGGCTTTTTCGAGCGGCGGGCGATCAATTCGGGCAATCCCTATGGCGTGTTCTTCCTGATGTGCTGCTCCGTCGCCCTGGTCGATCAGTCGCTGCGCAGGGCGGTCAGGCTTTATCGCCGGCGCCGCGACAATGCAGGACGGCTCGCGACGCTCGATCCTTCGTTGCGGGCGCGCTGAGCGACGGACGGCGTCCGATGCGCGGCCATCTCGCGCCGACCAGGGCCGCTCGCTTCGGCGCGAGGCGGAACTGTCTGATATACAATATTGTTCTATTGCGGGCGCTGCGAATGCGGAGAAAGTGTAGTATGTCGCGTCATGCCGGGCCGGGGTCGCCGGCGCATCCCCCCATCGGTCGGTCCTGGCGCGTGGCCCTTCCCAATAGCGGCGCCGATGCTCACCCCATGCTGCCTGAGGCGACCGCCGCCTTCCCGACCGCTGCATCATCTCACGCCGAGCGGGCGGCAACAGGTGCGGGATCGCGCAGTGACTAGTCAGCACCTCGCGCGTCTCGGGCCAGTTCCGTCTTTGAAGCTTGCATCCCCTTGGTGCCATGCGGATCGGCGGCTCAGCGCCGCGGGACAGGGGGCGCATGGACCAGTTTAGCGAAGCGCAGGCACCGCGGGACCCGGTTCGCGGCATCAGATACCGGCTCCTCTCCGGCATCGGCGCGCAAAGCTTTGCTCAGCTGCTGCGCATCGGTCAGCAGTTCATCATCGTCCCGCTGTTCATTCACGCCTGGGGTAGCGCCGCCTATCAGGACTGGCTGGTGATCTTTTCCGCGACCACCTTCCTCATCCTGCTCGACCTGGGAACGGTGGTCTATTTCGGCAATCGAATGTTGTTCCTTTGGTCACGCGGGGCGACGCAGGATTTCGACCATACGATCAAGCTCGCCATCGGCTCGCTCGCCGCCCTGTTGCTGGCCGCCGCGCTTGTCCTGACGCCGATAGCGCTGACCGTCGACTGGAAAGCCGCTCTCGGCATCCACGAGCTGCCGTCCTCGGCCCTGAACCTCGCTTTGCTGTTCTTCGCGCTGTCGGCCGTTCCGAGGATATTCTTCATACTGCTGCTCACCATCTACACGGCCCGCGGCGAGCTCCATCGCTCGAACAATGCTTGGTCGACCTATTTCATCGCCCAGACTGTGGCGGTGGTGATCGCGCTCGCTTTCAAGGCGTCCATCCTCCAGGTCGCATTCGTCATGATGGTCTCGGATTTTCTGGCCGCCCTGCTGGCGGCCGCGGACCAATACCATCGCTACAAGGGCATGCGCTTCGCCGTTGGCCTGCCGAGCCGGGCGGAGCTCGCCGACATCGCCTCGAATTCTCCGTTCTACCTGGTCAACCCGCTGACCGTGTTGGCCCTGCTGCATGGCCCGATCGTGATTCTCGGCGCCCTCGGCAGCGTGCCCGGCGCAGTCGTCACCTTCAGCGTGCTGCGGACGCTGACCGGCCTCGCCCGGCAACTGCCGTTCCAGCTCGCCATCGGCTTCGGCGTCGAGATGGCGCGGCACAGCGCGCGCCAGGATCCGGTCACGCTGCGAAAGATCTACATTAACGCTGGCCGCTTCGTCAGCGGGCTGATCGGCCTGCTCGGCGGCATGCTGCTCGTCGTCGCCGAGCCTTTCGTGCAGCTTTGGACACACAATCAGGTCACCTATGACGGCACGCTCGTCCTGATGTTCATCGCGGCGACCATATGCGCCGGCCCGGCGCAGCCGGCCATGGCGGTATTGACCTATAGCAACCGCCCGCGCCCGGTCGCCCTCGCCTTGCTGTGCCAATGCGCGGCCGGGCTTGCGCTGTGCGCGGCCGTGACGCCGCGCTTCGGCGCCCACGGTGCGCAGGCGTCGCTGTGGCTCACTGAATTCATGGCGGTGGGCCTCTGCCTTCCCTATGCGGCGAGCCGGAAAATCGGCGTCCCCTTCGCCTCGTATCTCATCCAGAGTTATGGCGCCGGCATCCTGGCGTTCGGCACGAGCTACCTCATCGCGCATGGCCTCGCGTCCGTGTTCGGCATCAGCGGCTTCTTGGGGCTCGTCGAAGTCGGCGCAGCTTGGGGAGCGGCCGTCGCGGCGATCGCGGCGATCGCGTTCTATCTCCTGCGCGCGCGCCGATCGCCGGTGCTGGGGAACGGCCCCGCGCGGATAAGGCATCATCCGTCCGGCTTGAACACTTAGTTTAGCGCCAGGCCGCCGCCCAGGTTGACTGGGGCTGGTCTCGAGTCGCCTCGGAGTGAGTTGCGCCAGCTCGGCGGAGAAGCCCGACTTTGGCGATCAGCGGCGTCGCGCGATCCGGCGCGGCCGCCATCCGCTTCGGCGCTTCATCGCCAGTCTTCGGTCGGCAGCGGCACCTTCTCGCCTTGCGCATAGGGGTTGCGCGGCAGATCGATGAGCCGCCAGCCATTTTGCGTCAGCGCACGCCGCTCCGCCGCCGTCGGCGCTTCCTTGAAGATGCAGCACATGAGCACGTTATGCCGGGAGAGGCCGAGCTTGACGAGCAGTCCGTGAACGAGGATGACCGCCCGCATGCGCAGAAATTTCATCGAGGAGAACGACGCCGGCTCGAACTCGCCGCCTTTGACGTAAAGATCGGTCAGGCCTTTGAAGGCGATGCAGGGAAGATTGATGCCGAGGCACGCCTTCTCCATCTCGCGCTCGGAGACCGAGTAGATGTAGTTGCCCGAATCCTCGTAGCGATTGCCGTCGAAGTGACGCAGCTTGCCCTGGAGCTTGCGCGCCCAGTAGATGGCTTGCCGAAGCAGCGCCCCGGCCTGGTCCTGCGGCTCGACCAGGATGACGCCCTTCCTGGCCACCCGGAGCATCTCGTAGAGCGCGAGGAACGGTCGGGGAAAGTGGTGAAACGCCTCCTTGCAGAAGGCATAGTCGAAGGAGCGGTCGGCGAAGCTCAAGCGCTCGGCATTCTGGATCTGGTAGTCCTCGATGATGCCGCGCGCCTTGGCGTCCCTCAGCGTGGCGTCGCCGATATCGGTCGGCAGCACCGAGCGCACGCCGCGCTCGCGCAAGCGGACGGAATCGAGGCCGAACTGACCGTCGCCGACGGTGAACCACCGCTCGCCTTCCACGCCGCCGAGATGCTGCGCCGCCTCGTACATCCGCCGGTGACGCCAGTAATCGGCGCTCGAGGTGTCGAACCAGCTGTCGATGAGCCTCCGCCAGTTCTGGTCCTCGGTTATCGCCTTCCAGTGCGCTTGGTGGTAGCGGTACGAGACCTCGTGGAAATCGTCGCAGACCTGCTCCGGAGCCATCGCACTCGCACTCCCTGTTCTGTATTGGCCAGCCGCAAAGAGAGATGCGGCCGATCACGAACAGGCGGAGAACCGTAAGGTTCCAGCCGTGCGCTTGGCCGCGTGCATCGCGGCTCCGCAGCATTGTCGCGGTGCCGCCCTTTGCCGGCGTCCGGGCTTGCCGGTGGCCGCCATCATCCGGCTAACGGCGGCCCATGGCCTTCATCTCCTGTCGCCCGAGCTCATCGCCGCCGCGGGCGACCTGCTCTTTCCGCGCGCTCCGACCGCCGCGTCGGGACGCTTCACTTGATCGACTCCGACGCGGCTTGCGCGGTTGCTCGGCGCACATGCTGTTCACCCTCTGCGTGGGGAACTTAACGGTCATTCGACCGTTGATACAGCGGTGCAAAACTGGAGAGGCGACGCCGCCGCACACGGAGTTTCTTGCCGACGCCCGCGCTTGCGTGACCGCGTCAGCTCCAGCAGGCACGACCCATCATTGACCTTACACACCGTCCACCCGACCCGTTCCGGCGGATGGACGCAACTGCCAAGGAGTATGCGATGAAGACGGCACTGGTTTGCGGCGCAGGTGGTTTCATCGGCTCGCACCTGGTCAAGCGCCTCAAATCCGAAGGGTTCTGGGTCCGGGCCGTTGACTTGAAATATCCCGAATTCGCCGACACGCAGGCGGACGACTTCATCGTCGCCGATCTGCGCGACTTCAGCGACTGCCGTCAGATCATCGACCGCCCGTTCACCGAAATCTATCAGCTCGCCGCCGACATGGGCGGCGCCGGCTACATCTTCACCGGCGAGCACGACGCCGACGTCATGCATAACTCGGCGACGATCAACCTCAACATCCTCGAGGCGTGCCGGCGGCGCAACAACAAGCGCATCTTCTATTCCTCCTCGGCCTGCATCTATCCCGAGCACAACCAGCTCGACCCCGACGCGCCGGTGACACGCGAGAGCAGCGCCTACCCGGCCAACCCGGACAGCGAATACGGCTGGGAGAAGCTGTTCAGCGAGCGTCTCTATCTCGCCTACAGCCGCAATTACGGCATGTCGGTGCGCGTCGCGCGCTACCACAACATCTTCGGCCCCGAGGGCACCTGGACAGGCGGCAGGGAGAAGGCGCCGGCGGCGCTGTGCCGCAAGGTGGCCGAGGCGCGCGACGGCGGCTCGATCGACATTTGGGGCGACGGCAAGCAGACGCGCTCCTTCCTCTACATCGACGAATGCGTCGAGGGCACCACGCGCCTGATGCGCTCCGACTTCTCCGGCCCGGTCAACATCGGCTCGGACGAGATGGTCACACTCAACGAGCTGGCGCGCATGATCATCGACATCGCCGGCAAGCGCATCTCGGTGGAGCACATCCCGGGCCCGCTCGGCGTGCGCGGCCGCAATTCGAACAATGTGCTGATCAAGGAGAAGCTCGGCTGGGCGCCGACGCAGCCGCTCAAGAGCGGACTGGCCAAGACCTATCCTTGGATCGCCAACCAGGTGAAGCGCCGCGCCGGCGGAAATCGCTGAGCGCAGCGATGCGCATCGTCATCTGCGATTACGCCGGCCATCCGTTCCAGGCGGAGCTCAGCCGCTGCCTGGCACGCCGCGGCCATGCCGTGCTGCACCTCTACTTCGCCGACCTCCAGGCGCCGAAGGGAGCGCTCGCACGGCTGCCCGGCGATTCGCCCAATTTCGACATCGCCGGCATCACCACGGGCCGCCCCTTCACCAAGCGGCAATTCCTCAAGCGGCGCTTTCTCGAAGTCAAGGTCGGCGAGCTCATGGCCGAACGCGCCGGGGCATTCGCGCCCGACGTCGTCGTCAGCTGCAACATGCCGCTTGACGCGGAAAAGCGGATCCAGCAGGAGTGCGGCCGCCGCGGCGCCGCCTTCGTCATCTGGCTGCAGGACATCATCTCCAAGGCCACATATCATTTCCTGAGCGCGAAACTGGGGCTGCTCGGCCGCATGATCGGCCGCCACTACACGCGGCTTCAGGTGTCGCTGCTTCGCGCCAGCGACGCGATCATCGCCATTTCCGACAAGTTCCTGCCGCCGCTCGAGGAGTGGGCCATCGACACGCGCAAGGTGCGCGTCGTGCCGAACTGGGCGACGCTGTCGGAGATCGCGCCGGCCGCCAAGGAGAATGACTGGGCGCGCGCGCATGGGCTCAACGACACGCCGGTCGCGCTCTATACCGGGACTCTGGGGCTCAAGCACGATCCCGAGCTGCTGCTGCGCCTGGCGCAGACCACCGCCGCGTCGGGCCTCGCCGTCGTCGTCGTATCGGAAGGACCCGGCCCTGATTGGCTGGCGCGGCGCAAGGCCGAGCTCGGCATCGCCAACCTGACCATCCTGCCGTTCCAGCCGATGGATCAGTATTCCGACGTGTTGGGCGCCGGCGACATCCTGCTCGCCATGATCGGTCGCGAGGCGGCCGGCTTCAGCGTCCCCTCCAAGATCCTGAGCTATCTGGCGGCAGGCAAGCCGGTGATCGCGTCGATCGCGGCCGACAACGATGCCGCCGCCACCATCACGGCGGCCGACGCGGGTGTCGTCGTCGAGCCCGGCGACGTCACCGGCTTCTGCGACGCTGTCCGCCGGCTTGCCGCCGATGCCGCAGAGCGCCGCCGCCTCGGCGCCAATGCCAGGCGCTTCGCCGAGGATCGCTTCGACGTCGAAGCCAAGGCCGCCCAGTTCGAGGAGGTGTTCGCCGCCGTTCTGCGGCCGGCCGGCCAGCGCGCAAGAGTGGCCTCATTGGAGCCCGCCTCGCAAAACTGACCGGGTTGACGATGACCAGCGCCGCAATATCAGAACCGCGATCGGGACCGCAGCCGGCGGGCACGCCGATCGTCTTCGGCGGCAGCGGCTTCATCGGCACGCATCTGTTGCGCAAGCTGGTCGCGTCAGGCGCGGATCAGCCGATTTCGGTCGATATCCGCGAGCCCGGCAGCGCGGTTCCCGGCGTCGACTATCGGCGCGCCGACGTGCGCGACCTCGCCGATTTCACGGTGCCCCGGCCTATCTCCACCATCTACAACCTGGCGGCGGTGCATGCCACGCCGGGGCATCCCGACCACGAGTACTACGAGACGAATGTGCTGGGCGCGACGGAGGTCGCTGCGTTCGCCCGCCGCATGGCGGTGCGCGACATGGTCTTCACCAGCTCCATTTCGGTCTACGGGCCCGGCGAGGAGACGAAATCGGAAACCTCGCCGCTGGCGCCCGTGTCGCCCTATGGCCGCTCCAAGATGCTGGCGGAGCGCATCCATCGTGCATGGCTTGACGAAAGCGACGACCGACGCCTGGTCATCGTCCGCCCGGCCGTCATATTCGGTCCTGGCGAAGGCGGCAATTTCACCCGCATGGCGAAGCTGCTGAAAGCCGGCTTGTTCATCTATCCGGGACGGCGGAACACCATCAAGGCGTGCTTCTACGTCGACGACCTGCTCGACGCCATCATGTTCGCCCGGCAAGCGCGCGACCGCTTCGTGCTGTTCAATGGCTGCTACCCCGACCGCTATACGCTCGAGGAGATCGTCGAGGCGTTTCGCGCGCGGCACTTCCCGAAGGCCAGGACGTTCGAGATTCCGCTCGGCGTTGTCATGGCCGGCGCGAAGATGCTGCGTCCGATGTCGGCCATGGGCCTCGGCATTCACCCGGAGCGCGTCATGAAGCTGGTGCGGTCGACCGATATCGCGCCCGGCTGGCTGGAAACCCGCAACGCGTCGGCGCGCGGGCGAATCGGTCCGGCCTTGGACCGCTGGGCCGTGTCATCGAACGGCACCTTCACCTGAGGGCGAGAAGCCGAAGCGGAAGCCGCGCTTCCGCTTCACCGGCGCTTATCGCGCGCTCAGGAGAGGAGCGGTGATTGCCGAGCCGGTACGGCGTGCCGGCCTTCGCCACCTTGCAGCAACGTCCACAACCGCTCGATCTCGTCGGTCTCGACGAAGATATCCGGGCTCAGATCGGTGATCGCCTCGCGCTTGGCGTCATACTCCTCGCGCGTAAGCTTGGCGATGAAGTCGAGCAGGTTCTGGGCGAGCGGCTCGCTCAGGCACCAGCCCGAGCCATAAGTGGCGAGGAACTCGCCCACCGCCGTGCCGGCGAGACCCAGCGCCGGCTTGGCGAAATAGCCGGCCTCATAGAGACCGTTGGTGAGCAGCCATTTGGAGTTGCCCGTGGGGAAATTGCAGTCGACCGACCACACGATATCGACGGCGTCGTAGACCTCGGCGAGGTCCTCGGGGTTGCGGAAGGGGCCGCCATAGGTGACGTTGTCGAGCTGCTCCACATCGGCGAGAAAGCGCGTCATGTTGAAATTGGTATAGGGCCGGCCGCGCACATGCACCGTGACATCCTCGGGCAGACGCTGCGCCAGCAGGCGCAGGATATCCCAGCTCTTCTCGTCATCGAGATAGCCGAACCAGCCGATGCGCCATGGGCGCTTGCCGCCCGGACTGGGCGCCTTCGCCGCCACGGCCTTCTTCGGCGCCGGCCGTTCCAGGCGATCGAGCCGCACCCATTTCGGGATCTTGTTCTCGAGCAGGAACCATGGTCGGGCGTATCCCAGGACCTTCTGATAGTAGTCGGTGCCGAAATAGGGCGAGCTCAGCACCAGCAGGCTAGTGCGCGCCAGCACCCAGGTCTCGATCCGGCGCAGCATCGCACCGCGCCATCCCATTTCAGTGCAGGACGAGTTGATGTCGAGCACCTCGTAAACCACGGGCGCCGACGAGCCCACCGCCCAGCGCGCGAACAGCGCGAGCAGGGCGATGTCGAGGTTACGCGCGACAAACACGTCGATGTCCGACAGCACCCGGCGCGCCGCAACCAAACGTAGGGCCGCCAGCGCCAGCGGAATCGCGCGCCGCGCGCGGCTCAGCGGCATCACATGCCCGAGATCGACGAACTCGCCGCGCGCGAGCTCCAGCCGGCTGGCGCTGGTGCGCGAAAAAGCGAAAGGCAGCACGCGGAAACCCGCATAGCGCCATTGCGCGACGCGCCGGCGCACCACCGGATCATCCAGGTCAGGACCGAAATAGGCGATCGAGGCCAGTCGCGTAGCGGCGGCAGCGTCGCGCGGCGTGACCTCTGATCCGACGAGGCCAATTGCCGGAGCGGTGCTTTCCGCCAAAATCCCACGCTGGGCCAAGGGTATACCCCTGCACGTGTATTATGCACTGTGGCGTAAACAAGGCGCTGCGCGAAAGGTTGCCGGAGAAGTTCTTTGGGCCGCGGGGCGTTCTCGCGCGACGTTAACGAATGGCTCGGCGGGCCGGCGCGAATCGAGCGAGCACCTGCTCCACCGCATCGACGAACAGCGTCGTGTCCGCCGGACGCTGAAATTGGCGCGCCCCGGCGGCCAGCCGCGTCCACTCGCCGACGTCCTCATCGACAATCGCCATGAAATGCGCCAAACCATCGACATTGTCCGGCTCGAATACGAAGCCGTTGACGCCGGAGCGGACGAGCAGGTCGCGAGCGCCGCAATTGTCGGAGACCAGCACCGGCACGCCCATCGCCAGCGCCTCGTTGATGACGAGGCCGTGCTGCTCCTCCACGCTGGGCAGGATCAGCGCCAGCGATGAGCCCAGCACGCGGGCGATCTCGCGCTCCTGCAGATAGCCACGGAAATGCACGCCTTTGAGGCCGAGCTGCTCGGCCTGCTGCCGCAGCTCGCCCTCGAGCTCGCCGGAGCCGCACAGGTGGAGATCGCGCGGCGCCTGCCGGTGACGGGCGACATAGGCGGCATAGGCGTCGAGCGCGAGGCTGAGGTTCTTCTTTGGCACGAAGCGCGCGACGATGGTGAAATGGCGGTCGGCATGCGGCACGCCATCCGGCGCCGGCTGCGTCTCGGCCAGCGCGCGCACCCGCTCCACCGACACCGTGTCATAGCCGATGATGACGCGATCCTCAGGCAAGCCGAGGAACGTCAGATAGGCCTTGCTGCGCGAGCCCGCGGCGAGCGCCGCCTGATACGGCGCGTAGAGAATGCTCTTGACGATCTCTTTCACCAGATAGCGCTGCTTGTCGTCGAACTTCGAGTCCTGCATGGTGATGAGGCGCCGCCCGAGCAGGCGCAGCATTACGGCCGAGAAGAAGACCGCCGGCAGGTTGTAGTTGCAGAAAAATATGTACTTCGCCCGCAGCTTCAGGCAGGTGCGGACGATGCGGTAGAAGCAGCGCAAGGCGCCGATCTTCTGACTGACCACACCGGGAAACAGGGTGACCTTGCGAAAGCCCTCGCTGCCGATGCTGCCTCGCCACTCGTAATTGGCGTCGAACGTGGCGATCTCGATGCCGCACACCTTGTAACGGCCGACGAAATGCTCGGCGCACGCCTCGCAGCGATCGACATGATGCGGGCCGAAGCTCTCCCAAAGGAAGACCATGCGCGGCAGCGGCGCGCCGCGCGGCGGCGCGGCGGCAATCATGGCCGATGATGGCGCCGTGGCAACGCGAACCGCGCCTTCCGCTGAATCCCAACGGTGACGCTGCTCGCGATGGGGCACGGAGGTGGCTTGCTCGTAGGGCTTCGTATCGTTTCTCACGATTTCGGCGGGGTTCCTCACACGCGCGCCTATTAACAGTCTCCCGCTATCGTAAGTTCCGGCCAAAGGCGCAGAATTTCAACCCACTCGGGAGTACTCCGCCCGATCAACTTGCCTTTAGGTTGATCCGGCGACGGGCGGTGTCGGCAATCGGCCGATGCCGGCGGTGGCGCCGGCATCGACCGGCAGGACGATGCCCGTCACCCAGCGCGCCTCGTCGCCGGCGAGGTAGAGGACGGCATTGCCGACGTCCCAGCCCGTGCCCTCGGTCTTGAGCAGCGAGCGCTCGCGCCGGGCCTCGCGGATCTCCGGCGACATGCCGCGGCTGTAGACCATGGGCGTGTAGACCATGCCCGGTGCCACGCAATTGACACGGATGCCCTCGCCGCCGTGATGGGTCGCCATCGCGCGGGTCAGGTTGACGATGGCGCCCTTGGAGGTCGGGTAGAGCAAGCTTGGATGGCCACCAGCGAGGCCGGCCACCGAGGCGATATTGATGATCGAGCCGCCGCCCGCCTTGCGCATCTCCGGGATGGCGTATTTCGCCATCAGCATCATCGAGGTGACGTTGACCCGCATCGCCTGATCCCAGGCTTCCGGATCAACCTCGACCGCGGTCCCCGGCGGCCCGACGACGCCGACATTGTTGACGAGGATGTCGAGCCGGCCCCAGCGCGCGACGGTGGCGCGCACCGCTGCGGCACAAGCGGCGACATCGGTGACGTCCGCCTCCAGCACCTCGGCCTCGCCACGCTCGGCAGCGATCATGCCGGCAGTCTCCTCGGCCCAGCGCCGGACAGCATCGACCAGCGCCACGCGGGCGCCGTGGCGCGCCAGCAGGATCGCTGTGGCGCGGCCATTGCCGATGCCGTCGGCGCGCGACCCAGCGCCGGTGACGATCGCGACCTTGCCGGCAAGCCGGGTTCCCTCATCTGCGGCGATTGCCATCTTCTCCTCCCGCCCTCGCGATCGTAAGCAGCGCATCGACGATGGTGCAGCCCGCGCCGGCGCGATGGACGATCACCGGGTTGAGCTCGACCTCCTGCACGAGGTCGCGATGCTCCGCGGCGAACTGCGAGAGCTGCGCGACCAGCGCGGCGAGCGCCTCGATATCCACCGGCGGCGCGCCGCGAAAGCCCTCGAGCAGGCGGGCGATGTGCAACTCACCCAGCATGCGGCGGGCGCCGTCGACATCGACCGGCGCGAGGCGATAGACCACGTCCCGGAAGAGCTCGGTCATCACGCCGCCGGCGCCGATCATCATGAGTGGGCCGAAGCCGGGATCGCGGATCGTGCCGAGGATCACCTCGACACCGGGCGGCGCCATCGGCTGCAGCAGGACGCCCTGGAGGCGTGCGTCGGGCCGGCGGCGGCGCAGCTCGGCCAGCATGTCACGGTACCCCTGGCGCAGCGCCGCCGTGTCGGCGATGCCGAGCCGCACGCCGCCGACCTCCGTCTTGTGCGGGATGTCCGGCGACTGGATCTTGAGCGCGAGCGGGAAGCCCAGCTCTTCGACGGCGGCGTCGAGCCCGGCGGCGTCCGTCACCAGCCGGTGCGGCGGCATGGCGATGCCGGCCTCAGCCAAGAGCTGCTTGGCGTCGTATTCGGAGAGCGCGCCGCCGACGCGCTCGAGCGCGGCGCGGATAGGCGCACGGCCCGAGGATCGCGCGATCGGGCGCGGCCGGGCATAGCCGCCGCGGCGCACCAGCGCGGCCATCGCCTGCGCCACCGCGCCGAGATCGGTGTGGATGGTGAGGCCCGCCTCGGCCAACGCCTTCTTCGCCAGGCTCGACGGCAGCGTGTAGCTGTAGAACAGCAGCGGCTTCGCCTGGCGCGCGACCAGCGCCTTGAGCGCCGCGATGTCGATCGCCATGCGCTTCTCGCTCGCCAGCGAGACGACGACGAGGACGGCGTCGATCTCCGCCGAGTCTGAGAGCAGCTCGGCGGCGCGCAAGAGCCCGCCGGTCAGCACGGCCTGGGCGGTAATATCGACCGGATTGCGCGCCGAGCCATAGGCCGGGATGAAGGCCTGGATCGCCTGCTGCAGCTCAGGCGACAGCTCGGGCAGCATGAGGCCGGCGCCGGCCAGCACATCGGCCGCCCAGGCCCCCGCGCCGCCCGAGGCGGTCACCACCGCGACGCGCGGCCCTTGCGCCGTGGGCGCGGTGGCGAAGGCGGCGGCGATCGCCACCGCCTCGTCGGGGTCGTCGGCGCGGATGATGCCGTGCTCGGCGAAGACCGCGTCATAGGCCGCGTTCCAGCCGGCCATGCTGGCGGTGTGCGAGCGCGCGGCGCGCTCGCCGGCGGCGGAGCGCCCGATCTTCACGCCGATCACCGGCTTGCCGCGCTCGGCCGCGGCCGCCGCCGCGGCGAGGAAGACCGCGGGATCGCGCACGCTCTCAAGGAAGAGCAGGATGACCGAGGTCGCCCGGTCCTGCGCCAGATGGGCAAAGAACTCGCTCGCGGTGAGGTCGGCCTCGTTGCCGGTGCTGACGATCGAGCTGAAGGCCAAGCCCAGGGCGCGGCCGCGGTTGTAGAGGGCGAAGCCCATGCCGCCGCTTTGCGCGACGACGCCGACGCGGCGCGGGCTGGCCTCGAGCCGCTGCTCGCCGGGCTTGACCTCGACCGCCGGGCTGAAGGTCGCGGCGACATGGGCCACGTCGTTGTGGAAGCCCTCGGCGTTGGGCCCGCAGACGCGCAAGCCGGTGCGCCGCGCCAGCGCGGCGATCTCATGCTGGAGGCCGGTCTGCGCGCCGCCCTGCTCGGCGAAGCCCGAGGAGATGATGACGGCATGGCCGACGCCGGCCGCGGCGCAATCCTCGAGCGCGGGCAAGACCGTCTCGGCCGGGATGGCGATCAGCGCCAGATCGACCGGCTGGCCGATGGCGCCGACCGACGGGAAGCACGGCACGCCCGCGATCTCAGGGTAGCTCGGATTGACCGGATAGAGCTTGCCGCTATAGCCGTTCTCGCGCAGCAGATGGAGCAGCCGGCCGCGGATCCTGGCGCTGTCGGGCGAGGCGCCGATGATGGCGATGGCGGCCGGCGCCAGGAAGCGGTCGAGCGAGCCGTCGCGCATGCGCTTGTCCTTTGTTGCCGCGGCCGAGCCTAGCCAAAGCCGGAGCCGTGCTCCAGCCGAAGCGCCCGCGCCACAAGAGGGTAGTTCGCCGCCCGGACAGCGTGTACCCTGTCCCGCAATCGCCGCCGGCCCAACGCGCGGCACATTTGGGAGGATCTGCGCATGCTGTCCCGCAACCGCGGCCGCGCCAGTTTTGTCCTCGCCACGCTTGCCGCGCTGGTCTTCGCCCTGCCCGCCCCTGCCCAGACGCGCGGCGGCACGGCCACCATCGGCGTCGAGCAGGACATCGCGGGCTTCGATCCGCTCATCGTCGGCGTCTACGACACCGGCCAGGAAGCGACCGCCGTGCTGCTGTTCGAGACGCTGACCCGCCTCGACGACAACGGCAAGCCGGCGCCCGGCCTGGCGCAATCCTGGGAGCA
>Ga0134126_10004714_pt1 | contig 17074 bp, 6 predicted proteins | sample KB31752_FD_96881 | JGI IMG/M metagenome (GOLD analysis project Ga0134126, IMG submission 96881) | Terrestrial soil microbial communities with excess Nitrogen fertilizer from Kellogg Biological Station, Michigan, USA - KB3-175-2 | ecosystem: Environmental > Terrestrial > Soil > Unclassified ...
AACGGTCTTAGCTTCACCGTGCTCGGGGTCACGCCAAAGAATTTCATTGGCACTGAAGTCGGACTTAACCGCGAACTCTGGGTACCACTTTTAATGCAACCCGTACTCAACCCGCCGGAAGCGAGTAGAGCATCAGACCCAATCGCAAACAGATTTAGCGAACGGAACAGTCACTGGCTCTCGGTCTTTACGCGTTTGAATCCCGGTGTGTCACGCGAGCAAGCCGCAACAGAACTAAGCACGGTAGCCCGGCACGTTGCCGAAACTTATTGGGGGAAGGTCGATCCGGAAACGCTGCGCAGCGTGCAACTCCTCGGAATGAGCGGCGGCATGGATCCTCGCGATCAGCAGGAAGCAGTGCCGCTGGCCGGAATCGTAATCGCCGTCGTAGCCCTGGTGCTTTTGATTGCCTGCGCGAATATTGCCAGTCTCTTGCTTGCTCGCGCAGCCACCCGGCGACGTGAAACTGCTGTTCGTCAGGCTCTCGGCGCCAGTCGCTCGCGACTCGTTCGCCAGTGGTTGACGGAGAGCGTGCTGCTTGGAGTGGCGGGGGGAGCTTTCGGATTGTTGCTGGCGTGGTGGGCCAACCAGTTACTGATCTCTTATCTGCAAACGACGCCGCTGGCTTCGCTTGAGCTGGGACTAGACTACCGCGTCCTCGCCTTTACCTTCTTCGTCTCCGTCGCGACCGGCATCATCTTCGGACTCGCCCCGGCGCTCCAGGCGTCGCGACTGGATATTGTTACAGCCCTGAAAAGTGAAGGCTCATGGCAGAACACCGCCCGCTCTCGGCTGCGGGCTGTGTTTGTGGCCGCGCAGCTGACGCTATCGGTAGTGCTGCTGATTGGCGCCGGACTTTTCATTCGCTCGCTGCAAAGCGCGAACCGGATCGATCCGGGCTTTCGCGTCGATCGCGCGTTGACAGTGCCAATCAATCTCGGACTCTTGCGCTACAACGAAACGGAAGGCAGCAACTTCTATCGCGATCTGCTCAGCCGGGTCCAGGCGCAGCCGGGCGTCGAGCGCGCCAGCCTGGTGAGGTTCCAGCAACTAGGTTTTTCATTCGCGCAATACCAGGTCGTTGCCGAAGGTACTGGAGCCGGACCAACTGATGAGGGCTTAAGCGTCGGCTTCAACGTGGTAGGGCCAAATTATTTCAAGACTCTGGAAACGCCGCTGTTGCGCGGCCGTGATTTCGCCGAGACAGATCGTAAAGGCGCGCCCGAAGTCGTAGTAGTTAACGAAACGCTGGCTACGATGCTTTGGCCGCACGAGGATGCCTTGGGCAAACGCCTGAGCGTGGGCGGGCCCGAGGGACCATTTCTCGAAGTTGTAGGCGTTGCACGTGACGGCAAGTATCGATCGCTCGGCGAGGAACCCCATCCATACGTCTACCAACCCGTGCTGCAGTCATACGATCCGAAGATGACGCTGGTGGTGCGCACAACGGGCGAGCCGCAGGCCAGCGCGCCCGCGGTGCGCGAACAAATACGCGCTCTCGACCCAAAACTTCCTATCGCTGATGTGAAGACATTTCGCGATCAATTGGACCTGTCGTTGTTCCCGTCACGCGTAGCTGCTTGGACGCTTGGCGGTTTTGGGGTGCTCGCATTATTGCTTGCCGCGATCGGAATTTATGGCGTCGTTTCCTATTCGGTGGCGCAGCGAACGCGGGAGATCGGCGTGCGCATGGCGTTGGGCGCGAAAAGGAAAGATGTGCTGCGACTCGTACTGGGCCAGGGACTGTTCGTTATCGGCTTTGGACTTGCGGTGGGCTTGTTGTTGGCGTTGGCGGCGACGCGCGTGATCGCAGGGTTTCTCTATGGCGTAGGCGCAACGGATCTGCTGACCTTTGTCGGCGTGCCGCTGCTGTTGGGCATTGTGGCGCTCGGGGCTTCTTACATCCCGGCACGAAGGGCCACCAAGGTCAATCCGCTGGTGGCGTTGAGATACGAGTAACTCTGAGATCTGAGATCTGAAATTTGAGATCTCAAAAAGGAACAGCCGGTCTGACAGGAGGTTCGTTATGGAAACGTTGCTTAGAGACATTCGCTACGGCGTTAGAAGTTTACTAAAGCGCCCGGGCTTCACGGCGATAGCCCTCGTCGCATTAGCACTTGGCATTGGCGCCAACACGGCGATCTTTAGTTTGGTCAACGCAGTGTTGCTCCGTCCGTTGCCCTTCGCTGAACCGGACCGTCTGGTTTGGGTTTGGGGAAATATCAAGAATGGCGGCAACCGCGCGAGTGTCTCGCCGGCCGACTTCCTCGACTACCGGCAACAGAACAACACCTTCGAAGAGTTTGCTGCTTCTTTGCCGTTGCGTTTGAACTACACGGGCGGTGACGAACCGGAGCGACTCGAAGCGAGCGGAGTTACCGGAAACTTCTTCCAGGCACTGGGTGCGAAACCGGCTTTCGGCCGCACCTTCCTACTCGAAAACGAAAAACCGGGCAACGACCAGGTAGCAGTCTTGAGTTATAGCCTCTGGCAAAAACGTTTCGCCGGCGATCCGGCAATCATCAATAAGACAATTACCCTCGATGGCAAATCGTTCGCCGTACTTGGCGTGATGCCGCCGGACTTTAGTATGCCGCGAACGTCTGACGTCTGGGTGCCGATCAACTTCGATATTGATCCGGAGATGAAAGTCCGCGGAGCGCACTTCCTGCGACCGATCGGCAGACTCAAAGCCGGTTTAACCATGGCGCAGGCGCAAGCCGATACTGACGCGATTGCCCGACGGCTTGAGGAACAGTATCCAGAGTCAAACAGCGGCTGGAACCTGCGGCTCGTTTCGTTGCGGGAACAACTCGTCGGTAACACTCGACCGACGCTTTTCATTCTCTTCGGCGCCGTCGGCTTCGTTTTGCTGATCGCATGCGCGAACGTAGCAAATCTTCTCCTGGTCCGCGCCGCCGGGCGTCAAAAAGAGATCGCGGTTCGCACTGCTTTAGGTGCGGGGCGCTGGCGCATTGTGCGGCAGATGATCACCGAAAGTGTCCTGCTCTCACTCGTGGGCGGAGTGCTGGGGACGCTGCTTGCTCTCTGGGGCGTTGAAGTGCTGGTAGCGCTTAGCGCGGAGAGTTTGCCCTCAACCGCCCAGGTTGGAATCGATGCCACCGTGCTGGGCTTCACGCTTTTGGTTTCAGTGCTTACGGGAGTGCTGTTTGGTCTGGCACCGGCAGTTCGCACTATGAAACTGAATTTGAGCGAGTCATTGAAAGAAGGTGGCAGAAGCGGCAGTGAAGGAGCGCATCGCAATCGCACCCGCAGCGTGCTGGTAGTTATCGAGAGCGCTGTTGCTGTGGTGTTGTTGATCGGGGCGGGCCTACTCGTCAGAAGCCTCTGGCTACTGCAGGATACGAGTCCCGGATTCGACGCGCGCAACGTATTGACGATGGGCGTCAATTTACCCAGGGCTAAATACGACAAGCCTGAAAAGGCCGCGAGTTTCTTTGCGGAACTTGAAAGTCGTGTCGCCGGCTTGCCGGGCGTTGAAGCAGTTGGAGTTGTCAGCGAGCTTCCTCTCAGCGGCCAACTTAACGATATGCCCTACACGGTCGAGGGCCGCCCACCCGTGTCAATTGATCAAGCGTTCGACGACGATTTCAGGCGCGTGAATACCAACTACTTCAAGGCGCTCGGTATTCCGTTTTTGCGCGGGCGCAACTTTACTGAGCAGGAAGTTCGTCAGGGCGCACCGGTTGTGATTATCAGTGATCTGCTGGCCCGCCAGGTTTTCCCCAACGAAGAGCCACTGGGCAAACGACTAATCATGGCGTTTGGTAGCGCATACGAAATCATTGGTATCGTCGGCGACATTCGCCACCGCGCGCTGGAGGCGGCTCCAGCTGCTGCAATGTATATGCCTGCCTATCCGGCCTCAGTGAACCTGGTGATTCGCAGCAATGGCGATCCGGTCAGCCTTGCCGCGGCCGTACGCAAAGAGGTCTCGCAAATCGATCCCAACCAGCCGATTGCCAATGTCAGAACCATGGAGCAGTGGTTGGAAAGGGCGGTCGCCGGTCCGCGATACCGGACGACCTTGCTTGGGTTGTTTGCCCTGGTGGCGTTAGCGCTGGCGTCGACTGGAATTTACGGCGTGATGGCTTATTCCGTCTCCCAACGAACTCATGAGATTGGCGTGCGGATGGCCCTGGGAGCACGTCGCATGGATGTGATGAGACTCGTCGTCCGGCAGGGAATGACTTTGGTGATCGTCGGTGTGGCGTTGGGCCTGGCGGGTGCATTTGCGCTCACTCGGTTGATGGCCTCGTTGCTTTTTGGGGTCACTGCGAAAGATCCGTTTACGTTTGTGGTGGTCGCAGCCTTGTTGACGCTGGTTGCTTTCGTCGCCTGCTACCTGCCGGCACGGCGCGCCACGAAAGTCGATCCACTGGTGGCGTTGAGATACGAGTAATTTTTGGAGTGCGGTGACAGGTCACCGCTTTGGCCCGTCGCGACCTGTCGCGACCAACGTTGGATTCAAGTAAAGATTTGGACGTCAAGTCGCCCAAGACCAAAGCGGTGACAGGTCACCGCACTCCAAAAAGTCGCGATTTATTTAAGAAGGCCGGGAACACGGAAATGCAAACACTTTGGCAAGACCTGCGCTTCGGCGCACGAATGTTGGTGAAGACTCCAGCAGTGACGCTGGTGGCAGTCATCGCGTTAACGCTTGGTATCGGTGCTAACACTGCGCTCTTCAGTGTGGTCAACGCAGTGCTGCTGCGTTCACTGCCTTATACCGAAGGAGATCGGTTGGCAGTAGTGTGGGAACACCGAAAGAGCGGCACCGGCAATCCGCAAAACGTCATCAACCTCGGAAACTTCTACGATTGGAAAGACCAGAACACAGTCTTTTCAGACATGGCGGCGTTTTTTGATCGCAACGTCAACCTCACCGGCGATGGCGAACCCGAAGAGCTGCCCGGACAAATCGCCACTACAAATCTCTTTTCACTTTTGGGCGTGAATGCTTTTCAGGGCCGGACCTTCGACGCTGACGACGGAAAACCGGGGCAGCCCAACGTCGTTGTTATCAGCTACAACCTTTGGCAACGGCGCTTTGGTGGCGGTCAGGTAGTGGGAAGAAAGATCATTCTGAACAACAAGGAGAACACCATCATCGGAGTGCTGCCGGCCGAGGTTGGTTGGTACGTGCAAAAAGGCTCGATGATCAATAAGGCGCCGGAGATATGGTCGCCCTGGCAGGTTTCAAATGAACTACGGCAACGCCACGGGCGATTTGCAAGAGCAGTAGCGAGACTAAAACCCGGCATCACGTTTGAGCAGGCGCAGAACGAGATGAACGTTATTGCTGCCAGACTGGAGCAGCAATACCCCGAGTTTGACACCAAGTGGGGAGTGAATGTTGTTCCGCTGCGCACGCAGTTTACCGGCGACATCCGCAAACCCTTGTTCATCCTGTTGGGTGCGGTGGGGTTTGTGTTGCTTATCGCCTGCGCGAATGTCGCGAACCTTCTGCTGGCCCGCGCTTCCTCTCGAAGAAAAGAAATTGCGGTGCGAGCGGGACTTGGCGCTGGTCGCTGGCGTATTGCGCGGCAACTGCTGACCGAGAGTTTGTTGTTGTCTCTGATCGGCGGCGGACTCGGGTTGTTGCTGGCGTGGTGGGGGACCAAAGCACTTATGGCTTTGAGTCCCCCAGGACTGATGGATCTCCGTGGCGTGTACGTCAGTCTGCCAGTGTTGGGATTCACCTTCGCACTCACTCTGCTTACCGGAATTGTTTTTGGTCTCGTGCCCGCGCTCGAGGCCACGCGTTTCGATCTTAACGACTCGCTCAAAGAGGGTGGAAAGAATATTGGAGGTGGCTCGCGGACTCAGCTACTGCGAAGCGTTTTTGTTGTGCTGCAGGTGGCACTGGCACTGGTGCTGCTCGTGGGCGCCGGGTTGTTCATGAAGAGCCTCAGTCGTTTGCGGTCAGTTGATCCCGGATTCAATTCTCAGAACCTTTTGACCATGCGCGTCAGCTTGCCTGAACGGAAGTATGACACCGACCCGAAGCTGTTGGACTTTTTCAATCGTGCCCTGGAACAGGTGCGCGCGATTCCCGGGGTTGAGTCGGCCGGCGCGATCAATACGCTTCCGTTTACCGGTCCGCATTCCGGTACCCGGATTCAGATCGAAGGTGAACCAGTTCGACCGCCCGGTCAGGAACTAAGTACCGGTATCTGCGTTACGGACGCCAACTATTTCCACGCCATGCAGATCCCGCTCAAGCGCGGGCGTCTTTTCACCGATCAGGAAGCGAGAGAGATGCGGCATGTGGTGGTAGTCAACGAGGAATTCGTGCGCACCAACCTGCCCGGACAAGATCCGATCGGCAAGCGCGTGACCATCAACATGAAGGATGAAGACGCGCCAACTGAAATCATTGGCGTCGTTGGCGATACAAAACACCTCGGGCTCGATAGCGAGAACGAGGAGATGGCCTACTGGCCACATCCCGAACTCGTCTACTCGTCGATGACGATGGTTATCCGGACCAACGGCGACCCAACCAGCATCGCACCAGCTGCCCGCGAAGTAATCCGCAATATCGATCCTGAGCAGCCGATTGGTGAAGTCAACACGATGGAAGGGTTACTGGCGACATCGGTCGCTCGTTCAAGGTTCAACACGGTCCTGCTTGGGATCTTTTCGCTGGTAGCGCTGGTGATGGCAGCGGTGGGAATTTACGGTGTCATGTCCTATTCCGTGCAGCAGCGTACACACGAGATTGGCCTGCGCATGGCGCTCGGCGCGCAACAGCGAGACGTGCTGCGGCTCGTCATCAAACAGGGAATCGTTCTCGGTTTGGTCGGAGTGGGAGCCGGACTGCTCGTTTCATTTGGGTTAACGCGGCTGATCGTCAGTCTGTTGTTTGAGGTGCCCGCGACCGACACCAAAACTTTCGCGGCCGTCGCCGCCGGTCTGTTTCTGATTACACTGATTGCTTGTTACGTCCCGGCGCGCCGGGCGACGAAAGTCGATCCGCTGGTGGCGCTGCGGTACGAATAATTTTTGGAGTGCGGTGACCTGTCACCGCTTTAGTCCTGGGCGACTTGGCGCCCAGTCTTTTCAGTAATTTTCACTCGACGTTGGTCGCGACAGGTCGCTACCGACCAAAGCGGTGACAGGTCACCGCACTCCAAAAAGTGGTGCGACGAAAGAAGGTCCTATGCATTCCTTATTAAGAGACGTCCGATACGCTCTGAGGAATTTTGTGAAACGGCCTGGCTTCACAGCCATCGCGGTTATTACGCTCGCGCTTGGCATAGGGGCAAACACCGCCATTTTCAGTTTGGTGAACACGGTGTTGCTGCGGCCGCTCCCGGTACCACATCCTGAACAACTAACCGAAGTTTACGGGACGTTTCACAATGGCGCCGACTACACCATTCAGTCCTATCTAAACTACAAGGACTATCGCGACCGCAATGATGTTTTCTCGGGCTTGATCGCTTATCGGTTTGCTCCCATGAGCGTCAGTCACGAAGGCCGCAATGAACGCGTTTGGGGCTACCTCGCTTCCGGCAACTACTTTGACGTGCTCGGTGTTCAGCCGTTCCTGGGACGCTATTTTCAACCTGAAGAGGACAAGACACCGGGTTCACACCCGGTCGCGGTCATCAGTTATGGCTGCTGGGAAAAAAGGTTTGCTTCGAATTCCGCAATAGTAGGTCAGCCTGTAAAACTCAATGGTCACGTTTTTATAGTTATTGGAGTTGCTCCGAGGGGTTTCAATGGGACGGAAGTAGCCTACGCGCCTGAGTTGTTTGTGCCCATGATGATGGCGCACGAGATTGAGCCAGGCAGCAATTGGCTGGAATCGCGCGAGAGTGACAACCTCTTCGTGGTGGGCCGACTCAAGCCGGGCGTAACCTTGGCGCAGGCTGAAAGCCAGCTGAAAACGATCACCTTTCAGCTTGGTAAAGAGTTTCCCAAAGAAAATGAAGGCCGCGGTGTTGCCTTGCTGACACCCGGGTTATTTATTCCCGACATACGCAACTCTGTTATCAGCTTCAGCAGCGTGCTGATGGGAGTTGTCGGGCTGGTGTTGCTGCTGGCTTGCGTCAACCTGGCGAACCTGCTGCTGGCTCGCGCTACCGAGCGGCGCAGGGAACTCGCTATTCGCTTGGCGGTGGGCGCCAGCCGCGCTCGCATCATACGGCAGTTGGTGACAGAAAGTGTGTTGCTGTCGCTCGCGGGTGGTTTGGGTGGCGTGTTGTTAGCGGCATGGATAAACAGTCTGGTCGCTTCAATCAAGTTACCGACCGATATTGCCCTCGTGTTCGATCTTCATTTGGACTGGCGTGTGCTGGCGTTTGCACTTGGGGTGTCGCTGGCCACCGGTATTTTTTTCAGTTTGTTGCCGGCGCTGCAGTCTTCGAAGCCGGACCTGGTGCCGGCCTTAAAAGATGAAGCATCGATGTCTGGCTTCCGGCGCTCGCGTTTGCGCAATGCTTTGGTGGTTGTGCAGGTGGCCCTCTCACTCGTGCTGTTGGTTTGCGCGGGGCTGGTTGTACGAAGCTTGCAGGTAGCAGAGCGCACCCGTCCCGGCTTCACTCCGGAAAATGCAGTGGCGCTGTCGTTTGACTTAGGACTGCAGGGCTATACCGAAGAGAAAGGCCGGGAGTTCCAGCGGCAGATCATCGAACGCGCGCAGTCAATACCGGGAATACGTTCGGTGGCGCTCACGTCCACTGTCCCGCTCACCCTCGATTACAGCTACACCTCAATCTACGTGGAGGGTCAGTCGGTCACCGGTACTAACGCCTTGCCGGTCGCGGTCCCCAACGAAATCAGTCCCAACTATTTTCGCACGATGGAAATTCCTCTGCGCGGTAGAGACTTCACAGAACGCGACGCTAAGGAAGAGTCGCGAGTAGCGATTGTCAATGAGACTTTTGCGCGGCGCCTCCTTCCGGGCGGAGATGCAATCGGTCGCCGCTTTAATTTCAGTGGTCCAGATAAACCCTACTGGGAAGTTGTCGGTGTGGTGGCTGACGGCAAGTACAACAGTCTCGGCGAAGACCCGAAGGCTGCTCTCTATCGGCCAATACTTCGCGACTACAGCACAAATGCGACGCTGGTGGCGCGAACAGTAGGCGACTCGACATCCGCGCTCGCCGCCTTACGCAGTGAACTGGAACGTCTCGATCCAACTCTGCCGCTCTATAACGTCCAGACTCTATCTGACCACATGAGCGTTCCTTTATTCCCCTTTCGTATGGCGGCAACAGTGCTCGGAAGTTTCGGCATTCTGGCAATCGTGCTGGCAGCCATCGGTATTTACGGTGTGATGTCTTACGTCGTCGCCGGCCGGACGCGCGAGATTGGTGTGCGCATCGCGCTGGGCGCAGCGAGGCGCGACGTGCTGCTACTGATACTCAAACAAGGAATGACGCTGGCAGTTATTGGCCTTGGCCTTGGGCTTCTGATCGCGTTCGGCGTCGCGCAACTATTGGCAAAAATATTGTTTGGAGTTAGCGCAGTGGATCCGCTGACGTTCGCTGGAGTTGCTCTGCTGCTGGCGCTGGTGGCAGCGCTGGCTTGTTACATACCGGCGCGGCGGGCAACGAAAGTCGATCCGCTGGTAGCGTTGCACTACGAATGAGTTTTTGGAGTGCGGTGACAGGTCACCGCACTCCAAAGAGTTGTCGCCGGAACAGGAGACACGCTGATGGAAACACTACTAAAGGACATTCGCTACGGAGTGCGCAGTTTGTTGAAGCGGCCCGGATTCACGGTAGTCGCAGTGATTACGCTTGCTCTCGGCATTGGCTTGAACACGGCCATCTTCAGCGTTATCAACGCTGTTCTGTTACGCCCTCTGGCTTACGCCGAACCAGTGCGCCTGGTTACGTTTCGCTCAAACCAGTCTGCTCCTGATCTTGCCGACATCCAGGCTCAGAGTCACGCGTTTAGTAGTTTCGGCGGCGAGGTCAAGCAACCTTTGGATTACACCGCGGGCAGCGAGCCGGTGCAGTTTCAGATTGGACAGGTAACCGGTGGCTACTTCGAAACTCTTGGCGTCAAGGCGGAACGTGGGCGCTTTATCAATGCTGACGACGATAAAAACGGTGCTCCCTTCGTCGTCGTTTTGAGCAACACCTTGTGGCGTATCCAGTTTGGTGGTGACCCGCAGATCCTCGGCAAGACAATTCCCCTAAGCGGAAACGTCTACACAATTGTTGGTGTCATGCCGCCGGGCTTCGCTTCGCCACGCGACAACATTGAAGCCTGGACTGCAGTCCACGCCTCCAATCCGGTAGCTGCGAATTTCCGCGGCGTTCATTTCCTGCGTACATATGGCCGGCTGGCTCCGGGAGTCAGCTTGGAACAAGCACGAGCAGAGATGCAGGTGATTGACAAGACTCTGGCCGTGCAATACCCGGCTGATAACAAGAACCGCGCCAGCGTTCTGATTCCTTTACATGAACGCATCGTTGGTCAGTCGCGGCAGTCGCTGCTCGTGTTGTTTGCCGCGGTGAGTTTGGTGCTGCTGATTGCCTGCGCGAATTTTGCAAACCTGCTGTTGGCCCGCGCTGCCGAACGTGAACGCGAGTTTGTTATTCGCACAGCGCTCGGTGCGGGCCGCTGGCGATTGATTCGCCAACTGCTTACTGAAAGTGTGCTGGTCTCTTTAGCCGGAGGCGCGATCGCCGTATTGCTGGCGATCTGGGCGACGAATTTGCTGGTGGCACTGCGGCCGGAAAATCTGCCGCGCTTGCAGGAGATCGGCGTTGATGGGCGCGTCCTCCTGTTTACGTTTGGCGTTTCACTGTTGACCGGAATCATTTTCGGTTTGTTGCCGGCCTGGACCGCTTCGCGAAGTGTGATTGGCGAAGCGCTTAAAGAAGGCGGGCGCAGCGCGACAGCCGGCGGAGCGCGGCAGACAATGCGCAGCACGTTTGTGGTGCTTGAGCTCGCGATCGCTTTAGTTCTGCTGATCGGAGCCGGGCTGCTCATAAAGACGTTCTGGAATTTGCGTTCAGTAGAGCCCGGATTTAATCCCGACCATTTGTTGACGATGCGCGTTGAATTGCCTGAAGCGCGCTACCAGGAAGTTGCCAAGCAAACACGCTTTCGTACGCAGACGCTCGACGCGATCAATTCGTTGCCGGGCGTGCAAGCCGCAATGGTCAGCGAGCTACCGCTCAGCGGCAATTCTCTCGATCACGATTTTGTGATTGATGGCCGCCCGCCCATTGCGCCCGGTGATGAACCAAGCCTGGAAACGCGCAGTGTCCTGGGCGATTACTTCCACACCATGCAGATTCCCTTGCGCCTGGGGCGTGACTTCGGAGCACAGGACTTTGTCGAAAATGCTCCGCTGGTAGGCATCGCGAACGACATGCTGGTACGGCAGTACTTTGCGAATGAAGATCCGCTCGGCAAGCGAATTCGCTGGGCGCGCGACCCGCAGATTCACTGGATAACAATCGTAGGAGTCGTCGGCGACGTCAAACACTTCGGTCTCGATCTTCCCGAACAGCCCACGCTTTATTCACCCTACACCCAAATCAATCCCTGGAAGCGTTGGATGGCTATTGCTGCCCGCACGCAGTCGAACCCGGAGTCGATGGCGCAGGCAGTCAAGCAACAGATCTGGAAAGTTGATTCACAACTGCCAATCACTGAAGTCAAGACAATGAATGACGTGTCGGCGGCTTCGTTTGCCGCACGCCGCTTCAACATGCTGCTGCTTGCGATCTTTGCGGGCCTGGCGTTGGTCTTGGCGGCGGTCGGCATCTACGGTGTGATGTCATATGCGGTGACCCAGCGTACTCAGGAAATCGGTATTCGCATGGCGCTGGGCGCGCGCGCGACCGACGTGCTGAAACTGATCATTAGAAACGGCATGGCGCTCACGTTGCTGGGAGTTGTAATCGGGGTGGCAGGCGCACTCGCCTTGACGCGACTGCTTACGACGCTGCTGTTCGGCGTTACCCCGACGGACAAGCCAACTTTTATTGCCGTGTCGGCGGTGCTGATCCTGGTTGCGCTGGTGGCTTGTTATCTGCCGGCGCGGCGCGCGACGAAGGTCGATCCGCTGGTGGCCTTGCGTTACGAGTAGTTTTTGAAATTTCAAATCTCAAATTTGAAATCTGAGATCTGATAAGGAGTGATCATGCAAGTATTGCAACAGGATCTGCGTTACGGCGTTCGCATGCTGGCGAAGAAACCCATTTTCTCCATCATCGCGGTGATCACGCTGGCGCTTGGAATTGGCGCCACTACGGCGATCTTCAGTGTGGTCAACGCGGTGCTGTTGCGCAGCTTGCCTTATCACAACGCCAAACAATTAGTCGTCGTCGCTTCAACCAGTTCCGGTGGTGACCGCGACGGGCTATCTGCTCCTGAAGTCCAGGATTATCAAACACAAATGCGCTCGCTTGAGGATCTGACGGGCTTCCAGTCCCAAAGCGTGAACGTGACCGGGGGCGAGCGGCCCGATCGCGTGCGTGGCGCGTTTGTGACGGCCAACTTCTTCAAGGTCTTCAATCTCCCGCCCCTCATCGGCCGCACTTTTGTAGACGGCGAAGATCGGCAGGGAGGCGAGAAGTTGGTAGTAGTGAACGAGAAGATGTGGCAGGAGCGCTTGAACAGCGATCAGAATCTAACTGCGAAAAAACTAATCCTCAATGGCGAGCCATACAGCGTAATCGGAGTAGTCTCCTCAAGTTTCAAGCAACCATTCGATCCGGACGTTGAAGTGTGGATGCCCGTGGCGAGCTATCCCGGCAATACCGGAAAACGAGAGTGGCGCTTGCTTTTTGGCATGGGCCATCTGAAGCCGGGCGCAAAGTTGTCTCAGGCGCAGGCAGAAGCAACCTCGATAGCCGCGCAGTTGGCACAAGCCTATCCCAAAGAAAACGCCGGTCGCGGCGCCAGGGTTGAAGAGTTGCGCGAGTTGCTGGTCGGCGACGTTCGTCCGATGCTCTGGCTATTGTTCGCGGCGGTGGGTGTGATCTTGCTTATCGCCTGCGCCAACCTCGCCAACCTCCTGCTGGCGCGTGGACTGGCCAGACAAAAAGAGATTGCCGTGCGCGCCGCACTGGGCGCGAGCCGTTGGCGGCTCATCCGGCAATTGCTTACCGAGACCACGGTAATTGGCCTCCTCGGCGGCGTCCTCGGCTTACTGTTGGCTTATTGGGGTTTGTATGCCCTGCTTAAATTGCCCCAGAATTTTGTAAACACCAACTCAGCTACGCTCGACGGTCGCGTGCTGTTTTTCGCACTGGCGGTTTCGGTCATTACGGGCTGGCTATTTGGCCTGATCCCGGCGTTGCAATTGGCGCGTCCTGATCTGCAGTCGTTCTTAAAAGAAGGTGCGCGCGGTAGCGGCGAAGGATCCAGATGGAATCGAGTGCGCGGCGGTTTCGTCGTGGCCCAGGTGGCCTTGTCGCTCGTTATGCTGGTCAGCGCCGGACTGCTGCTTAGAAGTTTCGACAAGCTGCTTCGAGTTAACGTCGGCTTCCGACCCGAGCAACTGCTTACGCTCGAATATCGCCTACCGCGAACCAAGTACAAAGAACCCACCGCACAGTGGAACTTTCATCACCAGCTGATTGAGCAACTGCAGCAGGTGCCCGGCGTGCAGACAGCTTCGCTCGTCCGTGGCCTTCCATTCAGCGGCAACGGCGGGACGATCTCGATTGTTTTGCCCGATCGCGAGCCGCCGCCGAAGGGGCAGGAACCGGAAGTGATGTTCAATACGGCGATGCCGAATTACTTTGAAACCATCGGCATTCCTCTGTTGCAGGGCCGTCTCTTCGGAAATGAGGACCAGGCAAAAACTCCGGCAGTCGTAGTTATTAACCAAACGATGGCGCGCCGCTTTTGGCCCAATCAGGATCCACTCGGCAAGCAGATCAAAACAGTTGACGACGGCACAACGGTGACGGTGGTGGGTGTAGTCGGCGATGCCAAGCAATATTTTCTGGAGGAAGAGCAGAAGCCGCAGATGTACGACTCGTACAGCCAGGACCCTGGCCTCTTTGCCACCGTTGTAATCCGCAGTAACGTCGAACCACTTAGTCTGAGCGAACCAGTGCGGCAGGCGCTTTGGAGAGTCGATGCCGATCAGCCGATGTGGAAAATTCGGACAGTTGAATTTCTGGTGCAGCGCAGTACTGCCGACCGCCGATTCTTGATGGCCTTGATGGGCCTATTCGCCGTGCTGGCGCTGGTGCTGACAATCATCGGGCTCTATGGAGTGATCAGTTACCTCGTCAATCAACGCACACAGGAGATCGGCATACGCATGGCGCTCGGCGCACAGATGCGCGACATCATGCGCATGGTCCTGAAGCAGGGAATGGTGCTCGTCCTGACCGGAGTGGGGTTAGGACTCGGCGCAGCGTGGCTGCTGACGCGACTGATGTCTCGTTTGCTTTACCAGGTTAGCGCAACTGACCCTTTAACTTTTGTGGCAATTTCCTTGTTGCTGATCACGGTGGCGTTGTTGGCTTGTTACATCCCGGCGCGCCGCGCAACGAAAGTCGATCCGCTGGTGGCCCTGCGTTACGAGTAGCTCTGAGATCTCAGATCTCAAATTTGAGATCTGAAATGGAGAAGGACATGTTGACAACAATCTGGCACGACCTGCGCTACGCGGCGCGAATGCTGAGGAGTAAGCCGGGCTTCACGGCCGTCGCAATTATCACGCTGAGCCTTGGCATTGGGGCCAATACGGCGATTTTCAGTGTCGTTAACGCAGTTTTGTTGCGGCCGCTGCCTTTTCCTAAGCCCGAAAATATTGTGTTGATTAAGGACGACTTGCCGGGCACGCAAGCCGAGGACGTTGGTTTGTCGGTCGACGAGCTGAAGGACTTGCAGGAACGGTCGGGCGTATTTGAACAGGTCTCAGCCCTCTGGCCCATCGATGCGAATCTCACCGGCTCCGATCGTCCTGAGCGAATTGAACTGCTCGCAGTAAGTCCTAACTATTTTTCATTGCTGGGCGCCAGCGCAAAGCTGGGACGCGTATTGGGCCCACAGGATCAGGCAACGGGATTTGCCGAGGGAGTAGTAATCAGTGACGGATTGTGGCGCCGGTTGTTCGCTTCCGATCCGAATGTCCTGGGTCGAAAAGTTTATGCCGACAGCGATCTCTACACAGTGGTTGGTGTTATGCCTCCTGATTTCCGACATCCGGGCAAGACGCTTCGGAACGACGTCGACATGTGGGCCACCGCCGGATTTACGAGCAATCCTTTCCCGTCACCACCGGTGCGTAACCAGCGCATGTTGCCGGGTGCTATTGGTCGGATAAAGCCGGAACTGACGGTTCCACAAGCTCAGGCAAAACTCGACGCCTTCGTCGCGAACCTGCGCCAGGAGTTTCCCAACGACTATCCCGCGCAAACAGGTTGGACAGTGAAGTTGATGCCGGCACGCGAAACGCTGGTTGGCAACGTGCAAACAACTCTGCTCATGCTGCTCGGCGCGGTTGGACTAATTCTACTGATTGGATGCGTGAATATTGCGAACCTCCTGCTCGCACGATCGTCTGCGCGACAACGAGAGATGGCCATTCGCCAGGCGATGGGAGCCGGCCGTCGCCGACTGGTAGCGCAGATGCTCAGCGAGAGTTTGCTGCTTTCATTCATCGGTGGCGCGATAGCTCTTTTCATCGTCGTGACTCTGAAAAATGTGTTGCTGCGACTTGTTCCTGCGAACACACCTCGATTAAGCGAGGTCGGGGTTAACGCCGGCGTGCTCTTCTTCGTCTTTCTAATATCAACGTTGACGGGTCTGCTGTTCGGACTAATCCCCGCGTTGCAGGCGTCTCGGCCGGATCTGGTGGGCAACTTGAAGGAGGGTAGTCAGGGTGGAGGCTCCAGCGCGCGTCATAATAGTTTTCGCAGCGGTCTGGTTGTAGTCGAGTTTGCCTTGTCGCTCATGCTGATGATTGCCGCCGGACTGTTGTTGCGCAGTTTCGGCCGGCTGATGGAAGTGAACCCGGGCTTTGATTCCAGCCACGTTCTGCTGGCGCGCATTTGGCTGCCGGTGCCCAACAATCCTGAGCGTGATCCTTACCGGCCGCCGGCGAAGCGTTCCGCCTTTATTAAAGAGGTGTTGCGACGAACGAGTGCGTTACCCGGCGTTCAGTATGCGGCGGTCGGTGGTGGCGGCGGTGTGCCGTTGCTGGATCAGAACAAGCCGGGACTGTTCACTATTGAAGATCAACCGGTCCTGGACACTACACGCCCGCTGACGAAGTTTTCGGCAGTTAGTCCCGATTATTTTCGCGTGCTTGGAACACCACTGGTCCGCGGCCGCTTCTTTGAAGCCGGTGACGACGAGCAGGCCCCGCGCGTCGTGTTGATTGATGAAGCGCTGGCCCACCGGTTCTTCGCAAACATTGATCCGATTGGCCGGCATGTTAAGCCGGGCCCGCGCGATTCAAAGGCCCCCTGGATGACGATTGCCGGGGTCGTCGGGAATATCAAGACAGATGGTTTTGATAAGGCCGATCAGCCACACCTATATCTTCCGATCATCCAGTCGCCTGGTTATTCGATGGCGGTCTATGTACGAACAGAGGGAAACCCTACCGGACTGACGCAATCACTACGGCAGCAAGTCCAGGCGGTAGATCCAAATCTCCCACTTTTCGGCGAACAGACGATGGAAGATTTGGTCTCGGCGTCGCTGGCGCAGCGTCGTTTCGCCATGCAGGTCGTGGGATTGTTTGGTGTGCTGGCCCTCTTTTTAGCAGGCATCGGTATCTACGGCGTCATGGCCTATTCGGTAACACAACGCACGCGCGAAATAGGAATTCGCCTGGCCCTGGGTGCGAGCACCGGCGCCATTCTGCGTTGGTTGCTGGGGCGGGGAATGCGGCTCACTTTGATTGGAGTCGCCGCGGGCCTGTTGGGAGCGCTGGCAGTAGGTCGCTTGTTGCGTGGGTTGCTTTTTGGCGTTGCGCCAACCGATGTCGTTACTTACGCGGGCTTAACTCTGTTGCTTGCCGCCGTAGCACTGTTGGCTTGCTACATTCCCGCGCGGCGCGCGACGAAAGTCGATCCATTGGTGGCGCTGCGTTACGAATAGA
>Ga0134126_10004715_pt1 | contig 17072 bp, 38 predicted proteins | sample KB31752_FD_96881 | JGI IMG/M metagenome (GOLD analysis project Ga0134126, IMG submission 96881) | Terrestrial soil microbial communities with excess Nitrogen fertilizer from Kellogg Biological Station, Michigan, USA - KB3-175-2 | ecosystem: Environmental > Terrestrial > Soil > Unclassified ...
GCATCCGGAGCGCTTTCTGCTGCCGCTCGTGGTCGTCCAGGCGGTCACTGGGTTGGCGGCGATTGCCGCGCTGATCTTCGCGCTGCAGCTGGGCCCGCGGGTGAATGTGATCGAACGACGCGAGGGCGTAATCGAGAGGACGGTCAAGGAGGTGGTGCCCGGTAAATCTTCACCTCCCGGTTTAGCCGGGCGGGCGCTCGATCGAGCCGCCCGCCACCTCGGCTACGCTCTCCGAATGGAGGGCGTCGATCTCAATGGTGCGGCTGACCTAGCGCCGCGCGAGGAGCCGCAGACTGAGCTCTCGATGACGCCCGAGCTCTTCCCGGGCGTGTGGGCCAACTACGTCCAGACCTTTCGGACGGAGCACGAGGTCACGGTCGACTTCTACCGCGTGGGTCCGGGCGGCCGGCAGGCGATGGCGGTGGCGCGGATCAACTGCTCGCCTCTGCTGATCGAGCAGCTCGGCAAGGCCGTGAGCGAGCAGCTCGAGCAGGCCTAGTCGGCCGAGTGCGCGCGGTGCCAGCGGACCCCGCGTGCCGCAGCAATCCCGGCACAGACGGCGATCGCCAGCCCGAGGATGTTCCAGCCCTGGAACGCTGACGCTCGAGCACCGAGACCAGCTGCGAGCTCGTCGACGGCGACCCACACGCCAAGGGCGACCAACGCGCCGAACACGGTCGCGTAGAGCAAATCGCTGAAGCGGGCGAGGCCTCGCACCATGGCTCCTCCATCGGAATCGCGGGCCGCCTTCCTGAGGCCAGCTGGCCGTGTGTTCGATTGACAGCTCGATCGGGGGGGCCGCTAGACTCGGCGCCCCGGCCGCGCGCTCATGCCCGAGATCGCGGCCGGGCTTTTCTCTGCAGCGAGCGGGAACTTAGCCGAGCGCTTGCCGGCGGAACGCGTAAGAGTCGCCGGCAATGGATGGGACAAGCATCCGGCCGACGACTCCCGCTGCGGGCAATGTAGCGCGCCGCGGGGACGCCCCTCGCGTCTCGCGCGCCGTCGCGCGGCGGTTCTACTGCCCACGGTGCGGAGCTGCCCCTGGAGAGGCTTGCAGCGGGCGTAGAGGGCCACGTAAGGCGAACCATCTAGCTCGCGTCGAGGTGGCCAAAAGCCGAGCGGAGGCGTCGCCCTGGTGACCATCGAGGAGCTCTGCAGGACCAGCTACAACCGGCACTGGCCCAGCGACCGCGGAGCGACATGCCCACAGGTCGAGGCCATGGAGCGCCAGCTGCGCGCCCTACTTCGGCTGAACAACGATCGTCCAGGCATGCTCGAGACGACTTGGCCCGATGTCATTGAGGCTGTAGGCTTCCCGACCATGGGCATGAGCAGGGATGAGATCCGCAGGAGATACGGGTCGCGGGTCCGCAACACGATGGACTACCTGATCAGGGCGCACCTCGTCGACGTCTACGAGGTGCGGATCAGCGGGCGCCAGCCCGTCGGTATCCTCGTCTCCCTCCCCGCCGGAGTAGCTCAGTCGGTTCAAGCTACACCGATTCGCCGGCGCGGCGAGCATTCCTCAGCGAAGACATTCGTCCGCAAGAGGACCCGTGGTTCGCGTTTTTTTTCGGACCAAGTTGGTAGGCCTGCTGGGCACTCGGCGTCACCCCCGGACCCCCTTAAGGGCCGTTCTGCTGGTGAGAGACGTAAGCGAGGCGGCGCGCGCGCGGCGCGCACCGCCGAGGCGAGCACACGCGATCGGGCGCGGCGGTCGATGGAGGTCCGTGCCGCGCTAGCGAGGCGGCGGGCAGCGCACGGCGACGAGGAGGGGCGTGCCGTCGTGGACGCTCTGCCGTGGCTCGCTGCGGTCCCCGCCGACATCGTGGCCCGAGAGGCGATGCGCCTGGAGCTCTCCGTCGACCCCTCGTTGCACGACGAGGGACGCCATCGGCGCCTAGCGTGGCAGCGACGCCTAGCGACGCTGGCGCTGTCGCCCCTCTGGCAGCACCGCCTCGCCGTCGCCGGCCGCCAGCTCGACCGCTACGCCAACATGGGCGCAGGACAGGCCGGCGCCGGCGCGGCGATCGTGATCGACCTGGTCCGCGGCGACTGGCAGGAATGGCTGACTACGCCGCCTCGGTCGCTCGGCGCGATCGCCGTCTGCGCTCGACGGCAAGCGAGGGAATGGCGCCGGCACGATCGCGCTCGCCGAGCTCGGGCTCAGGGGGCGCCGGCACATGGCTGAGCCACTCGCGCTCCTGCATCGCCTCGATCACGTCCATCGGCGTGAGGTGGTCGATGTAGCGAGCGGTGGTCTCGAGGCTGTAGTGCCCGAGCTGGCGGCGGATCACGTGGACGGGCACGCCCTCCCGAGCCAGTTCGGAGGCGTGCGTGTGGCGCAAGCCATGCGGGTGGACGCGCTTCTCGATGCCGGCCTTGCGGGCGAGCAGTTTCAACGCCTCGCGCACGTATGCACCGCTCAGGGGCCCCCCGCGGGTGTCGCCGCTGATGGTGCAGAACAGCGGGGCGGTGGCGCCGATGCCGAGCTCGCGCCGGCGGTCCGCCCAAGCCTCGACCACCGCGCCAGCCTGCGGGTCCAGCCCGACGATCCGGCGCTTGTCGCCCTTGCCGTGCAGGACCGCGATCGTGCCGGCGTCGAGGTCGACGTCCTTCACGCGCAACGCGAGGGCCTCGCCGAGCCGGAGGCCGGCGCGCCACATGACCACGATCAGCGCGCGGTTGCGCAGGCCCGTGGGCCCGCGCCTCGAGCAGGCTGCGAGCAGCTGCGCGACCTCGTCTCGACTCAACACCTCCGCCGGGTACTTCTGACCGGCGTTGGCGGGCTTCATGCCCAAACGGTAGCCCGGCAGGGTGATGGCGCTCCTGCGCCGCCCGTTGAGCAGTACGGAGCTCGGCATAGCTCCCCCTTCCATGGTTGCGGTGAAAGAAGAATAGCCGCAATTTGCGAGATAGGTGGAACCCGCCGCGGGATGCCGCCCGCGACGGGTCCCACGACGACCGTACCCGGTTGAAAGGAGTGCAACATGGTGCTGACACCGATAGAGGCAGAGGTGCTCACCAACGTCACGGAGGACTTGTGCACGCTGGCCGAGCTGCAGGACCGCGCCGACCTACTCGGGCTGGCGCAGCCGCATCACACGTTCGTCGCGACGGAGGTGCTCGAGCGTCATGGTCTGATCGAGCGGTGGGCCGGGCGTAGGAGCGCGCTGTACCGCACGACGGCCGCGGGCGTGATCGCCCTCGCCGAGCATCGCCGGCGCGCGCGGCTGGTCCGCCTGACCCTCTCCACGCGGGCTGCGGCATGACCTCGAGCGGCTACGAGATCCTCACCTGTGAGCGCTGCGGCTACATGGGCAAGCCGCGGCCGTCGACCGGCCGGTGGGTCATACCCTGCTCGGAATGCGGCTCGATCGAGCTGCAGATCTCCGACCTTGTCCTGACGAACACGCGGCCCGTCCGCTCGCGCGCGCGCCCGGAGCCGCCGGCGCCGTTCGATCGCGTGCTCGAGCTGCGAGGAGGTGCGCTCCATGACACGTGCGCTGGAGGCAGTGATCCTGACGGTGCCGGTCCTCGACTTGGCGATCGTCCTGCTCCGGCGGCGCCGGCGCCGGCGCTCGCCGGCGACCTGGACCCCGAGATCTCGATCGACCCCCTCCTCGAGCCATGATCCATCTACCCGTACTGGCCGCCCTCAAGCTGTGCGACGACGAGGTTGCGGCCGAGCTCGAGGAGCGGGACTCGTCCCCGGTCGACGTCGACGAGGGGGATGACTGATGCCCGCCACGGAAGCGCTCACGAAGGCGGAGCGCAAGCGGGCGCTCGAAGCGAAAGCCTGGAAGGTGGTCTGCACGAGGTGCGGGGCGCAGCCGGGCGAAGGGTGCGTGTCGCCGCTCAGCGGCGCGCGTACCGCCATCCACGCCGTGCGGATCCGTCACGCGGTGTACCTGCCGGTGGAACCATGACGCCTCCGGGTCGAAGCTACTCGCGTTCGGTGAAGGTTGTGTGGTGGATGGGGTGCGCGCTGATCGCCCATTGGCAACGGCCATGGCGAGGCGCGCGATGACGCCTCCGGGTCGAAGCGATATTCCGAGACGAGTGCCGATGCCGATCCTGCTGTGGGAGCACCTGCGCGACGAGTGCAGGGGTCCGGACGGCGAGCCCAAGCTGTTCGTCACGCTCAACGGGCACGCATGCGACAAGTGCGCCGGGATCATCCGGTGGGGCGTCGAAGCCGCGGACGTGGAGGGGCTGGTCCAATGACGCCTCCCGGTGAAAGCGACTTGCGCCGCGCCTACGAATCGGTGCGCGACGAGCAGCTCGTCGAGCAACCCCGCTCGAACGCCGACGTCCTCATGGATCTGCGAATCGACCTCGCGGAGTGGCGGCTGATGAGCGACAGCGTGCTCGAGCAGATCACTGACAAGAACGAGCAGCTGCGATCGGACATCGAGGCTCACGGCGCGAACGTCGTGACCCAGAACCTTCTAGACGCAGTGGCGATCGGGTTTCGGATCGGCGCCGCGTTCGGGGCTCGACAATGACGCTTCGGGACCGAAGCGAGTTCCTCACGCGGGTCCTCCGGGTGTGTCTCGTCGAGCTGCTCGTCCGGGATCTCGAGCAGCTGCATGACGGCTGCCAGCGGAAGGTCGAAGCGATCGCCACGGTCGACGCGGCGCGAACGCTATGACGCAACGCGACCTAAGCGACTGCACGGCGATCTGGATCCGTGGATACGCCTCGGCGAACGGTCGCGCTCACCTGACGGTCGAACTCATCCGGCCTGGCCGGCGACCGCTCGAGACACACGAGCTCGAGCTCGTCGCCGGCGACTGCGATATCGGCGCGCTGCTCGAGCTGATCAACGCATGACGCAACGCGACGAAAGCGACACTGAGCGAGCTGGCGGCGTCGTTACCTCCCTGGCCGGCGGTCCTCGTCCCCCGGCCACCGAGGCCGCCGGCACGCTGAGTGCCGAGAGCCGCGCGATCGCGCTCATCGTCGAGATGAGGTTCATCCTCGCTCACCTTCGTCTGCAGCTGCGCGACGTCGAGCTCGATCGTGGCTGACGCCGGCGAGCTCCAAGAGCAGGCCGACGAGGCCTTCCGCCGACGCCGCTCCGGCTACTACGTGATCGATATCGAGGCGCGCGCGGCCGTCCGCGGCCCGTTCACGACGTGGCGCCGCGCCGTGCAGCTCGGCGCCGAGCTCAATCGCGGGCGCATCCACGCGACGCCGCTCGAGGTACGCCTCGTGGGCCCGCCGGCGCCGACGCCCTACGACCAGCAGGAGCCCGGTGGATCCCGCGGAGCGTGAGGCCAACCTCGCGGAGCTCGCCCGCCGCGTGAGCGACCACGTGCTCGAGGGCCTCGAGGGCGCCGGCATCGTACGCGTCAAGCTGCTCCTAGTCGACGCCGGTGGCGATCGCCACCTCGTCACGCTCGGGCCGCCCAGCTGGACGCTCGAGCCGCGGGTCGCGGAGGGCGAACTCATGTTCCTCGAGGCCGTGCAGCTCGTCGGCGTTGAACGCGCCGAGCGCCCCCTCGAGGACGTCGTGCGCGATATCGCCGGCGAGGGCTAATAGTGACGCTTCTGACGAAAACCGCTAGGCATGTGCGGCCTCGGGGCGCCGCCATGCGTAAGCGACACTATTTGGCCGGAATCTGCTGTCGCTCGAGGTGGTCGATATGTACCGTCCAGCGGCGCCCGGCGGGCGTCACGATCCGGCGGCCGCCGGCGCCGACACCGCGGCCGAGGATGCGGCAGGGAGTGTTCGGCATGAGCCCCCACGCAGTCGCCGGCCCGACGTACAGGTAGGGGTAGCGCGGGTCGGGCTTGCGTTTGTGCCGGCGGCGCAGTCTCATGACGACGGGCGGCGGCTGGCGGCGAGGATCACCCGCTCGAGGCGCTCGAGCTGGCGGATCTCCTCGTCCTCGGACTCGCACTGCACGACGTGCAGGACCTCGACGTCGGCGTCGGTGTACTCGCCGACCAGCTGCACGATCCGCTTCGCCGGCGTCGGCGCTTTCAGCATCCGGCAGGTGATCGTGCCGTTTCCCACCGAGCGGTGGTAGAGCGGCGTCTCGATCGAGTAGTCCGCGGCCGCGGCGACGGGCGCGTGCTGGGTGACGCCATCCGCGTCCAGGCGGTTGGCGCGGAACCCCACTAGGCCCCGTGGAGCTTCGAGATCTCGATCCCGGCGATCAGGGAGTGATCGCCGAGGAACACGATCTTGCCGTCGACGAGCTCCGCGTACCAGCCGCGCGCCGGCCGGTCGACCGTTCCCCGCTTCTGGTGGGGGAGCACCGTGCCGAGCTCGCCGAGCATGTTCTGCAGCTGGGTCCGAAGGGAGCGGCTGACCTCGGTCGCGTACGGCATCGCTCGCAGGGTATATCCGTGACCGGCCGGGGTGGAAGGTGTCGGCATCTGCTGGCATGTGACAGCAACTACCGCGCGCGCCGGCTGTCGGCAAAGATCGCCGACAATGCCTAGAGGTGGTCTCAGCAAGGATCCGGCAAAGCGCGAGCTCCAACTGGCAAACCTGCAGCGCGGCCGGGAAGCCAGAGCAAGCCGGGGGAACGGCGGGAAAGCCAACGATCGAACTCCGGAGGATCCCCCGGCAGACGACGGCGGCACGCGGACCTTCCGCGCACGAGCTAAGCCCGCCGCCAAGCCAGCCGCGAAGGCGCGCAAACCGAAGGCGCGCCGCGTCCCCCCTCGCGCGCCGGCGAGCGACCCCCACCGCCGCCGGCGAAACGGGGAACGGCGGGCGGATTCTTCGACGGCCTCGTGAAAGGGATCGGCGGATGAGCGCGGTCGACGAGATCGACTACCTCGAGGAGGCCGGGCCCGGGATCGCCGAGCTACCCGAGGCGCCCGAGGTCGCGCCGGCGTCTGAGGAGCTCGCCGCGCCGGCGGCGCTGCCCGGCTGGGATCAGAAGACGATCGAGACCTTCCTGCAGGGCACGGGCGCCGGGATTCACATGCTGGCCGGCCGGGCGGAGCGCGACTGGATGATGACCGAGAAGGACCTCGAGCGCATCGCACCGCCGCTCACCCGGATCTGCAACCGCTATGAACCGACGCTGCGCCTCTCGCCGCTCGCCGACCCGCTGCTCGTCGCGCACGGCTTCGCCCTGTACGGCTGGCGCTCGGCGCTCGAAGCCAAGCGCGCCGAGCGCGACGTCGACGAGGACCTCGAGGCGGGCCCGCGTTACGAGACCGGCCCGGTAGAGGACGCCGGCGCCGTCGACCTGGGCGAGGACCTCGACGAGGCTCCGCCCCCCTACTTCCCGAACGGAGACGCCAATGAGCAGTGACATCGTCAACCACGACGCGGAGATCCCCGCCGACGTCGACGCGCCCTCGGCACGGCCCACCACTGCGCTCGAGAAGATCATGAACACGCTGCGCGAGCTCTCGCAGCCCGGCGAGGACGCCGGCGAGATGGAGCTCATGCTCGCGACCGTCGCGATGGGGATCGAGGGCGGCCTCGGCGACGGCCTGGTGGAGCAGCAGGCCAGCGGTGAGGTCGACGAGTTCGTGCTCGCGCTGTCGCGCTTCCTCGCGACGCACCGCTCGGACAGCGCGAAGCAGCTGGTCGTCGTCGAGCTGCCGCGGCGCGAGCTGCCCGCCGGCACGCGCCTTCACCTGCTCGACGAGGCGGTGAAGGCGGCCGAGACGGCGACGTCGCCGCTGTGAGGGGAATCCGCCTCTCCGATCGCGTCCTGATCGCAGGGCAGACCGGTAAGGGCAAGACGACACTCGCGCGTTACCTCGTGGACGGGCTGCAGCCGGTCCGCACGATCGTCTTCGACCCGAAGGGTGAACTTGAGTTCCCCGACGTGGCCCCCTGCCGCTCGCCCGACGAGCTCGCGGCGGCCATGCGCGATCCGCTCATTCACTACATACCCGCGAGCTTCGACCGCGACCAGCTCGAGGAGGCCTGCGAAATCGTCTGGAACACCCCCGGGCCCTACATCTCGTGGATCGACGAGACGAGCGAGGTCTCGACCCCGGGCTTCTGCCCTGCCGGGCTGCGGCTTGGCGTTACGCAGGGCCGGCAGGGCCGCAAGATGGTACTGGCGGTGACGCAACGGCTCGCGGAAATCCATCCCGTGTTCCGCTCGCAGGCCGAGCACATCATCATCTTCACGCCGGCGCCGATCGAGCTCGACCTGAAGACCGTGGCCGGCCACGTGCGCCGGGAGGCGCGCGAGCTCGACGCCGAGCTCTCGAGCCTGCACGCCGAGCACGGCGACTTCTCGCATCTGTGGCACGTGCGCGACACCGACGAACTGCGCCGCTGCGCGCCCCTACCCGCACCCGCGCAGCTCAGTCGGCATCAGTCGGCATCTACCGCGGCGGCGGAGGACCCCTCAGAGTCCGCCGCATGCGAGGATTCGGATTCCGCCTCGGCACCTTCCTGAAGATCACGGTGATCGCGATCGTCGGCATCCTGCTGGCGAAGTGGCTCCTGACCAAGGTGAAAGTGCCCGGGTTGAGCGCAGCCGTCCAAGCGGTCTAGGCCATGCCTACACCGACGAACGCGCCGACCACCACCACCGGGGGCCCTGAGCGCCAGGACCCCGAGCTCTTTGCGCAGCTGACCGAGCGCCAGGCGATGCCGCAGACGAGCGTCGCGATCAAAGGCCTCGCCAAGACGCAGCGGCTGATCCTCGAAAAAGTGGGCGTCGTCGCGCGCATCCGCCTTCTGATCACGGTCAAATTCAAACCGAAAGAAGAAGAAAAAGCGGGCGTCAACCCCGGCTGGCCATGGTCACTGATCCGTGAGATCGCGCTGCAGGCCAACGGCGTCACCGGGATCATCGACTGCGCGGGCCCGGTGCTCGAGATGCGCCGCCGGCGGATCTACCGCAACCCCGTCTCGGCCATCTTCAAATCGCCCGTGATCGGGGCGAAACTGAAAAAAGAAGTGATCACCACGAAGTTCGTGGTCGAGATCCCGATCGCGCACGACATGCTCTCGCTGATCGGCTCGCTGCTGGCGCAGAACGAGGAAACCGGCCTCTCGCTGCAGATCACATGGGCCTCCGAAGAAGAAGTGATCGGCGGCGCCGGCGGGATCGAAGGCTTCGAAGGTGAAGTCGAATGGGCGTCGACCGTCTTCTCGATCGGCTCGACGGTCATCGGCAAACAGGAAGTGACGGTGCTGCCGGACCTCTCGGCCTTCCATGGAATCGTGCAGACGGAAACGCCGCTCACGGGCACGGGCAACCGCAAGGCCGAACTCATCCGCACCGCCGGGCATCTGCTCTGCTACACGGCGACGATCCTCAACAAAGCGGGCGCCGCGCGCGTCGACCTCTCGCCCGAAGAATGGACGACGTTCAAGCTCGAATACGGCGGCAACAAGGACCCGCTCGTGTGGACGCCGGCGGCCGAACTCCTCGCGGAGAACGCCGACGACTACGACGGCCCACTCAAGGTGCAGGGGATGAACTTCCTCGCGATCGACAACGAGCGCGACAACGCGATGCGCGACATGATCATCCCCCAGAGCCTGACCGAACTCCGGTCGGTGATCGGCGTCCCGGCCGGGTTCGTGCCGGAAAACGCGCAGATCCTCACCACGCAAGAGACTCTCTATCCGGCGGTCTGAGCGATGCCAGTCCCCGGCTTCGACGATCCGGCGCTGGCCAGCTATCCGCCCGACGGCAACCTGTACTTCGACGCCGACCAGGCCGTCGCCACGAAGATCCCGTCCGACTCCGGCTTCGAGCCGCGCGGTCCCGGCCACGCGCAGACGGCCGACGCCGGGCCGCTGAGCCTCATGTTCGGCGACGAAGCGGTCACCGGCTCGGGCGAGCAGATCGTGAACGCCTCGCAGTCGAGCCGTGGCCACGTCTCGGAAATCCTCAACTTCCACGGCAGCCCCGCACCCTGGATCCTGCTCGGCATTCTGCTGGCCGCCGGGATCCTCCACCTGGAGGCCGGCGCGAAGCTCAAGGGCTCGCTGTGAGTGGAATCGCTCGCCTCGATCCTGCTGACCGCCCTCGTGATCGTGCTGATCATCGCCTTCGCGCGCGGCGGGATGGCGGGCGTGGGCCAGTGGCTTCACGCGAAGTTCGTGGGCGGCGAATGACTCATGCCTGCCGTCGGCATCGTCCTTCTGCTCATCGGCCTCTGGTTCCTCGTGCGCACGCTACGCGGAGGTCTCCCGGCGGTCCTCTCGAGGAGCAATGGCTAAGCATCTGACACGCGAGCAGCGCGCGCGCCGCTATCTGCAGGCCTCACAGAGCGCCGGCTACACCGGGCTGCCCGCCGAGCACCGCGAGGCCTACGAGGCGCAGATGCGCTCGCACGAGCGCGCGTACCCGGGCGTTCGTGAGCACGCGCTCGTCGGCGCCGACCAGGACTTCGACAAACCCCTCGCCGCCGGCGAGCGTGAACACCAGCGCGAGCTGCGCGAGCGCGAGGGCATCCAGCACTCCGAGGTCCTGCGACGCCGGCGCGAGCTCCGCGCGTCGAGCTCGCCGCGTCGACCAGCTGCTCGCCGGCGCAGCTCGAGCCCTCGCTCCACGGGTCCGCGCATCGCGCGCGCCGCGGCCGGCTCGGCCGGCGGGGCGATCGCCACGACGATCGGCTCGGGCGGAAACACGCTGCTCTACTTCATCGGCGTGCTGTTGGGACTCAGTCTTATCTACCTTCTCGTTGCGGGTAAGGGCGTGAACGCGGTCACGGGCGTCACGAACGCGGTCGTGGGCGGCGTGCGCGCATTCATCGCGCCCGTCGACCCGATCGCCGCGGCCGAACAGGCCCTCGGTGCCGCACCAGTGTCACACCCAGCGTCTCCATCCGCGTCCTCGGCGCCGGGCTCGCAGAGCTCGGCGCCGGGTACCGCGAAGGGAGCTGGCGGAGGCTTCCTCGCGCCGGGTGAGAAGCTCGCGCAGTACTCGCGCCACGACCAGGGGCGCGACATACGCGTGGCGCCGGGAGCGCCGATCGTGGCGCCGGGCGCCGGTCGAGTACTCCGCGTTGCCTCGGACCCGGCCGGGTTCGGGCCCGACTACCCGATCGTGCACTTCACGAGCGGGGCGTACGCCGGCGAGGACGTCTACATCGGCCACACCGACGCGGCGCTGCGCGCCGGCTCGAGCTTCCGCGCCGGCCAGATCCTCGCGCGCACCAGCCGCACCGGTCACAACGCCCCTCCCGGCTGGGCAGAGATCGGCTTCGCGCGCGGTGGCAGCCCGGGCCCCTTCGGTCAACCAGCCCCCTTCTAGAGGTAATTGCATGCGCAACTTCATCAAGACAGCAGCGCTCCTGATCATCCTCTACCTCGTCCTGATCCACTTCACGGGCTTCAGTAAGGACGTCGCGACGCTGTTCAGCGGGACGGGCACGCTCGTCAAGACCTTCCAGGGTCGCTAGGCCGATGAGCCGCTTCTCCCCCGCGATGCGGCCGCCGCCGGTGCGGATCTCGCGCGCTAACGCGCGCGTCACGCAGTCGCAGATGCTCCCGGCCGACCTCGGCCGCACCAGCCGCGGCGCCGGCAACTACGGCCAGCGCGAACGGCGGTTCGCCTCCGTGCCGATCCGCCTTCGGATCCAGAGCAACGCCGGGCCCAACACGGCCGCCGCTCGCGCGGCGACGATCCCCTTGGGCACCACCGTGCGCAAGCGTGGCTACCCGCCGATCTCGCTGCTGCCGACGGCGCAGGCGAAGGAATAGGCGATGCCCCAGCCGCCTGCACCCGGTAAGAAGGGCAACCGCCGCAAGGTGATCATCTACGCGGCCGGCGGCGGCCTGCTGCTGCTGCTGATCATCCTGATGAAACGCAAAGGGGGCGAACCGGAAGGCGTGCGCCCGAGCGAACTCGTCGCGCAGGCGCCGCCGCAGGGCGGCGCCGGCGAACTCCCGTTGACGGCGGGTGGCATCCCGGAAGCGGCCACGATCGTCCCCGTGCCCGAACCGGGCCCGCAAGGGCCCGCCGGCGTCGAAGGGCCGCCGGGCGCCACCGGCGACGTCACGCCCGCGGCCGAAGCCGCCGCGGCCGCCGCCGCAGGCTCCGCCGCGGCCGCCCGGCGCTCGGCCGCCGCCGCGAAGGTCGCCCCCTCTCACGCGCGCAAGGGCCACCCGGCGAGCAAGGCGCGCCACGGCCACGCCGGCGCCGCCCCGCACAAGGGCACGCACAAGAAAGAGACCGCGAAGCACCACGCGACCTCGCACCACAAGCCGGCGCCGAAGCCGCACAAGGCGCCGGCGAAACGGAACCCGCCGGCGCACCACGCGCCAGCTCACCGCGCGCCAGCGCACCAGGCACCCGCGCACCACGCGCCGGCGAAACATCCCGCACCGACACCCAGACGAAGGAGACGCTAATGGCACACCAGCTCAGCCCGGACGAAGTCGACGCGCTCGCGGCCGAGGCCGCCGCCGCCGAGGAGCCCGCGAAGGATGAGTCCCTCACCGGGCCCGTTCCTGCGGAGACCACGCTCGCGTACGGCGCCGAGGGCGAGTGCGTGACGAAGCTCGTGAACCTGCTCGCCGTGCTCGGCTTCACCTCGAACGCGGTCATCCAGGGCGGCGCGCCGAGGCTCGACGAGTCCGTGCTCGCCAACGTCCGCGCCGCGCAGCAGCAGCTCGACGTCGCCGAGCCCGAAGTCACCTCGCCCGACGAGATCCCCGTCGGCGTGAAGGGCGAGCTCGTCGGCACGGCGACGTGGGCCGCGCTGTACGAGGCGGCCGCCGCGAAGCTCGAGCAGCAGCAGGACGGAGGCGCGGCGAGCTCCGCATGACATGGCCGAGCACCGAGAAGCTGCAGCGCATCAAGCTCGCCCTCGAGGTGCTGCTGCTGCTTCTGCTCGTGCCGCTCATGCTCTACACGCTGGCGAAAGATCGGGCCACCGCGGCCAAGATCGGGCTCGCTGCCAGATGAGCCCGACGATCGCCGCCGACGTCGACGAGCTCGAGGCAGGCAGGATCGTGCTCGAGGACGAGGGCCCCAGCGTCACGGATGGCGATGGCGGTGGTGATGGCGGTACGTCTCTCCCGCCGTCGCCACCGCCGCCCGTCGACCGTCGCGGCTACGGCGGGAGGCCGCCGCGCTGGCAGCAGCTCGTGCTGTGGGCGGGGATGCTCCTCCTCTCCGCCCTCGCCGGCGCGCTCGTCGGGCGCTCGATCGGCAAGCTCGGCCTGGTGATCGAACGCGGCCTCGCGCGAGGTGAGTCGTGAGCCTGCCCAATCCCATCACCGGGCTCGAATACCTCGGCTCAGCGCCGGCGAAAGCGCTCAACCCGGTCCAGCACCACCAGAGCAACCTCAACAAGGCGGCGGAAGCGATCCTGAAGGCCGGCGAAAAGTGGCACGTCAACCCCGCCTATATCTGGGGGATCTTCGGCACGGAGACCTCGTACGGCTCGGCGATCGCCGTCTCGAGCACGGGCGCGCGGGGGCCGTTCCAGTTCGAGCCCGCGACAGCCAAGCAGTACGGCTATCCGCTCGGCGTCAACGAACACGGGATCACCGATTGGGGAGCGTTCGGCAAGCAGGCCGACGCAGCTGCTCGCTACCTCGCCGCGCACGGCGGCGTGCGGAACATTCGCAAGGCGGTGGAAGCGTACAACCCTGGCGAAGCCAGCTACTACGGCAAGGTCGTCGCGCACGCCAAGAGCTTTCACCTCAGCTTCGGCAGCGAACTCGCGAACCAGAAGGAAACCGCGCAGGTCGAAGAAGCTAAACCCGAAGGCAAGGGCATCGGACTGGTGGGTGAAATCTTCGCGCAGCTGGGCAAGTTCGCTCTCACCGGCACGCTCCTGCTCGTCGGCGCCGTGCTCGTGGTCTACGGGATCATGGTCGCCGTGCGCCCGCGCGATCGCGCGCTCTCACTCCCGATCCCGGCGGTCGCCTGATGCTCTACAACCCGATCGAACTCGGCCAGCCGGGCAAGCCCAAATGCCCGGATAAGTACGACGAAGACAGCACGCTCATCTGCGCCGGCGCCAAGCGCCTGATGCTGCAGATCTCCGCCCAAGCCGTGTACGTCCAGCTGGGCATCATGCAGCAGGGCCGCGGGGTCGGTACCGGCAGCGTGCAGTGGCAGGCCGAGGAGCCCTATCTCCCGATGGTCGCCTCGCTCGGTCGCAACTTCGACGCCGTGCGCGTGCGCAACTTCACGCCGGGAGCTGAAGCGCAGGTGTTCGTGAGCGTCGCATGACGGCGCCCGCAGACAGGATCGCCGAGCTTGAGAACCGCCTCACGGAGCTCGAGGCGCGGCCCGACCCGGTCGATCTGCTGCGGACCGTCGGGGCCCGATTGACCGCGCTCGAGAACGCGCTACCCGAGGACCAGCTCGCACACAACACGCAATTCCTCAACGGGGCAGGCCATGTCGAAAATGAAGCTGAAGGCAAAGAAGGTGCGCCGGGCCCTGCCGGGCCAGCCGGACCCGAAGGCAAAGAAGGCAAAGAAGGCAAAGCGGCCGCCGGCGGATTGACCGCCCCCAAAAACTTCGCGGGCCCCACTGCGGTCGCCGGCGGCGAAGTCGTCAAACCCACGAAAACTCAGATCTTCTGGTACGAGGTCGAAGTGACAGGCGAATCGGGGGCCGCGTTCCTGCTGAAGGTGAACGGCCACATCGTCGCGCAGGCAAAGTGCCCGAAAGGCGTGGGGGCCGCACGGATGACGCTCATGGCGATCGTCCCGGCCGGCGGCGAAATCAAGTTCGAAAGCGAAGGCGCGATCGCTGAAGCGTCGCGCTGGACCGCAGACCTCGAATGAGCCCTGGCCGCGTGATCGTGCCGAAGCTCTCCGAGCGCGTCGACGAGCTCGAGCGCCAGCTCGACGCGCTCAGGCAGACGCCGCAGGACACGATCGCCGACACGAACATCATCCAGATCAACAGCAAAGGGGAAGTCGAACCGACGACCCCGAGCGTTCCATCGCTCGGCGTCGCCGAGTACCTCGACACCTTTCAGGAGCCCGAAATGCCCAACTGGCTGCAGGCGCCGCTTGTGCACGGCAACGGTGGGCTCGGGATCCGCTTCACACCCACACCCGGGAAAGGGCTCGTGCTTACCAATTTCATAGGGGACCCTCTCGTCCTGCTCGCGCTGCTTGTGGTCCCCGAATACTTCGAGGAACCGTACGACGTCTCCACGCCGGAAGCCGCGGCCGCGACGATCGCCAAGCCCTTGCTCGTCTACTACGAGGCGATCCTGTCCGTCACCCTCGCGATCCCGATGCCTCCCACGCCCGGCACATTCAGCTCACAATACGGCTTCAGGCTTCTGGATACCTCCGAATTCACCGTCGACGCCTCGAAACCCTATCCGGGCAACGCCTCTGAAGCGCTTGATGTGCACTTCTGCATCGAAAAAACGAAACTGGTAATCGAATGGACTGGCTACGGCGCCGGCGCCCGCGCGACCAGGGAATACAACGTCGCCAACAAAAGCTTTTGGCTTCGTATTCGCTGCTTTCCCAAGAGCAACGGTGATGAATGGCAAGCGACGGTATTCGACAAGCCGCCTGGCGAATGGGCCTCGCAGCCGACGGGCGATGGCGGCCTTCTCAGTTCGAACGTCGGACTAGGGGTCGCTGAAAGCCATCGACTGCTCTGCGCGAGCAACGTGCGCATGGGCCTCTATACGCGAGCCGCCGGAATCGGGAAAGCCGAACGCGAACAGTTCCTTGCCGAAGAACTCGGCGCGCGGATCAACTACATCCGCGTGATGCCGCAGTTCCTTACACACGCGAACTTGTAGGAGGTGAATGAAATGGCGAAACGGAAGAAAGCGCGCGGCCGCGGCCGCAAACCGAAGGGCCACAAACGAGGCTGTAAATGCGTCGTCTGCCGACGTCGGCGATAGACCCTGAACGAAAGGTGAAGACCATGAAGGTGAGTGTCCCTATAGGCCCGTCGTCGGTGCTCGGGTGGCTGGCCGCTGCCGGCGGGCTCATCACGAGCACGGTGCAGTCGATCGAGGGCTCGCATGCGCTCGCCTCGGGCCCAGGCAAATGGCCGGCGATCCTCGGTATGGCGTCGCTCGTCGCGACAAACCTAGGCCGCCAGCTGCAGGCGGCGGGCCTCCCGAAGGCGGCCGCGATCGCCGGCGACGTCGGCGAGCTCCCCGCGGCGCTGCAGTCGCTAGCGCGCGAAGCGCAAGCGAACGTCGCGAAGGTCCAAGCCAGCCCGGATGGCGTCGATAGCGCGAGCGTGCCGTTCTCGCGCGCCGACGTCGACGTCGCAGCGGCCGCGCGCAGGCGGGCGCAAGCGCCGTGAGTGTCTCGGGGCTGTCGCCGGCGCACGTTCGCAAGGCAGTCAACGACACGCTGCAGGCGGCGGTCCTCGGCCTGCATCACGCCGCCAGCATCCACTACACGCAAGGCGAGCTCCGCTGGCAGGGAATCGATCGTCGTCGTGTCGCGTCGGTCGGCCGCTTCCCGAACGAGGCCGATTGCTCGTCCTTCGCCGGCTGGTGCTACTGGAACGGGCTCCACGTGCACCTCGGCCATACGGACATCGTGAACGGCGAGCATTGGCTTGGCGGCTACACGGGGACGATGCTCGAGCACGGCCGCCGTGTGTCGTCCCCGATCGCCGGCGACGCGATCATCTACGGCCGGAGCTGGCCGGGCGAGCATGTGGCGATCTTCACCGGCGGAGGCCTCGTCGTCTCCCACGGTTCGGAGGCGGGACCGCTGCTGCTGCCATGGCGCTATCGCTCGGACGTGCTGTCGATCCGGCGTTACGTCTGAGTGATTGCACGCGCTCCTCACGCTCAGCAAGCTCACGCTGCTGCTCGAGGCGGCCGGGACGGTGCTGGCCGCCGGCGACAGCCAAGTCCTCGCCGCGGTCGTCGCCGGCGTCTTCATGATCGTCAACAGCGTCCTGACGATCTGGCTGACGCTTCGCTTCTCACGTCGCGATGAGCGCCCGCCTCCGCCCCCTCCACCCCCGCCGGCGCCGGAAGATCCTTGAACGCCTGCGCTGGGACCCGCTCCACTTGTGGGACCCTGCGCATCCGGAGCGCTTTCTGCTGCCGCTCGTGGTCGTCCAGGCGGTCACTGGGTTGGCGGCGATTGCCGCGCTGATCTTCGCGCTGCAGCTGGGCCCGCGGGTGAATGTGATCGAACGACGCGA
>Ga0134126_10004716_pt1 | contig 17065 bp, 9 predicted proteins | sample KB31752_FD_96881 | JGI IMG/M metagenome (GOLD analysis project Ga0134126, IMG submission 96881) | Terrestrial soil microbial communities with excess Nitrogen fertilizer from Kellogg Biological Station, Michigan, USA - KB3-175-2 | ecosystem: Environmental > Terrestrial > Soil > Unclassified ...
GCCGCAAGGCAGTCATCGTCGCCAATTGCGATCATGCGTATGCCGTTGCGCGCTCGCTGGCCGCCTGCGGTGTCGAGATCGAGGCAATCGTGGATCGCCGCCCCGAATCGCATATCGAGGCAAGGCTGCGATCAGGTGTGCCGGCGCGGCGGGTCTTGTCCGATTCGGTCATCCGGCGCGTGCACGGCGTGCGGCGGGTCGATGGTTGCGTGGCCGGCCCCGCCGATCTTTCCCGCAAACCGGCCGTGCGCATGGACTGCGATCTCATCTTGAGCGCCGGCGGGTTTTCACCGACCGTGCATTTGCATTCGCAAGGCGGCGGAAAGCTGGAATGGCTGGCGGAGTCGTCCATGTTCCTACCTCTCGACTCAACCGCGGAATTGTCGAGCGTGGGAGCTTGCGCCGGGGTGTTCGATCGAGAGGCGGCCATGGAGCACGCGGCCGCCACGGCTGCCGCGGTGGTCCGCGGGGAGCCGCCGCCAAAAGCGGCCTCTCGAGGATTTGGCCGAAGCTTCGCGAACACGCATGTTGGAGAACTGCGCGGCAAGCAGTATATCGACTTGCAAAACGACGTGACCGCTCGGGACGTTGAGATGGCGGCGCGGGAAAATTACCGCTCGGTCGAGCACCTGAAGCGCTACACCACCACCGGCATGGGCACCGACCAGGGCAAGACCAGCAACGTGAATGCCCTGCTGATCATGGCGGAGCGAACCGGACGAGCGCCGGCCGAGGCCGGCACCACGAAATTTCGGCCTCCCTTTGCGCCGATTTCCATGGGGGTCATTGCGGGACGGCGAAACGGAGCGCTGTTCCGTCCGCTCAAGCGCTTGTCCGCGCAGGCCTGGCACGAGCAGCACGGCGCGCGCTTCGAGGAGTATGGGGGCTGGTGGCGTCCCGCGGCTTATCCGAGGATGGGCGAGTCGATCGAAGCGGCGGCGCAACGCGAGGCCAAGACCACGCGCGGGTGCGTCGGCCTGTTCGACGGATCGCCGCTGGGCAAGCTCGAAGTATACGGACCGGATGCAGGGCGATTCCTGGATCTCATGTACGTCGGAACCATGTCGTCGCTCGCCGTAGGGCGGTGCCGGTACGGCTTGCTGCTCAATGAAAATGGCATCGTCGCGGACGACGGTATCGTGGCGAGGTTGGGGCAGAACTTGTTTTGGGTGACCACCAGCAGCGGCGGCGCGGAGCGCACAGCGGCTGCCTTCGACGAGTGGCTGCAGTGCGAATATCCCCACATGAAAGTATTGGTCAGCTCGGTCACGTCGGGCTGGGACACCGTGAGCGTCGCGGGCCCGCAGTCGTGGCGGGTGCTCGCGGCCGCAGGAGCGGATCAAGCATTGGCGCCCGCGTCTCTCGCGCACATGTCGGTCGTCAACGCAGCGATCGATTCGGTGCCGGCGAGAATCCTCAGGGCCAGCTTCAGCGGCGAGCTTGGCTACGAGATCAACGTGCCGGCAGGAAGCGCCACGGCGCTTTTCGGCCGATTGGCCGCCATCGCAGAGACGGTCGGCGGAACGCCGTATGGAATCGAGGCGCTGCAAATCATGCGCGTCGAAAAAGGCTACATTCACGTCGGAACGGACACGGACGGAACGACGCTGCCGGGTGACCTCGGGCTTGCGCGCGGCATCGAGAAAAAGCAGGCCAATTTCGTCGGCCGCCGCTCCTTGATGAGGCCCGCCGGCCGGGACCCGAATCGGCTCCACCTAGTCGGGCTGATCGCCTCCGATAAGAAGACCTTGCTGCCCATCGGGGCGCAGATCGCCAAGAGGCCGCCGCCTGCCGACGGCGAAGGGCACATTACTTCGAGCGTACACAGCGTCGCGCTCGGGTATCCGGTGAGTTTGGGGATGCTCGCAGGCGGCGCCGGCCGGCTCGGCGAAACCGTCCGGGTCTTTTATCTTGGCAGGCCTTATTCGGCCACCGTGGTCGATTCGCACTTCTTCGATGCAGCCGGCACCCGATTGCATGGATAGCGCAATGCAGCCGGAGGTCAGCGTGAATGTGTCCGCCCGGATCGCAAGCCTGCGTTATTGCAATCCTCGCGGCGTCTTCGCCGCCGCGCTGTCAACGCTGCGCATCGCGGTTCCAGAGCCGCTGCGCTGCGTGGTCGTCCCGCCGCCGGCCGCGGCGGCCGGCACATATGCATGGCGCAGCCCGACGGAAACTGTTTGGATATGCGATTCGCCGCCGTGCTTCGATGAGATCAAGAGTGCGCTCAATGAGGCCGATGACGGTTACCTCGTCGATCAGACCGGCGGCCGGCGTTTGGTGCAGCTTCGCGGACCCCGAAGCGGGAAATTACTCGCTCATTTGGGCAGCGGCTTTGCCGAGATCGCCGTCGGGGCGTCGAAAATAGGCAGGATGGCCGACATCGCGGTGCTCGTGTGCAAGCCGAGCGAGGAGGAGTGGCTGCTCGTGGTGGACAGACTCTACTTGGAACATTTGCTCGGCTCCCTGCCGCCCTGGGCATCGCGGGATACCACGGCTATCGGTTAGGCGATCCGGCATCATCTATACAGGTCGGAACTCAATCGGAGGATCTACGCATGACGCATCCGGAAAATCTCCCAAAGGCGCGACACACGATTCACGGTGCGCATCAGCACATGAGCTGGGACAACTCCCGTGCTCCGGCCATACATATCGCGCCGGGGGAGACCGTCGAGTTCAAAGACATCGATGCGACCTGCAAGCAAATTCGCCGGGACTCCACCGTCGAGATCATACCGAAGCTGGATTTCGGACTGATCAATCCCATTGCCGGTCCGGTGTATGTGGATGGCGCCGAGCCCGGCGACGCTCTCAAGGTGACGCTGCTCGGCTTCGAGCCCTCGGGCTGGGCGTGGACGGCCATCGTTCCCGGTTTCGGTCTCCTCGCCGACGACTTTCCGCAGGCTGCGCTGCATATCTGGAGCTATGACAAGACATTTGCCTCTCCGGCCATGTACGGGAACTGGGCTCGCGTTCCCCTGAAGCCCTTTTGCGGAACCATAGGAAATGCCCAGGCAGCGCCGGGCGGACACAGCACGATTCCACCGTATGCGGCGGGTGGAAACATGGACATTCGCGACTTGACGCTTGGAGTTGAGCTGTACCTCCCGATCGAAGTCAAAGGGGCCTTGTTTTCCATCGGCGACCCTCATGCGGCCCAAGGGGACGGTGAGGTCTGCGGCACCGCGATCGAATCTCCCATGAGCGTCACCGCGCGCATCGACCTGATCAAGGGAGAGAAATTACGTTTTCCTCGATTCGTCACTCCGGGCGCAGTCACCCGGCACTTGGACGCCAAGGGCTATGATGTGACGCTCGGCATAGGCCCCGACCTCATGGACGCGGCGAAAAATGCCGTTCGGGGAATGATCGAGCTGTTGGGGCGGCGGCATCATATGAGTGCGCCCGATGCCTACATGCTCTGCAGCGTTGCGGGTGATTTGCGCATCAGCGAAATCGTGGACCGCCCCAATTGGGTGGTCTCGTTCTACATGCCGCGAATGGTGTTCGATTGAGACGCCGGCAGGTCGGCGGGGCCGCGGATTAGGCATGCCGCAATAGCGGAAATAGCCGGGGACTTCCCTTCGCCGGCCGCCGTATGGCACGTCGGCGATTGCCAAACGTCCGCAGGGAGGTCTCGGCATTCAAGACGTGCGCTGATTTCACGGCCCACCGCAACAATTTCCGAACTTCCATGCACCTATGTCTGCCCTCCCGGCAATAGAGGTCGTACGGCTATGCGTGTTTCGACGATTGGAATAATTCCATCCGGTTTACTGGCGAGCGTGTTGTTGGGGTGCGGCGGCGGTGGAGGAGGAGGTGGCGGCTACGGTTCAATGACACCCGCACCCACCGTGAGTTTCTCGCAGCCGGCGGCGATGGCCGCCTTCAATTTCGGCGAAGGTCTGACCCTGACATGGACCTCGGCCTATGCCTCCTCCTGTACTGCCGCCACCTCGAGCGCATCCGGTGGGGCGTTCACGGGCAGCCAGATGATGAACGGCTCTCAGATGGTCGTTCCCACCGCACCCGGTTCCTACACTTACACTCTCAACTGCACCGGGACCGGCGGCACCAAGTCGGCTTCCGTCAGTGTGACGGTGACCCCCAATCTGCTCAGCGCGCTGGCTCCGACGGGCGCGATCGCCGGCGTCGGCTCGACCGTCGATCCGGCCAACGGCGACCAGAATCCATACGGCCTCGTGATTGCTCCCGCGACCTCGGGGCCGATCACGAAGGGAGATCTGGTGGTGTGCAACTTCAATGACGCCACCATCAACACCACGCCTCCGGCGGGAAATGTTCAGGGTGCCGGAACCACCATCATCGGACTGCATCCCGGCGCCGGATCGAAGCCGTATCGGATCGCGCAATCGGCGGATCTGCAAGGCTGCAATGCACTGGCCATGTTGCCGGATGACAGCATCTCGGCGGCCGGGTGGACGTCGAATCTGAATCCGCTGGTGAGCGCGAGCGGCATCGTTGGGACGGCCTTCTCCAGCGATACCTTCTCCGGTCCTTGGGGAGAGGCGTATGTGGCCGCCGCCGGTACGCAGCCCGCGGCGCTTTACGTGTCGAACGCGCCCGGCGGCGCCATCACGTCCGGAGGCAGCATCGATCGAATCAGCCTCGATCTCGATGCACAGAGCTCGTTCACGGAGATATTGACCGGCATTTGCAGCGGCGGCGCTCCGGGAAGCATATTCGGACCCGCAGGCCTGACCTATGACCCGTCGAGCGATACCCTGTACATCGTGGTCACGAGCGCGGCCAGTGTCATCGCCGTTGCCGGTGTATCGAACATTCAGAAGGATGGCGTGGTTGTGAACGGACAATGCGCCGGGTCCCTGCCTACGCCCGTTCCGACCTTCTCCGGTCCCTCGATGGCCTCGGCCAAAGTCATTGCTCACGGCGCGCCCTTCACCACGCCGCTCAGCGCCGCACTGTTGAAGAACGGCGACTTGGTGGTTGGCAACGCCGACATCGGCATCGGCACACCCAGCGCCACGACGAACCTGCTGATCGAGATCTCCCCGGTATTGCCCGGGGGCTTCGTGGGTCAGCCGCTGCAGATCGACAGCGGCACCCCCGGAGCCATATTCGGAATCGCGGCCACCCTCGATACCCAGGGCCGTCAGATCATTTATTTCAACAATGACAACAACAACGCGGTGATGCAGCTGGGTCCGGTCGCAACAAGCTCGGGCGGAACGAACCCATACACCGCTTCTCCATGATGTCGCCGTGGGTGGACCGCAGCCTGCGCTCAGTTCGACTCGGTATCGGAATCCTGCTTGCCATTCGGCTGGTTTTGCACCAACACGCGGCCACCGCCCAGTGCGCGGATTTGAAGCCAATCGAGCACCCGCTCTGAATGGTGCTCTTCGTTGACATCCCGAAGCCGCGCCTCCAGTACCTGATCAAGGGCCATGACACCCAGTACCAGCCGTCCATTCACGCGGTCGACGATGGGGACACTCGAAACTTGGCGCTCCGCCATCAGATTGGCCAGCTCACGCAGTGTCATATCCGCATATCCAACGACCACATCCGTCACCATCAACTCGTTGATGGTCGCAGCCGAGTTCGCATTGAGTCGAGACCCCGCGCTGAGCAATTGCTGTCGAGTAACCACTCCGACCCAATGATCTTCGTCATCGACAATCGGATATAGCCGTTGAATGGCCGACAGTTTCTGCCTGCCGGTACCGACCCAAGTTGCCTCGGCCTCCAGTATTGCAGCCGCGAGGCTGGTGCCGCTCTGGAAGCCCAAGAAGCTGCTGGGCATGATCTCGCCGACAAGGAAAATCTCCAGCGGATCTATCGAGTATTCCCGCGTCAGGTGGGTACCCTTGCGTACAACCTTCTCAGTCAATATGGAGCGCTTGAGCACGAGCACCGACAACAGAAATGCGACCGTGGAGGACACCACCAGCGGCATGAGGCCATCCCATTGATGTGTCAGTTCCATCGCGAACACAACACCGGTCAGAGGGCTGCGCATCACGCCTCCGACCACTGCCGCCAAGGACATCAGCGCCCAGAAACCCGGCGCGACCGGCGGAAACACATAGGCCAGCAAAGAGCCCAGCGCCGCACCGATCATGAACACGGGCGCCAGCACGCCGCCGGACGTGCCGGATCCGAGCGACAGGCTCCAAATCAGCGTTTTGACGATCAGGATTCCGACGATCAGCGCCAACGTAGCGTGGCCCGCGAGTAGGGTGCCGATCACGTCGTAGCCCACGCCGAGCGCGCGTGGTTCGAACAAGCCGCCGACGCCGATGATGAGACCACCGATCGCCGGCCACCACATCCAGTGAATCGGTAACTTGCGAAACGCGTCTTCGGACATATACACGAGCGTGCTCGCGAACCAAGCGACGAATCCGCCGATGATGCCTGCGGCGGCGCACAGAAGCAGATCCACGGGTGTGAGCGTCGGCAACGCATGGTTTGTCTGGAAGATCGCCGCTACGCCAAGCAAACGCCAGCGCAGCGCCGTCGCGACTACTACGGCGATCGACACGGGCACGAAGGAGCGCGGTCGGAACTCGAACAGCAGCAATTCGACGGCCAGCAAAATCGATGCCAAAGGTGCGTTGAATGTTGCTGCCATGCCGGCGGCGGCGCCGGCGACCAACAGCGTCTTGCGCTCATCGGCCGTAAGGGAAAGCGACTGCGCCATCAGTGACCCAAACGCACCCCCCGTCATGATGATCGGGCCCTCGGCACCAAAGGGGCCGCCGGTGCCAATGGTGATCGCCGCGGACACCGGTTTCAGCAAGGCCACCCGAGGCTTGATTTTGCTCCCTCCGCGTATGATCGCCTCGATCGCCTCGGGCATTCCGTGACCGCGGATCGCCTCGGAGCCATACCGCGCCATGAGTCCGACGATGAGCCCGCCAAGCACCGGCGCGCTGACGATCAGCCACCAGTGATGGTCACCACTACCCGGCGACACCAAGAGGGTGGAGACACGTTGGTAGAAGACCAAGTTCGTGATCAGTCCGATCAGCTTCAGCAGACCATCGGCCACGAAGGCCGACACGGCGCCAACCGCCAGTGCGAGCGCGCTGATCATCAGTATCCGCGAATTGACCGAGTAATCGCCGAGTCTCGCCGGCACCCGCAAGGGAACGCGACCACTTTGTTGCTGCATGGAAAACCTGTATGAAAAGTCAATAACGATATCACAATACGTACTTTGCGCCGGGAGGATCGAAGTGGCGGCGGTACTTCGGCCGCAAGCCTGGCCGCGGACGGCCCGAATCGGGTGAGCAGTGGTCTGCGGTCCGTCTCGGGACGTTCAAATCAGACCCCATGCGATGGCCATTCTGGTCAGTTCGAAGTCGCTTCTTGCCCCCAGCTTGGATTTGATCTGGTAATGGACGTTGTTGACGGTCTTCGAACTCAGATGCAAGCGCCGCGCGATGTCTTGAACGCTCGCGGGCGATACGAGCATGCACAAGACATCGAACTCGCGTGGTGTCAGCGATTTTAATGGCGGATGGTCGTTCGTCAGTCTCGCAAGCGCCAGCGCTTGAGCAATATCCGGGCTCAGTGCACGGCGGCGCGCGACGACTTCGGGTATCGCGCGCAACAGCACGTCCGGCGGGCTGCTCTTGGTGACGTAACCCAAGGCGCCGGCATCCAGGGCCGCGCGGGCGAAGTCGGGGGACACGTGCATGCTGAAGACCAGGACACGAGCGTCCGGGTGGGCCTGCACGATGCGCCGAATGGTTTCGAGCCCGCTGGTATGAGGCATCGCCAGATCGGTGACGAGAAGGTCCGGCTCGTGCAGCCGATACAGCGTATAGGCTTGTTCCGCCGTCGCCGCCTCCGCGACGATCGTGTAAAGATTCTGCTTTTCCAGCAGGTGACGGTAACCCGCGCGCACGATCGCGTGGTCGTCCGCCAACAAGATTCGCACCGGCGCCGCCTGGTTCATCGGTTCACCGCGGGCAGCAAGGCACGGACCACGAACTGGGCCGCCGCAACCTCCACCGTGAAAGTACCCTGCAGGCATCGCACGCGTTCCTCGAGCAATTTCAATCCCATGCCGGTGGTCGTGGCGGCGTGAGACGTTACGGCGTCGATGCAATCATTCGACACCTGCACGCAAAGTTGCCCTGATTGCTCCCGGACGGATATGCCGATGGATCGGCTCGTGGGCGCATGGCGGGCGACGTTGCTCAGGCACTCCTGCACGATTCGGTAAACGCACAGCGTGCGCTCGTCATGAATGTCCTCGGCAGCGCCCGCGAATTCGACCGCGATGCGCGCGCTTCCCGGCAAGCGACCCCGCCAGGCGGCGACGAGATCGGTAATTGCAGACCGCAAAGCCTGAAGGTCCATGGGCGGCGAGCTCATGCGTTGCAACAAGGAGCGAAGAGAAGTCAACATGGTCTCTATTCCGACTTCCAGCGGTTCCACGTCGGCCTCGGTCAACGTCTCACCGCTCACGACGCTGTCCCGCAGGCTCACGCCCACGGCGCTCAGCGCCGCGACGCATTGACCGAATTCCTCGTGCAGCTCGTGGGCGATTTCACGGCGCTCGGTTTCCTGCAGCCGGATGAGACGTGCGGTCAGTTCCTCGCGTGCGGCAGTCGACTGCGCCAGGCGCGCTGCCAGCCGATTGATGCCGCCGGCAATCAAGCCGAATTCCCGAGGCCGAAAGTTCGGCATCGGGACGTATCCGCCGCCTCCGCCGAGCCGCTCGAGCGCCGCGACGATCTTGGCGGTAGGCCGCAACGCACGGCCGATGATCCAGAAAATGAGCGCCGCGAGCACGAGCAAGGTGATGGCCGTTAGTCCCAGCAGATTCTTTACACTGCGCCATTCACGCTCCATGAGGCGATTCTCGTCGAGTTCGACCTCGAGAACCCCCGCCGACCGGCTCCACAAGGAAATGTCGCGCCTGAGCACCCGATGTTCCGGGCCGAGCGCGGTCAGAATCCGCATCAACCAGCGCGGATATGCGCCGGCGGGCTCGTGCGGACTGCAGCCTTGTTCCGAAGTCGAGCCGTTGGCAGCCCGATAGCGCAAGCACAGCGGATCGGGAAAATAGCGGGCAACCCAACCCAGGGCTGGGTAACCCGCATCGCTCCCCGTCGACACCAGCCGCTGCATGACGTCGAGCGCCACCATGGCCTGCAGTTTGTCGGCGACCACGGCCATGTTCTGCGCCGTGCGCCGGCCCGCCTGGGTGACGACATACACGGACACGGCCAACCAACACAGCAGGCCGACCAGTGTCATCCGTAACAGCAGATGCCGCTTCAAGTTCATGGGGACATTGTATGAGGTCTGCGCCGCCTCGCGATGACGTGTCTCGATCGCGGGCAATTTGCCCTTGCCGCCGTCGTTGCAAGCTACGTAGTCTGGCGGTGAGTCGATGCCGTCCACCACCATCTTGACGCAGGAGAGCTCGCTTGAACGAAAAATCCAGTCCACAATGGCCGCCGTCACGCGCCGTCCGGCGTTCGATGGGCATACTATGGTGTTGCGCCGTGCTCATGCCGGCGTATGCTTCGTACGCCGCCGCGTCCGGGGTGCCCAAGCTCGCGGTGTTCGAGTTCGAGTTGCAGGACGAGAGCGCATCGGCTTCGCCGTCCGGCGACGATTCTGCGGAGCTTGCCGCGTTGAACAGCGCGACTGCCGAGGCGAAAAAAGCGCTCGCGGAGTCGGGAAAATATAGTTTGGTCGATACCGGTGGGGCCGAAGGCGAGGCCGTGAAGACACGGTCGCTGCGCAATTGCGACGGGTGCGACGCCGGCATCGCGTTGCGGCTGGGCGCCGAGCAATCGTTGGTAGGGGTCATCGTCAAGGTCAACCAAATCTCGTACGCCGTCGAAATCCGGATTCGCGACGCCGCCACCGGAAAAGTGCTGCTGGTGCGCCGGGGCGTGCTCCTCGGCGGGCCCACCGAGTGGGGCAGCGGCGTCAGGTCGGTGATCAAGCGCGAAGTATTGACGAGACAATGAGGCGGCCTGGAAACGGGTCGCCGGTGCGGCCCTGCCGCGGTACACGCTTGCCTGGTACGCGTGAGCCGGTAGGCCAGCGGCAGCGGCTACGCCAGCGGGTACGGCAGCGGGTACGGCAGCGGCTACGCCAACGGCTACGGCAGCGGCAACTGGTTCGCGTTCCAGCCGCCGCCCACGGCCTCGATCAGCGCCACGCTGCCTTGGAGGCGGCTGGACAGCACGGCGAGTGCCGTCTGCTCTGCGCTCAAGCGCGCCGTCTGAGCGGTGATCACGCTGCTGTAGGGAACGGTTCCGGCCTTGTATTGATTCAGCGTGAGTTTTTCCGCCTCCCGGGCGGCGGCAACGGTGGCGTCTTCGATGACCGCCTGTTGCGCCAGGACCCGCAAGGTCGCGATTTGGTCCTCGACTTGCTGAAAGCCGGTCAGCACGGTCTGGCGGTAATTGTCGACATTCATGTCATAGGCGGCGCGCGCTTCGGCCACCTGTGCGCGGCGCAGGCCGCCGTCGAACAGGGTTTCCGCGAGAGCGGGTCCCACCGACCAGACCCGATTGGAGGCGCGGATCAGGCGGCTCATGGAATTGCCGGTGTAATCGTCCGAGCCGCTCAGCGTAAGGTCGGGAAAATAGGCGGCCTTGGCGACGCCGATCTGGGCGTTGGCCGCGGCCATCCTGCGCTCCGCCTCCGCGATATCGGGGCGCCTTTCGAGCAGGGTCGATGGAATGCCCGCAGGCACCGTCGGCACATCCGTTCGCATGGACGAGGGGCTGACGGAAAAGACTGCCGGCTGCTGTCCCACGAGCACCGCGATCGCGTGTTCCAGAATGGCGCGCTGGATATTGGCGTTCACCTGCTGCGCCTGGCTCGACAGAAGCTGGGTCTGCGCGCTCACGACGTCGGCCCGGGCGGCCACGCCGAATTTGTAGCGGCTCTCGGCGATTCTCAGCGACTCTTTCTCCGCCTCAACCGTGTCGTCCAGCAGTTTTTTCAATTGATCCTGGGCGCGCAGCTCGAAATAATCCGTGGCAAGTTCGGCCTGCGCGGACAGGCTGGCGGCGGCGAGCGCGGCGGCGCCGGCTTGTGCGGAGGCGCGGTTGCCTTCCGTCGTGCGGCGAATCCTGCCCCAGATATCCAAGTCCCAGGTGGCCGACAGGCCGGCGCTGTTGGTGATGGGCGAGCGCGAAGTCGTCGTGATCGGCACCCCGGCCGCGTTGGTGAACGTGGTCGGCGTGCCGGCGCCGCCGCGCTGCCGCGAGACACTGGCGGCGATGGTGGGCCAGAAGCCTGCGCGGGCCTGCGCCACCAGCGCTCGAGCCTGGTCGTAGGCGGCCGCTGCGGCTTTGACGGTCTCGTTCGAGATGTCGATCCGCGTCTCGAGCTGATTCAGGGCGTCGTCGCCGTATATTTCCCACCAATGACCATGCGACAGCGCATCGCTGGGTTGGCTCGGCTTCCAGTCGCCCACTTCCTTGTATTGGGCGGCGGCGTCGAACTTGGGCCGCTGATAGTCGGGTCCCACGGCGCAGGCCGCGAGCAGCGCGGCGCCGGCCACAAGCCCCAAGCAGGCGCGGAATTGCCTCATGTGCCGGCCTCCGCGCCACCGAAGCCGGGCGAGCCGTGCCGATCTCCGGCGGCTCGCGGCGGCGGCGGACGGTACCGACCTTGCTTCAGATGCTTCCAATAGCGATGTACGTAGAGGTAGACCACCGGCGTGGTATAGACCGTGAGGAGCTGGCTGACAACCAGACCGCCGACGATGGCTATCCCCAAGGGCCGGCGCATCTCGGTGCCGTCCCCGGTGGCGATGGCCAGCGGCAGGGCGCCGGCGATGGCCGCGCAGGTGGTCATCAGGATGGGCCGAAAGCGCAGGCTGCAGGCGTGCGCGATGGCCGCCCGCGGATCCATGCCGAGAGTGCGTTCGGCGTCGAGGGCGAAATCGACCATCATGATGGCGTTCTTCTTGACGATGCCGATCAACAGCAGAATTCCCAGAAAGGCGATGAGGCTGAATTCGGTGCCCGTGGCGAGCAGAGCCAGCAATGCGCCCACTCCGGCCGAGGGCAGGGTCGAGAGAATGGTCAACGGATGACTGTAGCTCTCATACAGCACGCCCAAGACCACGTAGATAGCGGCCAGCGCGGCCGCAACCATCAACAGCAGGTTGCCGCCGCTGCTCTGCTGAAAGAGGCGGGCGGTGCCATAGGTGCCGCCCAGAATGCTGACGGGCACGTGGATTTCGGCCATTTTCCGGTCGATCGCGGCGAGCGCGGCGCCCAGCGACCCGCCCACCGGGAGATTGAAGGAGATGGATGTCGATACGGAGGTCCCCGTGTGATTCACGCTCACCGGCGTCGTGCCGGTCGCGAAGTGACTGAATGCCGAGAACGGCACGACGGTTTCCCGGGATACGCTCACTGCCGATCCGGTTGAGGTATTGCCGCGGCCGGAGTTCGCCAGGGAGTTCGCGGCCAGATTTCGCGCCGTATCCTCGGCAACGCCGGCGCTCGCCGAAGCCGTCGCAGCCGCCGTCTTGAGCACCGCGGTTCCCGCCACGGCCTGCGTGGCCTGGGTACCGCTGACCGCACCGCCGGAGGTGCTGACGTAGAGTTCCTTGAGCACATCCGGGTTCTGCCAAAATTCCGGCGCTACTTCCATGACCACGTGATATTGCTGGGGACTGAACGGGTTGTAAATGGTGGACACCTGTGCCTGCGCAAATGCATCGCCCAGCGCGTTGTCGATCTGGATTTCCGTGAGCCCCAGCCGCGAGGCGGCGTCCCGATCCACGATCAGGTCGGCTTCCAGGCCGCCGGGTTGCATGTCGGTGTCCACATCGGTGACCTCCGGCATGGACTGCAGCGCGTTTCGAAGCTTCTGCGACCAATCCCGCAATTCGGTCAGATCGTCTCCGAGCAGCGTGTACTGATATTCCGAATTGGCCGAGCGGCCGCCGCCGCCGATGTCCTGCACGGCGCGCAGAAAAGTCGCCACTCCGGTTACCCGGGCGAGTTTCGGCCGCAAGCGGGCGATGATCTTGTCGGCGGAAATCCGCCGCACCGACAGCGGCTTGAGTGCGATCGTGACGTTGGCGCTCGCGCCTCCGCCGCGGCCGAAACCGCCGCTGCCCACGGAACCGGTGATGGTGGCGACCGCCGGATCGGCCTGGATGATGGCCGCGACCTCCTGCAATTTGCGCTTCATCAATTGAAACGAGCTCGACGCATCGCCTCGAATGCCGCCCTGCAATTGACCGGTGTCCTGTTCCGGGAAGAATCCTTTCGGAATCGCATAATAAAGGTAGCCGTTGAGGACGACGGTCGCGCCCAACAGCAGCATGATGGTGCGCGGGTGGTGCAGCGCCCAGTCGAGCGTGCGCTCATAATTGCCGCGCAGCCTGCCGAAGCCGCGCTCGAATGCCTGCCCGAAGCGTGAGGGCGTGCGGTCGGCTTCGCGCCGCAGCAGCAGCGAACACATCATGGGCGTCGTGGTCAGCGAAACCACGAGGGAGATCAATATGGAAACGGATAGGGTGACTGTGAACTCGCGGAATATCCGTCCGACGATGCCGCCGGCGAACATGAAGGGGATGAATACGGCAATGAGCGACAGGCTCATCGAGACGACGGTGAAGCCCACTTCGCGGGCGCCGAGCAATGCCGCGCGCATGCGCGCCATGCCCGCCTCGATGTGCCGCGTCGTATTTTCCATGACCACGATGGCGTCGTCCACGACGAACCCGGTGGCGACCGTGAGCGCCATCAAGGAGAAATTGTCGAGCGTGTACCCCAGCAGGTACATTGCGCCGAAGGTTCCGATGAGCGACACGGGCACGACCAATGCCGGAATCAACGCTGCCCGATGGCTGTTCAAGAATATGTAGACGACCAGGATGACCATTGCAACCGCCAACAGCAGCGTTTGTTCGACCTGGCGCAGCGAGGCGCGAATCGTGATCGAGCGATCGAAGGTGACCACCAGATCGATTTTCGGATCGATCGAGCTCTTGAGCATCGGCAGCTCGGCCTTCACGGCGTCGATCATTTCGATCACGTTGGCGCCGGGTTGCTGATAGACGGTGACGAACACGGCCGGCTTGCCGTTGTAGAGACCGTAGGTGCGGATGTCCTCGGTCGCGCCGTCCTGCATGTCCAAGACCTGGGCCACGTCGCCGAGCCGCACCGTGGCGCCGTTGCGGTTTGCGATGATCAGGTCGCGGTAGGGTCCGGCGTCGCGGGCATTGTCATTGGTGTAGATCTGGTAGTGCAGGGCATCGGACTCGATCGCTCCCTTGGGCGCGTTGGCGTTGGCATTGGAGATGGCGGCACGCACGTCCTGCAGGCCGATCCCGTACTTGGACAGCGCCAGCGGGTTGATCTCGACGCGCACCGCGGGCAGCGCGCTGCCGTTGACATTGACCCCGCCGACTCCCTGGATTTGCGACAGTCGTTGCGAGATGACGGCGTCCGCCGCGTCGTAGATCTGGCCTTGCGTGAGCACATCGGAGGTCATGGCGATGGCCATGACCGGAAACGCGGCGGTGTTGAGCTTGCGGTACGACGGATTGCGGGTCAGCGAAGAGGGCAGGTCGGCGTGCGCGGCCACGATGGCGGCCTGCACGTCGCGCGCCGCGCCGTCGATGTCGCGATCGACGCCGAAGGTCAGCTGGATATTGGTGGTGCCGACACCGCTCGAGGAGGTCATGTCGTCCACGTCCGCGATGGCGCCGAGGTGACGCTCCAGGGGCGTCGCCACCGTGCTCGCCATGACCTCGGGACTGGCGCCCGGCAGCTGCGCCGAGACGAAGATGGCCGGCACGTCGATGCGCGGCAGCGGCGCCACCGGCAACAGCACGAAGGCCACGCCGCCGCAAAGCGCCACCCCGACGGTGAGCAGAATGGTCGCGACGGGCCGATGAATGAAGGGGGCGGAAATGTTCACGGGGAACTGCCTGCAGCCAATCGGTCGCCACCGCCACCGCCACCGCTGCCGCTTCCGCCACCGCCACCGTCGCCGTCGCCGTCGCCGCCGTCACCTTCACTGCCGCCGACGCGGGCCGGTGTGGGTCCGCGCAGCCGCACGGCAATGCGGTCGAACATCAGGTAGATCACCGGCGTTGTGAACAGGGTCAGTACCTGGCTCACCAGCAGCCCGCCGACGATGCTGACTCCCAGTGGATGGCGCAGCTCGGATCCCGTGCCGGTGCCGAACATCAGCGGCAGCGCGCCGAATATCGCCGCGACCGTCGTCATGAGTATGGGACGGAAACGCAGCAAGCAGGCCTTGTAGATGGCGTCCCGGGGCGACAGGCCCTCGTCGCGCTCCGCCACGACGGCGAAGTCGATCATCAGAATGGCGTTCTTTTTGACGATGCCGATGAGCAGGATGATGCCGATCAGGGCGATGATGGTCAGGTCATCCCCGGCCAGCATGAGTGCGAGCAAGGCACCGATGCCCGCCGACGGCAGGGTCGAGAGGATGGTGATGGGATGAATGAAGCTCTCGTACAGCACGCCGAGAACGATGTACATGACCAGCACGGCCGCCACCAGCAGCAGGAGCTCATTGGTCAGGTTGCTGCGGAATGCCAGTGCGGCGCCTTGAAATGTGGTGCGGATGCTGCTCGGCAAGCCGACGCCGCGCTCGGCGCTTTCGATGGCCGATACGCCGGCGCCGAGAGAGGCGCCGGGGGCGAGATTGAACGACACCGTGGTCGCGGGGAACTGCGCCAGGTGATTGATGAGCAGCGGCCGGGTTTCTATGTCGACTTTCGCGATGGCCGATAGGGGCACCTGGCCGCCGCCTGCCGACGGCACGTAAATGGATGCGAGCGAGTCCACCGAGCTGTAGGACGCCGGATCCGCCTCCAGAATGACGCGGTACTGATTCGATTGGGTGAATATGGTCGAAACGATGCGTTGGCCGAAGGCATCGTACAGCGCGTTATCGACGGTGCCCACGCTGATGCCGAGACGCGCCGCGCTGTCGCGGTCGATGGTAATGAAGGCGGCGAGCCCATTGTCTTCTTGATTGCTGACCACGTCCGCGAGTTCGGGTTGCGTGCGCAGCGCCGCCAGCAGCCTGGGAGTCCACGTGGACAGGGCCGTCGCGTCGGCGCTTTCGAGAGTGAATTGATATTGGGTGCGGCTCAGCGTGTTGTCGAGGGTGAGATCCTGCACCGGTTGCATGTACAGCGTCGCGCCGGCCACGCCGGCCGTCTCGTCCTGCAGCCGCCGGATGATGTCCGCGACGTTGCCGCTGCGCTCGCTGCGCGGTTTCAGATTGATCAGAAAGCGCCCGCTGTTCAAGGTGACGTTGCTGCCGTCGACGCCGATGTACGATGACAGGCTCACGACGGCCGGATCCTCGAGTACGGCCGCCGCCAGCGCTTGCTGGCGATCGGCCATCGCGGCGTAGGAAACCGATTCGGTGGCTTCGGACACGCCCTGGATCAGACCGGTGTCCTGCTCGGGAAAGAAGCCCTTGGGAATGAGAATGTAAAGCAGGACCGTCACCGCCACGGTCGCGGTGGCGACGTACAAGGTCAAGCGCTGATGATCCAGCACCCAGGTCAGCCTTCGGCCGTACCATTCGACCACCGCTGCGAACCAGCGCCCCGCTTGGCCGGCTGCATGACCGCCGCGCGGCCGCTGCTTGAGCAGCTTGGCGCACATCATGGGCACCAACGTGAGCGATACCAGCGCGGAAATGAGTATGGTCACGGCCAGGGTCACCGCGAATTCGCGAAACAGCCGTCCGACCACATCCTGCATGAATAGCAGCGGAATGAGCACCGCGATGAGCGAAACGGTCAGGGAAATGATGGTGAAACCGATTTGCCCCGCGCCCTTGAGGGCTGCTTCCAGCGGTGGCTCTCCCAGTTCGATGTAGCGCGAGATGTTTTCGATCATCACGATGGCATCGTCGACGACGAAGCCCGTCGCGATGGTCAGGGCCATCAGCGACAGATTATTCAAGCTGAAACCCGCCAGATACATGATCGAGAAAGTGCCGATCAGCGACAGCGGCACGGAAAGACTCGGAATGAGGGTGGCGGGCACATTTCGCAGGAACAAATAAA
>Ga0134126_10004718_pt1 | contig 17058 bp, 16 predicted proteins | sample KB31752_FD_96881 | JGI IMG/M metagenome (GOLD analysis project Ga0134126, IMG submission 96881) | Terrestrial soil microbial communities with excess Nitrogen fertilizer from Kellogg Biological Station, Michigan, USA - KB3-175-2 | ecosystem: Environmental > Terrestrial > Soil > Unclassified ...
CGCTGAGCGGGATCACCACGATCTCGGCGATCAGATAGGAGGTCGAGATCCAGCCCCCGTCGTCGATGCCGGCGCCGATCGCGCCCTGGATGTCGGCCAGCGAGGCGTTGACGATCTGGATGTTGAGCACCGCCATGAAGGCGCCGAGCGTCGCGCCCAGCACGGCGATCCAGGTCTTTGCGGACACGGTCGGAGCGGCCGGCGCGGCGTTGTTCGAAGCTTGGATGACGCCGGTCTTGCCGGATGTGCCGAGGCTGGTTTGGAGCGCAGTCATGGATGTCTCCTCTCGTCTTGCCGAGGAAGATGCATTGAAGCGGGGTCTTGGATAATTGAGGAAAAGCCGGAAGGATTATCTTGCAGGGCTGGAAGATTGCCTCTATCAGCCGCCCGGACGAGGCGAAGCGGGATTGCCGGCAACGCGGCTGTGCTGCTCGCGCGCGGCAAGAACCGTTGCCTTGGTGTCGACGGTCGGCTCGGCCGACATGCCCGGCCGCAACAGTCCGGTCAGGCTCTGATCGTCGAGCACGATCTTCACGGGCACGCGCTGCACGACCTTGGTGAAATTGCCGGTGGCGTTATCGGGCGGCAGCAGCGCGAATTCCAATCCGCTCGCCGGCGACAGGCTGTCGACGTGGCCGCGCAACTTGCGACCGGGGAAACTGTCGACCCGGAGTTCAACCGGCTGGCCATTGCGCACATAAGTGAGCTGGGTTTCCTTGAAATTCGCCACCACATAAACCGCGTCCAGCGGCACCACCGCCATCAACTGGGTCCCGGCCTGTACATATTGGCCGACCCGCAGCGAGCGCGCCCCGACCGTGCCGTCGACCGGCGCCGAGATCCGCGTATAGGACAGATTGAGCGCGGCCTGCTGCTCCACCGCTTGGGCATGCGCAAGCTGCGCGACCGCCTGGGCCCGTTGGGTCGAAAGAACCTCGAGCTTCCTGTTGGCGGCGACCAAGGCCGCCTTGCTTTGCTGCGATTGTGCGTTGCTAGCCCGCAAAGCCGCATCAGTCTGTTGCGCGCGCTGCACCGTGCCCGCGCCGGTCTTCATCAACTCGTCGTAACGGGTGCGTTCTTGTTGCGCGAATTTCAGCTTGGCGTCGGCCGCATCGACCTCGGCCGCCTGCTGTTGAATGACCGGCTGCTGCAAGGCGATCTGCGCGTCGAGGTTGCGCACGGCCGCTTCGGCCGCCCCGACATCGGCATGGGCCTGGTCCAGCGCGGCCTTGTAATCGCGGTCGTCGATACGGGCCAGCAGCTGGCCGGCCTTGACGGGTTCGTTCTCGGAAACCGCGACTTCGGCGATATAGCCGGCCACTTTCGGCGCGATGATCGTCGAATCGGCCTTCACATAGGCGTCGTCGGTGGTCTCCAGATAGCGGCCGGTGGTGAAATAGCCGTAGCCAAAGTCCGCCGCGGCGGCGGTACTCAGCATCAGCGCCAGCACGAGGCTTGCCCGTTTGATCACTTTCCCGGAGGGGCGAAGGCCGATTTTGGCTTTTCCTTCAGGGACATAAGATACGGTCGACATGGCATCCTCCGAAACCTGAGGGCCGCAAGCCCAAGGGCAGCCGCCGCCTCATGGCCGGTAAGATGCAATGTCCCATTACATCCGATAATCTCCTAAAAATTGGAAGCATTATCCAGTAGAAGAAAACAATCCGAGATCATGATGGACCGGGTCACCAGCCTCACCACCTTCGTAGGCGTTGTCGACAGCGGCGGATTTTCGGCCGCGGGGCGCAAGCTCAACATGTCGACCACCATGGTGAGCAATCACGTGCAGGCGCTTGAGGAGCGCCTCGGCGTGCGGCTCCTCAATCGCACCACGCGCAAGGTCAGCCTGACCGAAGTCGGCCGCGCCTATTATGACCGCGCGACGCAAATCCTCGCCGATCTCGAACAGGCGGACGATATTGCGAGCGCCCTGCAGTCGACGCCGCGCGGCACGCTGCGCGTGCACAGCGCGACCCATATGGTGCCGTTCATCGCACCGGTTGTTGCCGAATTCCTGGCGACCTATCCGGATGTGAAGGTTGATCTTCGCATGGGCGAGGCCAATGTCGATTTGATCGACGAGGGCTTTGACGTCGCGCTGCGCATGACGCCGCCGCCCGATTCCAGCCTGATCGTGCGCAATCTCGCCACCTGGCGCCATGTGCTATGCTGCTCGCACGGCTATCTGGAAAAGCACGACAGGCCGGAGCAACTGTCCGATCTCGCCAACCACAACTGCATTCGCCATGTGATGTACCCGTTCGGAGAGGAGTGGCACTTCGCCGACCGCAAAGGTGCGCGCGCCTCGGTGCGAGTGGCTGGCAGACTCATCACCAGCAGCGGCGAGGCGCTGCGGATCGTTGCGCTCGGCGGTGTCGGGATTTGCCTTGCGGCCGGATTCCTGGTGCAGGACGATCTCGAAGCGGGCCGGCTGGTCCGGCTCTTGCCGGAATATCGGCCGATGGAATTTTCGATGACCGCGGTCTACCCGCACCGGCATCACCTGTCGGCAAAGGTGAGAACCTTCATCGATATGCTGGTGCGGCATTCGGCCGAGCAGCAAAAGCTGATCAATCCCTATTCGTGACGTCCCGCCCTTCACGCCAAACGCGCCTTCAGTCGCTCGACGTCCGCCTTCACTTTCGGGATCGCGGCCTCCTTTACCGGCCCATAGCCGCGGATCTCCAGCGGCGCCCTGGCGATCGCCACGAGATCAGGGAGCGTCTGTGGCGCGAGCTTGTCGAGCATCGTGTCGATCTGCCCCTCGTACCAGGCGATCAGCGCGCGTTCGTTGCGCCGCTCCGCGGTATAGGCGAACATGTCAAGCGCCGTGCCGCGCAGAAATTTCAGATGCGCCAGCAGCTTGAGCGGCATTTGCAGCCATGGCCCGAAGGTGCGCTTGCGAGGCCGGCCGCGCGCATCCTTTGTGGCGGGAAGGAACGGCGGCGCGAGATGGTACCTCACCTTGAAATCGCCCTCGAATTCTCGCCGCAGCTCGTCGAGGAATCCGCTCTCCACGTGCAGGCGCGCGACTTCATATTCATCCTTGTAAGCCATGAGCTTGAACAGCGAACGCGCGACCGCGTCGGTCAGGGCCTCGCCGCCGAGCGCGCTTTCTGCACGGCGCACCCGCGCGACGATTGCCTCATAGCGCGCGGCGTAGGCGTGGTTCTGATATTGCGCGAGGTGCGCGCTGCGCAGCGCGATGACTTGGTCGAGCGTCTCGGGCGCGGCCGATTTGTGGCGCATCACATTGGGCAGAAGATCCGGATCGGCGCGGGCGATACGTCCCCACGCGAAGGCTTGTTTATTGCGCAAAACGGCGACCCCGTTGAGTTCGATCGCGCGCGAGATCGCTGCAAGCGATACCGGAACCAGTCCGTCTTGCCAGGCAAAGCCGAGCATCAGCATGTTGGCGTAAACGGAGTCGCCAAGCAGTTCTTCGGCCAATGCGTTGGCGTCGAGCGTGCCCAGATTGCCTGCTCCGATGACGTTCTCGATCGCGCCAAGCCGCGTGGTCACAGCCAGATCGGCGTCGCGATGCCGCACGACATCGCCGGTCGGCATCTCCGCGGTATTGACGACGGCGCGCATGCCCTTTCGGTAAGTGCCGGACGCCTTGGCCGACGAACTCACCACGAGATCGCAACCGATCAGCGCATCCGCGGCGCCCTGATCGATCCGCACCTGGTGCAGTTCGTCCGGCCTTGCCCCGAGCCGCAGATAGCTCAAGACGGGACCGAATTTCTGGGCAAAGCCGGTAAAATCCAACACGGAGACCCCACGCCGCTCGAGATGCGCGGCCATGGCGATGAGGGCGCCAACCGTGATGACCCCGGTGCCGCCGACGCCGGTGATCAGAAGGTCATAGGGACGCTCCAGCCTTTGCGGGGCCGGGAGCGGCAGCGTCGCCGCGCGCGCCAGCGGGTCGAGATCGGACGCCTGCTTCGCGCGGCGCTTGCCGCCTTCGATCGTAACGAAGCTCGGGCAGAAGCCGTTAAGGCACGAGAAATCCTTGTTGCAGGACGAGAGGTTGATCCGCCGCTTGCGCCCCAGCGGCGTCTCCTTCGGCTCGACGCTGAGGCAGTTGGATTCGACCGAGCAGTCGCCGCAGCCCTCGCAGACGAGATCATTGATGTAGACGAAGCGGGCCGGGTCCGCCATTTGCCCGCGCTTGCGCCGGCGCCGTTTCTCGGTGGCGCAGGTCTGTTCATAGATCAGAACGGTGACGCCGGAAATTTCGCGCAGCTCGCGCTGTACCGCGTCCAATTCTTCCCGCGGATGGATGGTGACGCCGCCCGGAAAGTCGTTCGCCGCAAATTTCGACGGATCATCCGATACCAACGCGATGCGCATCACGCCTTCGGCGCGAACGCTATGGGCAATCGCCTGCACACTGATCGGACCATCGACCGGCTGGCCGCCGGTCATGGCGACCGCGTCATTGAATAGAATTTTGTAGGTGATGTTCGCGCCGGCGGCGATGGCCTGGCGGATCGCCATCGAACCGGAATGATAGTAGGTGCCTTCACCGAGGTTCTGGAAGATATGCTTGCCGCCGGTGAATTTCGACGAGGCCGCCCAGTTGACGCCTTCGCCGCCCATCTGGATCAGGGATGACGTCTCGCGATCCATCCAGCTTGCCATGAAGTGGCAGCCGATGCCGGCCAGCGCCTTCGATCCTTCCGGCACCTTGGTGGAGGTGTTGTGCGGACAGCCCGAGCAGAAATAGGGCGTGCGGGTTGCGCCTTGCACGCTGATCACGCGCTGCTGTTCCGGCGCCAGCGCCGCCGCCCGGCGCGCGAGTTGAAGCTCGGGAAACATCGGGTCGAGGCGACGCGCCAGCACATCGGCGAGCGGCCGCGGTGACAATTCGCCGATCCAGGAGATCAGCCGCGCGCCATGCTCGTCATGTTTGCCGACCATGCGTTCAGGCTTGGCGCCCGGATAGTCGTAGAAATACTCCTTGAACTGGCTTTCGATAATGCCGCGTTTCTCCTCGACGACCAGAATCTCGCGCTTGCCCGTGACGAATTCCATCGCGTCGTGCAATGCGAGCGGCCACACCATCCCGACCTTGTAAATATCGATGCCGAAGCGGCGGCAGGTGGCTTCGTCGAGGCCGAGCAGCCGCATCGCCTCCATCAGGTCGAGATGGGCCTTGCCGGCCGTAACGATGCCGTAGGTGGCGTTCGGAATGTCGTAGATGTGGCGGTCGATCGGATTGGCCTTGGCAAAGGCGTAGACGGCGTGCTTTTTGGCCTCCAGCCGCTCCTCGATCTGCGGCCCCGGCAGATCCGGCCAGCGGTAGTGCAGGCCGCCCGGCGGCGGCGTGAAATCGGCACGTTGGAATTGGCGTGGCGGCGGCAGTTCGACCGAGGCGCCGGACTCGACGATTTCGGAAATCGCCTTGAAGCCGACCCACATGCCGGAGAAGCGGCTCAGCGCATAACCATATTCGCCGAAGGCGGGATATTCGGCGACGCTGGCAGGATGCAGCGTCGGCATGAACCAGCTCATGAAGGCGACGTCGGACTGGTGCGGCATCGAGGATGAGACGCAGCCATGGTCGTCGCCGGCAACCACTAGCACGCCGCCATGCGGCGACGAGCCGTAGGCATTGCCGTGCTTGAGCGCGTCTCCGGAGCGGTCGACGCCGGGGCCCTTGCCGTACCAGAGTCCGAACACGCCCTGCACCTGGCGGTCCGCTTGCGTCTCGACCTGCTGCGAGCCCAACACCGCCGTCGCGGCGAGATCTTCGTTCACGGCGGGCAGGAATTCGATGTGGTTCGCCTTCAGCTGTTCTTTGATGCGCCAGAGTTCGAGATCGACGCCGCCGAGCGGCGAGCCGCGATAGCCGGAGACGAAGCCGGCCGTATTGAGCCCGGCCGCGCGATCGCGTCGCGCCTGGTCGAGCATGATGCGGACGATCGCCTGCGTGCCGGTCAGAAACACCCGGCCGGTCTCGCGGTCATAGCGATCGGAGAGCTGATAGAGGTCGAGAGCGGGTCTGTCGTCCATTGGCCGACCTCCGGACGTCAATTGTGGTCCAACGGTACAACGCTAATCCCGGTGACTTGGCAGGTCTTACCTATTTGTTGCCTGTCTCCCCTCGATTTCGGTAAGAATTTCCATGATATGCTAAAATTCGGTAGGATACTCCAAAATGACTGCATTTCATGGTTGAAGATCAGGACCAGCGTATTCTCGCCGAACTGCAGAAGGACGGTCGTGCGACCAACCAGCAATTGGCCGAGGCGGTCGGCATGTCGACCTCGGCCTGCTGGCGGCGCGTGCGCGCTCTGGAGGAGCAAGGCGTGATCCGCGGCTATTCGGCGCTGCTCAACCGCGAGCAGGCGGGCTTTGCGACCTCGGCGATCCTGCACGTATCGCTGGAGCGGCATGACGCGAAGTTCGTCGACGAGTTCGTCGCGCAAGTGAGCCGTCGCAGCGAGGTTCTGGAGTGTTTTGCCACTACCGGCGATGCCGACTATCACCTGCGCGTCGTCGTGCGCGACATCAAGGCCTACAATGATTTCCTCGACACCTTCATGTTCCGCCTGCCCGGGATTCGCCACGTGCGCACCAACATGATCCTCAAGGAGATCAAGACCGGCGTCGCCCTGCCGTTCGAGACGAGGCCGACCCGGAAGTGAGGAGCAGGCGAGGCCAGTTCGAAACTGAGAGTTGATTCTCCGGTCGTCCTGGCGAAGGCGGGCGCGGTCGCTGTGCGATTCAATTTTCAAACAACCCATTTCGCTGTCATCGTCCGGCTTGACCGGACGATCCAGTAACCTGCGGCGCGCGTTGTGTGCCCACATTGAGCTACACGGGTTACCGGATGCCCGCCTCCGAGCCTGTGAAGGAATCTGGCTTGCTAGCTGGCGTAGAGGCAGTGCGATGATGATGACAAGGTCGTCTTTGCATCGAGTCCTTTCAGGCGGCAGCAAGTCGCAGCCGCCGCGCCGCTATGAGGTTGTTGGCGAGGGCATGCCACAGCGCCACGGCTTTGGCTTTGAGCAGGCCACGGACAGCTATGAAGCCGAAGCCGTGGTTCTTGCGATCCGCATTGAGCCGCTCGATCAGCTTGCGCGACCGGTAAACTTGCCGGCCAGCGTCACTGACCATCCGGTGCCTCCATTCTTTGACACTGTCCGGCTCGCGCGCTCGTTTGTACTTCCGCTTCCTGAGCGTTTCCGCCGTGACGCTCTCGGACTCGATCGGCGGCGGTGCATATACCGCGACCGAGCCTGCTGGATGTGCCGCCAATGCGGCGATGTCCTCGACTGTCGCATAATGGGTATCGAGCAAGAGCCTCTCCGGAGCCTTGCCGTAGCGCCGCACGATGTCGTCGACCATGGGAGAGGCGAGACCGGCATCGTTGCGCCGATCCGTCATCTCCACCGAGACAATGACACCCTGCGTCGGCACCGCTGCGATCTGCGCATTGTAGCCGGGGCGGATAGCCCCATCGGCAAAGCGCAGGTTGCGGGCTTCGGGATCGCTCAACGAGACTGTGGCTTCGGACTTCTTGGCCTCGTCCTTGGCATGTCTCTTCGCGCGCTCTTTCTTCTCGGCACGGATGCGATCCAGCACCGCATGCGCCTTTCCCGCCCGCTGCTTCACCTCCCTTGCCGCCCGTTCCCGCGCCGCCCGCTTGCGCCGCCAGGAAGCCTCCGGATCACTCGTGATCTCTGCCTTCAGCGCGGCAAGCCGTGCTTCCACCGCCGCTTCGATCTCAACCAGCCGCGCTGCGCTCTTGAACGAGTTCTTCCCCGCGTTCGCCCGCACCTTGGTGCCGTCCACTGCGACCTCGGCCAACGACAGCAAGCCTTCGCTCATCAGCGCAGTTACGCTTTCCGTCAGGAGCCGATCCAGGATCCCCACATGGTCCACCCGGAAGTCGGCCAGTCCGTGATAGTTCACGGGCACCCCGCCGGCGAGCCACCGATAGGCAAGGTCACGTTCAACAAGCCGTTCGAGTTCGCGTGCCGAGCCAACCCCTTCGACCGTCGCATACAGCCACAGCGCCAGCAGGACCTTTGGATCGGCTGCAGGTCGGCCCGCTCCGCCTTCCCGCGACTTGATTGCTGCATAAAGCTCCGAAACATCCAGGCTCTCGACGAAATCCCACACAACACGGGCCTGATGATCCGCAGGCAGAAATGCCTCCAGGTCGATCACATCCCATTGCAGCTGGGAACGATCCGCCTTAACGACGCGCACTTCGCTCATGCTCCGTTGCTCCGCATTTGCGACTCAGTGAATCACAAATGCGATACAAACGTTCAATCAAATCCGCATCCACGCCCGCAAGCCATTCCTTCACAGGCTCCTTCCCAGGCATGACAGCTCACGCCGCCAGCGACAGCGTCGGCACGGTCGCGACGACACAGCGGTTGCGGCCGGCGGCCTTGGCCGCGTAGAGCGCCTTGTCGGCGGCCTGGACCAGCACGGACCAGTCCATTCCCGCGACGGGTGTCCCGGCGGCGATACCGATGCTGACGGTGGAGCTGTTCTCACCGCCCGACCAGTTCAGCTGGCGACAATGCTGCAGAGATCAGTTAACGCTTGGTTTCTCGATTCGAGGTGAAGTGAGAGCCGGCTGGCCCGGACGCTGATCGGGACTTGTCCGTGAACGACTATGATGCATTACGTGATTATCTGAAGAAGCAGAGCGTGCCCGAGCTCGTGCTCAGCTTCGGAGAGATCGAGGAGATCATCGGGCGCGCGCTTCCGCGCGCGGCGCAACGCGCCTCGTGGTGGGATAGTTTGCGCAGCCCGCAGGAAAAGATGCCACAGCGCGAAGCCTGCCTGGAAGCGGGATACGTAGCGACGCGAATGCCTGACGGGCAAAGCGTGCGGTTCAGGCGGACGAAGACGAAGTAGGCCGGGTGGATCCGTCTCACGCGCCAGCGCTGAGCAAGGCCGATATTCCGCGACAGGGTCCGACTTGTCGCCGCGCTGCCGCTTCGTCGCGTGCGATTGCATGTGTCTGCGTGTCGACCTAACCTGCGCAAAACCAATGGATGGAAGCAATGGCGCGCATCACGTCGGTGGAGACCGGGCTCTACCGGATTCCCCTTTCCGTTACGCTCTCCGACAGCACGCATGGCGAGATCAGCGCCTTCGAGCTGATCACGGCTAGTGTGCGTGATGGTGACGGCGCCGAGGGCGTCGGCTACACTTATACGGTCGGCCGTAACGGTGGTGCGATCGCGGACATTCTCAAGCGGGAGGTGCCGGCGCTGGTCAATGGCCGCGAGGCGGACGATACCGAAGCCATCTGGCAGCATGTCTGGTGGGGCCTGCATTACGGTGGCCGCGGCGGGCCGACCGTCTTGGCGCTCTCGGCACTCGACATTGCGCTGTGGGACTTGAAGGCACGCCGCGCGGGCCTGCCGCTCTGGCGTCTCTTGGGCGGCTTCGACCATCGGGTCCCCTGCTATGCGGGCGGCATCGATCTCGATCTGTCGATCGAGGCGCTCTTGAGCCAGACCGACGACAATCTGCGCAAGGGCTTTCGCGCCATCAAGATGAAGGTCGGCCGGCCGGACCTTGCCTCCGACGTCGCGCGCGTGCGGGCGATGCGCGGCCATCTCGGCGAAGGCTTTCCGCTGATGGCGGATGCCAACATGAAATGGACGGTGGAGGAGGCCATTCGCGCCGCATGCGCCTTGCAGCCTTTTGATCTCACCTGGCTCGAAGAGCCGATCATTCCAGATGATGTCGCGGGCCATGCCCGCATTCTCGCGGCGGCTAGCGTGCCGATCGCGGCCGGCGAGAATTTGCGCACGCTATGGGAGTTCAAGAATTACATCGCGGGCGGCGCCGTGTCCTATCCCGAGCCCGACGTCACCAATTGTGGCGGCGTCACCGCTTTCATGAAGATCGCGCGGCTCGCCGAAGCGTTCAACCTTCCAGTCACCAGCCACGGCGCGCACGACGTGACCGTGCACCTGCTCGCGGCCTGTCCGAACCGCTCCTATCTCGAAGCGCACGGCTTTGGTCTCGAGCGCTACATCGAGCATCCTCTCGTGCTCCAGGACGGCATGGCGCTCGCACCGATGCGTCCCGGTCATGGCATTAGCTTTGACTGGAAGGCACTGGCGCAGCTTTGAGGAGTGAAGCTGCGATCATTGGCATTTGAAATAGCGCCGCCTATAGTCGCTCGAACACACGCACGAACGAGAGCGGATGCGAACCTCAGTCATCACAGGGGGAGCGGCCGGGATCGGCGCCGCCGTTGCGCGCCGCCTGGCGGGTCAAGATCAGTGCCTGATGCTGCACGGCCAGGGCGCCGACGTCGCGGCGGTTGAGCGGCTGAAGGCGGTTGCTCTGCAATGCGAGCGCGCCGGCGCCAAGGTTGCTTGGTGCACCGGCGATCTCACCAGCGCCGGCTCCGCCGCTGAGCTCGTGCGCGCGGCGCGCACGGCGTTCGGCAGTATCGATGCCGTCGTGCATGCCGCGGGGTTTGCGGACAAGCGCAGCTTGCAGCAATTGTCGCGCGCCGATCTGGAGCGGGCTTTCGCCGTGATCGCTCTTTCGTTTCACGAGTTGGTCAGCGCGGCGTTGCCGAACCTGATGCGGGCAGCGCAGGGGCGCGTCGTTGCGATCAGCAGTTTTGGCGCGCGCCGTTTCACGGCTGATGCGAACTTTCCGGCTTCGAGCGCGGCCAAGGCGGCGCTTGAAGCGCTGGTCAAATCGCTGGCCGTCGAGCTCGCAGCGTCGGGAGCGACCGCGAACGTCGTGGTGCCCGGCTATACGCGCAAGGACGCCGGGCGTTCAGGAGCGCTCTATCCGAAAGCCTGGCAGCTTGCGGCCAAGGCCAATCCGTTGCAGCGCCTGGCCGAACCGGATGATGTCGCCGCGGCGGTTGCCTTCTTGTTGTCGCCGGATGCCAGGCACATCACGGGAGCGCTGCTTCCGGTCGATGGTGGACTGACGCTGATGTAGTGTTTGGGCTCGCGGACGATGTCAGACGGCAGGATAGGCAGGCAAGCGGATGTGGTCGTGCTGGGTGCCGGCATTGTCGGCGTCTCGGCTGCCTACGCAACACAGCGCCAGGGTCTCTCGGTCGTGTTGATCGACCGGCGTGAGCCGGGCAGCGAAACCTCCTATGGCAACGCCGGCGTGCTCTCGAGCGGTTCGTTCCTGCCGCTCAACAAGCCGTCGCTCTGGAAGGCGCTGCCCGATTATCTGACCAACCGCCACCCCGCATTGCGGTGGAATCCCGCCTGGTCGCTGCGCAACGCCGCGTGGCTTGCCCGCTTTCTTGGCCATGCGCGACCTTCTCAGATCGAGCCGCGAGCCATTGCCCTGAATGGCCTGATCCGCGCATCGCTGAAACTGCACAGGGAGTGGATCGCCAAAGCCGATGCGGTGCAACGCATCCGAGAGACGGGTTGGCTCAAGGCGTGGCGCAGCGATGCTGCCGCCGCCGCGAGGGCCGAGCAGGCCTTTCTCGCCGAATACGGCGTCGCCAGCGAGGTTCTCGATCGGCAGGCCATCTCGGCGCTGGAGCCGAACATCGTGCCTGTGTACAAGGTCGGCCTCTTGCATACCGGGACAGCCTCGGTCGATTCACCGGGTGCCGTGGTCAAGGCCTATGCACGCATGTTTGCCGGCCTCGGCGGCCGGATCCATGCCTCGGAGATCAGGACAATCGTGCCGGAAGGCGGCGCCTGGCGCGTCGTGCTTGCCGATGGCGCCATCGTCGCGCGCCATATCGTAGTTGCGCTCGGCCCTTGGTCCGCCGACCTGTTGCGCCCGCTCGGCTATCGCGTGCCGTTGGCTTTTGAACGCGGCTACCATCAGGACTTCGAGCCGAACCCGGCCCGTCAATTGCAGCGTCCCCTCCATGATGCGGACGGCAGCTTTGTCATGACGCCGATGGAGAGGGGCGTTCGCGTCACCACGGGCGTCGAGCTTACCGCGCGCGATGCGCCTTCGTCATTTGCGCAACTCGAAGCGACCGTGCCGCTCGCGCGCGGCGTTGCCGAATTCGGCGCTCCCATCGGCGAGCCCTGGCGCGGGGCACGACCGACGTTGCCCGACAGCCTGCCGATGATCGGCCCTGCGCCCAGGCATACCGGCCTGTGGCTCGCCTTCGGCCACCAGCATATCGGCTTCACCACGGGACCCGCGACTGGTGCTGCGATCGCAGCCATGATCGGCGGACAAGATCTGCCATTTGACGTCGCGGCGTTTTCGCCGCGCCGTTATCTCTGACGGGCCGATCTCCGATGGCAATATCCGCAAACGAAATAGCGTCCAGAACCGGGGGCAATCATGCATTACGTTTGGGATTTCGCGATCCTTGGCAAATACAGCCATCTGTTCTGGGTCGGCCTCGGTTGGACGATGGCGTATACGATCGGCACCGTCATTCTCGGCACTTTGCTCGGGCTCGTCGTCGGAATCCTGCGCCTGAACCGCTGGTGAGTGATCGATTGGCTCCTGGTCGCCTATATCGAGCTGTTTCGCTGCACGCCGCTACTCGTGCAGATCATCTGGTTCTACTACGCCTTTCCGGTGCTACTGGGGCTGAACATCCCGGCCCATGTCGCCGCGATGAGCGTGCTCTCGCTCTATGGCGGCGCGTTCTATGCCGAAATCGTTCGCGGCGGCATCGAGAGCGTGCCGCGCGGACAATGGGATGCGGCGCGGGCGCTTGGCTTGCGGCCATGGCGCATGCTGCGGCTGGTCATCCTGCCCCAAGCGCTCAAGCCGATGTTGCCGCCTTACGTCAATCAGTCGGTGACCCAGTTGAAGAACACCTCGCTGGTCTCGGTCATCGCGGTCCCGGACCTCGTCTATAACGCCACCCTGATCAATGCCGAAACCTACCGTCCGCTCGAAGTCTATACGACCATCGCCGTGATCTATTTCGCCATTTTGTTCCCGGCCACGCTCCTCGCACGTCGGCTCGAACGCGGCATGAGCTACGAGAAGGTGTGACCGCAAGGCCCGACTGACGAACGGCGCCTCCCCTTAATCCGATGGCTTATAGGAATGATGGCAATTCCAAGGCTGTCAAACGCATGTGTCAGTTTACACAAAGTATTGCGTTGATAGTCTTTCCTCGTCTGGGGGTCCTTCCATGTGTATCAGGAGGATCGACGATGGGGAATATCGAACAACTTCGAAAAAGTACTGAAGTCAGTTTTTCTCAACTTGAAGATGATATTGCGGCAGTCCGTACCAGTAGCTCATTAGCTTCAATCGCCTTGCCTGATTACGTCGAACACAAGGAGGGCGTGCCGCGTGTCGGCGCCCTTAGTGCTGAGGCCGTCGTGCGCGACTATGAGGTCGCTGCAAAAGAGATCGAGTCGATGGGGGCGGAACTGATCGACGCGGCAAAAAAATGCGAGGAGATGACCGCGGAGGTCCACAACGCGATCGCCTACATGCGCGATACGGCGGCAGCATATCGTGAAGAGGCAAAGAAGATATTCAAACGCATCGAAGAATGTACGCTCTTCACGGAAGAAGTTCGCAAGACGTGCGCCGAGGTCAAGCGCAGAATGACGGAAGGTAACGACGCCAACTAAAGCATGATCCGGACCCGGAGGGCCGCGTCAGTGCAAAGTGGAAACTGGTTTTCCCTTAGCTAATAAATGCGAAGTGTTTGCGCGGAGATCATGCTCAAAGAAAGAGATGAGATCGTGATCCGATTCCCTCTAATCGGATCACGGTCCAGAGCTGACCCATAAGGGAAGAACCGGCGAACGGCGACCTGTTCCGCAGCGGAAATTGCGCTGACCGGCTACTCCTCCTTGGGCAGCGAGGCCATCCATGAACTTTCTCACCATAAAGCTGGACGAGGAGGTCCCCACATGTCAAAGGTGCGGAAGCAAACCTCGCCTTATCAGCAAGATGCTTGACCCGAAAAAGGGCGGAACCGTCCGCATGTTCATCTGCGAATGCGGTGAGATGATCAGGACGGCCTGTGATCCGCACTAGGGACGGGGCGTTCAAGGCTGCCTGAATTATAGGCCAGTTGCAGGTCTTATTCGATTAATGCGCCATGAGATTGGGTCGAAGCATCATCGCGCTTCAGCTCTTTGATTGAGCATGATCTCCGCGCAAACGCTTCGCGTTTGTTAGCGAAGGGAAAACCGCTACACGCTTTGCGCTAACGCGGCCCTTCGGGTCCGGATCGTGCTCTAATGCAGCGTCAACCTGGCCAGGGCAGCAGCGTGGATGGCGAGCGCCTCGCGAAATCTCGCGGCAAGATGGCGGTAATGTGCCGCGAGGAGTTCATACTCTCTTCGCGTCGAGCGATCCGTCGCCAGCAGCGCGAGAACTTCGTATGCGGCCGCGGATATCTCGTACTGCTGAAGCTGTTCCTGTCGAACATCTGTCGCGGACGTATGCATGGCGGGCCCCCTGGGCGGGGTTATTTTTTGACGGCGCGGAGCGTCCTACGCGTGGACGAGATTGCGCTCAGAGTTTGGCATTTTCACAGCTGTCTACCGCCCGTCATTCACCGGGCGGTCCGCTGCGCAGGATGACGCCGTCCAATGCATTGGCGTGAAAAACGCCGAAATCCGTCGCGAGGCGAAATCAAATGTTCACCTCTACCGGCACGTCCTCGGGCTTTACGCCGGAGAGCGCCAATCCCTTGATGAACCACTCGCGCATCTGGCCGATGCCGCGGTTGTAGTCGACCCAGACGGAAAGGAAGTCTCGCCAGTTCTTGTCGAGCTCGCGCCGCACGGCCATGCTCGAAGGAATGGCGACCGACGGTGATTGCAGGATCTTATAGGTGCCAAGGTTCGGGTTCTTGGCGATCGCGGTGAGCCCGAGCACCAGCGCATTGACCACGCAGTCGACGCGTCCCGACGACATCTCGAGCATGACCTGGTCGCGTGACGGCAGCGATTTGATGGTCGCATGGGGTGCGAAGCGGCGTGCGACCGTTTCGTTGGCGGAGCCCGCATCGACGGCGATCTTCACTTCGGGCTTGTCGATGTCGGCCCAGGTCCTGGCTTGCATTCCCTTCTTCAGCATGGCGCCGAAGGGGTGGTTGAACACCGAGCCGCAGAACCCGACGACCAGCGCCCGCTGCGGCGTCGGATTGAGCGCAAAGCCAACGTCGATCTTGTTCGACTGCAGGTCGAGGATCGAATTGCCGTAGGTCGATTCGGTATACTCGAGCTTCACGTCGAGGATCTTGGCGATGTCGTTCGCCATTTCGATGCACATGCCGGACCAGGTGCCCGACGCGAGGTCCTTGTTGAAATAAGGCAGCTCTCCCGGCAGCACCGCGATCCGCATCACCTTGTTGGCGCGGATGCGATCGAGGGTCGTGTCGCCGCTGCCTTGTGCCGCTGCCGGGCTCGCGATGGCCGAGGTGAGTGCCGCACCGCTACCGATCGCCAAGGCGTAACGCAAGGCTTCGCGGCGATCTTCGGAAATCTTGTTATCGTCGGATTGAGTCATGAGGTCCTCCCGCGCCGATTCGACCCAAGCCTAGCGTCAGAGTTCGATCCGGAAAAGTGGTCAGCGGCTCCGTTGAGCTTTGCGCGCGGCGGCGCCAGGGAGCGCGTGCCGGAGCGCTGTGGCATGAACCCTGCATAAGCTCAATCACCGAGCATGCTGGTTACTCTTGTTGCTGTCCTTTGCAATGGTCAGCTCTGCCTGGAAAAAGTTGTTACCATAGTGAGCAGTCGATGGCCGCCTGCGCATCAACTGCTCAGATTGGTATTGCCGATTGGCTCGCAAAAGGTCCTTATCAAGCGTGGCGTTTGGAGAGCTACAAATGCGTGCTGGGCCAATACACGCCCAAACGCGAGGCGTGAAGAATGTCATCAAAGGACGACAGAGCGGGATGACGGGAGTTCATCCCGCTCTGCAAGGACGCCTTCGCTTACCTCTTGCGCGCGAACGCGCAAGCTCCGACCGGTGGCCCTGACCAGGCCGGCATGGGCCTCAGCGGGCTGCGGATGCCCGATCAGATAGCCCTGCATCTCGTCGCAGCCCTCGCGCGCGAGGATCGCGAGCTGTTCGGCCGTCTCCACGCCTTCGGCGAGGACCGGGACGGCAAAGCCGTGAGCGAGCCCGATCACGGCACGCACGATCGCAAGCGAGCGCCCGCTCGCCCCGAGCGAGGCGACGAAGGAGCGGTCGATCTTGATGCGGTCGAGAGGGAACGCCTCGAGATAGGAGAGGGAGGAATACCCGGTGCCGAAGTCGTCGAGCGCGATCATCACGCCGAGGGCCTTCAGCGATCTCAGCGTCTCGGTCGCGCGGGCGATGTCCTCGATCAGGACCCCTTCCGTGATTTCAATCTCGAGCCGCGATGGCGCGAGTCCGGTGTCCGCCAACGCCGATCGCACCTGCTGCTCGAGATTCTCGCGGCGGAACTGCGCCGCTGATACATTCACTGCGATCCGCACCGAATCGTCCCACGAGGCGGCCTGCCGGCAGGCCTGCCTCAGCACCCATTCGTCGATCTTGGCAATCGCGCCGTTTTGCTCGGCCGCCGGAATGAATTCGCAGGGCGGCACGACGCCGCGCAGCGGATGGCGCCAGCGAACCAGCGCCTCGAGCCCGACGATCGCGCCGTTCTTGTGCTGCTGCGGCTGGTATTCGAGATAAAGCTCGTCGTTGTCGACCGCGCAGCGCAAATCGTGCTCCATGGCGCGCCGGTCGCGCAACTGCTGATCCATCGCGCTGGTGAAAAGTCGGATCGCGCCGCGTCCTTCGTGCTTCGCGCGGTACAGCGCCGCGTCGGCATTGGCGAGCAATGAGACCAGATCGTCGGCGTCGCGCGGAAACAGCGCCACGCCGATCGAAAGATCCACTTCCAGCACGTGACCGTCGACTTCGATGGGCTTGTTGAAAGCGGAACGCATCCTGGTTGCGAGCAGTTCCGCGGCTGCCGGCAGCGGCAGTTCGTCGGTGGTGGCTACGAACTCGTCGCCGCCCGCCCGCGCCACAAACGCTCCCTTCGCCTGTTCGCGCAGGCGCCGCGATGCCTCCCGCAGCACGGCGTCGCCGACGGCGTGCCCGAACAGATCGTTGAACTCCTTGAAATGGTCGAGGTCGATA
>Ga0134126_10004719_pt1 | contig 17058 bp, 8 predicted proteins | sample KB31752_FD_96881 | JGI IMG/M metagenome (GOLD analysis project Ga0134126, IMG submission 96881) | Terrestrial soil microbial communities with excess Nitrogen fertilizer from Kellogg Biological Station, Michigan, USA - KB3-175-2 | ecosystem: Environmental > Terrestrial > Soil > Unclassified ...
GATACTTACGCGCGCATCCTGCGCGAGGCCGAAAGCGCGGGCGGCGACCGCGACAAGCAGATCGAAAAGGCGCGCGCCTGCTGGTCGCGCGGCTTCGTTGCCGAAGCGATCGACAAGTTCTGCCGCACCCAGGAGATCATGGACACGAGCGGCGAGCGCCACCGCGGCGTGCTCACCGCCGACGACATGGCGCGCTGGCAACCGAGCGTCGAGGCGCCGGTGACGCTCGACTACGGCCCCTACACCGTCTGCAAGGGCGGCTTCTGGAGTCAGGGGCCGGTGATGCTGCAACAGCTCGCGCTGCTGCGCGGGTTCAACCTCGACGGCGTCAGCCCGACCAGCGCGGACTTCGTCCACACGGTCGTCGAGTGCGTCAAGCTCGCTTATGCCGACCGCGAAAGTTTTTACGGTGACCCGAAATTCGTCAAGGTGCCGGCCGAGACGCTGCTGTCGGAAGCCTATAACGCCGAGCGGCGCAGGCTCGTCGGCCAGACGGCTTCGCTCGAGCAGCGCCCGGGAACGATTCCGGGCTTCGGCAAACAGCTTCCGCTGCGCGTGCCGGCCGGCGCGCGCACGGTCGCGGCCGGGGCGGGCGAGCCCACCGTCGGCAAGATCTGGACGCATGACGACAAGCACGATCCAAGCGTCATCGTCGTCGAAGGCGCCAAGCTCGACCGCGCCGGGGTCATGCGCGGCGACACCGTGCATTTCGACATCATCGACACGGCCGGAAACATGGTCTCGGCGACCCCCTCCGGCGGCTGGCTGCAATCTTCGCCGACGATCCCCGAGCTCGGCTTTTGCCTCGGCTCGCGCGCGCAGCAATTCTGGCTGGACGAGAGCCACGCCAACGCGCTCGCGCCGGGCAAACGGCCGCGCACCTCGCTCACGCCGACGATGGCGCTGCGTGACGGCGAACCTTATCTCGCCTGGGGTTCGCCCGGCGGCGACCAGCAGGACCAGTGGACCGCGCAGTTCTTCCTGCGCCACGTGCACGCGAAGATGAATTTGCAGGAGGCGATCGACGCGCCCGCCTGGCATTCCGAGCATTTCACGTCGTCGTTCTGGCCGCGCGAGGCGCGCCCCGGCGTGCTGGTGGTCGAAGGCCGCTTTCCGGCCGAAACGATCAAGGAATTGCGCCGCCGCGGCCACACGGTCGAGGTCGAGGCAGACTGGTCGGAAGGCCGCCTCACGGCCGCCTCGCGCGTCGGCGAACGCCGCCGCGCCGCCGCCAATCCGCGCGGCATGCAGGGCTACGCCGCCGGCCGGTAAAGCCGTTTCCCGCTCAGGCGGCGCCTTTGGCAGCCGGCGCGAAACGATAGAGCCGCTGCGGATTGTCGACGAGGATCGCCTGGCGCTGCGCCGCCGTCGGCGCGAACTCGGCAATAAGGTCGACCAGCGCGCCATCGTCCGGCACCGGCGGCGCATGATGCGGGTGCGGCCAGTCGGTGCCCCAGACGACGCGGTCGGTGAATTCCTCGACCAGCTTGCGCGCGAAGGGAACGGCGTCGGCGTAAGGCGGGCCGGCACGCGTGATGCGGTCGCAGCCGGCAACCTTCACCCAGAATTTTTCGTTCCGCATCAGCCGCAGCAAGGTCTGGAACGGCGCCTGTTCGATGCCCTGCGAGGCATCGATCCGCCCGATATGGTCGATCACGACCGGCACGGCGGAGCCTTCCAGTTTCGGCGCCATGTCGGCGAGCAGCGAAGCGTCCATGTAGATCTGCAAATGCCAGCCGATGTCGGCAAGGCGCGGCGACAGCGCCAGCACTTCGTCGATGGTGGCGTTCTGTTGCAGGTGCTTGATGAAATTATAGCGCACGCCGCGAATGCCGAGCCGGTCGAGCCGGCGCAGCTCCGCGGTATCGACGCTTGCCGGCAGCAGCACGACGCCGAGATAGGTGCCGCCGGTGCCGGCCATCGCGTCCTCGAGCACGCGGTTGTCCGTGCCGTGCACCGCCGTCTGCACGATGACGCAGCGCTCGATGCCGAGATGCCGGTGCAGGGCGAACAGATTTTCCTTCGGAGCGTCGGCGGGATTGCTGGTGGCCTTGGGGTCGAAGGGGAATTTCGCCTTCGGCCCCATGACGTGGCAATGCGCGTCGCAGGCGCCCGGCGGCAGCCGCAGCTTCGGTTTCGACGGATTTGCAATAAAAAGCGGGAGGCGCTCGTCCGCCACTGTCATTCGTCCTTCTGGTTATCGGTCATTTGATCATGGTAGAGGAAACTATGAAAATCCAACAGGTCAAAACCAATTTTGTCCGCCTGCCGCCGGAGGAGCCGCTCGCCGGCGCGCCGCCGATGACCGGCATGCTGTGCGAATTTCTCACGGTCCAGGTGCTCACCGATAACGGCATCGAGGGCATCGGCGTGACCACCTTCGGCGGCAAGATATTCAGGACGCTGAAGACCGCAATCGAAGAGTTCGGCGAGCTGCTCAAGGGCGCCGACCCGCTGGCGGTCGATCTGATCGCGGGCCATTTGCGCGCCGCCGCGCATTCCAACGGGCCCGGCGGCATCGTCAGCCTTGCGCTTTCCGCCCTCGACATCGCGCTGTGGGATATCCGCGGCAAGGCGCTCGGCGTTTCGGTCGCCAAGCTGCTCGGCGCCTCGCGCGAGCGCGTGCCCGCTTATGCGAGCGGCGCGCTGGTGCGCAACGCGCCGCTTGCCGCGCTGGAAAAAGCCGCGGCCGTGCTGGTCGAAAAGGGCTACACGCAGATGAAGACGCAACTGGCCGTCGACGGCCTGTCTCCGGCGCAGGAGATCGAGCGCCTGCGCGCCGTGCGCAAGGTGATCGGCCCGCATGTGAAGCTGATGGCCGACGTCAACCAGCGCTGGAGCATGCACGAAGCGATTGCGATCGGCCGCCAGATCGAGGACGTGCGGCTCGGCTGGCTCGAGGACCCGACCGCCTGCGACGACTACCAGGGGCTCGCGGAAATCTCCCGCGCGCTCGACATGCCGGTCTGCGCGGGCGAATATCTTTACGGCATCGCGCCGCACCGGCAGACGCTCGCGCATCATTCGGTCGACATTGTCATGATCGACGTGCTGCGCGCCGGCGGCATCACGCAATGGATGAAGATCGCCGGCATGGCGGAGGCCTTCAGCCGTCCGGTGGTCAGCCATCTGCTGCCGGAGATTCACGTCCATCTCATCGCCGCGGCACCGAACGGTCTTGTCGTCGAATACATGCCGTGGACCGCGCGCCTGTTCGAAGACCCGCCGCGCCCGGTGAAAGGCGAGATGATCGTTCCGACGGCGCCCGGGCTCGGCGTGACATTTGCCCGCGATCTCTTCACCAAATACGGCGCGGCCTGACGCCGTTGCTCGCTTCGCGGATTTGGAGGACAATCGCCTCACGTCAGGGAGAGCGCCGATGGAAACAATTCCGCTGGGTCCCGGATTTGCCGCCGAATTGCGCGGGCTGACGCTTGCCGATGTCGCTTCGAGCGATGCCGCCTACGCCGCGGTGCGCGCCGCCTTCGAGGAGCATTCCGTCCTGGTGTTCCGCAATCAGGATGTGAACGACGAGGGCCAGCTCGCCTTCTCCGTCCGCTTCGGTCCGCCGGAAGTCACCAAAGTCGGCTCAATGGGCACCGGCACGCATTTCATTACGCTCACCACGCTCGGACCGGACGGCAAAGTCGTGCCGCCCGATCATCGCTACGCCTTGCGCAACCGGGCAAACCAGCTTTGGCACACCGACTCCTCGTTCAAGACCGTGCCCGCGCTGACGTCGATCCTGTCCGCGCGCATCGTGCCCGCGCATGGCGGCGAAACCGAATTTGTGTCGACGAGGCTCGCCTTCGAGCGGCTCGATCCGGCCTTGCGCAAAAAACTGGAAACCTCATTCGCCTGGCACGACTACAATCATTCGCGCAGCAAGATCGCCGTTGGCCTTGCAAACGCGGAGGAGCGCGCGGCATTCCCGCCGGTTTGCTGGCGCATGGTGTGGAAGAACCCGGCGAACGGCCGCGGCGCGCTCTATCTTGCGTCGCATGCCTATGGCGTCGAGGGCATGGACGCTGCGGCCGGTGAAAAATTCATCGCGGAGCTGACCGAAGCGGCGACCGTGCCGGGGACGAGTTACGTGCACGCCTGGCGAAACGGCGACGTCGTCATGTGGGATAACCGCGCCACCATGCATCGCGGGCGTCCGTGGCCGGCCGATGAGGCGCGCCTGATGGTGCGCACGACGATTTCCGCAACCGCGGCGGATGGCGTTGAGAGCATGCGCCCGCCCTCGCAACAGGCGGCCGAGTAGCGGCGGGCGCGCAGACCTAGCTGATCAGATAGGTTTTCATATCTGTTGAATTCCCTTGTCGGCCAATTCCGCCGGATCGCGCGGATTTGCGGCGCAAATTCAATGTTTTGCCGCTGAATTAAACCCGCTAAGATCGCGCCACGTGGCGGGCAGGGGATAGGGGCACGTGAGTAAACCGGCACTTCAGGCGTCCGCGCATGCGGACGTTGCCGAAGCATTGCGAGATTGCCGCCGCGCGTTCTGGAGCGTGGCGGCCTTCTCCGCAGTGGTGAACGTGCTGATGCTCGCCGGCCCGCTCTACATGCTGCAGATCTACGACCGCGTGCTCACCGCGCGCAGCATTCCCACTCTCGTCGCGCTCTCGGTGTTTCTCCTCGGCGCCTATTTGTTTCAGGCCGCGCTCGACGTCATCCGCTCGCGCATCGTCGTGCGCGCCGCGCGCCTGCTCGACCGGCGTTTGCAAACCACGGTGCACGGCGCCGTACTCCACCTTGCGATCTACAGCCATAACAAGGCCGAGGCGCAGGTCCCCGTGCGCGATCTCGATCAGATCCGCGCCTTCCTCACCGGCCCGGGGCCCATCGCCATCGTCGACATGCCGTGGATGCCGATTTTTCTCGCGCTCTGCTTCCTGATCCATCCCTGGCTCGGGCTCGTCGCGCTCGGCGGCGGCATTCTTCTGGTCGTCGTCACCCTCCTCAACGAGCGGGCAAGCCGCGTGCCGGCCCGCGCCGCCGCCAACGACGCGGCCTTGCGCGGCGCCATGATCGAAGCGGACCGCCGCAACAGCGAGAGCATCAGGGCGATGGCGATGGGTCCGGCGCTCGCCGCGCGGTGGACGGCCATCAACGACCGCTACATCCGCGCCCAGGGTCACGCGAGCGACGTCGTCAACACGTTCGGCAGCATCTCGAAGGTGCTGCGGCTGATTTCGCAATCGGCAATTCTCGGCCTCGGCGCCTATCTGGTCATCCGCCAGGAGCTGACGGCCGGCTCGATGATCGCCGCCTCGATCATGATGGGGCGCGCGCTCGCGCCGATCGAGATCGCCATCGCCAACTGGCGCGGCTTCATATCCGCCCGGCAAAGCGTTGTCCGGTTGTCGTCGATCCTTGCGCGCATGCCGGCGGCCGCCGTCGCCACCGTGCTGCCGGCGCCGACGCGCAGCCTCGACGTCGAGAAGATAACCGTGGCGGCGCCCGGCTCGCAGACCGCGATCGTCAAGGACATCGACTTCAGGCTGGCGGCCGGAGACGTGCTCGGCATCGTCGGGCCGAACGGCGCCGGCAAGACCTCGCTCATCCGCGCGCTGATCGGCGTGTGGCCGCCGGTGCGCGGCGAAGTCCGCATCGACGGCGCGCCGTTCGATCAATGGCACCCGGCGGCCATCGGGCGGCACATCGGCTTTGCCGCGCAAACCGCGGAGCTGTTCGAAGGAACCGTGGCGGAAAACATCGCGCGCATGGAGGCCGGACACGACAGCGAAGCTGCACTGCGCGCGGCGCGCACGGCCGGCGTCCACGACATGATCCTGCGGCTGCCTAACGGCTACGACACGCGCATCGGCGAGGGCGGCGCCGTCCTCTCGGCGGGGCAGCGCGAACGGGTGGCGCTTGCGCGCGCGGTGTTCGGCGAGCCTTTTTTGGTCGTCTTCGACGAACCCAACGCCAATCTCGATCACGAGGGCGAGGTGGCCCTGCAGCACACCGTGCGCGAGCTCAAAAAGCGCGGCGCCATCGTCATTATCGTTGCCCACCGCCCGTCGGCGCTGGCGAGCTGCGACAAGATTCTTTATCTCGCCAACGGCGCGCGGCAGGCCTTCGGGCTGCGCGATGAAATCCTGCCGAAAATCCTGGCGCGGCCCTATCAGCCGGCCGCCGCCACCGGGCTCAAAGTCGTTCGCGAGGCGAGCGCCGGGGGCGACCGATGAGGGACGAATTCATCGCCAGCCTGAAGAATGTCCTGCGCCATCCGGTCAAGACGATCGCGCAGGGTCTGCGGCCAAAGCAGCCGGACGAGCGCGACGCGGGCGACCCCGTGCTCGCGATCCGTCACCTTAATCGCGTGGGGCTTGCCGTCGTCATCGTACTGATCGGCGGATTTGGCGGTTGGGCGGCGACGAGCGAATTGTCGGGCGCGGTGATCGCGCGCGGCACGGTCGTCGTCGAATCGAACGTGAAGAAGGTGCAGCACCCGACCGGCGGCGTGGTCGGACAGATCCTCGTTCACGACGGCAGCGTCGTCGACGCCGGAGAGATCTTGATCCGTCTCGACGACACCGTGACCAGGTCGACGCTCGGCGTCGTGCAGTCGCAACTTGACGAATACATGGGGCGTCAGGCGCGCCTGCGCGCCGAACGCGACGGCGCCGACGCCATCGAGTTTCCGCCCGAGCTGCTGGAGCGCGGGGCCGAACGCGCGGTCGCGGCCGCGATGACCGGCGAAACGAAGCTGTTCGAGGCGCGCAAGAATGCGCGCAAGGGCCAGCGCGCCCAGTTGCGCGAGCGCATCGCGCAGAGCAACGAGGAGATCCGCGGCCTGACCTCGCAGCAGTTGGGCAAGGAGCAGGAGGTGAAATTCATCACCGAGGAGCTCTCCGGCATCAACGAGCTCTACGCGAAAAATCTCGTGCCGCTCTCGCGCCTGAATACGCTGCAACGCGACAAGGCGCGGCTGGAAGGCGAGCAGGGCCAGTACGTCGCCGAGATCGCGCGCGCGCGCGGCAAGATCAGCGAAACGGAATTGCAGATCCTCCAGCTCGATCAGGATTTCCGCACCGACGTGCTCAAGGAATTGCGCGAAACCGAGGCGAAGCTCGCCGAGCTCACCGAGCGCGTCACCGCCGCCAGGGATCAGTTGAAGCGCATGGACATCCGCGCGCCGCAGGGCGGCATCGTCAACGCGCTTTCGGTGCACACCGTCGGCGGCGTGATCGCCAACGGCGAAACGATCATGCAGATCGTGCCGCGCTCGGACGCGCTGGTGGTCGAAGCGAAAGTGGCGCCGCAGGACATCGATCAGGTCGCCGTCGGCGCCGCCGGCGTCGTGCGCATTCTCGCGGGCGACCAGCGCACGATGCCGGACGTTTCCGGCGTCCTCACCCGCGTCTCCGCCGACCTCACGCGCGACCCGCCGGCCGCCGGGCAGGACAGCCAGCCTTATTACCTCGCGCGCGTCTCGCTGCCGGCCGACGAGGTGCGCCGTCTCGACGATCTGAAACTGGTTCCCGGCATGCCCGCCGAGGTCTTCATTCAGACCTATGCGCGCACGCCGCTGCAATATCTGCTCAAGCCGCTGCGCGAACAGATCGCACGCACGTTTCGCGAGCGTTAGTGGAGTTTTGCAACAGAGCGACTTGTGTTTGACGAGGGGGGATTGAGATGCGAACCTGCAAATCGTGGCTATGCGTCGCGTGGACCGACTTCGAATTTTTTTACCCACGCCGCTCGCATAAGTGACTGCGAAATTTCTCGCCCGGGGGGGTGGTTCCAAAGTCAGCACGCGCGGCTTGAAACGATTTTCATAAATCGCTGTTGATCCCCCTCGTCCAAAGTCCACCGGCCATTTCTCTGGTAAGACTGGGATGCCGTCCGATAGTTCGAGTGCGTCGAGGTTGCCGAGGTTGAACGATGCCGATTTGGCGTCGGGCGCCTTCGGCTTCGATTTTGTCGATACGGATGCGTCCGCCGCCATCGCCGACCCGCATTGGAATTTCGATTTCGGCCGATTTGATTCCGATGCGCACGCTGGCGATCTTGCCGATGCGCCGGCGCTCGACGACGCCGCGCTGCCGGATGCGGTGACGGTCGACGACGAATCCGGCCTCGGCCTTTCGCATTCGTCGTCCGCTGCAACCGATTTCTTCGCGAAGGCAGCCGCGCACGATTTACTTTTCGCGTTCGGTTCGGCCGGCGACGCCCGGCCCTGGTCATTGTCGCCAACGGGCACGCCCGGCTCCGACGCATCCGGCTTCTGGATGCGGCCGCCCGATGCCGATCGCTCGCTGGAGGCCACCGATAACGACGGCGCACCGTTTATCGCTTCCGGCGCGGTCGTATTCGCCACCGCCGCCGCGGCCGATACCCGCGACATCGGTCCGGCAACGGCAGGAGGCGAGGGCGGCGTATCGGCGCCCGATTTCTTCGCCGCCGAGGACGTCACATTAAGCGGCGGCTCCGGGCAGCAGGGCGCGCCCGGCGGCCCGACGATCAGCCTGTCGACGACGCAGGCCGCCGCGCAGCTCACCCGCGACGGCTACCACTGGGGGCTGTTAACCGGGCTGCCGCTGACGATCTCGTATGGCTTCCGCACCGTGGCGCCGAGCTTCACCGTCGGCGGCGAAGACGTGCAAGGCACCTTCACGCCGTTTACCGCGGCGGAAGAAGCGGCGACCCGCGCGGCGCTCGCGCTCTGGGCGTCGGTCGCCAACATCACCTTCGTCGATCTCGGCGACACCAACGACGCCACCATCGAGTTCGCCAACTACTCGTCGACCACCGACGGCTCGGAGGCTTTCAGCTTCCTTCCCTCGCCCCCCGGCTCGACCGGCGGCGCGAGCAGCATGGGCGACGTATTCCTCAATACGTATTACGCCTCGACCACGACGGCGGGCGACGCGCCGCTCGGTTACGTCTTCATGACGCTGCTACACGAAACCGGGCACTCCCTCGGTCTCGAACATCCGAGCAGCTACAACGCCGGCGCCGGCTCGCTGAGCTACAGCGCCAACGCGTCGTACATCCAGGACGATCACCAGTACACGGTGATGAGCTATTTCTCCGAGACCAATACCGGCGGAAATTACAGCGGCAAGTACCCCGAAACGCCGATGCTGGACGACGTCGCCGCGATCCAGCGCCTCTACGGCGCGAACACGTCGACGGCGACCGGCAACACCACATACGGCTTCAACTCGAACGCCGGCGCGCCGTATGCGATCACGTCGGCGTCGCAAAAAGTCATCTTCAACGTGTGGGATGCCGGCGGCAACGACACGTTCGATTTCTCCGGCTACACGCAAGACCAGATCATCAATCTCAACGCCGAAAGCTTCAGCAGCGTTGGCGGCTATGTCGCCAACGTCTCGATCTCGCTCGGCGTCACCATCGAAAACGCCATCGGCGGCTCCGGCAACGACACCATCGTCGGCAACGCCGCCGCCAACGTTCTCTCGGGCGGCGACGGCGACGACACGATAACGGGCGGCGGCGGCAACGACACCATCGACGGCGGCGGCGGCAGCAACACCGCGGTTTATACGAGCCCGTTCGCCGCCTACACGTTCACGAACCTCGGCAGCGGCGGCATTCGCGTGTCCGGCGGCAGCGATGGCACCGATACGCTGACCAACATTCAGTTCCTCGCCTTCAGCGACCAGACCGTCAGCGTGCGGCAGGCGATCGACGCGCCGTCCGTCGTCACGGTCACCGGCTCGCTGTTGCTCGCGCCCGGCGGCGCCTTGCAGCTCGGCGCCGGCAATCTGCCGATCTCGGTGACCGATGCCGACGGCGATCCGGTCGTGACCTATCGTTTCACCGATGTCGGCACGGGCGCCAACAGCCCGTATCTGACGGTCGGCGGCACGGCCTACGCGCAGGGCGCAACCGTCGACGTGCCGGCCGCGCAACTGGGCACCGTCACCGTCACCGGCGGCTCGGCCGGGGTCTCCGATACGCTGAACGTGCAGGTTTTCGACGGCTATAAGTGGTCGGCCGCCCAGAACGTCACGGTCGCGACGGATACGCCGCCAGTCGTGACCGCCGCGACGACGACCTTCGGGCTCGGCCTGCTGACGGCGGCATCGTCGCTTTTCAAGGTGTCGGACGCCGACGGCAACGCGATCACCCAATACAAGATCACCGATACGACCGTCGGCGGCGCGCACCTGCTGCTGGCCGGGCTTTTGCAGGCGGAAAATACCCCGATCACCATATCGGCCGCGCTCCTGCCGCTGCTGCTGGTGCAGACCTCGCTCACCAATCGCACCGTGAACAGCTTCACCGTGCAGGCCTTCGACGGAACGGCTTGGTCGGCGCCGACATCCATCGGCGTCACCTCGATGAACGCGGATAACCCTTCCGTCGTCACGGTCACCGGCTCGGTGCTGTTGACGCCGAACGCGTGGATGCAGTTCAACACCGGCAATCTGCCGATCTCGGTTGCCGACGCCGACGGCGATCCGGTCGTCACCTATCGTTTCACCGATGCCAACGCCGCCGCCGGCAGCTTCTATATGGCCGTGGGCAGCACCGCTTACGCGCAGGGCGCAACCGTCGACGTTGCCGCGGCCAATCTGCCGAACTTCTGGATCCACGGCGCGACCGGCAACACGACCGACGCGCTCACGGTGCAGGTCTATGACGGCTATGCCTGGTCGGCGCCGCAGAACGTCTCGATCGTCACACACGCCGCCAACCATCCCCCCGTGGTCGCGGCGGCGACCACGAGCTTCGGCTTGAGCCAGACCGTTGCCGCCTCGTCGATCTTTAGCGTGAGCGACGCCGATGGCGACGCGATGACGCAGTACCAGATCGTCGATACGGCGGCGGGCGGCGCGGCGCTGCTGCTCAACGGCGTGGCGCAGGCGGCGAACACGCCGGTCACCGTCTCGGCCGCCAATTTGGCGCAGTTGCAGATCCAGACCTCCTCGATCAACCGCAACGTCAGCACGTTCACGGTCAAGGCCTACGACGGCTTCGACTGGTCGGCGCCGACCTCAATCGACGTGACCTCGGCGGGGCCGTCGAACACGCCCTCCGTCGTCACGGTGACGGGCTCCGTGCTGCTCGGCCTGAACAAGTGGTTGCAGGCCGGCGCCGGAAATCTGCCGATTTCGGTGACCGACGCCGACGGCGATTCCGTGGTGACCTACCGCTTCATCGACGACAGCTCCGCCGCCGGCAGCGCCTATATGGCGCTCGGCACCACGTCCTACGCGCAGGGCGCGACCGTCGATGTCGCGGCCGCCAATCTCTCGAATTTCTGGCTGCATAGCGCGACCGGCGCCGAGACCGACACGCTGACCGTGCAGGTGTTCGACGGCTATGCCTGGTCGGCGCCGCAGGATATTTCGGTGGTGACGCGCAACGCCGAGCAGGCGCCGGTCGTGACCGCGGCGACGACGAATTTCGGGCTGAGCCAGACCGTTGCCGCCTCGTCGATCTTTCACGTCACCGACGCCGACGGCGACGCCATCACCGAATACCAGATCACCAACACGACCGCGGGTGCTTCCACGCTGCTGCTCAACGGCGTGGCGCAGGCCGCGAACACGCCGATCCTCGTTTCGGCGGCCAACCTCGCGCAACTCCAGATCGCGACATCGGCGGCAAAGAGCCTGACGACGTTTTCGGTGCAGGCCTTCGACGGCTTTAACTGGTCGACGCCGGTGTCGATCGACGTGACGGCGCAGATGGGGAATTCGGCGCCGGTCGAGACGGTGACCGGCTCGATACTGCTGGGGCTGAATGCGTGGCTGCAGTTCAACACCGGCAATCTGCCGATTTCGGTTGCCGACGCCGACGGCGATTCGGTCGTCACCTATCGCTTCACCGACGCCAACGCCGCCGCCGGCAGCTTCTATATGGCGGTCGGCAATACCGCCTACGCGCAGGGTGCAACCGTCGATATTGCGGCGGCCAACCTGTCGAATTTCTGGGTGCACGGGGCTTCCAGCAACAAGACCGACGCGCTGACGGTGCAGGTCTATGACGGCTACGGCTGGTCGGCGCCGCAGAATATCTCCATCGTTACCCACGGCCCCAACCACGTCCCGGTGGTTTCGGCGGCGACGACGAGCTTCGGGCTCAACCAGACGGTCGCCGCCTCGTCGATTTTCAGCGTTTCCGATGCCGACGGCGACGCGATGACGCAGTATCAGATCACCGATACGGCGGCGGGCGGCTCGACGCTGTTGCTCAATGGCGTGGCGCAGGCGGCGAACACGCCGGTCACCGTGTCGGCGGCCAACCTTTCGCAGTTGCAGATCCAGACTTCCTCGGTGAACCGCAACGTCAGCACGTTCACGGTCAAGGCCTATGACGGCTTCGACTGGTCGGCGGCGGCCTCGATCGGCGTGATGTCGGCGACGCCGTCCAATTCACCCTCCGTCATTACGGTCACCGGCTCCGTGCTGCTGGGCCTGAACAAGTGGATGCAGTTGAGCGCCGCCAATCTGCCGATGTCGGTGACCGACGCCGATGGCGATCCCGTGGTGAGCTACCGCTTCATCGACGACAGCACCGCCGCCGCCAGCCTGTCGATGGCGGTCGGCAGCGCCTCCTACGCGCAGGGCGCAACCGTCGAAGTCGCCGCCGCCAATCTCTCGAACTTCTGGGTGCATAGCGCGACCGGCGCCGAGACCGACACGCTGACCGTGCAGGTGTTCGACGGTTTTGCCTGGTCGGCGCCGCAGGACATCTTGATGGTGACGCGCGGCGCCGAAAGCGCGCCTGTCGTGACCGCGGCGACGACGATCCTCAATGCGAGCCAGACGGTCGCCGCCTCGACCATATTCCACGTTACCGACGCCGACGGCGACGCCATCACGCAGTACCGCATCACCGACGCCACCGTCGGCAGCGCGCATCTTGTGCTCAACGGCGTCGTGCAGGCCGAGAATACGCCGATCACGGTGTCGGCGGCGAATTTGGCGCAGCTTCAGATCGCGACATCGGCGACGCCGCACGACACCGACCAGTTCCTCGTGTCGGCCAATGACGGCTTCGGCTGGTCGACGCCGACCGGCATCACGATCGTGTCCGGAAGCGCCGCGCTGTCGGAGACCGTGACCGCCGCGCTCCAGCTCACGCCAAGCCAGTGGCTGCAATTCAACGCGGCCAATTTGCCGTTCTCGGTGACCTCGCCGGACGGCGATTCGGTGGTGACCTACCGCTTCACCGATCTCGGCACCGACGCAACGAGCGCGCATCTGTGGCTCACCGGCGGCGGCGGGTACGTCGCGCAAGGGGGCAGCGTCGATGTGGCCGCGGGCCAGCTCGGTGGGCTCTGGCTTCAGGGCGGCACCGGCGCCGGCATCGATACGCTGCGGGTGCAGGTCTATGACGGCTTCGTCTGGTCGGCGCCGCACGACATCTCGGTCATCACCGGCCCCAACGGCAACAGCCTCGCCAACAAGGCGGTGCTCGGCGGCACGACCGGCGCCGGCGACGTCTTGAGCGGAACGGCGAACGGCGACGTCTTTATCTTCGCGCCGAATTTCGGCGCCGACACCATCACGAACTTTACGCCGGGCAAGGACGTCATCGCCATCGACCATTCGATCTTTGCCAATGCGGCGGCAGCGCTCGCCGCGACCTCGGACAACGCAAGCGGCAATGCCGTCGTGCATGTCGATGCAAGCGACTCCATCACGCTTCAGGGCGTGCATACCGCCGCCCTGCATCTGTCCGATTTCTACGTCCTTTGATCGTGCGGGGCGGCCGCGGCTCCGTAGAACTGCGCAGGCCGTAGTTTCCCGAATTGTCCGCCCTGCAAAACCTCCGTAACGACCTGCTTCTCGGGTGGGGTCGGTTGTTTGCACATTCGCAATCCGTCAAACGCGCGCAATCTATCCGGCGTCCGCTGTGCTTGCGTTGCCGGCACCAGGCCCGAAGTCGTCAAGATGGCGCCGGTGATCCGGCGGCTTGCGCAGACGCGCTGGGCAACGCCGGTGGTCGTCGCCAGCGGCCAGCAGGATCGTCTGCTGGCGCAGGCGCTCGCGGACTTTCATCTGTACCCTGATTTTATGATCCCCTTCGAGCGGCAAGGCGCGGGGCTCGTCCAGGCTCTGGGCGCGATTGCCGGCAGCCTCGATGCGGTGTTCGACAAGGCGGCGCCGCATCTGGTGATCGCGCAGGGCGACACCACGACGGCCTTCGCCGCCGCGCTTGCCGCCTTTTATCGGCGCATCCCCTTTGTGCATGTCGAGGCTGGCCTGCGCAGCGGCGACATGTCGGCGCCGTTTCCCGAGGAGTTCCATCGCCGCGCCGTCGCCGTGGCGGCGGCCTTGCATTGCGCGCCGACCGCGACCGCGGCGGCGCATCTGCGCGCCGAAAGCATCCCCGACGAGCGCATCCTCGTCACCGGCAATACCGTCATCGACGCGCTTCTGGATGCTGCGGCGGCGCGCCCGCGGCCGCCGGCGGGATTTCCCGACACGCCGCGCACCATTCTTCTCACTGCGCATCGCCGCGAGAGCTTCGGCGAGCCGCTGCGCGAGGCGCTGACGGCGATCCGCACCTTCGTCAATCTCACGCCCGATACCGCCGTCTATTTCCCGGTTCACCCCAATCCGGCGGCACAATCGGTCGCGCGCGAGGTGCTGGCCAACCACGACCGCATCGTGCTCTCCGAGCCATTGTCCTATGCGGACATCGTCGGCGCCATGCGGCGGGCCTGGCTCGTCGTCACCGACAGCGGCGGCTTGCAGGAGGAAGCCCCGGCGCTGGGCAAGCCGGTGCTGGTTCTGCGCGAGGTGACCGAGCGGCCCGAGGCGGTCGCGGCCGGCGCCGTGCGCCTTGTCGGCACCGCGCGCAGCCGCGTGTTCCAGGGCCTGATCGACCTTTATTGCGACACGCACGCCTACGAGAAAATGGCGAAGCCCGTTTTTCCTTACGGCGATGGGCGCGCGGCGCAACGCATCGTCGCCGCCATCGGGTCCCGCTTCGCCGCGGCGGCGGCGCGCGAGATGCGCGCGACCGCCTGAGCGTCAGGCGGCCTGCGTCTGCGGCGGCAGCTTTGCCTTGGTCAGCCAGAAATCGTTGATGCTGCGCACCAGCATCTCGAAGGCTTCGAGCTGAACCGGCTTGCGCAGATAGCAGTTCGCCTGCAGGCGGTAGCCTCTGGCGATGTCGGCTTCGGCATCCGAGATGGTGAGGATGACGGTCGGGATCGTCTTGAGCCCGGCGTCCTCCTTGATCTGCGCCAGCACCTCGAGGCCGCCCATCTTCGGCAGGTTGAGGTCGAGCAGAATGAGATCGGGGCGGGGACAGTCGGCGTGCTCGCCCCATTGCCGCAGGAACGCCATCGCTTCGACGCCGTCGTTGGCGACGTGCAGACGCACGAGGCTGTTGGCGACGCGGAAGACCTCCTGCATCAGCCGTACGTCGCCGGGGCTGTCTTCGACCAGCAGAACCTCGATGGACAGTTCCTTGTTTTCGACGGCATTTGCTTTCATGGCTCTTGCTCTCGTCATCGTCATGCACCCGCCGTCCTCGCCCTGACGGGACAACGCGACGGCAGCGGAAAGGCCGCTTGAATTTCGTCGATCCTGGCCAATTTGTCGTGCGCATTAATACGTAAGATCGCGAAAAATTTTATCTTTGTCGGCGCGCCGCCGCTTCGCCGCGCGTTGCACGCAGCCGGTAGTATTTCTCCGAATTGTTGCGGCCGATTAAATCCCTTAGCCATGCCCCTGTTCGTTGGGGGATGTCCTTATGGGCGTCATGGGCGCGCTGACGCCGGCGGTCCAGCAATACCTTGTCGTCGTCGAGGTGCTTGCCATCGCCGTCGCCCTTGTGACGGCGATTTCCAGCGCCGACGACGTCTTCATCGATGTCTATTACTGGTGCCTGCGGCTGTTCGGCGGTCAGGACGCCAAGGATCGGGTGCTTGCGCGCTCGGTGCAGGATGCGGCGCGGCTGCGCGAGCGGCCCTTCGCCGTCATGGTGCCGGCCTGGCAGGAGCAGGCCGTCATCTATTCGATGGTGACGACCAATTCGCGGCTGCTGAATTATCGCAACTATCACTATTTCATCGGCGTCTATCGCAACGATCTTGCGACGATTGCCGAAGCGCGCCGGGCGCAGAAAGACTGCGCCAACGTGCATATCGTCGTCGTGCCGCGCGATGGCCCCACCAGTAAAGCCGACTGCCTCAACGTTATCCTGCGCGGCATCCTCGATTACGAGGGTACGCTGGGCGAGCACTTTGCCGGCATCGTCCTGCACGACGCCGAGGACTTCATCCATCCGCATGAGATCGCGGTGTTTAATTCACTGATCGGGCACGCCTTCGATTTCGTCCAGCTCCCGGTGTTCTCCTTCAAGCAATCGCTGCGCGATGTGGTCGGCGGCATCTACATGGACGAGTTCGCCGAGGTGCACACCAAGGACCTGCTGGTGCGCAAGCATCTCAGCGGGCTCATCCCTTGCGCCGGCGTCTCCGCCTGTTTCAGCCGCGACGCCGTGGTGGCGCTGGTCGACAGCCACCTCGGCGCCATGTTCCAGATTTCGAGCTTCACCGAGGACTACGACATCGCCTTTCGCCTGCGCGCGCTCGGGCTGCGCACCACCTTTGCGTCCTGCCCGGTCAACTACACCATCGACATGCAGCAGGAGAAGGCGCCGCCGCAATTCGTCAAGCGGCGCATGCCGGTCGCGACGCGCGAGTTCTTTCCCTCGAAACTGCGCAGCGCTTACCGCCAGCGCGCCCGCTGGCTGGTCGGCATCGTGTTCCAGGGTACGGCGGCGCACGGCTGGGGCGGCACCTGGGGCACGAGCTATTTCCTGCTGCGTGACCGCAAGGGCATCCTCACCGGCCCGACGGTGATCCTCGGCTATTTCGTGCTCGTCAATTTTCTCCTGGCCGAGGCGTTCCTCGCCGCCTTCGCGCACAGCACCCATTACGGCTTCAGGCTTCTGTCGCAAGGCTGGGTCATCGACCTGTTCGCGCTCAACCTCTTTTTCCTCATCTGGCGCATCGTCCACCGGATGGCGTTCACCACCATGATCTACGACTGGCGGCACGGCCTGATGTCGGCGCCGCGGCTCATCGTCGCCAATTTCGTGAAC
>Ga0134126_10004720_pt1 | contig 17056 bp, 10 predicted proteins | sample KB31752_FD_96881 | JGI IMG/M metagenome (GOLD analysis project Ga0134126, IMG submission 96881) | Terrestrial soil microbial communities with excess Nitrogen fertilizer from Kellogg Biological Station, Michigan, USA - KB3-175-2 | ecosystem: Environmental > Terrestrial > Soil > Unclassified ...
CCGCGTCCTGGCCGTAATCGGCGGGGTTGGTTTTGACTTGAGCGGTGCCGTGGCTCCCGACCGCGCCCTGGCTCAGGGACCCTCCGGCGGACTGGTCAAAGCGGGCGTTGCGATGCCACATGGTGCCATCGACCCGGTCCTCGTCAACGATAGCGGCAGTTATCAACTCATATTCCAGGTCGCGGAATTCCTCTGCATTACCCAGCCGGATTTGACCCTCAAGCCGGTTTTAGCGGAAAGTTGGTCGCACAACGCCGATGGCAGCGTCTGGACCTTCAAGCTGCGCAGGGGCGTGAAGTTCCACAACGGCCGGGAGATGCAGGCGGAGGATGTGGTGGCGACCTTCAACCGCCTGTCCGATCCCGGCGGCGCGTCCAACGCCTTGGCGGCCTTCAAGGGGGTGCTGTCGAAAGGCGGAACAAGAAAGATAGACGAGTACACCGTCGCCTTTCATCTCGATGCACCGAACGGCAATTTCCCCTATGCGGTTTCCATCGACAATTACAACGCGGTCATTCTGCCGGCAAATTATACCGGCAAGTACGAAAGCGATTTCATGGGAACCGGTCCGTTCCGGCTGGACAACTACCGGCCGCGGCAGGGCGCCACACTCATTCGAAATCCCGACTATTGGGGCCCAAAGGCGCTGCCGGACCGCATCGAGTTCAAATTCTACTCGGACCTTCAGCCCCGCTTGATTGCACTGCAGTCCGGCGACGTCGATATCCTCGACGCCGTTCCGGTGGTGATGAGCCCGGCGTTGCGAGCCAATCCCGACATAAGAATGATTCAGGTGCGTTCGGCAAACCACCGCCAATTGCACATGCGATGCGACATGGCGCCGTTTACGGATAAGCGCGTGCGGCGCGCCTTCGCCCTGAGCCTCGACCGGAAAAAACTGGTCGATGGACTGTGCCGCGGCATGGGTGTCATGGGCAACGACAGCCCGTTCGCGCCGTTGTACCCATCAACGGATCCCACGGTCCCACAGCGCGATCGGAATATCGCCGAGGCCAAGCAGTTGATGGCGGCCGCCGGAGCCGGCAAGGGCTTCGACGTCACGCTCACCAGCGAGCAATACACGGACATTCCTGAATATGCCCAGCTGGTGCAGAATTTCGCCAAGGCGCTCGGTATCAGAATCAATTTGAAAATCGAAACCCAGGCCTTGTATTACGGGAAATCGACTCCCGGCCAGTCGGACTGGCTGGATAGCCCGCTCGGCATCACGGACTACGCGCATCGCGGCGTGCCGAACACCCTTCTCGAAAACTCGCTGCTCAGCAGCGGTCCTTGGAACGCGGCGCACTTCAAGAGTGCGGCGTATGACGCCCTGGTTCCCCGCTACGTCAAGGCGCTGGACCTGGCCGCGCAGCGCAGCGCGGCGCGCGATATCCAGGAAATTCTGCTGGATGAGACTCCGCTCATCATCGGCTATTTCCCCGCTTTGCTGGTCCCGGTCCGTAAAAACATCGCCGGCCTGCCGCCGATCGCCGCCGGCCTCCTGCTCGATCGCGTCTACCGGAGCTAGCACCGCCGCATTCAGCCGCCACTCATTCCACTCAGGAGGTCAATTCCCTTCATGCGTAAGCCTTATCTGCGCGGTCGCGGACCGCATTTCCCCATCTTGGACGCCATCGAGCAATATTCGGCCGAGCCGGGCTATGTCGTATTCACCATGCCTTGCCCCAAGCGGCTGAGAATCAAGGTCGGAGACATGCTCGTCGCCGACACCATTGCGGGATTGGTGATGCAGGAGTCCGATCATCTTCCCGTCTACTATTTTCCGATCAAGGACGTGCACGAGGAATATCTGATGCTGAGCTCCACCACGACCGAATCGCCGTTCAAGGGCACCGCGACGCATTACTCCCTGAATACGGGCATCACGCTCGTGGAGGATGCCGGCTGGCGATATCTACAGCCGGTCGAGGGCTGTCCGCCGATCGCCGATTACATGGCGTTTTACTGGAACAAGATGAATCACTGGTACGAGGAAGACGAAGAGATCTTCGTGCACGCGCGCGATCCGTTTCGGCGGGTCGATTGCCTGCCCTCCTCGCGGCACGTGCAGGTCGTCGTCGACGGGGAAATCGTCGCCGATTCCCGCAGGGCCACTTTTCTGTTCGAAACAGGAATGCCGACGCGTTATTACTTGCCCATATCGGACACTCGTCTCGAGGTGTTGAGCCCGAGCCGATACATCTCGCGCTGTCCCTACAAGGGCATCTCCAACTTCTATCACGTGACGGTCAAATCAAAACGTCACGAAAACATGGTCTGGTATTATCCGGAGCCGGTGCACGAGTCGGAACGGATCAAGGGTCTGGTGAGTTTCTACAATGAGTTTGTGGACCGCATTCTGGTCGATGGGGTCGAGCAGCCGAAGCCCATGACTTCATCGTCGCACGGCTATTACTGAATCCCGTGACCGTCGGGGCCATACTGGCCAAACGCGCTCTTCTCTCCTTGATCACTCTGTGGCTGCTCAGCGTAATGGTGTTCGCCGGCGGTCAGCTGCTTCCCGGCGACGTGGCGCGGGCCATCTTGGGGCCGCTCGCCGATGCCCGCGCCGTCGCCAACCTTGATCGTCAGCTGGGACTCGACCGGCCGTTGTTGATTCAATATTGGGACTGGATCAGTCATTTCGTGCTGGGCGACATGGGGCAGTCCTATGTGTATCGTGCCTCCGTCTCGACGTTGGTCCTCGCGGCATTGGGCTACTCCGTGAAACTCGGCGCGGTGGCGTTCGTTCTGGTGGTGCCGCTCGGCGTCGCAGGCGGAGTCTGGGCGGCGGTGCAGGCCGGCCGGCCGATCGACCGCATCATCAGCGTCATAGGCATGTCGGCGACGGTGGTGCCGGAATTCGTTACCGGCATCATCCTCATCCTGATCTTCGGTGTGTGGCTGAAGGTTCTGCCGATTACCGCTGCGTGGCCGCCCGGCGCCGGACCGGCAGTCCAGATTTACTATCTGCTGCTGCCCTCGCTGCCGTTGGTGTTGGTTTTATTCGGATATTTGGCGCGAATGACGCGTGCCGGGACCATCGAAGCGCTGGCCGCCGATTACACGCGCACGGCCGTACTCAAGGGATTGAAGCCGCATGACGTACTGTGGCGTCATGTCCTCAGAAACGCTCTGCTGCCGACCATCACGGTCGTTGCCACCCAGGTGGGTTATCTCATGGGCGGTCTGGTCGTCGTCGAAATACTGTTCCGCTATCCCGGCATCGGCAGTCTCATCTTTGCCGCCGCCCGAGACAAGGATTTTCCGCTGCTGGAAGGCAGCGTAATGATGATCGGGATTATCTATACCCTGTCCGCCCTGGCCGCAGACGTGCTGCACGCGCTGCTCAATCCGCGCATCCGATTCAGTGCGGCCGAATGAGCGGGCGTTGGCGGGTTCTGCTGCACTCGGGTACGTTCATGTGCGGCGTTCTCATCGTCGCGTTTTGGACCCTATGCGCGATATTCGGCCATCTGTTCGTGCACTTCGATCCCTTCGAAGATGACATTCTCAACGCGCTGGGGCCTCCTTCCGCCGTTCATTGGTTCGGAACCGACCAGCTGGGGCGTGATGTTTTCTCCCGCGTCGTGGTCGGCGCGCGAGACATACTCGAGGTGGCGCCGCTCGCGACCGCACTGGGGCTGCTGCTGGGCATCATCCTCGGACTGGCAACCGGCTATTTTCGCGGCTTGATCGACGACGCCGTCGGCCGCGTGATCGACGCGCTGCTTGCGCTGCCGTTGGTGATCATTGCGCTCTTGGCTCTGGCCGCGATCGGCGCCTCGACCTTGACCGTGATCGTCGTGATCGGCGTCGTTTTCGCGCCGCTGATCGCGCGAACCGTCCGCGCCGCCGTCCTGTCCGAGCGCGACCTGGACTATGTCGCCGCGGCCAGACTGCGCGACGAAGGCACGGTCCACATTTTATTCGTCGAAATATTGCCGAATATCGTTCCGTCCATCGTCGTCGAAGCCACGGTTCGCTTGGGCTACGCCATCTTCACCGTGGCGACCTTGAGCTTCATCGGGTTCGGCATACAGCCGCCGTCGCCGGATTGGGGACTGGCGGTTTCGCAAAGCTACGGCCTGATCAACGGCGGCATATGGTGGCCGGTGCTGTTCAACACCGTCGCGATCGCCTCACTGGTCGTGGGCGTCAATCTGGCCGCCGACGGCATTCAGAGCGCATTCGACGAATGAACCCGGCTGCGCGCTCGCTCACCGTCGATGGTCTCGATATCGCCTACCGGGTGCGCGGGCGCGATTTGCAAGTACTGCACAAGTTGAGCCTCAGTGTCGCCCAAGGCGAGGCATACGGAGTGGTCGGCGAGTCGGGCTGCGGCAAATCGACGCTGGCGCTCGCGGTGATGCGCTACCTGCCGCGCAACGGGCGCATCTTGGGCGGCAGAATCCTGATCGGCGATCGCGACCTGCTCGCGCTCGGCAGGGAGCAGATTCGACGCTTGCGCGCGACCACGATCTCGATGGTATACCAGGATCCGGCAAAGGCCCTGAACCCCTCCATTCGCGTAGGCGCGCAGATCGCGGAAATCTTCCGCCTTCAAGGACTGAACTCAGCCGAATCGAGCGAGCGGGCCGCCGGCATGCTCGAGCGCGTACGGATCGCGGATGCCGGCTCGGTTTTTGCCCGATACCCGCATCAAATATCCGGCGGCATGCAACAGCGCGTGGCCATCGCCATGGCGCTATCCATCAATCCGAGGCTGCTCGTTCTCGATGAGCCGACGACGGGCCTCGATGCCACCGTCGAGGGCGAGATCCTCGACCTGATCGCCCGGCTGCGCAGCGAGTTCGCCACGTCCATCTTGTTCATCAGCCACAATCTCGCGGTCATCTCTCAGGTGTGCGACAGGGTCGGCGTCCTCTACGCCGGTAGCGTGATTGAAGAAGGCCCCACCGAGGAAATCTTCGGCGACCCGCGGCATCCGTACACCGCGGGCTTGATACGATGCCTGCCGCGGCAGGGTCGGCGCAAGGGCTCAGGTTCCCTCGAGAGCATGGCGGGCTCACCGCCCGCGCCCGGCGACGCCGTTCGAGGTTGCTCGTTCGCGCCGCGCTGCCGGCTGGCCGAGGAGAATTGCCGTACCGACGCGCCGCCGCTCTACGATTTGGGCGATCGTGCGAGCCGCTGTCACTATCACGAGCGCGCGCAGAGCGGCGCTTCGCCCGCCGCGGCCGATCCTCCCGCCATAGCCGGCGTCGATCGAACCCAGCCGCCGATTCTTCGCGCCATCGGCGTGAGCAAGACGTTCGGAGACGCGCATCAACCGGTGCGCGCGCTGCACGACGTCTCGCTGGAGCTTTGGCCCGGTGAGACTCTGGGTCTGGTCGGAGAGTCCGGCAGCGGCAAATCCACTCTCGCGCGGCTGGTGCTGGGTTTGTCGGCGCCTGATCCGGGCGGTGTACTCGAGCTGGACGGCGAGCCGCTCGCCGGCGCAATTCAAGCGCGCCATTCGAGCCAGCTGAAGGAGCTGCAGATCGTTTTTCAAAACCCGGACTCGGCGCTGAATCGATCTCACAGCGTAAGGCACCTGATCGGGCGCGTCCTCGTCAAGTTGCGGCGCCTGCCGAAATTCGAGCGCGCATCGCGGCTGTCGGATCTGGCGCGCTCGGTGCGATTGGACGAGCGCTATTTGAATCTGCGGCCCCGCGAGCTATCCGGCGGCTTGAAGCAACGCGTCGCGATTGCGCGGGCCTTTGCAGGCGAGCCGCGCATCGTGGTTTGCGACGAACCGACTTCGGCGCTCGACGTCTCGGTTCAAGCGAGCATCCTGAATTTGCTGGCGGGGCTGCAGGAGACGCAACGAGTCAGTTATCTGTTCATCTCCCATGACCTCGGCACGGTGCGGTATTTGTCCGATCGAATCGCCGTGCTCTATCTCGGCCGGTTGATGGAGATCGGTCCGGCCGAGCGGGTCTTTGCCGGGCCGCATCATCCCTACACGGCCGCGCTGCTGGCGGCCGCACCAATCTTGGGCGATAAAACCCGCCGCCGCGCGGGCCTCGAGGGCGAGATCCCCAGCGCCATTCACCGGCCCGGAGGCTGCGTCTTCCACACGCGCTGTCCTCGCAAATTAGGGGCCATTTGCGAGCAAGAGGAGCCGCCGCTTCATCCCGGCGTCGAACCGGGTCATTGGATCCGCTGCCACATTCGGGCGTCCGATCAATGATCCGCGCTCCGTGCGAGTCCGAACACCCGCCGCGCATTGGAATAATAAATCTTGTCGATGACCGCTTTGGGCAGAGCCAGGCCCCTGACGTCGGCCTTGATGGCGTCGATGTGCTGGCGGTCCGAGGTGGCCAGATAAGCCCAGTCGGAACGCCAGAACGCATCGGCTTCGGCTGAAAATCGCTGCGCGCTCTGCGGCGGGTTCTGGGCGCGCTGGTCGGCGCCCGGAGGATCCTCGGTGAGGTCGGTGCCATAGAGAATGCGGTCCTGGTACTTGATGAAAAAGCGCCGCACCCTGGTGTAACGGGACTTGGATTGGTATTGAACCTGGGTCATGCGCGCCGCCAAGTCGATGGTGGCGTTGGGATAGGCATCCAGAAATTTCGCGACTCTCTTGACGCTCCATTCGAGGCTCGCCATGTGCGCCCCGACAAAATTCAGCTTCGGGTGCTTTGCAACGAAGCGATCGCGTGCCGCCATCAGGGCTTCGTAGCTCAGCCGCTCGGGATGCAGGTACATGTAGTATTCGGGGTGATCGCGAAAATAGCTGCGGTCGTTGTCCGTGGTCATGGCATCCTGCGGCAGCCAGCAATTCTTCGGCTCCGCCTGGTGCGCGATCAGAGGAATGCCGCGTTCCTCCAGGTGCCGCATCACGCCGTCGAATCCCGGATCGTCCAGCAGGATGTAATGACCCTGCGCATTTTTTTCCACCATGCCGATGTTCTTCCACACCTTCACGGCGAGCGCGCCGCGCCGTACTTCGGCGTCGATGTGCCGGATGGTGTCCGCCGTCCAATCCTGGCCGCCGAAGCCCTTCATGGAAAACGTCGTGGCGAAGTGAAAATGCTCAGGGTCCGCCGCAAGCAGCTTGTGAGCGACATCCGCCTGCAGCTCCAGCGGAGGAAAATCCGGGTAGTCGACATTGATGGACAGGATCTCGAATCCATCCTTGGCCGCAACCCCCAAGAATTCGCCGTCGGCGGTGTTCACATGCACGTGCGCGTCGAATTTGCGGACCTGCGTGAAATCGGCGGCGGTGTAGGGCGGGGCGGCGGCGTACGCGGCCCCGGCGATGGCCAGCAGGAGGCCGAGCGTGGCTGCTTGGATGGAGCGGTTCATGAATGGACATCCTCGAGTAGGTCCGCGCCGTGCGTGCGGGTCAGTTGGGCGACGGCCTGAAGCGTCAACGGTTCCCCGCCGAGCTTGGCGGCGTACAAGGCGGCGCCGGCGCGTGGAGAAGCCTTGGGTGCGGCGAATGCGTAGTGCCGTCCGCTGCGGCGCAGAGCCTGTTCGAGCAGCGGCGTGAGCAGGCTGTCCGCTTGAAACATGCCGCCCGAATAGGACACCGGCAGCGGCAGCAGGGGCGGAACGGCCAGCTTGTCGCGCACCGCGTGTACGATGGCCGCGAGTTCCGCCGCCGCCATCTCGAATATGCGCAGGGCCGGCATGTCGCCGGCGCGAGCGGCCCGCGCCACGATGGGCGCCAACGCAGCGATTTCGCTGCGGGTCATGGGCGGCGGTCCGTACACGGCGGCACACACATCGAGGTCCGCGCGCAAGCGAAAGTGCCCTCGCATCAGGTCGAACAAGGGGGCGCGGTCCGCCCTGCCGTCGCTCATCCGGGAAAAAAGGGTCAGGCCTTCGCGCGCGATCCAGTAGGCCGAGCCTTCATCGCTGAACAGCTCACCCCATCCGCCGCCGCGCGCGCGTCGAGACTCGAATTCTCCGTAGCCGATGGAGCCGGTGCCGGCCACGATGTTGATTCCGTCGCGGCAGGCCAGCGCCGCCGCCCAGCCGCACACCATGTCGTTGACGCAAGCATAGCGCTGCCGCGGTAAAATGCCCGAGGCGATTTCATCCAGGCAGCCGATCAGTGCGCTGTCCTCGCCATAGGCCGGCAGGCCGATGCAGGTAAACGCGACCTCGGCCGCCGGCACCGAGGCCTGCATGAGCGTCGCGCGAATGCCCCGCTCGAGCATGGCCCGCAGCGCCTCAACCCCGATCTGGGGATAATAGGCCGAGCCCTCGCGGTGCGCGGCCAGCACCTTTCCCAACGCATCGATCAATAGAAAATCGCTCTTGGTGCCGCCGCCATCGATGCCCAGGAATAGGCTCACCGCGGCGGATCCCAGGGATGGATGCTGAAGCCCTGCACGACGCGGTTGACCACGCCCCTGGCATTGGGCAGGTCGGGTCGGAGGCCCAGCCTCAGTGATTGCAGGAATGCCAGAATTTGAACGAACACCGCGTAAGGAAAGCACAAGCCCAGGGTCGACGCCGACTTCGCACCCGGCACGGCGATGGTGTCCCGGTGCGCCGGATAGTCGTCGCCCGCACCGCCCTCGGCGGTCAGGGCAATCACGCGCGCGGCGATGCCGTCCGCGCGCAGCTCGTTGAGCACGTCCAACTCGTAGCGACGCACATAGGGATCATTGCTGAGGAACATGACCACCAGCGTCTTGCCGTTGATGATGGTTTTCGGACCATGGCGAAACCCCAAGGGCGTTTCGGCCAGAGTGACCACGCCGCCGTCGCTCAGCTCGAGCATTTTCAGGGCCGCTTCGCGTGCCAGACCCTTGCATTCATTGCTGCCGAGGTACACCACCCGCTGGAAATCCGCCCGCGCCAAGGCCGACGCCAGCTCAAGTCCGGCATCGAGGAACTGGCTCGCCCACTGCGCCAGCGCCCCGGCCGGCGCGTCGGGCAAGAGATTGAAGCCCAGCGCGGCGGCGAGCAGCATGCCGGAAAAGCTGGAGGTCATGGCAAAGCCGCGGTCGTTGGTTTGCTCCGGAAGCAGCACCGCATGCGCGTTGTTCGCGCTCTGTGCGTGCCGATACAGGGCGCCCTCACGATTGCAGGTGACGATGAGATGATGGCACGCGGGCGTTGCCTGTTCCGCCAGCTTCAGGGCAGCGACACTCTCCGGACTATTGCCCGATCGGGCGAAGGAGACCAGGAGAATCGGCGCGGCCGGAGTGAGCCATCGGTCCGGGGAGCCGACCAGGTCCGTGGTGGCGACCGCACGAGCCTCCAAACCCGCCCCGATCAGGGCCGGCGCCAGACACTCGCCGACGAAGGCCGAGGTTCCGGCGCCGGTCAGCACGACGCGCAATTCCGGCCGGCGCAGCAGCGGCTCCAGATAAGCGCGCAACTCGCCGGCGCCCAGCGCCATGAGCCGCTCGATGTCCGCCCAGACGGAGGGCTGCTGCGAAATTTCGCGCGCGGTCCAGTAACCGCCCGCATGCTCGAGCTCGGCTTGAGTTTTTCCCAGATAGTCCATGCGGCTCCTCAAGTGCTCACGGCGCCGGGCGCCGGATTGCATGCGTGGGCATAATGGCGCAGCACCTGCGCGACGCCGTCCAGCACCAGCTCCCGCGGGTCGTTTTTCAATCGGCCCTCACGGATCGCGGCATGCTGCAGGGGCAGATACTGGCTGACCAAGGTCAGGGGCATGCCGGAGGCCGCGAGTCCCTCGAGCAGCCGCGAGCATGCCTGCGTCGCTTCCGGTGTGCTCCAGTAGTAGCGGATTCGGTCGCTCAAGCTGAATTGCAAATCGAATTGCCGGCGGCCGGTGTCCGGATAATAGGCCTTCCAGTACTTCGGATCACGGCTCATGACCTCGAGCATCGTGTCCTTGAGCGAAGCCTCCGGCATGATATCCAATTCCATGGCAATGTCCGAGAGTGCCCACAGCGCTTCGCGCAGCGCGAAGGTGACCCCGGGGCCGACTTTGAGTATGGCGAAGTGGTCTCGTACCAGGGCCTGCAATGCGGCGGGAGCCTGGTAGTCGGTGGAATGGGCCTCGAACACCATCCCGGGCACCGGCACGATGCTTTGGCTCAGCGCAGCCGCCTTGCCAGGGTTGTAGTCGATCACTCGATGGTGATCGAACTCGACTCCGGGCTGCACCACCAGTCCGACGACGCGCTGCCAGGCGGCCTCGAGCCCGTGGCGCGTGAAAGCGCTGCGATGCGCTTCAATGGTGGCATGGGCCGCCGCCGGCGTCGTGACGGCGAGTTCCTGCAAAGTCTCGTGCGCGCCGCCCGGTACCGGAACTTCGGAACCGATGATGTACACCGGCGGCTCGCCGCCCGAGGCGCGCCACGCAGCCTCCGTCACCGCGCACAGCGTCGCCGTGCGTTCGGCAATCAGTTCATCGCCCAGGGCGCGCGGATCGCCGCCGCAGGCCATGGAGCAATCCAAATGGATCTTGCGAAAGCCCGCGGTCACGTATTCGGCCACCATGATGGCTGCCTTGCCCATGGCCGCGGCGGCGGCCATGTTCTGCCAGCAATTCGGGCCCAGATGATCGCCGCCCAGCACGATGCGCTCGCGAGACAGTCCCATGGAATCGGCCAAGCCATGCACCCGATCGCGAAACGCCGCCGGGCGCATGCCTGTGTAGCCGCCGTCCTGATTCACCTGATTCGACGTGGCCTCGATGAGGGCCAGTTCGTTGTCGCGCGCGGCCAGGCGCAGTGTGGCTTCCAGGACCAGCGGATGCGCGGAGCACACCGAGTAGATTCCGACCGCGGCGCCCGACTTATGACGTTGAATGAGATCCAACAGGGTTTTCATGCGGGAACGGCGCTGACCTGTTCTTCCGGTTCGATCGCGAGCAGCGTCGCCGCAATGAAGGCCAGGGCGACGCCGGCGAAGGTGATCCTGTTGGGCATGACGCCCAGCACCAGCATGGACACGATGGCGGTGATCAAGGGGGCGCCCGCGTTGGCGAGCGGCGAAACCACGATGGCCCTGCCGTAACGAAACGCGTAAACCAGCGTCAACGCGCCCACGGCGTTGAGAATCTGCGTGATGGCGGCAAGCCCGGGTCCGGCCCAACCATACTCGATGGGCGTCCTGAAGTCGGTCATCCACAGCGCCACCGGAATCAGCAACAGTCCCGTGAGCGTCATGTAGAGAAAAATGCTCTCGGCATTCATGGTGCCGTTGGCAAGCTTCATGAAATAGGCCTGCACGCCCCAGGCCAGAAGAATGATGAGGGCATACAGGAACCATGCCACGCCCTGCGGGCCTGACGCGGCGGCGCCGGGGGAGTAATTGAAGAGCGGCAACGCGATCAGCGCCAGCACCACGCCGACGGCGCCCAGCTTGCTTACGCGTTCCCTCAAGAACAGCAATGAGAGCGCGATGGTCACCACCGGCGACAGCGCAATGATGGGGAAAATCAAATACGTGGGCCCCGTGTGGACGGCGTGAAACAGCAGCATCTGGCCGCCGGCGCCGGTGAGCCCGATCAGCGAGCCCAAAAATACCGACCGGCCATCCGTCGACACCTTCCATCCGACGCGCCGCATGGCGTACAGCGCGGGCGGGATCATGGTGAGCGCCCAGACCACATAGACCAGGGTGTCGGGGAAGCCGTGCCGCGTCGGAAACTCGGCAAATGCCCCCCACACCCCCCAGAATCCGGTGGTGACCAGCGCATACACCAGCCAGGGTTTGGTGGTCACGCCTAGAACCTGGTCACGCCTAGAATCGGTACGACGCGCCGACGACGAAACTGCGGCCGTACGCGCTGTAGCCCTGGCCCGTGCCGCTGGCGCTTTCGCCGACCAACTGGCCCGGTCCCCACGGCAACAAGGGATTACCGTTGAGGTAGGTGCGCGCGATGGCATTGGTGAGGTTCCTGCCTTCGACATACACCTCGAAGCCCTTGTAGATCCGGTAATGCGCACTCGCCGTCACCCACGAGAAGGAATCGGCAATGGCCGGCCATCCCGGCACTTCCGTGCACAACGAGCAATAGGTGGTATAGCTCGAGGTGTAGTCCCAGTTCACGTCCGCGTTGAACGGCCCCTTGTCATAGATGAGGCTAACTGAGAACGTGGTGGGCGGTGCTGAGTTGACGGCACCGGTAGGGGTGCCGTTCTGATCGTAGCCTTTGCTCCACGTGTGGGTGTACTGCATGTGCGTGCCCAGGCCCATGTCGAGGAAGTGCTGCCAGCTCAACTCGATACCAGTGTAGGTGGACTTGGCGCCATTGGCAGGAGCAGTAATGGTCCATAAGAATTTTTTCGGCGGATTGTTCGGTGTACCCGGCGGCCCATTGTCGTATTCGACGGTGCCAAGATCTACGCTGGTCTGGACTCCGGTGTAGATGTCGTTCGTGACTTTCTTGCCGAATAGCGCCGCGTTGAGCGCCGAGTGCGGCGCGTAGTACCACTCGAGAGACAGGTCCACAGACCAAGCCTTAATCGGCTTGAGCCCCGCGATGCCGGTGTAATCGAGTTCCGGTGTGCCGTTGATGGCTTGGTTGGTCGAGTTCGGCGCCAGTTGGTTCAAATTCGGACGCGAGACAGTTTCACCCGCCGCCGCGCGAAACTGCAGCCGGTCAGGCACCACCCAGTAGCTTACATTGGCGGACGGCAGCGCCAGAGTGTAGCTCGCGTCCTGAAGAAACTGCGACGCGGTGCTGTAATCTACGTTGAAGCTCTGCACCGAATTGCTCGAATTAAGCGTCCATATGTCCGTCGGCACGGATTCGGCGGTGGCGGCCAGCGTCGAGGTGTGCACCACGCGTACGCCGACATTCCCCGACCAGTTGTTGCCGGCCAAGGTTGCTTCCGTATAGAAGGAAAAGGTCTTCTCTTCGACTTGATAGGAGTTGAACGGGTTCGCCTGCGGCAGCGTACTGGCAAAGTTGAACGGCGTGGCGCACGGCAGCGTCGAGCAGTAGGCAGGGTTGGGCTTGCCGTTCAAACTTGCCATGAATGCCAACAGCTGGGCGATGTTCAACCTCGGTAATACTGCCGGGTACGAGCCGCCCGCGCCTTGCATGAAATTGGGGGGACTGGTGAAGGAAATGACATTGAAGCCCTGCGAGCCGAAGGAATAAGGGCTGCACTGCACCGGGCATCCAACGGTTTGGTACAGCGTGCCGTACTGACCGGAGCCGTTGGTCCAGTCGTTGCTGTCGTCGACGCGGTTCTTCTCGCGGTGGTTGTAGCCGATGCCGAAGAGCAATTTGTCGAAGAATCCCAGGCCCGCTTTGTAGTCTCCGTCGAGCGTGAAACCCGTCACTTGGTCATGTACGGAGTAACCGTTGAGGCCGTCGTAGTGTGTCGACCAATATTTGTTGTTGTTCAAAAATCCCGAATTCATCAGCGCCGTATAGGAACAATATCCTGCCTTGGTGGCGCTCGCGGTGCCGCTCGGGCACGCCGAGAGGCCGAGCTGGCTGGGCGGAACCATCACGTTGAGACTCGGCAGACTGTGCGGCTGGTCGGTGACCGTGATGAAATCCTCGGCGTTGGGCTGTGCCGACACCAAGCCCGCGGTCACGAAGGTGTCGGTGCCGCCCTCGGGACGATTCGCGGTCGAGCGATAGGCATCGAACCCGAGCGAGAACTTGTCGGTGGGAGTCCAAGTGCCCTTCAGGCCATACATCGTTGTGACGACGTTGCGGTTGATGGTGTTGTTGACGATCTCCGGCGTGAAGTTGTTCGACGTCACCCCGGTGACCACCCCGTTCTTGATCGTCGCAGTGGCGTCGTCCCAGGTTCCTTGGGGGTTGCCCTGAGCGTTGGTAAACGTCGTGTACGGGAAGTAGTAGGACTGGTTGTAGCCGATCTGCGGGTCTTGCAGTTTGGTCCATAGGCCGTCGGCCGCCAGCTTCAAGGTGTCACTGGGACGCCATTCGAGGCTTCCGGACAGGGCATCGCGCTTCTTCTCGTCGAAGACTGAGCCGAAGGTGATGCAGCACGGCGCGGCGGCGATCGGCGTCCCCGCGGGCGGCGACATGTTGGAATCCTCGAAGGGGAAGGCGTTCGCATCGTAGATGTCCTGGCTGTACGCATTCAGCGCATCGGTACGGGTGTGAGTGTCGGACTGCACACCCGCGATCAGGAACCCCAAGGTATTGTCGAGCAGCGTGTCCGAGGCGAACGCCGAGACCTTGTAGCCGTGCAGCGTGGTCATCTGGTTGTAATTGCCCTCGACATGCGCGCCGCCATGCAAGCCCATGTTATCGAACGGACTGGCCGTGCGCAGGTTCACCGTGCCGCCGATGCTGCCCTCCATCGCGGAGGCTTCCGAGGACTTGAGCACGTCCGCGCCCGAGATCACTTCCGACGGCAGCACGTCGAATGCCAGATCGCGCGCATCATCGTCGGTGGCCAGGATCCGGTTGTTGAGCGTCACGATGTTGTATTGCGGCCCGAAACCCCGCACCGAGACCTTCTGACCGTCGCCGCCCGTGGTGCGGGTGATGGTGATGCCCGGGAGATGCTCCAGCGAGTCGGCCACGTCGGCATCGGGGAAGCGGCCCAGCTCCTCGGCGTTGATGGAATCGAGAACCACGGTGGCGTTCTTTTTGATGTCCAGCGACTTCTCCAAGCTCGCCCGCAAGCCCGTGACCACGATTTCTTGCAGCTCCGGGTCGCCGCTGTTCTGTCCGGTCGCGGTGCCTGCTGCCGCGGCGTCCGCGGCCGACGTGCCGGCGGTGACGGTGTCGGCGGCTGTGGCGGGGAGGGCGCCCATTCCCCATGCGAATGGCAGCCAGATTGCGATCAAACTAGGCTTAAAGCTAGGCACGCTTCGTCTCCCTTAGATGCTTGTTCTTACCGAGAATCCCGCTTCTGAATAAGAAAAACGAAACAAAATGACAGCTTGTCATCCCATTTTTTCTTTCATATTCTTGCGTTTAATATTATTATTATTTTCGTATCTGTCAAGAGCTACAATGAAACTTAAGCTGGATCCGAAATCATGACTTCCTACAATTCATCACGCCGGCAATTCGTTCAGCTCGCCGCGGGCGCTGCTTTGGCGCTGCGCCACGGCCTGCTGCCGGCGCAGGCAAACTCGCCGGCGCAGGAGGCTGGCCGAGTCGCGGCGGCTTTTGGCGACTCATCGGTATTCATCGAATGGGACGCCGACCTTCACGCGCGGGTGTCACGGGTAGTGAACGGGCGCAGGACCCCGATGACTGCGTGGGGGCCTTGCGACTACTTATTGCGGGCGGACGGTCGGCATATCGAGCGCTTCGCGCTGCAGCAGCATGGTTCGCCCGAAGCGGTGGATGACGCCAACGGTCCTGGTAAACGGCTCATCTTGTCCGGGATTGCCGAGGGCATCGAAAAGACCGTGGCGGTCACTCTGTACCAGCGCTATCCCGGTTTTGCCGTGTTTCGCGTGTCGTACCGCAATGCGTCCGCCGCCGCGCTCTCCCTGCGCGGATGGACCTGCGCAGATTTAGCCCTGCTCGAGTCCGGCGCCGCAGAATCCGGCGCCACGAAATCCGGCACAGCGAAATCCGCTGCCGCCGAGCCCGGATTCTGGTGCTACTCCGGCGCAACCTACGAGGATCGGCGCGACTGGGTGCAGCCGGTCCGGCAAGGGTTCGCGCAGGACAATTTCCTGGGCATGGAGGCCTCCGATTACGGCGGCGGCACCCCCATCGTCGATGTATGGCGCCGGGATGGCGGGCTCGCCGTGGGCCATGTGGAGACCGTCCCCAAGCTGGTCTCCTTGCCCGTGCAAGAGCAGCAGGGCCGCGCACGGGTTGCCGTGTGCTCGCGCGAGAAGCAGGTGCTCGGTGCCGGCGACAGCTTTCAGACGCTCGATACCTTCGTTTCCGTCCACGGCGGCGATCACTTCGCCACGTTGAACACCTATCGGCAGGTCCTGGCCGATCGCGGCCTGCGCCCGGCCCAGCCGCACGCCGCCTGCTATGAATCCATCTGGTGTGCGTGGGGCTATGAACGCGATTGCACGACGGCCCTGATCGAGGGCACGCTGCCCAAGGTGAAGGAACTTGGGCTCGACTGGGCCGTCATCGATGACGGCTGGCAATCCGCGATCGGCGATTGGAAACCCAACGCCGCGAAATATCCCCGGGGTGAGGTTGACCTGCGCCGGCTGGTGACGACCATTCGTGGTTACGGCCTGAAGCCGCGCCTGTGGTACTCCCCTCTGTCGGTTGCCCCGGGCGCGGATCTGCTGCACGACCACCCGGACATGCTGCTTCTCGACAAGGAAGGGGCCGTCCAGAAGATTTCGTGGTGGAACAGCTTTTATCTGTGCCCTGCCTATGACAAGACCGTGCGCTACACCGAAGCATTGGTCACGCAATTTCTCGGCGACTGGGGATTCGCGGGGCTGAAGATAGACGGCCAGCATCTGAACGGTGTTCCGCCCTGCTTCAATCCCGCCCACCATCATGCCCGGCCGGAGGAGTCGGTGGAGGGTCTGAAGAATTTCTATGCCGCGATTTTCCAGGTGGCGATGAAAATCAATCCCGACGCGGTGATGGAATTGTGCCCGTGCGGCACCGCGTACTCGGTGTTCAATTTCCCCTCCATGAACCAGGCGCCCGCTTCGGACCCTGAGTCCTCCTGGCAGGTGCGCCTCAAGGGCAAATCGCTCAAGGCCCTGATGGGCCCGAGCGCCCCGTTTTCCGGGGATCATGTCGAATTGAGCGACGGCCATGACGATTTCGCGTCCACGGTGGGCGTCGGCGGCATCGTTTCGACCAAGTTCACCTGGCCCCAAGACCCTAAGCCCAAGGATTCGTTTTTGCTCACGCCCGAGAAAGAACGCCTGTGGCGGCGATGGATTTCTCTCTACAAGCAGAAAATGCTGCCGCTTGGCACCTATCGCGGCGAACTTTACGATATTGGTTTCGACAAGCCGGAGACTCACGTCGTCGAGAGGGCCGGGCGGCTGTACTATGCATTTTTCGCCAAGCATTGGAGCGGCGAGGTGGCGCTGCGCGGTTTGCAGCCGGGGACGTACCGGATTCGCGATTATTTCAATGACCGCGATCTCGGCACCGTATCCGGAACACGGCATCGGCTGCCGGCGACATTTGAAGGCTTTCTGTTACTCGAAACCGAAC
>Ga0134126_10004721_pt1 | contig 17055 bp, 8 predicted proteins | sample KB31752_FD_96881 | JGI IMG/M metagenome (GOLD analysis project Ga0134126, IMG submission 96881) | Terrestrial soil microbial communities with excess Nitrogen fertilizer from Kellogg Biological Station, Michigan, USA - KB3-175-2 | ecosystem: Environmental > Terrestrial > Soil > Unclassified ...
ACTTCGTCTATGCGTCCGTAGTTAGTAAGCAATTCGGTAAGTTGTTGTACAAAAAAATCATTATAAGCTTCTCCCGTTCCATACAAAGGTGAATTTCTATCCCAGGGCGACAAATAAACTCCGAAGCCGATATTTTGTTTTTTACACGCATTGGCTACTTCCTTTACCACATCCCCTTTCCCGTTTTTCCACGGACTGTTTTTTACGGAATGCTCCGTCGTATTTGTCGGCCACAAACAAAACCCATCATGATGTTTTGCCGTAAGAATTACCTGTTTAAAGCCCGCCGCTTTTACCACGCTTACCCATTGATTCGCATCCAATTTTGTTGGATTAAAAATTGCAGGATCTTCCTTCCCTGTGCCCCATTCGCGATTGGTAAAAGTATTTACACCAAAATGAAAGAATGCTGTAAGTTCCAGCTTTTGCCATCGCAACTGACGGGGCGATGGGACTACGTTTGCTGCTTTGCGAATAATATCCGCTTCAGTATCTGTTGGCTTGATAATGGTATAGTTTTTTTTCTGTGCATGCGCAACGCTTGCAAGAAAAAAAGGGATCAATATAAAGTAATACTTCATTTGTAAAAAATTATTTAATTCAACAAAAGTAAGATGAATAAAGTCGGTTATGACGTAGCTATATGTGTCACGCAAAAAAAATCATTTTCTCATTCGCAATAAATTTTTTTTAACAACGTACGCTTAACGATCATTTGTGTGCAAACAATTTTATTGGATTCAAAGTATGTTTTAAATACGCCTTCTTTTTTATGAACATTTCGACTTTGTTGAATATAACATCAACAGTTCTTTTTTGTATTCAGCCCATAGTAAACAAACAAATAATTCAAATCTTCGTTTTTCAATTCAAATCCATTCCTCACCAATATTTCTTTCCGATTCGCGACCAAAAGAGTTCGTCTATGAAATTATTTGAACGATATTTTTATTTTCATTTCAGACTGGTTGCGAACAATAATACATTCAACAGAACCCATCCATTTTATGTTTTGATATACCTGTAATAAATCGCTTATAGAATTTATATCCTGACTATCCATTTTGATAATTACATCGCCTTTTTTCAAATCATTTTTTTCTGCCAGGGAGTGTAATGTCAGGTCTTCAAGCATTGCTCCATTATTATCATGTAATCCCGCTGCCGAGCGCTCGCCTAAAGTTTCTATATTTTTAAACCTGGCCCCGAGCCATTCTACCAGCGCTCCTTTTTCTTTATTAAGTGTGGCGTACAAAGGTTTAATGACAGGTTTAGCGGCCATCTTTTTCAGCGCCGGAAGTGTAACCCCAAAATTCATATCAAAATTTTTGAATCCCATCTTGAATGCCGGTGAACCAGTCTTTACCCTATAATTGCCAGCTTTGGCATCTACGAATAAGGCATCGCCTGCAATACTATTTTTATCCAGGCTTAATTCATGCGCTTTTAATAAGGCCGCTTTAGATAGGAAGAAATTAGAGTCAATTTCTTTCCCCCAATGATTCATCAATATTGGCGCATAAGGCGTGCTAACAATATTATGCATAAAAACATCGCCACTATTTTTTAGCCATACATGCAAATGAAAAGTGTTATTAATTAAGATATTGTTTGTCACAATACGATGGTAACCTTCACGCAATTTTAAACCTCCATTAAGGCAAACGTTATTATAAATCCGGTAATTGGAACTGCCATCATCCAGGTCTATATCCCAGCCATGATCGCATTGAAACCGATTGTTGCGAATGATAATAGGATCAATAACATCTAAAAATTCTATTCCGGGTTTTGCAGCAACGACGCTATCGATTACGCTACGATCCGGGCTCCAGAAGCGGTCCCGGCCCCACGAATTAAAAGCGCCGTGGTCCCCGGTTTCCAAAACGGTATTGAACACATCATTGTATTCCAGCACATCACCACCCCAGCAGCCATCGCCGATATTAATTCCAGCCCGTGGTACATTATAAATACTATTATGGCTCACCGTTATATGAAACGACATAGCAATTTCTACTCCCGCCACCTGCTTTTCAATAGTGCCAATGTTATGTATAAGATTGCCCTGAGCCACGCAATATTGAGGATAATTGTTGTTCTTAGGGCCCGGCGTATAATCCATTTCATCCCACGGCACGGAAAGATCATAATTAAAAGCAGGCGATCTCACTGCATCAGGGTTTCCCACAAAGGCGATACCATTGCCGCCTATGCTATAAATGTAATTATCCCTGATAACATCATTCTTATTATAATTACTTACGAAAACTGCGTTGCCACCTAATTCAAAAAAGCTACAATTTTTGATCTGTACATTTTCAGTCCCATCCAATAATATGGCGCCACCGCGATAGATAGTCCAATCACTCCGCAACAATGGTTCTTTTGTCAGCATAAAAGTCCTTGCCGTTTGAGTAAACGAAATGCCACTAATGGAAATATTTTTCAAGGGCTTGCTGCTGCTTCCGGTGAGATGTATTAAGTCGGTTAATTGACTTATTGTAATTTCGGCATTTTTAATATCGGTTCCTTTAAGAGGGTACAGGTAAATTGTTTTTGCAGAAGCATCGTAAAACCATTCCCCCGGAGCATCCAGTTCTTCAAAAATATTTTCAACAAACCTGTATTGTTTATTCATTGGTGCAGGCCGGTTATTTTGCCAGCCACCGATGTAGGTAAGCTTTCCACTATCATCTTTACCCGTAATAAGATAATCAAATGAGCCCCACTCACCCTGGTGCAATGCATGTATATAGCCACCTGCAGGATTTTTCCAGGTCTTTACCCTTTCATCGCTGATGGCATCGGCAGCAGTTCCGTTATAAACCCTGGCAGTAGAATCGTAATTAGGATACCGCGCCATGTGCATCGTACTGCCGTTTACAAATAATTGATCCGGTGAATTGGCAACGTCCAGGGAAGCTTTTAAAATACCATTCTTATACGGCACCCAGTGCAGCTTTATTTTCTTTGATCCGGCGATAGTAACTTTTTCATTTTGATACGGATGTACGCTAAGTGAATGAAGTAAAAAATCGTCAGCAGATATATTAATCGTTTTTTCTAAACTATAGGTTCCGCCACGCATTTCTATCGTAACATCCTTACCCGCGCGGCTAATTGAATTTGTAATTGCGGCGTTCAGGGTTCTAAAAGGCTTTGCTAATGTTCCCACATTGTTATCGCTGCCAGTTGTGGAAACATAAATTTTATCCTGCGCGGAGCTAAGGAAATAAACGGGTAGGAGGATAAGTGATAATAATATCTTTTTGGGCATCGTAAATATTTTAATAGTCGCTCCAACTATTCTATCTCATAATCGGAGCTTTGTTCTTTTGATCACACAAAAGAAATCGAACAAGATAAAAAACAAATTGGTACCAGTTCTGTCTTTTTTAATCAGCATCAACTCTTCCTCTGTATAATCACCAAATCTCTGTAGGTGCAAATATTAGTTTGGTAACATACACCAATAACGATAATTTCTATAAATTTCCTGCCTGAAAATAGCCATGGCTGCTTTCCTGCAGCTTGAGATCTGCCTTTTATCCTTATTAATCCCGATTGATCCGCGCGATCAGCTATTGAATGCGACCTGAAAACTTCACAGCTAATATATAATCCATTTTTTTGTTCTATGTACTCTAAAATATCCATGTGAAGAAGCCACTGTATGTATCGGTTGTAAGGCAAAAAACTAAACCCGCGTTTCTTTTAAAGCCACGCAGTTTTTTTCTATAACCTCGATTCAGGCCATGATTGTTCTCAGTATATGGAGATCGCTCTCTACTGCACTATAAGTGTGACGCTTTTTAAATTCAGGATTACTTTCCCTCGTTCTTTATCTTCTTTATTTTGACGCCCTTTTTTAAGAAGTACTACTTGCTCCATGTCGGCATTCTGAAGTGGGTTAAGGTCGTCTTTGCTCCAAAAAGCCTTATCAAAACTAAGGCTCTTAATTTTTTCAGCCGGATAACACTTTTAATGCATTCACATAAATTACTTACCAGCGAAGCATCTCTTTGCTTTTCTTACAACTTGTAATCCACAATAAATTAATGTTGGTCAGAAGTGACAAACAGCAGGTGTCCGAATTAATTTTTTATTACGTTTGTCTTTAGTGAGCCCTTCAATTCTTAAACTAATTTGTTGCTCGAATCTCTTGCGCATAATTGAAGAATTATGTCCGATAATCAGCAAAAAACCAAAATTCGGGAATGAATTTCCGCTTGAAATCTTTGATCAACAAATGTTTTACCGCTTTCTTGCAACCACTAATTAATTGTTCATCATAATTCTGGCCCATAAATTACCGTTGTATTCATTAATCGCTGCTTCGAACAGTTTTTTTGCTTCCGTTGTTTTCCCCAATCCCTTATTCCCTAAGGCCTCCAGGTAATAGGCATTTGAAATGGCTTGATGATTGATTGATGATGATTCTTCCACAGCAATCAAAGAAACACGGGTCCCATTTTTTCTTTGGTCTTGTCCTATTTTTATGAGGTCATTGAACATTTCTTTTGCTTTATCGCCGCGTCCAAGTTTTTCCTGGGCTTTACCCTGGTAGTAGAGCAGATCTGACATACCTCTCATGTTTGCAGCATCAACGCTTTTTTGAAAGCTCTCTTTTGCTTTTTTGCTATTGTTCATTTTATCATAGGCCACGCCTTCGTAATAGTAGATCATCGCATTTCGCTCGTCATCCAACGGCTTGCCCACTTCCAGGTTCTCCGGATACAACATAGCGGTTTCCAAATGGGAAATAGCCTCAGCATATTTCTTACCTTCTATCAATTTCAGGGCTTTTAAAGTATGGGCATCCACATAGTACCAATAAATTTCCCGTCCCCCTTCCCATGTCCTAAAATGGTGTGTTTTAAGAAGGTCAATGGCGTCATCGTAATCACCATCGAGATTATAAAATTGAACGAGAGACTTTGGTGCAGCAACATCTTCTTTCACAACATCGATATTCTTGCGAAAGATTGCCAAACATTCTCTGAAATCTTTATCAGAAGCATCGTAATACTGGGCCAGTTCGGAATACCAAAGAGGGATATCATTTTCTTCCGAAATGGCTCTGGTCATATATTTTATCGCTCTATCCGCATTATGTTCGTGATAAAAAGCTGCGAAAGCCAGATTACGCCAAATCATAGCAATGTTACTATTCATATCCCTCACTTTTTCCCATGCTGTAATTGCTTCCCCTGGCCGATTATCATACAACAGATCTCCCATCAAATAATAAGCTCCCACATTCTGTGGTTCCAGGCGAATGGCGTTATTCAGGACTGCTTCTGTTTCCATTCTATATGGAAAACAATAATCCAAAGAGGCTTTGCCGGCCAGATCCAGCATTTCTTTAGCCTTATTGTCATTACCGGATGCGGAATAAAACCATGATAAATAGTAATAAACTAATGGATTTTTAGGATTTTTTAAGGATACCAAAAGTTTGGTACCATCATCCAACAACCCGGCATTCATATAATTGGTAGCAATTTCTAAATAATCGTTATCAACGTCCTGCATGTTTCGTTGCCATTGATCCATTGAAGTGTTTCCATGTAAAAGTTCCTTTTCATATAGAGCTGCAAAATCAATGGGATCATATGCCAATTGTTGATCGAGCAGTTCCATTGCTTTTTCTTTCTGTCCCAATTTTCTAAGTAACGCACTATACAAAACGACTATTTTACCAGCCCTCATATCTGTAGAATACGCTTCAATAATATATTCCAATGCTTTTTCATAATGCCCCTTTTTACTCTCCAATTGCGCTAACTGGTAATTTCCTGAAGAATTCCATTCATAATACCAGGTGGACCGGGCAAAATCCTGATAAGCCTCATCGGTGTTTCCCAGTCCTTTTTGGGCCAATGCTCTATAGTAATATAGTTCGCCTTCCTTTGGTTGGTGATATTTTATTTTAAGCTTTTCCGCCGCTTTTTGAAGATAAGATAATGCCTCCTTATATCGGGTCTGACCTACCCTGCGAATACCCATTGCTATGTTCACCCTATAATCGTCAGGAGATTTTTTTAATGCTGCCAGATAATAATCATCGGGGTCTATTCCTGGCCTTTTAAACTGTTCAACAAACCTTCCGGTAAGATAAAGATCCTCAACAGACTCAATCTCTCCCGGTTTTTTAACCCTTTCCTGCGGCTCCGGTAGCTTAGGATGTTGTGGTTTGTAGGGGATATAAGATATCAATTCATTTCCATCGCTGTCCTTCAATTGGATATTCAGCTTGTACTCATCGAACGCATTTTTTCCTTTGTAAGTGGCCGTAAACGGTGTCGCAGGGTCAATATCTAATTTTCTTTCTGCCAAAACTTCATCTCCATATTTCAATACGAATAAAGCGTTCTTAAATTCTTTTGTTGTGTTGAAACCATAAAAAATTGTTTTCGGATCACGCATTTGAAGCGTCACAGAAGCATCAGTGTTGGCATTCTTTACGATTTCAAGATCGCGCACCGGGTACCAATAATTTTTGGCATCTTTTACAGAGTGAGGTAATATCCAGCTATAATCCGGTTGGTTGTTGGAAAAAGTACCCGTCATCAATTCGACATAGGCCTTTCCATCATCCGTTAATTTACGCCTCGCGTTTTGCCCCTGGAGTCCAGGCCCGAATTGCCAGAGCTTGGACGTTGGATTCTTATAAGGGTCGCCTACATGTATAGTTCCCGCATTTTGGCTATAATCATATCCGCCGACAAATCCTTTTTTCCCTTGCCAAAAGAAAAACGACACAGGATTCGGGTGATTTTTCCACCAGGTAAGATCCACTCCTTTGGTGTAATCTGTGCCTTGATATACTTCATGGGAAATGGGCCACTCCGTAAAACTAGTATTATTATGAAAAACAGCGATCTCCTGGCTCGGTGGCCAAAAGGTTCGGAAATCTTTATTTGCAGTAACAGCAACGTTGGCCCAAAAAAGAAAAGTTTTAGTAGTTGTGTTTGTGTTACTAAGACGATAGTCGGCCTCAATATAAGAACGGCCCGGGCGCAAGGTAATTCCCACAACTCCTCTTAGCCTTAGGCTTTTTTCGGTTTCACCGATCCAAACTGTAGCGCTGCCATCTTTATTATTGACCATTCTATAATCACTGGGCATCAAAGTTGTTGTTCGGTGATGGTTGGGAAAACACCATTCGATTCCACCAGAGACCCATGCTCCCAATGTACCTATAAGGTCCGGCTTTATAACGCTGTTGACATGAAATAGCTCATGTCCGTTAGTCTTATCTATTGCAGAAAATAGTTTACCTCCAAATGCAGGTAATATTTTTACTTTTAGATACTCATTTTCTAAATACACAAAATGATAGGTAACATCAGTAAGCTTTTGGTTGCCAAGATTATCTTGTGAAGGATACGGATATATATGACCAGCAGCACCCTGAACGCCCCTTCCCGTATAAAAAATAGGGCTTGCTTCTTCTTTCCCTAATTTATAAGTCGGTATTACTTCTGTTCCCTCATATACTTTTACCTGGGCAAATAGATTTCCACAATCAATCAGAGCAAAAAAGATAACTATTTTTAAAAGTCGCTTCCATTTTAAAAATGGGATTTTAGTAACATTCAAATTTTTCATAAAATAGATTTTTAAAATAGACTGCGCCCGCAGATTCAGGAGGAATAAACGAACTTGCTCCTATGAACTTTTCGAAAAAAAATAATTAGCATTGAGTTATACCCTAAGAAACAGGATTACTTGTGGGTATTATCTAAAAATAAAAATTGGTTCTAATTATGTTTCTCCTTAAATCCCAACGCCTCAAAATTATTTAGACATTTACTGTAAATGAAACGTAAGATTAATTTGTTATTATTACAAATTAGGGTTTACTGATGTTTCGGAATATGGCAAAGGGAAGGTATAATCAGCCTTCGTGATCGTCCCTATAGGCTGAAGGTCGTTAGGATCTTTATTTGCATTTGCCTGTTCAACCATTTCAAGGCGAACCAGATCAAACCAGCGATATCTTTCTGCCGCAAATTCCCATGCCTTCTCCTGAACAACCGCTGCTGCAAAATCAGGTCCTGATAAACCACTCAAAGGCGCTTCACCTGCTCGCTGACGTATGGCATTAATACATTGGTATGCCAACGCATCCGGTGTCCCTGTAGCCCTGGCTTCCGCCTCCGCATATATTGTAAGTACATAAGCAAATCTCATTAAACATTCAGGTGTGGAGGAATTCCAATTTGAGCTTCTGTTATATTGATAGTATTTTTTATAATAAGGGTGTTGAGTCTGGCTTTGTTGATATGGTAACGTCGCGCCATTACCCAATGTAAATAATGTGTCAAAAGTAGCGTCTTTCCTGGGGCCAAGAGGGAAATTCTTGTAAAAATTAAGTTCTGAAAAAAAATCATCCCATCCTCCTTCTTCTCCAGGCATTGCGGACGCACCATAATTAGCGTTTGTGGTAGAGCCTACACCCAAAAAGGTCGATAACTGAAATACTGTTTCTGGTGTGCCATTTGTAGCAGGATTATTTGCCCATAGCTCCGTATAAGTAGGTACCAAATGAAAACCATATAATGTACTGTCATTTATTACCTCTTTTGCAGTAGCTGCCGCTAATGCATACTTTGTTGGATCATTCATTGGCCATCCTCCTTCAGTCAAATAAACATCAGCCAAATATGCTAATGCGGTGCCTTTATTAGGCCTTCCCGGATCCCGCTTAGTATTAGGAAGCAATGTCGCCGCTGTGTTTAAATCCGATTCTATCAAAGAATAAACATCTGCTGGCTGGGAACTATGTATTGTTAGTAATGAATCTGCAAAATCAGGATTGGTCATTAGCGGTATTTTTCCGTATAATCTTACCAACCAATAATAGCTGAAACCCCTGAGAAAATATGCTTCTCCGGCAATATTGCTTATGATAGTAGCATCTCCTACCGTAGCTCTATAATTAGCGATAATATTATTAGCTCCTTGTATTGTTTTATAACATCCACTATATAATGCCTGCGTCCTTTGGTTAGTTGATGTAACGTCAAATTGATCAAACTGTCTAAAATCCGCTTTATTACTAGCCTTATGTGTAGTTATGTCGTCGCCGCCCATAGTAGCACCTACCGCAGTCGCATGAATAAAGCCAGTGCCCCATGTATTCTCTAAACCGGCATAGGTTCCGGTAAGGGCAGCTTCCAGGCCTTGTTGCGAACTCAAAGCGCCACTTCCAAGAAGGGATCCTTGCACCTCTTCATTAAGATATTTTTTACAACCGCTTAATACTATTATTCCGATTGCAAAAAATAATATTTGTATTTTTTTCATTTTATTATTTTTTATGTATTAATATGATAAATTTATTCCAAAAGTGTAAGTCCTCGAGTTTGGATAAGCCCCATAATCAATCCCTTGAGCTGTATCAGTACTTGAGCCTATATTACTGGATTCTGGATCCAAGCCTGTATATTTGGTAAAAGTCAAAAGATTAGTCGCACTAACAAACACTTTGATATTAATTTTACTTTTTTTCGGTAAGGGTAAATTATATGCCAGGCTAACATTCTTCACTCTCAGATAACTCCCGTTTTCAATAAATCTGCTGGATTGAGTATAGATAACATCTGTGGAGCTAAAGGCAGGTATGTTGGACGTTTCATTGACGCCAGGTATGTACCTGTTTTTGATTTCCGAAAAAGTAATCTGTCTTGCATCCCCGGCTCCAGCCTCGCCAACAGCTTTGGTGTAATTCAATTTATCAATTCCAAACACACCCTGAACAAATACATTCAAGGTTAATGCCTTATATGAAAAAGTATTATTCCAACCTAAAGTGGAAGTAGGTATCCCTGTACCAATTATTTGAAAATCACTTGTATTTATAGCCCCGTCACCATTAATATCCTGATAATGGGAATCACCAGGTTTCTGGTTATATGTGGCCGCTTCTGTTGCCTCTTTAGGTTTCCAGGTACCTAAATATTTAAGGCCCCAGTATGAACCAAGAGAATAACCGGGTTGAATCATGAACTCATTTGTTATTGACATGCCAGCACCAACGCCGGTACCTGCAGGGATTCTGGGCGCTATACCCCCAAGGCTTTTTACCCTATTTTTAACAAATGAAAAATTAAAATTACTTGACCAATTAAAATTCTTCCCTTTTACAAGATTGGTTCCTAAAGTAAATTCATACCCCTTATTTTGAACGGAGCCTACATTTTTTGTTTCAGTGCCTCCGCCAACGTAAGCAGGTAACGCCTGGTTTAATAAAAGGTTAGAAGTATTTTTAACAAAATAATCGGCCTCCAATGTAATCCGGTTTTCCAGAAAACCCATTTCTAACCCCACATCAGACTGTTTAGTTGTTTCCCACTTTAGATTAAGATTACCGGGGTTGCCCAACTGAATACCATAAATAACACCAGCGGAATTAAAAGCAGCCGGGGTTCCCGTTGCATAGGTTGAGAGTGTAGCATAAGGATTAATTGCCTGACTTCCTGTTATGCCCCAACTAGCTCTTACTTTAAGATTACTAAAAATATTTAATTTCTGAACAAAATCTTCTTTAGATAAATTATATCCCACCCCTACAGAAGGGAAAGTACTATATTGATTTCCCGGGGCGAATTTGGACGCTCCATCTCTTCTTACTGCTGCAGTAAGCAAAAATTTATCCTTATAAGCATAATTCACCCTACCCAGATAAGAAAGAATTGCGGATTCAGTGTAACCGCTCCCTACCGCGAATGAATTGGCCAGCGCTAAATTGTAGTATCCCAAAGACGGGAAAAACAAGTTAGAGCTGCTGGAAGAGAAATAATTCTGAATATATTTCTGCGTTTCAAAAACAATCACCGCGTTAATAGAATGGTCCGCATGAAAAGTCCGATTATATGTAAGAGAACTGGTACTCTGCACCGTTGTCTGTTCGGTGGAGTTGCGACTGGCAGCAGGATTACCACGAGTTACAATGGATCCTCCATAATATGCCCCCTGCGCATTTGCATAATTCATACCATATTGCAAATCTATAGCGAGGCCATCAATCGGTAACTTATAATTTATTCCACCAATGATATTTGCCTGGTTCGTATTGGCATCACTTGTCTGGTCATACATTAATGCGAGAGGATTGCCTCCGACCGCAGAGCCCACCGGATCAGATAGAGTTACATTTCCACTTGAATCGCGAGCCGGCGTTGTTGGAGCCCACGAAATTGCCTGGGTAACAGGGTTACCTGATCCTGCTATTAAACCAATATTGTGTCCCTCCCTTCTTGAACCTTCAATGTTAAGATGTATGGATAGCTTATCCGTCGGATTAGAATTAATGTTAGATCTAATTGAATATTTTTTGAATCCGGTATTATTAATCACACCATCCTGATCCAGATAATTTGCAGATAATAAATAGGTAGTTTTTTCACTGCCACCCGAAACAGATAAGTTGTGTTGCTGTCCCATAGATTTGCGGAAAACAAGATCCTGCCAATTGGTACCCGGATTGGTTTTAAAAAAATCAACCTGAGCTTGTGTATAGACAGGTGCCGTGTTAAGATCAACAGAACGTTGATTAACAATTGTCGCAAAATCGTATGCACTCAAAAGATCGTATCGCTTAATTACTTGCGAACTGGAAACCTGGCCATCATAAGTAATTTTAAATCCGCCACGTTTCCCCTTCTTGGTAGTTATTATTACAACGCCATTTGCGCCCCTGCTGCCATAAATAGAAGTAGAGGAAGCGTCTTTTAATATCTGGATTGCTTCTATATCATCAGGATTAATCGTCGAAAAATCAGCTCCAACGAATCCATCCACAACATACAAGGGATCGTTATTGCCCAAAACAGAATTTGCCCCTCTTATCCTGATTCTTACATCAGCTCCGGGAGCTCCGCTTGCGTTTGTAACTTGCACACCGGCCACTCTTCCCTGCAAGACTTGATCCACCCGGGTAACTGGTTGATCAGCAAATTCTTTAGTAGAAATTGTAGAGATTGCACCTGTTAAGTCAGTTTTTTTCTGCGTACCATAACCAACAACTACTACCTCGTTTCCTACAGTCACTTCCAAATCCATTTCAATGGTAATATTGCTACTTTGACCCACTGTTACAATCTTACTTTTATACCCTATCATCGTAAATTCCAAAACATCCCCCACATTTGCATCAATATTAAAACTCCCATCTGCACCCGTACTCGTTCCTTTCTTTGTACCTTTTACAATCACAGATACTCCGGTAAGAGGATTGTTGTTTTGATCCTTTACAGTTCCATGTATATTATTGATAGCGGGTAGCTGCTGCTGCAAAACAATAGCTACTTTTCTGGGCGTTACCGTAATTGCATTATTTACAATAGAGTACGACAGAGGAAGATCCTTAAAACAAATTGCCAGCACTTTTTCAAGCGGCGCATCTTTTACCGTGATATTTATCCGACCGGCTTTATTCAGCATTTCATCTTCATAAAAAAACTGGTAACCTGTTTGTTTGTGAATCTGCTTAAAAACTTTTTGCAGGGACACACTTTTTTCTGACAGGGTGACGTTTTGCGAAAATCCCGTTGCGCTCACCTGCAGGCAGGCCGACAGTAATAAGATGGCTGTGAGTTTCATTACTAACCAATTTTGTTTTCGGAAAATGAAATGGAAATCCTGTCCCATCCACCTCCTTTCTTTACTTAATAGTTTTCGTGTTGGTAATCTCAAACCTGCATTTCGCATGGCGATTAGCGGGTTTAAAGTAAAGTGTGCCTTTGATTGCATAACTTTGTTTTTGGGTTAAAAAATAGTAGTCTTTCGAATGATTGTTATAATTAAGTTGACCCAAATTCACTCCGCTTCGGTTCGCACCCGAAGCGGTTTTTTTAGATCAACAAGTTTCAATTTTTGAGTTTAGTAGTGGTCACCTTTAGCTTTCAACTTTTGGCGTTCAGCTTACAAAACCGTTATATTTTTGCCTTCAATTTTAAATTTTATTCCCGCCTGTTCCATTATTTTCAGCACCACAGACACATTGTTGTTACGACTCACAATCCCTGAAAAATGTTTATTGACCGGCTTTCCCTGGTAAGTTACGGATACATTATACCACCTTTCTATTTGCTGCATAATTTCAGGAACTGTCAGGCTATTAAAATTGAACCAATTATTTTTCCAGGCCATCACTTCGTCTATATCCACGTCTTTATTTAATTCCATTTTTCCTTGCCGGTTTATTTCAGCTTGCTGACCGGGCGTTATGTTGAGCGATTCGTTTCCATGTCTTTCAACTTTTACAGCGCCTTCAAGAAGAGTTACTTTCAATGAATTTTCATCGTCATAAGCATTCACATTAAAGTGTGTGCCCAATACCTTAATTTCCACATCCCCTTTTTGCACTATAAATGGCTTCGCTTCGTTGTGAGCCACTTCAAAATAAGCCTCGCCTGTTATTTCCACCTTTCTCTCGTTTCCGGCAAATGCAGTAGGATAAGTAATAGAAGATGCAACGTCCAACCATACTTCGCTGCCATCTGCCAGAACCAACTGCACCGGCTTGCTTCCTTTAGGCACTGTCAGCGTATTATATTGAATTTTGGCGGCGTCATTATTGTCAGCGTTGTAGGTGATTTTGCCATTGTTCAATTTAGATACGATTGCATTGCCTTGTTGGGCCAGGGAACCGTTCGCCGCACTATCAAGCACAATCCTTTTGCCATTAGCAAGCGTGAGTACAGCCTTATTAATAGCAGGAGCAGCTACATCATTTGTAAAAGCAGGCGTCTGTATTTTTGCAATCGTTTTGGCTGAGTTTGATTTATTTAAAAACAAAAAATAAGCGCTGGTAATACACGCAGCCACCACGGCCGCCGCAGCCACCCTAAAGAAAGATTTTTTATAAAAAGGAATCACCTTTGCGCGGGGATTCAGTTTGTTCCAGGTGCGCTGATAAATCTGTTCTTTTATTTGTAATAGTTCATCGGAAGCGGCAACATCTACACTTTCATCTATATCCTCATACCATTTTTCTACCTTTACTTTCTCTTCAAAAGCAGGCTTACCAAAAAGGTATTTATGTAATAGTCTTATGCTTTTATTATTTCTCAAGCAATTTTTTTTGTAGTTTTTAGTGCCAAAAATGGCAATTTGGGCTCCCCACATTAACTATATACCCAAAAGAGGTTTTTAGTACTAATGCTTTGCTAAATATTTTTTTTAAAACTGGAAATAAGAATTTTGTAGGAGCTATTACTGAAACTCTTCTGCAAAAACAAAATCCCTTAAACCGAAAATAAGAATCATTGAAATTTATTCGTTTAATGCGATTTAGTAACGGGCAGTCACAGGTCTGGGGACCCGAGCCAGCCGGGTGGTTTGTACTCTTGATGTCCTTCCTGGTTTAATTGATTTTTCTTTTGCTTTCCAAAAGCTTTTTTCACCACAAAGACACCAAGAGCACAAAGGAAAATGCTTCGCATTTTTTATGTAGAAACTTTAAAACGAAAATAAAAATCATCGAAATTTGTTTGTTTACTGAAATTTGTAAGCTGAAGTCAAAAGTCTGGGTACCTGCGCCAAGTGAGACTTTCAATTTCTTTTTTTATTATAGCAGGAAAGTGAACAAAAAACTATAATGGGATAGCCTTTCACGCAAACGTTTCAACGCAGAAGTAAGTGTATTTTTTACCGTTTGTTCAGAGATATTCAATCGAATGGCTATTTCAGCTATTTGCAAATTTTCAACCCGGCTTAGGCGATAAATTTCCTTCATTCTTTTGGGTAATTCATCCACTTCTCCGGAAATAGCAGATTGCAGTTCTTTATACTGAAAAAGTTCTTCGGTCGTAAGTTCAGAATGTTCCAGGTTGTCTGCCGATAAAGGCACCTGTATGCCTTTTTTTGCCTTTCGGTAAACTTGTTTAATGATGTAATATTTGAGCGCTGTAAAAAGATAGGGCGCCAGAGTCTCATCAACCTCAATCGTTTCTTTATTCCGCCAAACGCTTATAAAAACTTCCTGGACAGCATCCTCTGCATCGGCGCTGTTTCCAAAACGGAAAAACGCTTTTTTATACAGTGCTTCCCAATAACGGCTATACAGAATTCTGAAACCGGCATGTTCATCTGCGGTTTCCAATAATGTTTTATCTGATAAATTTTCCAGCATGAAAGCAGCAAGTTGAATTGATCATTCTTAAAAGCTCTACAAAAATTTAATAAAAATCAAGCTATGAATCTGAATCACAAAGTTAACCCTAAATAAGGATTGCATTTGTGTTGAGGATAAAAACAAAAAAAAACTTTTCTGAAGACCAAACTATCAGGGATATATCTTTGACCAATCCACGGAGCTCTTTTTCCACTTCGTTTTTTCATATCCGGTTTAATAGGATCTTTTTAGTAATTACGTTCGAATCTTAATTCCTAATAAACCCAACAACGAACACGACATTTTTTGGCGCATCTTTTCACAACAAACAAACAAATCTATTAGATTTTCATTTTCTTTCAGATGATTGATAAAAAATTCTTTCAAAATAATTCCGAGAAGTCAATGCCGTAAAGTCCTGCAAATAATCAGTTTATATCTGTCGAAAGCTGTCCCGGTGCTCTCCTGTTGGCTCCTTCACGATTTGTAATGTCATCACCAAGATCTTCACGGGCTTGTTCTACCAATTTTTGCATGCGTGTTACCACATCCGGATTTTGCGCTTTTACATCATACCGCTCACCCGGATCTCTTCTCAAATCATATAATGCCAGCCCGGTAGAATCGCGATGCATTTCGCCCATCCAGCCATTGTTGCCAGGCAATTCGCCTTCGTAGGACATATATTTATGAGGCAATATGAGTTTCCAGTGTCCTTCCCGTACTGCCTCCAGGCTGTTTTTGTGGAAATAATAATACATGTGATCGCGTGGGTTTGCTCCTTTTTCATTTTTCAACAAAGACAAAATGTTGACTCCATCAATTTTCCGATCCGGCAAAGGAGCGCCCGTAATCGCGGCCAGCGTAGGCAATATATCCATGTTACAGGCAAGTTGGTTGCAAACTGTGCCGGCCGGGATCACTCCCGGAAAGTACATAACAGCCGGTTCTTTTTGTCCACCGTCCCATGTTGTGGCTTTGCCTTCGCGCAAACCACCGGCAGAACCCGCATGGTCACCAAATACAAGCCAGGGGCCATTGTCACTGGTGAAAATAACCAATGTCTTTTTGTCCAGTCCATCTGCTTTCAGGGTTTTCATCACCTGACCTACCGACCAGTCAATTTCCATCATCACATCTCCGAAAAGCCCTTGCCTGCTTTTCCCTTTAAACTTATCGGAAACAGCAATCGGCACGTGTACCATGGAATGAGCCAGGTAAAGAAAGAAAGGTTTTTTCTGATTCCGGTTGATAAAGCTTTCCGCTTTTTCCGTATACCAGGTGGTAAGCATGCTTTGGTCTTGCAACGTTTTGATGTAGCGTATCACTTTATTTCCTTCAATTAAAGGAAGCGGTGGAAAATGCGCACGCCAGTTGCTGGTATCTTTAAATGGCTTTCCATCAAAATTAACAGGCCACATGTCGTTGGAATAGGGCAAACCAAAGTATTCATCAAATCCGTGTTGGAGTGGTAGAAATTGCTTCGCATCACCCAAATGCCACTTGCCCACGATTGCTGTAGCATAACCCTTTTTCCGGAGCATATCGGCGATGGTTTGTTCTTTGTCGCTGAGTCCGATTTTAGAATGTGGCATAAAAGCATCATGAAAGCCGATTCTGTTCGGATAGCATCCGGTGAGAATGGCAGCGCGGGAAGCGGTACAAATGGGTTGCGCCGCATAAAAATTAGTGAAGCGCATCCCCCCGGCAGCCAGTTTATCAATATTGGGCGTATGGTAATCAATACCGCCATAGGCATCCACATCGCCATAGCCCATATCATCCATATAGATCAACACAATGTTAGGAAGATTATTATCGGGGGTTTGGGTAGAGGAGGCTTTGGACGGGATTTTCATGGCGGCAATCACTATCACTACTACACCCAGGAATACAATTGAAATTCTCTTCATGATATTATCTTA
>Ga0134126_10004722_pt1 | contig 17054 bp, 12 predicted proteins | sample KB31752_FD_96881 | JGI IMG/M metagenome (GOLD analysis project Ga0134126, IMG submission 96881) | Terrestrial soil microbial communities with excess Nitrogen fertilizer from Kellogg Biological Station, Michigan, USA - KB3-175-2 | ecosystem: Environmental > Terrestrial > Soil > Unclassified ...
ATCACGGCGTTGTTCAGCGACGCCGCTCCCTGCGACCCGCCGGTCACCAGCAGCACGGGCAGGTCGGGCCGCAGGCCGAAGTGCTCGCGTGCCTTGTCCGCCATGGCCAGCCGGTTCAGCCCGGAGATCTCCTTGCGGATCGGGATCCCGACGCAGGTGGCGTGCGGCAGCTTGGTGCCGGGGTGGGCGGTGAACACGTGCCGGGTGAACAGCGCGCCGATGCGGTTCGCCAGGCCGGCCCGGACGTTCGCGTCGTGGACCACGATGGGCACGTGGCGGCGCCGCGCCGCCAGGTACGCGGGCGTGGCGACGTAGCCGCCGAAACCGACGACGGCCTGGGCCCTGGTCCGGTCAAGTATGTCTCCGGCGGTGCGCACCGCATGGGCCAGCCGTCCCGGCACGCTGAGCAGTTCCGCGGTCGGCTTGCGGGGCAACGGGACCGGTGGGATCAGCGCGAGGTCGTAGCCGCGCAGCGGCACCAGCCTGGTCTCCAGGCCGCGCTCGGTGCCCAGGCAGGTGAGCGGGATCCGGGGATCCATCCGGCGCAGTGCGTCCGCGACCGCCAGGGCCGGCTCGATATGACCAGCGGTTCCCCCTCCGGCGAGTACCACACTCATCGCCAGGCCTCCTGTTCGCGGGTTTCCGGCCTGGATGGTGCGGCCACTCTGCTCATTCGCGCCTACGGTCCAGGCCCAGCCAGCTTAGGGCGCGGCGCGCCGGGCCGTGGCCGGCCTCGGCAAGCGCCTGGGCGGCGCCTGGTTCCCGCCGGGCGAATGACATCAGCATGCCGAGCGCGATCATCGTTATCACCAGCGACGACAGGCCAGCCGAGACCAGCGGCAGCGGCACGCCGGTGATCGGGATCAGCCCGAGCACCGCGCCGATGTTCACGATCGCCTGGCCCACGATCCAGATCGTGGCGCCGGCCGCCGCGAGCCGGACGAAGGTGTCCTCCACCCGCCGGGCGACCCGCAGGCCCGCGAACGCGAGGCCGCCGTAGAGCATCGCCACGCAGAGCGTCCCGACCAGCCCGAGTTCCTCGCCGATGATCGCGAAGATGAAGTCCGTGGTGTCGTCGGGCACCCACCCCCACTTCTGCGTGCTGGCGCCGAGCCCAACCCCGAACCAGCCGCCGGACCCCACCGCCCACTTGCCCTGGATGGGCTGCTGGTTCCGGCCGACCGGGCTGCCCTGCGGGCCGAAGAACTGGGTGAGCCGGTCGGACCGGTACTTGGCGACCACCACCAGCATCAGCAGTGCCAGCAGGATCAGCCCGAGGATCCCCATGTACAGGCGCAGCGGGGTGCCGACCACCCAGAGCAGCGCCAGGAAGATCAGCAGCAGGACGAACGTGGTGCCGAGGTCGTCGCCGAGCATCACCAGCATGGCCAGGATGCCGGCCCCGGGCAGCAGGGGGATCAGCAGGTACCGCCAGTCGTCCAGGTGCGAAAGCCGGTCCTTGCGGGCCAGCAGGTCCGCCCCCCACAGCAGGAAGGCCAGCTTGGCCAGTTCCGACGGCTGGAACACGAGGGGCCCGAAGATCAGCTCACGGGTGGCGCCCTGGTATTCGACGCCGACGATCGGAGTCAGCAGCAGGCCGAGAACGGCGGCGAACATGAGCGGGTAGGCCAGCGCACGGAACACCGTCGGCCCGGACCGTGCCGCCAGCCACATGCACGGCAGGCCGAGGAGGACACCGAGCAACTGGTGCTGGAACCCGGAGTACGGCGACCCGCCCTGGCCCAGGTTCTGCACCGAAGAGGTGGACAGCACCATGACCAGGCCCAGGGCCAGCAGCAGCGTGGTGATGCCAAGAATCAGGTAGTACGAGGTGAGCGGCCGGTCGAGCAGCGCGAACAGCATGGCGCGCCGCGAAGGCGGACCCGGCGAGTCGGGCACGAGACCGGGCGGGTCGGCCGCAGCCACCCCGCCCGGTTCGCGCGCACCCGGCCTGGAAGCAACCTGGACTCGCTCCATCATCCCAGTCTCGGCGGTGAACCGGGGTATCAGCGGGAAATCCGCCCGCGTGTCGCGGACCAGCGTGCCGGAAGCGACCGGCCGACCTGGGCATCCACGTCGCGCGGCGCCACCGGGCCGATCGGCTATCTGGGCATCCACTCCACGTAGAAGATGCCCAGGCCCAGGGCCACGAACAGGCCGCTGATCAGCCAGAACCTGATGACGATGGTGGTCTCGGCCCAGCCGAGCAGTTCAAAGTGATGCTGCAGCGGCGCCATGCGGAAAACCCGGCGCCCGGTCATCTTGAACGAGCCGACCTGAATGATCACCGACATAGCGATCACCACGAACAGGCCGCCGAGTATCGCCAGCAGCAGCTGCGTCTTCGTGCACACGGCCAGCCCGGCCAGCACCCCGCCGAGGGCGAGCGACCCGGTGTCCCCCATGAAGATGCGGGCCGGCGGGGCGTTCCACCACAGGAACCCGAAGCAGGCGGCAAGCACGGCCGCGGCCACCACCGCCAGGTCCAGCGGGTCGCGCACCGGGTAGCAGCGCGGGGCAAGGAAGCTGGTGCAGTCGTTGCGGAGCTGCCAGTTGCCGATCAGCACGTAGGCGGCCAGGACCAGGCAGGCGGACCCGGTCGCCAGGCCGTCAAGGCCGTCGGTGAGGTTGACCGCGTTGGACGTGCCGGCGATCAGGAAGACGATCCATAGCACGAACGGTGCCAGCCCCAGGGCGGGGCCGAAGTCGCGCAGGAACGACAGGTGCGCGTCGGCCGGGGTGATGTCGTAGCCGTCGGCGAACCGCTGCTGCAGCACCAGCAGGGCGAACACCGCGCCGACCACGGCCTGCCCGGCCAGCTTGGCACTGCTGCGCAGGCCCAGGCTCCGCTGCTTGTAGATCTTGATGAAGTCATCGATGAAGCCGACAAAGCCGAGCCCGGCCATCAGCATCATGACCAGCAGCCCGGACACCGATGGGACCTGGCCGGTGGCCACGTTCCCGACGAAGTACCCGACCACCGACGCGATGACGATGACGGTCCCGCCCATGGTGGGCGTGCCACGCTTGGTGACGTGGGCCGCCGGGCCCTCTTCCCTGATCAGCTGCCCGTAGCCACGCCGGGAGAACACCTTGATCGCCAGTGGCGTGCCGAGCAGCGCCAGCAGCAGCGAGACCCCGCCAGCCACCAGGATGGTCTTCACTGCGCTGCCTCCCCGGTCAGGGCAAGCGCGACGCGTTCCAGCCCGGCCGCGCGCGAGGCTTTGACCAGTACCACGTCTCCGGGGGCCAAGAGGTTCCCGAGCGCGGCAACCGCGCTGTCGGCGTCCGGCACTTCGATCAGCTCGCCGTGCCAGGACCGCTCGGCCTTGGCGCCGGACAGCATCGGGGCGGCGTCCTCGCCCACCACGACCAGGCCCGCGACCCCGGCCCGCGCGGCGAGGCCACCGGCCTGCTCGTGCCACCGCGGTGACTCGTCGCCCAGTTCGTTCATGGGGCCGAGCACGGCGAAGGCGCGCCGCCCCCTGGCCACGGTCGCCAGGGTGTCCAGCGCGGCCGCCACCGCCTCGGGGTTGGCGTTGTAGGCGTCATTGATGACGGTGACGCCGTCCGGGCGCTCGGTGACTTCCATCCGCCACTTGCTGCGGTTGGTGGCCGCGGACAGGCCTTCGGCGACATCCGCCACGCCCATCCCGAGTTCGCCGGCGAGCGCCGCGGCGGCCAGCGCGTTCACCACGTTGTGCGCACCCAGCAGTCGCAGCTTTACGGCGGCCGTCCCCGCCGGGGTTGCCAGGGTGAAGCTGGCCCGGCCATCGCCGCCCACGGTGACGCCTTCCGCGCGCACCGTCGCCCCCGGGTCCGTGCCGAACGTCACCACCCGGGCCGCGGTCCGTTCCGCCATCGCCAGCACCAGCGGGTCGTCGGCGTTCAGCAGCGCGACCCCGTCGGGCGGCAGGGCGGCGGGCAGTTCGCCCTTGGCACGGGCCACCTCCGCCAGCCCGCCGAACTCGCCGGTGTGCGCGTGCCCCACGCACAGCACCGCTCCGAGCCGGGGTGGCGCGATCTGGCAGAGCTGGGCGATGTGCCCGGCCCCGCGGGCCGACAGTTCCAGTACCAGGTAACGGGTCTCCTCGGTGACCCGCAGCACCGTCAGCGGATGGCCGATCTCGTTGTTGTAGGACCCGTACGGCGCGACCGTCGGCCCCAGCCGCTCGATGAGCTGGGCGGCCAGGTCCTTGGTGGTGGTTTTGCCCACAGAACCGGTGATTCCGGCGATGGTCAGGCCGGGCAGGGCGTCGGCGACCGCCCGGGCCAGGGCCGCCAGCGCGGCAGGCACATCGGGGGTGATCAGCGCGGGCACGCCGACCGGCCGGCTGGCGAGCACGGCCACCGCGCCCTTCTCGACCGCCGCGATCGCGAATTCGTGCCCGTCCACCCGCTCGCCGGGCAGGGCGGCGAACAGGGCGCCGGGGCCGGCCTGCCGCGAGTCGATCACGACCGACCGGACCAGGGCGGCCGGGCCGGTGAACGGGCCCAGGCTCGCTCCGGTGATCTCCGCGATCGCGGCCAGGGTCAGCGGGATCACGCCGCCCCCTGACCGCGTGCGCCGGGCCGCCGGCGGGCCAGCGCACCCGCGGCGACCTCGCGGTCGTCGAACGGGATCACCTTCTGCCCGACGTACTGCCCGGTCTCATGACCCTTGCCTGCCACCACAATGACGTCTCCCTTGTCGGCCATGGCGATGGCCATGCCGATAGCGGCGGCCCGGTCGGGCTCCACGATGATCCGCGCCCGTTCCGGCTCGCCGACGGTGATCACCCCGTCCAGCATTTCCGCGAGTATTGCCAGGGGATCCTCCGAGCGGGGGTTGTCACTGGTCAGGATGGCCAGGTCGGCAAGGCGGGCAGCGGCGGCGCCCATCAGCGGGCGCTTGGCGCTGTCCCGGTCGCCGCCGCAGCCCAGCACGATGGCCAGGCGGCCGCCGGTTACCGGGCGTAGCGCACGCAGCACGGCTTCCACCGCTCCCGGTTTGTGAGAATAGTCAACGAGCACGGTGAAATCCTGGCCAACGTCGACTCGCTCCAGCCGCCCGGGCACTCCGGGGCAGGCGGCGACCCCGGCCACCGCCGTGGCCAGGTGCACGCCGGCCTCGACGAGCGCGACCACCGCGCCCAGCGCGTTGGCGACGTTGTAGGGGCCGGGAAGGGCGACGCTGGCGTCGGCCTCGACCCCGCCCGGGCCGACGATGCGGAACGTGCTCCCGTCCGCACCGCCGCGCACGTCGGTGGCCCGCCAGTCCGCGTCCGGGTCGCCGTCGGCGGAGAACGTGACGACGGGGATGCGCGCGCCGTCGGCCAGGCGCCGGCCGTAGGCGTCGTCGATGTTCACCACCCCCACCCGGGCGTAGCCGGGTGAGAACAGGACGGACTTGGCGGCGAAGTACTTCTCCAGGGTGTCGTGGAAGTCCAGGTGGTCCTGGGACAGGTTGGTGAAGATGGCCACCTCGTAGGAGGTGCCCGACACCCGGCCGAGCGTCAGGGCGTGGCTGGACACCTCCATCGCCGCCGCGGTGACGCCGCGCTCGGCCATGGTGGCGAACAGCGCCTGCAGGTCGGTCGCCTCCGGCGTGGTGAGCTGGCTCGGCGCGGTCTCCCCCGCGATCCGTGTCTCCACCCCGCCGATAAGGCCGGTCAGGTGCCCCGCCCGGCGCAGCGCGGACTCCAGCAGATACGTGGAGGTGGTCTTGCCGCTGGTGCCGGTCACGCCGATGAGCAGCAGCCGGGCCGAGGGGTGCCGGTAGACCCAGGACGCCACCTCGCCAAGCCGGGCCCTGGGATCGGCGACGACGAACACGGGCACACCGCACTCCCGCGCGGCCTCCCGGCCGGCTGGGTCGGTGAGCACGGCGACCGCCCCGGCCGACACCGCGTCCTGGCAGAACTGGGCCCCGTGGTGCTGGCCGCCGGGCAGCGCCGCGTACAGGTCACCGGGGCGGACCCGGCGTGAGTCGTGGGTCACACCGCAGACCAGCAGCGGGCCGCCGGGCCCGGTGAAGGGGTCCGGGCCGGGCCCGGCCATGACGACCCCGAGCAGCGCGGCGAGGCCGGACAAAGGCCGCCCTTGCGCGCTGAGGGGACGCAGATCCGCAGGCACGCGCAGAGGCTACCGCTGTTCACCCTGCGGTGAGCGGCACGTCCGGGCGCTTGCCGTGATCCGGTGGGATCTTCAGCGACGCAAGTGCGAACTTCATCACCTGGTAGAAGGCCGGGCCGGCCACGTAGTTGCCGTAGTAATCGCCCCCCTTCGGGTTCTGGATGTTCACCGCCACCACGAGCTTGGGGTTGCTGGCCGGTGCCATGCCGATGTAGCTCGACCCGTACTGGCACAGGCAGTGCGCCTTGGGATCCCAGACCTGCGCCGTGCCGGTCTTGGATGCGACCGAGTATCCCGGGATCTCGCCCCAGGGCTGGAGGGCGATGGTGGCGTCGAGATAGGGGACCTGCTGCAGGATGCCGACGAGCTCGGCGGCGGTCGAGGGCTGGATCACCCGCTCGCGATGCGGCGCCGGCGCCGGGGTGTACCGCCCGCCGGGGCCGGTGGTGCCCGCCACGATGCTCGGCGACACCCGGACACCGTGGTTGGCGATGGTCGCGTACACGCCGGCCATTTGCACGGCGGTGGCCGCGACGCCCTGGCCGAATGCCAGGGTGTACCGCTCGTCCCCCCACCACTTCGACGGTGGCGGGAGCTGGCCCTGGCTGGTGTTGGGCAGTGGCAGGCCGGTCGGCACCCCGACGCCGAACTTCCGGTAGTAGCCGTATTGCACCTGTGGGCGGACGTGCTGGGCGACCTGCACCATGCCGACGTTGCTCGAGTGGGCCACGATGCCCGCCAGCGTGAGCCGCTCGGTCGGGTGCCATTCCGCGTCGTGGAAGGTGAACCCGTCTCCGACCGTGATCTGCTCGGGCACCGTGTAGGGGGTGGCCGACGTCTCGCCGTTTTCGAGTGCCGCGGCCGCGGTGATCACCTTGGCGGTGCTGCCCGGCGGGAAGATGCCGGCGACCGGCAGGTCAACCGTGGCGGCCAGGCTGGTCACATGGCTGGGCTGGAAGGTGGGGTACTGGGCCATGGCAAGGATGCGCCCGGTCGAGGGCTGCTCGACCACGATCGTGCACGAGTCCGCGTGGGTCGCCCGCACCCGTTGCGCGCAGGCCTGCTGTGCCTCCCATTGCAGCGTGGAGAGGATGGTCAGGCGCACGTTGCCGCCGGGCACCACCGGCCGGATCTTCTGCGAGGCGAACGGGATGGGCTGGCCGGTGATCCCGGTTTCCACCTGCTCCTGCCCGTCGCGGCCGGCCAGCAGCGAGTTGAAGGACTGCTCGATGCCCGCCTGCCCGGCCAGGTCGAGCGTGGTGGGGTTGGTGGTGGTGAACCCGACCACGCCGGCCGCCAGGTCCTTGCCGGGGTAGGTACGGACGTAGGTGGGCTGCAGGCTGATGCCCGCCAGGTCGCGCGCGGTCAGCATGGCCTGGATACGGTTGCCGACCAGGGCGGGCACGCCCTCCGCAAGCACGACGTAGTGCCTGGAGGACGGGTGATAGAGCTTGCCGAGGATGGCGGCCTGTGTCATGTGCAGTGGCCACGCCAGGAGCGCGGCGATCTTCTGCCTGGCCGTCATGGTGGCCTGCGGGGTGGACCCGGCGATCTGCGGCGGGTCCGCGACCACCTTGTCCTCCTGCACGGTCATGGCGAGGATCGTGCCGTCCGCCGCGGTGATGGAGCCCCGCTCGGCCGGGATCTGGATGACCTGCAGCTTGTAGTTGGCGGCCTGCTTGCTGAACGCCGCCCCCTCCAGGCCCTGCAACTGAACGAGCCTGCCAGCTATCAGGGAGAGCGCGAAGCCCACGCACAGCAGGCTGGCGTGCAGCCGCCGGGCCGGGCTGGCCCGGCGCAGCCTCGGCCGCAGGGCGACGCGCCGCGCCGGTCCGCGGCCGCCTGGTCCGCGCCCACTGGAACGGCCCGCAGCGGGCCGGGCCGCCCGTGGCGGGCCTGCCTCATCCGGCGGTGACCCGGGCGCGCGGCGGCCGCCACCCGGGTCGGCGCGCCGGTCCCCGCCGGCCTCGCCAGGATGGGGGCCGCCTGCCTCGCGGGCCCGGCCCACGCCGGGGCGCCGCTGGCCGGAGGCCCCGGGCGGGCGGGCGGGCCCGCGCGGGCGGTTCCGGCCGTCTCTGCCGCCACCAGGTGGGGTCACGGCGTGTACCCGGGGACGGTGGGTATCCCGGGCATGTGGTTGGGCCCGCTTTCCAGCCGCCCCTTCTTGAGGTTCAGGAAGTGCAGCCGCGGCTGGACCTGCATGCCCAGGGTGGCGGCGCGCTGTGCCAGCGAGCCGGGTGCCTCCTGGGCCGCGACCTGGGCCTGGAGCTCCTGTGCCCGCTGGGCGAGGGTGACGTTGCCCTGCTGGAGCGCGGTGATCTGGAAGGCACCGGTGGCCAGGATCGTGTTGATCATCAACAGGCTCAGCAGGGCGCCGCCGAGCAGGCCCACGACAAGGAACACGAACCGGGTGCGCGTCTGCGGCGCGTGCCGCTGGCCGGGCAGCGGTGTGCGGGCGGTGCGCGCGGTGCCTGACGGCGATCCCTGGCGGCCGCGGCGCGGAACCGGCGGCGCCGCGGCTGGCCGGGGAGTCCCCGGCCGCGTGCCCGGGCGTGGCAGAGGCGGCCGTGCCACGGCCCGGCGCCCGCCGGCCTGCCTCGCGCCAGCCTTGCCCGTGCCGGCCTTGCCCGTGCCGGCCTTGCCCGTGCCGGCGCTGGTCGCGCGAGCACCGCTCGGGTCGGCTGGCCGCGCCGCGGCGGGCACCGCCGCGCGGCGTGGCCCGGCGGCCGCCGCCCGGCGCGGAGCGCCCCGCGGCTGACTGCCCGTGGCCTGCCTTCTCTCCGTCACGTCCGTGCGCCCGTTCACCGCGTTCCCCCTGCTCTCATCGGTCGTTGCCCCCCGTCCCCCGCTCACGCGGCTTCCTTGATCCGGACCGCCGCCCGCAGCCGGGCAGAGGCGGCACGTGGATTAGCTGCCACCTCGGCGGCGGAGGGCCGCTCGGCCCCCCTGGTGAGCAGCCGCAGTTGCGGCCCGGCCGCCGCGAGCGTCACCGGCAGGCCCCGCGGCGTGGTGTCCGCCGCGCGCTCCGCCAGGGCCCGCTTGACCAGCCGGTCCTCCAGCGAGTGGTAGGCCAGCACGACGATGCGGCCGCCCAGTGCCAGGGCGTCGAGCGCCGCGGGCAGGGCCCGCTCCAGCGCGTCAAGCTCCCCGTTCACCTCGATTCGCAGCGCCTGGAAGGTGCGCTTGGCGGGGTTGCCGCCGGTGCGGCGGGCGGGCGCGGGAATCGAGGCGCGGATGATGTCGTTCAGCTCGGTCGTGGAGGTGAGCGGTGCCCGGGACCGCGCCCGCACCACGGCGTCGGCGATCTGCCGGGCGAACTTCTCCTCGCCGTAGTCACGCAGCACCTGGCGCAGCCGGGCGGCCGGGTAGGTGTTCAGCACCTCGGCGGCGGTCAGCGACTGGCTCTGGTCCATCCGCATGTCCAGCGGGGCGTCATAGGAGTAGGCGAAGCCCCGCGCTGGCTCATCGAGCTGCGGCGAGGACACCCCGAGGTCGAAAAGGAAGCCGTCCGCGGTGCGGCGGCCGTGGCTGCTCAGCACGGCGGCCACCTGGTCGTAGACGGCCCGGGTGACGGTGACCCGGTCCCCGTACCTGGCGAGCATCCGCTCCGACTCCTCGACCGCGGCCGCGTCGGTGTCCAGCCCGATCAGGATCAGCCCCGGGTGGGCGTCAAGCAGCGCCTGCGCATGGCCGGCCCGGCCGAGGGTGGCATCCACCAGGACCGCGCCGGCCCGGTCGAGGGCCGGCCCGAGTAGCGCGAGCACGCGGTCAAGGAGGACCGGCCGGTGGCCGCCTCCCGGTGTGCTCATGCCATGCCCCTTCTCCGGTCCTCCGCACGCCGCCGGTTCGGCGGCCGTGCCCCTTCCGGCCGCTGGCCGACGGCTCACCCATGCGATCCGGCCTGCCGCCTGGCGGGCGGCAGGCCCCTGCGTGCGTGCCCGGCCAGGTCTCCATCCGCGCGGGCCGGCGGCCCTCTGCCGCCTGGCGCCGGGGAAGTGGCGTCAGCCGGCAGGCCGCCTGCCGCGGGTGGAGACCTCGCCGTGCACGGCTATCGCCGCCATCGGCGCCAGTCACAAGACGCCGGGCAGCACCTCCTGCGACGCGGTCGAGAAGGCGTCCTCCTGGCTGGTCAGGTACGCCGTCCAGGCCGCGTTGTCCCAGATCTCCAGCCTCGTGTTGGCGCCGATCACGACGCACTCCCGCTGCAGCCCCGCGTAGTCGCGCAGCCCTTGCGGGATCGTCACCCGGCCCTGCTTGTCGGGAGTCTCGTCCGAGGCGCTGGCAAAGAACACCCGGCTGTAGTCGCGCACCGCCTTGGCGGTGACCGGAGCGGTGCTCAGGGCCTCGGTGATCCGGGCGAACTCCGCAACGGGGAACACATAGAGGCAGCGCTCCTGCCCCTTGGTGATCACGACCCCGGCCGCCAGTTCTTCGCGGTATTTGGCCGGGAGGAACATCCGTCCCTTTTCGTCCAGGCGTGGCGAGTGAGTGCCGAGGAACATCAGCCCTCACCTCCACTCCCCGCACCCGCACCCAGAGGCCCATCTGAGTGTCTTGTTCACCCCTGCGCTCCACTGTACTCCACAATCCCCCACGGTCAATGCCGTTTGCTCCCCTCAGCGGCCCACCTGCTCCCCACTTGCCCCACCGCGAGGCGGCCGGCGGGCCCGGCGCAGGGTGGGTCACGCCAAGCCGGCGCCAAGCGCACGCCAAGAGCGGCCGGGCCAACTAGGGCAGGCCGCGCGCACCGGGGGACATGGCGCCGCCTGAACCTGGCCGGCGCATCGCGCGTATTCCCTGCAGGACGTACTGTCTGTAAGCACGGCCAGTCGGGCACCACGGGGCGGTGAGCCATCGGCCCGGCGCTCGGGATGAGCAGCTAGGAGAGGGACAAGTGGTTCTTGATACCGGGCAAGGCAGCAGCCGGACCCTTGACGAACTAGTCCGGGTGGCGCATCGCGTCGGCGAGGCCGTTGAGTCCGTCATCGAGGGCAAGTCCGATGCCGTCCGCCTCGCCTTGACCGTCCTGCTCGCCGAGGGACACGTGCTGATCGAGGACGTGCCGGGAGTAGGCAAGACGATGCTGGCCAAGGCGCTGGCGCGGTCCACTGGCTGTTCGGTCCGCCGCATCCAGTTCACCCCGGACCTGCTGCCCAGTGACATCACCGGGGTGAGCGCCTACAACCAGGAGCGGCGCGAGTTCGAGTTCAAGCCGGGACCGGTCTTCGCGAACATCGTGGTGGGCGACGAGATCAACCGCGCCTCGCCGAAGACCCAGTCCGCGCTGCTTGAGTGCATGGAGGAGCGACAGGTGACGGTGGATGGCCGGACCTACCCGCTGACCCCGCCGTTCATGGTGATCGCCACCCAGAACCCGATCGAGATGGAGGGCACCTACCCGCTGCCGGAAGCGCAGCGGGACCGCTTCACGGCCCGGATCTCGATGGGCTATCCGAGCCCCGAGTCGGAGCTTGCGATGCTCGACGCGCACGGGTCGTCCTCGCCGCTGGACACGCTGGAGCCGGTGGCCCAGGCCGAGGACATCAGGGAACTGATCGCCGCGGTGCGCACGGTCCACGTGGCCGAGCCGCTGAAGCAGTACGTCATCAGGCTGGTCGGGGCGACCCGCGCCTCGCCTGAGCTGCGGCTTGGCGCCTCGCCCCGGGCCACGCTGCACCTCCTGCGGGCGGGGCGGGCCAGGGCCGCCCTGGACGGCCGCGACTTCGTCATCCCCGACGACGTGCAGGCGCTGGCCCTGCCGGTACTGGCGCACCGGCTGCTGCCGAGCGCCGAGGCGGTGGTGACACAGCAGTCGCCGGAACGGGTTCTTGCGGCGATCGTCGACCACCTGCCGCTGCCCCAGTTGCGCTGATCGCGGCCCACCTGGCTGCCGGGAAAGAAGGACCTCCACTTGGCATCAACGCGAGCCCGTCCGTAGGTTGAAAAGAGCAGGCTCGAGGAAGGGCGCCGCATGCGGTCGATGCTGGCCGGATTCACCACCCGCGGCAGGGCTTTTGTGGCCGCAGGAGCAGCCGCAGGCGTGCTGGGGCTCGGGCTCGGGCAGCGCACCCTGCTCAGCATCGGCGGTGTGCTGATCATCTTGCCGGTGTTGTCCGTGCTCGCCGCGAGCAGGACCAGGTACCGGATCAGCTGGGCCAGGGCGATCACGCCGGCCCGCGTGCCGGCCGGCCATACCGCCTCGGTGTCCATCCAGCTCGACAACGTGTCCCGGCTGCCCACCGGGCTGCTGCTGGCCGAGGACACCGTGCCTTACTCGATCGGCAGCAGGCCGCGGTTCATCCTGGACCGGATCGAGCCGGGCGGTTCGCGTCGGCTGAGCTACCCCATCCAGCCCGATCACCGTGGCAAGTACGCCATCGGCCCGCTGAACGTCCGGGTGGCGGACGCCTTCGGCCTGGCAAAGGTGGGGAGCGTGGCCGCACCCGCGAGCACCCTGGTGGTCACCCCCGCGGTCACCGCGCTCCCGCATACCTCTCTGGCGGGATCCTGGCTCGGCGAGGGCGACGCCCGCGCCAGCACCGCGGCCGCGGCGGGCGAAGACGACGTGGTGCCGCGCGCCTACCGGGACGGCGACGAACTCCGCCGGGTGCACTGGCGCTCTACCGCAAGGTACGGCGAGCTCATGGTGCGCCGGGAGGAGCAGCGCTGGCGGAACCGGGCGGTGCTGTTCCTTGACACCCGCCTCGGCGGCCACGGCGGCCGCGGCCCGGCCTCGTCCTTCGAATACGCGGTCAGCGCCGCCGCCTCCATCGGGGTGCATCTCGCGCGCGAGGAGATGGACACCGAGTTCGTCACCGACGCCGGCCCGGTGACCTCGCCAGGCTCGTTCGAGGATGTGCTTCTCGACACCCTCGCCGTCATCGGGCCCTCGCGGAACTCTTCGCTCGGCCCCGGGCTTTCGCACCTGCCCTCGGACACCAGCGGGCTGTTCATCGTGGTCGCCGGGCATCTGAGCGGTGGCGAGGCACGGCAGCTTGCCACCGCCCGCCGGGCCACCGGCCCGGCCATGGCGCTGCTGCTCGCCGTCTCCACCTGGGCCGCCGACCGGCCGGGCGCGCCGGCGACGGGGGAAACCGACGAGGCGTCGAGGATCCTCACCGCGGCCGGCTGGCGGGTGGCCACGGTGACCGCCGACACGCCGCTCAACGTGGCCTGGGACATGCTCAACCGCTCCCACATGGCCCGCGGCTCCGTCGCCACCGGAATGGCTGGAGCGATCGAAGCGGCCAGGGCGGCTGGCACCGGGCCCGGCCCGGACGGCAGCGCCCAAGGCGGCAGCGGAGCGGCGAGCACCGCCGTCCCGCCCGCAGAAGCGGGAGCGAGCCGATGAACACGCGCCTGACCGTGGCCGCAGCGATCGCGACCGTGCTGGCATCGATCGCCCTGTACCCGCTGCTGGCCGGCGGCACCTGGTTCTGGGGCGGCATCGGGGTGGCCATCGTGGTGGCGGCGGTCGGCGCCGCGACCCGGCGCCGGGCGATTCCCGCGATCCTCTGCCTCCTCGCCGCGCTCGGCGCGGAACTCCTCTACCTCAACGCGGTGTTCGCCGGCCGCCAGTCGTGGGCAGGCCTGGTGCCCACCGGCGCCTCCTTGCACCGCCTGCAGGTGCTGCTCCACCAGGCCATGCAGGAGACGCACAAGTACGCGCCGCCGGTCCCGCCCCGGCCGGGGATCACCATGCTCACCGTGGCCGGGATCGGCCTGGTCGCCGTCCTGACCGACGTGCTCGCGGTGCGCCTGCACCGGCCGGCCATCGCCGGGCTGCCGCTCCTTGTCCTCTTCTGCGTACCGCTGACCACCGATGCCCGGCCGGGCGCGGTGGGCGGAACGCTGGTGTTCTGCGCGGGCATGGTGGGCTACCTGGGCCTGCTGTCCGCCGACGGCAGGCACCGGCTGCGGCTGTGGGGGCGGCTCATCCATCCCTGGCAGGACGATGCGGACAGCCAGGGACCCGACGTGAGGCCGCTGGCCGCCGCGGGCCGCCGGATCGGCTCGGCCGCCGTCGTGCTTGCGCTCGCCCTGCCGCTGCTTGTCCCCGGGCTGAAGGCGCACCGGCTGTTCCCCGGGGACGGAAACGGGAAGGGCGGCGGGGGCAGCCACGGCAGGATCTCCTTCCCCAAGCCGCTTGACCTGCTGAACACCGACCTGCGGGAGACCCGGCCGGTGCCGGTGCTGACCTACCACACCGCCGATGGCACGCCGCCCTACCTGCAGGTCTACGTGCTGGGCAACCTCACAACCAACGCGTGGACCATGGGGCAGGCGCCCGCCACAACCGGCCTCACCAGCAAGGGCCTCATGCCCGCGGTGCCGGGCATGGCCCGCACCACGCCAGGGCCGTTCGTGCGCGAATGGGTCAACCTGGGCACCAACCTGGCGAACCACGGCAACGTCAGCTACCTGCCACTGCCCTACGCGGCACGCCAGGTCAAGGTCAGCGGCAGCTCCAACTGGCGGGTTGATCCGACCACGCTGTCGGTGCTCTCGCCCAGCGCCAAGCTGTCCGGCCTGCACTACCAGGTACTCGCCAAGGACGTGAACCCACTGCCCCAGGATTTGCGCGAAATGCCCAGCGTGGCGGCCTCATCCAGCGGATATCTCAATGTCCCGCCGCAGTACCGGACCAAGAAGATCATGAATCAGGTGAAGCGGATCACCAGGCACAGGAACACCCCCTACGGCAAGGCGGTGGCGATCCAGGCCTGGTTCACCCATTCCGGTCACTTCACCTACTCGCTGAAGGTGCCGCAGACGCAGGGCCCCGCCGCGCTGATCCAGTTCCTGACCAAGAGCAGGACCGGGTACTGTCAGCAGTTCGCCTTCGCGATGGCCGTGCTGGCGCGCCTGGTGGGCATTCCGTCCCGTGTCGTCGTGGGCTACACCCAGGGCATCTTCATCGGGAACGACAACTGGCAGGTGAAGACCAGCGACGCGCACGCCTGGCCGGAACTGTTCTTCCCCGGGGCCGGCTGGCTGCGCTTCGAGCCGACCCCGCCGAACTCGGCCGGGCTGCCCGGGCAGGCGACGGCGATTCCTCCGCCGTATTCGACACCGCTCTCCGACCAGCCGAACATCAACCCGGCGACCGGCCAGCGGGTCAATACCAACATCAACCAGGGGTCGACCCAGGGAGAAAAGGGCCAGTCGGGCCTGAACAAGCTGAAGAAGACCGCCCCCACCGGCGCGGGCAGCACCACGGCAGGCAAGCACGGCGCCGGCGCGCCCATCGTTCCCGTGGTACTCGCGCTGCTCGTGGTGCTGCTGATCGCGCCCGCCACGACCCGGGTGATTGCCCGCCGGTGGCGGTGGTGGCGGGCCAAGGACGACCCGGCCAGGGCCCACGTAGCCTGGCGCGAGCTGCGCAACGACCTGACCGACCACCGGATCCCCTACCGGGACAGTGAGACCCCCCGCGTGCTGACCCGCCGGGTCGCCGCGTCGCTGGGCCTGGCCGGTCCCGAGCGTGACGCGCTGGAGCGGATCGCCCTGGCCGAGGAGCGGGCCAGCTACGCGATCAGCCCGGCCGATTCCGCCCGGCTCCAGGCGGACGAGGCCATGGTGCGGCGTGCCGTCGCGCGCTCAGGTGCGACCTCGGCGCGCTGGCTGGCGATCATCGCGCCGCCTTCGGCGCTGATTCCGGTGCGGGCGGGCGCCCAGCACCTGCTTGACGTGTTCGGCTGGATGGAACTGGCGACGACCAAGACACGGCGCCGCTTCTCCTCGCGCACCGACCTGCCGGTGCTGCGGACCGACAAGCCCGCCGCGGCCTAACCAAACCCCAGACGCGCCCGCCGCCAGCAGCCGCCCGGTTCCGGGTCGCCCCCGGACCACCAGTCCAACCGACCCAAGCCAAAGCCCCAGGGATCCCGGGGTCGCCCCCGGCTAGCAGTGCAGCCAACCCAAACCCGAGCCGCAGAGGTCCCGGGTCGCCCCCGGGCGGGCGGTGCAGCCAACCCAAGCCCCAGTCGTGGACGTTCCGGGTCGCCCCCGGGCCAGCGGTGCAGCAGACCCAAACCTAAGCCGCGGAGGTTCCGGGTCGCCTCCCGGTTAGCGGTGCAGCCGACCCAAGCCCCGGTCGTGGGGTTCCGGGGGGTCGCCCCCCGGGCTAACACAGCGGGCTCTGGCGAAGCTGGCCGAAGGCCAGCGAGCAGGCCAAACCGCCTCGAAGGCCAGCGAGCAGGGGAAGCCGCCTCGTGCGGCCCCCTACCTGCCGCCCTCCTGGCGACGCCGCCAGCGTTCCTCGAGCCGCTCCATGAAGCTGAGACCGGACTTCTCCCGCGCGCGCCGGCGGCGTCTGCCTGCCGGACGGCGGCCTCGCTGGCCGCGGGCCGGGGGGGCGCCCTGCGGCGGCCGGGCCACACCCAGGCCCTTGCCGCTCACTATCCCGCCCATGTGCCGCCAACTGGTCAGCGCCCACATCGCACACGCCAGCATGACGAGGAACCCGCCGACGCCGACGAAGATGATCTTCGAGATCACACCGGCCAGGAGCAGGCCTACACCGATCACGAACCCGATCGCTGCCTCGACGACCCGGCGCTTGTAGTGGACCTTGGGGTCCTGCGAGCGCACAGACTGGGCAAGCTTCGGATAGTCGGAATAGAGCGCCTGCTCGATCTGCTCGAGCTGACGCTGCTCGTGCTCAGAGAGCGGCACTGCGCCTCCCATGAACCTCTCGCGCGGGGACGGGTGCGGTGACCTTGGCCTCACGGCGTCCGTATCCCTCCACAATACGAGGGCTGCAAGGTGGGGGAAAGAGCAGCCGGAGGCAAAGAGAGGGTTGGCTGGCCCGACCAGGCCCGTGTTCCCGGCTCGTGCATGCTTCGGGCGGGAACTCCCGGTGTGTCCGCCGGGCCCTTTCCCGCGCCCGGCGCCCACCCGCCGGCGGGCTCGTCACGCGCTCTCCCTGGTGCGCGGCG
>Ga0134126_10004723_pt1 | contig 17053 bp, 15 predicted proteins | sample KB31752_FD_96881 | JGI IMG/M metagenome (GOLD analysis project Ga0134126, IMG submission 96881) | Terrestrial soil microbial communities with excess Nitrogen fertilizer from Kellogg Biological Station, Michigan, USA - KB3-175-2 | ecosystem: Environmental > Terrestrial > Soil > Unclassified ...
ATCCGCGCCGACCAGACGCGGTTCGCACGAGGAGTCACGAATGTCTGACGATCTGATGACGCTATTGCAAGGCTGCTTCTACACCATCTTCACCCCCTATAATGCTGACTACAGCGTGGACTATGTGTCCATCGAGAAATACTTGACCATGCTCTACCGCCAGGGCGCGCGTAAGTTCTACGCCATGGCGTACAATTCGCGCTACTCCCAGCTCACCCATGCTGAGATCATGCGGCTCAATGAGTACTGTATCAGGACAGTGAAGAAGCTGGATCCGCGCAATATTGCTATCGTCGGCGATCCCATCCACTGCTCTACCGCCGAGTCGATCGAATTCAGCCGCCACGCGCGCGAAACCGGCGCCGACATGATCTCTCTGATCATGCGCGAAAAGTATTTCACCGACGAGCAGGTGCTGGATCATTTCGCGGAAGTCGGTCGCGGATCTCACGCTAAAATCCTGGTGCATGAGATGCCATTCCTATCTGGGTATAACGGCACTCAGATGCATTGGCCGGTATCTCTGCTCAAGGCGCTTCCTAAGATTCCCGAAATTATCGCTCTGAAGGAAGACGCCAAAGACTTCAAGGTGACCTGTGACGCGCTCACGCTCGAGCCGCGTATTCGCGTTATCATCGCAGGCCGCAAGTCAAAGTTCATGCTGTTTCGTCCTTACGGCGCGCGCGCCTATCTCAATGGTATCTCCATCCTGGATGCCGGCATCGGCGAACTGTTCTGGAAGGCTTATGAGGCGAATGATGAGGCGACTGTTGCCTTCATCATTGAAAAGCTGGAAGCGCCCTTCTTCGACATCTGCGCCGCCAAATATGGCTGGCACCGGGTCAACAAGGCCTTTCTGCAGGCGGCTGGCTTCATGCACCGACGCGACCGCATGCCCATGCCCCATCTCAACGACGAAGAATATAAGTTGGTCGAGCAGACTTACGCTCAGATTCAGCAGACCTGGGAGCCTTATGCCAAAAAGGCCGTCGCATGAGCATTACCGCTTTTGTGCCCGCCCGTTCCGGCTCCAAGCGGGTGCCGGGCAAAAACACGCGCTTGCTGGCCGGCAAGCCGCTGCTAGTATGGACGCTGGAGGCCTGCGCCAACGCCAGGGGCGTGGACAAGGTGATCCTCTCTACCGATTCCCAGGATTATTGGGATATCGCCCGCAAATACATTCAGGAAGAAAAGCTGGCGATGGATTGGCGCAGTTCCGACGAGGCGGGCGACAAGGTCAAAATCTTCGACTATCTTGTGAGCGCGCGCGACAAGATCTTCACCACCCGCGACGGAGCCTTTATCCTGGCGCTTCCCACGGTGCCGTTGCGTCGCGTCGACCAGGTGGAAGAAGCGATCACACAATATGAAAGGACTGGCAAGCCAGTTTTCTCCGCGACGGCCTACGGCTTTCCTGTGGCTTTCGCCTTCAACATGACGGAAGGCGATGATTGGACGCCTATGCTGCCCACCAGCCCGATGGTGACCGGCAACACTCGCAGCCAGGATCAGGTGCCGGCTTACCATCCCAATGGGGCGATCTATGTCCGGGCTATCGCTGACTTAGGCATGCCAGGTCTCAAGACACTATATGATGGCGCGCGTCCCTATCTAATGGACGCCAATTCGTCAGTGGATATCGACAATGAGAGCGACTTCCTGGTCGCTGCGGCCCTGGCGGGTGCGCGTTAGGCACCATGGATTACAAGGAAGCGACCGCGATCCTTTGTGACATCGAGCAGCATGTCGCGGTGGAACGCCTGCGCCGTGACGGTCTCGATATCTGGCCGTTGCTGCGCTTGATGCTGTGGCGCCAACTCGTGGGCGGCGATGCTGGACCGGCGGCGCCGCCGCAGCAGACTGCAAGGAAAGCGGGAAAATTTGAGAAATTGATGCTGGCGGCGCACGCCTTATTGCGTTCGAAAAGGGCCTACCCTAAAGCCGAAGCCGTCATCTTCGTTGCCGACAACGAAAGGTCGGTCACGGTTGGTGGAAAGGCGATAAGCCCCTTCGGTGACAGCCTTCGGGATTATGCCGGGAGAATCGGGATTTCATCGTTGACGCTGGATGCTTCATGCACGGCTTCCCCGTATGGCGCGCCCTTTTCCGTCCGGCCCGAGATCGCGCTGGCGTTTCTTCGAGCAAGGCTGTTGCGTGTGACCGATGTTTCGTCCGCTTTCGCAATTCCCAGTCTTGAAGAACTGAACGATTATATCAGACGCGCGCACGCCCTTCTTCAGCTCGATCGGATACAGATGTTGGAAGAACTCAGGCTGATCGGTGCGTTGAAGCAGAGCTTCCTGCCCGTCCTAAAGGCCGTCTCGCCCAAGTCGGTCTTCCTCGCGTGCTATTATCATCCAGCAGCCATGGGCATGGTCTTGGCCTGCCGGGAATTGGGCATCCGCTCGGTCGAGGTGCAGCACGGCCAGCAGGGCGACTACCATGGCATGTATGCCAACTGGACCAAGGCGGGGCCGGGCGGCTATGCACTGATGCCTGACAATTTTTGGTGCTGGGGCCAGCAGTCAGCCGACCGGATCAACCAATGGTCCCGTCCGTCATGGCCGGTGCAGCAGGCCTTTGTGGGCGGCAACCCCTGGATGGCGCGGCAAATTCATCAGCCCGGTCCTGTGGACGAGGAGGCGCAACTGGATGCGCTGTTCGTCGCCGGAAAGACTCATGTGCTCTTGGCACTGCAGCCGGTCGAAGACGCTCTGCCGGTGCCCATCCAGCAGGCGATCGAATTTTCGTCGCCTGACACACGCTGGCTTGTCCGATTCCATCCCAAGATGCCCGCAGGCAGCAAGGCGAAAATTCTGTGCCGGCTGCGGGCCATGGCAGTGCCCGATGTCGAGGTCGAGCTTTCTTCGTCGCTTCCACTAGCGGCACTCCTGAAGCGGACGGACTTCATGATTACCCTCTGGTCGTCGGTTGCTTATGAAGCTCTGTTGTTCGGCGCCCATCCCATTATCGCCCACGCAAATGGGCTGAAATCCTTCCGGTTCTATATTGACCGTGGGCTCTTCAGTTATGTCGATTCCAAGGAAGCCATCTTGGAACTTTTGCGGAAAGACCCTCTGCAAAAAGTCGAGGAAGACAATCCCTATATCGAAACGCGTGAAGAGGTGATCTCCGAGACATTGCGCTATTTCGTGAGCCCGGCGATCTCAGCGATGTCCGCCAAGCGCTGATAACGCTGGCATCCGGGTTTGTATAGAATGCACCGTCGCTGTTCTGTGCTTTAGTGCAGCTCGGCGCTAAATAATTTGGCAGCTGCCCAACTTGGGGCCGACAAGTCGCCAATAAGCCCGGTTGCAGCACCATCAGGGGCGCTGGAAGTTATTGACGAACCCTCCGTCAGAAATATTTCCGCAGGGTCTGGTTCTCAAGGAATAGATGGAGGCGGCCGATCGCCGGATTGAGCTTTCTCTTTACAGCCCGCAGGCCAAGCTTTCGAAGAAATGCCCGCACCGGGCTACCACGTGAAACTGAAATGGCACTTCCTTCGGCAGACGCGGCCAGCGCGTCCTTTCCGGAGTGAACAAGGTTGGACTCGCAGCAAAGCTCCCGATTGATATTGAACGCGACCATGGATTCAAAAAACGCGATGCTATGGACGACCTTAGAGAATCTGTTGGGCGCTGCATTTTTAAACGGATACGCCCGCACCTGGATCTTGTCAGCCACCATCTTTGCGTAATTCATGAACGAATAGCGGGAAGGGTTGCCATAGGATCTCATGTAACTGGTGTGAGTATCTTCCACCAAGATCAGGCCACCATCGTTTATGTGATCGAGCGCGCATTCGACGGTGACGATCTGCTGCTTGTTGGTGTGGCCACCATCATCCAAGAGAACATCAATCGGGCCGACGTCGCGAAAGAATCTTTCCCAAAACTCTGACGATGATTGATCCGCGATACAAATTTCAAACCCCCGCTCGCGCATTCCCGCTGCTGATGGGTTGTAGTCAATACCTATGATGCGCGCTGATGGTCCAAAGAACTCACGCCACATACTGAGGGAGCCGCCGTTTTTGACGCCGACTTCAACAAACACAAGATTTGGTCTGCTGCGATACTGTTTGAAGAGATTCTGGTAAACGGAGAAATAGGCGTCGACCTTGTCAGATTTCTGCGTCACGTTCTCAAAGAGTTGCTTTAAATCGGGGTGTGACATCTTGAGTCCTTTAGCCAAAGATTTGGATGAATGTTTTACAAACTCCGCGCACGGGCCGCTTCGCCACCCACCTCAATCTAATTCAGGGCTATTTTTATGTTGTCTTCTCATGCCAAGCCATCGTGCCCGGGCTACTCATGGCGGCGTACATATAGAAGGTTGGTCATCCACGGCACTCGTGATTCATCGGGGTAGGTGTGCATGGGGTAGAGATCATCACTTTTGGCGCAAAATTCGCGTTCATAATCAGGAAGCGCGGCGTCAATGTTGGAAAGGCTAAACACCCAGGCTGGCGTGCGGCCACCGATGTTGGTTTGCGCCCTCACAAATTGGGACCCCGAGTGGATGGAGGTTTTGCAGATCAGTATGTACTTCGGCCCATAGCCCGAGAATTTTGCCAGCAGTGCGCGATAGTCCTCGACATATTGGATCGAGTTAGAAGCGTAAACTACGTCGAAATGCTGATCGTCAGGTGGCGGGTCGAGATGAAAAGTTACGGGTAGATCAGCCAATTCGCGCCCGGCTTCACACGCTGCGGGGACGTCCACAACATGATAGTCCAAGTCGTCGCCGCGGCTTGAGAGCTTGGAGGCATAGATGTAATCCAAACCACCGCCACCCCCAAAATCCAATATTCGTATCTTTCCTTTCGGCATTGTGCCGATCAGGAATGGCAGCAGCCAATGGGGAGGCGCAGAAGATGGAAACGCGGTGGCTGTCAACGCACGGGCATCTTCCACCGCCTTTTTGCAGCGGGACTTCCACCACTCTTTGTCAAACTCCGCCAAAGTCGGCTTCGATTCTGCAAAACTTGCAAAGACGCCTTCAAATGGCGGTATCGGCTCAGGAAACGCGGCTCGGAAAGCCCTGAGGCCTCTGCGAATGGATGGAGGTAAAAACCGGGTTATGAACATTCTGCTCCCGAACTCTGTTGTAAACTTTTATCTAGTCCCAAAAACGCGGTCTGGTGTTCCTACGTGACGCATTATGACCAGGCATGGGGAATATAGGGCGTTGAATTCTTCCTGAAGACAAAGACGCTGCGACGCACGTCTCGCCCATCGGAAGCAGATTGGCGGCCCGTGGCGGAGGAATTCGGCTTCTTGATTAGGCTGCGAATGGATATTGCAAGCTTGCGGACGATTTCGCGCATGCTCTTGTCGGCGCGTGCGGGTTTTACGGTTGAAGGCAGATCGCGGCCGAAATGCACGATGTCGAAACCACTGAAAACCGCCGCCGTCTTGTACTCACATTCGCGGAAGAAATGATCGTCGCGATCTCCGTTTCGAATCTTGAAGTCGAAGAAATCCTCAATGACCTCGTACTTGTCGACATAGTCCGTATTGGTGGTGGTGTCTGCCATCGTCGGCTCCTGCGCAACCAGATATCCGCCCTCCTTCAACGACTTCGCGACCTGGCGAAATGTCGTCAACAGATTGGGTGAGTGATGCAAGGTCCCGAAGGCGACAACAAAGTCAAAATATTGCTCATAGGGAATTTGCTCAAACGAACCGACGACCGGCTTGCACACATCTTCAACGCCATGATGGCGGATGTTGCGGGGGAGTAGCTCTTGGATGGCCGGAAGGGATGCCTCCAGCGCCACCACCTCATCAACCGGGAAATTCTTCGCCAGATAGATTGATGCATACCCATTGCCGCAACCTATATCCAATATGCGCCCGCGGATCGGTCCGGTTATAGTCTCGAAAAACCGGAATAGACCGGTTCGAAACGTAAATATCGAATCGGGGTCCTGTTCCATCATTTTTCGATGGAGCATTGCATGCATTCTTTCATCTTCCGCTTGCATCGTCTATTTCCCCAAAAATGGGTGAACCCCGTAGCGTTTCTCCGCGATCATATCGTATGCGCCGGCGCCGCGCTTTTGCTGGGATATTCTTTCCAAGGTCATATTGCCGTACCGCCGAACTAGTGTGGCCAGAACTGTTTTAACGGTTGCTGCGAACAGGCAAAATATAGATTTGTGCGGCCGGGATGAACCGTTTCCCAAATGATCACATTGGCAAAATGTGGACAGAGCAATCGACGAAGCTCGTTCTCATCTCGAATCTCGCGCTTCTGGCCCGTGATGTAGGTCGCGACGTTCGATGCCACTGTAGACCCGCTAAGAATTCCGTTATGGCCTAACGCGGCAGCCACCGCCTGCAAGATCGAACGGATCTCCTGCTCTTTGAAATAAGCCAAAGAACCGTCCCAAACGATATTGTCGAAATCACCGCGCGGCAGACCTACCCGGATATCATGCAGGCGATATTCGACACCCGGTGCGGCATTGAACCGGCTTGCATGGTTAATGGCCGCGATATCGGCATCCACGGCCAACACCCTGGCCGCGCTGGTCGAGAAGAAAAGTTTTGCGTAGAAGCCGTCCCCGCAGCACAACTCCAAAAGAGAGCCGCCCGGCTTTAAGAACATTCGAGAAAAAACGCCTCTTTCAAGCCAGTGTGTAGTGCGGCGAGCCCCCATTTCCCAATATTGGTCCGAGAAATGGTCATGCCAAAGCGGTTGGGGTGGGAAGCGCCATAATATCTTCGTTTCGAGATGGTGCGTTTTCGCCGCCAGCCAGCGGATTGCAGCATTGAAAACCCTGAGGGGCGCGAGAAGTGCGCGCTTGTTGGAGCGGTGTGCCATCCTGGCAGCTTTCCATTTAACCAATGCTTCGCGATAGCCTTCGGCCCGCATGTTGATGTCTCTAAGCCGTTCCCAACTTGTGTCGGAGCCTTTGCAACTTCCATCTCACCCGCTGCTGGATGTTGGTAAGAATATCCATCCCCGGGAGATTGAGCCACAGGCCCAATAATGTGTCGGGAAGCGTGCGATGCCCCTTCACGGCGGCCAACACCTCTTCCACCTCGCGCTGGTGTTCCGGCGTCAGTGCGACCGGAACCCGCGCCGCCAGCCAGCGCGGCTCGTAGTTCATCTGCGCGGGCGTATGTTCCTCGATAAGAATCTTCTGGTTGATCGTTTTCACCTTCTCGATGTCGGCCCGATTGAGAGCTTGCGCCAGCATCGGCGCTAAAGGATCGCCGATCTCACGCAACCGCCGCGCCAAGTCGGTGAAGGGAACTTCGACCTCAAGCTCCGCCGGATACGTGTCGCGCCGGGCGATCATCCGCGTTTCGTCGCGGACCAGCATGGGCCTGGCGATGAACCTGACCCCGCCGGAGCAGATCGCCACATATTGAATGACCCAATCCATGAAGGCGATCGGCTTCAGATATCTATGCGTGACAAGCGTCTCATAAGTGCGCAGCAGCGCATCGCGCCGATGTACGGCATGATTAAGGCCGATCGCAGCGCGCATCAGTTCGACAACTTGCCGCACCAGGCTCCGGCCGTTGAACGCCACTTTCTTCGCGTGCCGCCCCCATTCCTGGCGGGGGAATATACGGCCGCGAATGCCCGACATGCGTAGAGTCCGACCGCGCACCGCGGCCACCTCGGGGTTAGCCTCCAGAATCGCCACCGCGTCGCTGATCGCGTTCTTCAGGATGAAGTCGTCGTCAGGGCAGTCCACCACATAACGGGTCGTCACCGCGCCGATCGCGTCGCGCATTTTGTCATGAAAGAATTTGCCGGGGACATGAACATAGCGATACGGCCGGTAGCCGCAGTTCGACATCGCTTGCGGGGAAGAATCGTAGACATGAACTTCGCCAGGAAAGTCGGAAAGATAATCCAGAAGCCGTGGCAGGAAACATTGTCGATTGTGAACCAGGATGATGATAGTGCAATCCGCAGCGCCCATGCGCGTGTCGGTGGATGTCATGTTCGCGCAACGCCCTTTTGTTGTTGTCGCATACTAATGAGCGGTAGATGCCCCGGCAATGCTGCGGCGGGGGTGGCAGTCGCGGGCTGGCTTGGCTTTTCCATCGGCAGCGCCGGTTTTGTACCGCACCCGGACTGATTGACGTTCATAGTATGAACACACTAATCTGCGCTCGCTTTCAGGGTTAAGGCGAATGCCTTCCCGGCGATATTTTTGCGCGCATGGACGACATAATGACGAAACGGAAGGGTATTATTCTAGCGGGCGGGCAGGGCACCCGCCTATATCCCTGCACGCTGGCGATGTGCAAGCAGTTATTGCCCGTCTACGACAAGCCCATGATCTATTATCCGCTGGCGACACTGATGCTGGCGGGTATTCGCGATATATTGCTGATCTCGACGCCTCAGGATATCGGTCGGTTCGAGGATCTTCTGGGCGACGGGCGCCGTTGGGGCATCAAGCTGTCCTATGCGGTGCAGGCCGAGCCTAAGGGTATCGCTGAGGCCTTCATCATTGGTGCCGACTTCATCGCCGGCCGGCCCTGCGCCCTGATTCTGGGTGATAATATATTTTATGGTGCAGGCCTGATCGAACGGCTGCAGCGCGTCAGCGAGCAGGAATGCGGTGCCACCACTTTCGCATATTGGGTTCCTGATCCAGAACGTTTCGGTGTGGTCGAACTGGACGGCGAGGGGAGGCCCCTGGACATCGTGGAGAAGCCCAAAACCCCCAAGAGCCAATGGGCCGTCACCGGCATTTATTTCTATGATCCCGACTGCGTTGATATCGCGCGCAATCTTAAGCTGTCGCCGCGCGGCGAGTTAGAGATTACCGATCTCAACCGCGCCTATCTTGCGCGCGGCACGCTGGCGGTGGAGAAGCTGGGCCGCGGCTTCGCCTGGCTGGACGCCGGCACCCATGCCGCTTTGCTCCAAGCCGCGGAGTTTGTTTACACCATCGAGGAACGCCAGGGGCTGAAGATTTCCTGTCCCGAGGAGATCGCCTACCGCCTCGGCTATATCGATGCGGACCAGCTCAAAAGCCTGGCTGAAAAGCTCTCCAAGAGCGACTATGGCTTATATTTGGAGCGCTTATCATTATGATGAGTTCAACAAGGGCTCTCTGAAATGACGAATTGCCGCATCTGTGGCCGGCCGATACACCCGTTCATGAGCTTTGGCCGCCAGCCGATCTCCAATGGATTTCTCACGGCCAACCAAATTCCGGACGAGTACTTCTTTCAGATGGACCCAGCCTATTGCGAGAATTGCGAAATGTTCCAACTAACGGAACAGCCGGCGCCGGAAAAGATGTTTCATAAAAATTACGCCTTCTTCTCCAGCGCCTCGCGTTATATGCAGGCGCATTTCGCCAAGTTCGCCGACCTGGTGCATGAACAGGTGCTGAAATCACGTGAGGATCCCTTCGTCGTCGAGTTGGGTAGCAATGACGGCATCATGCTGCGCAACTTCAAGGCGCGGGGACAACGTCACCTTGGCGTCGAACCCTCCGGCAACGTCGCCGATGTCGCCCGCGCCGGCGGCATCAACACGATCAGCGAATTTTTCGATAGGGCTCTCGCGGAGCGCATCGTGGCCGAGCACGGGCGTGCCGACGCCGTGTTATCGGCCAATGTGATGTGCCATATACCCGACCTGAATTCGGTCGCCGAGGGCATCCGGCACTTGCTGAAGCCGGATGGCGTCCTGATGTTCGAGGACCCGTATCTCGGCGACATGGTCGCTAAAACGTCCTACGACCAGATCTATGATGAGCATGTCTTCATCTTTTCGGCGGCCTCGGTTAGGAACGCGTTCGGCCGCCACGGCTTGGAACTCATAGGCGTCTTGCCGCAGATCACCCATGGTGGTTCTATCCGCTATGTGCTGGCGCCCAAGGGTAGCCATCCCGTCTCGCCCAGTGTCGAGGCCCAGATCATCAAGGAGAAGGCACAGGGATTAAACAACCCCACCGACTATCTGAAATTCAAAGCCAATTGTGAGAACTCCCGCAGCCAACTGATGAATTTGCTGAACGACTTGCGAGCCAAAGGCAAGAGGGTCGTCGGGTATGGTGCCACCTCCAAGAGCACGACGGTCACCAACTATTGCGGCATCACCACCGATCACGTTGCCTGGATATCCGACACCACACCCATCAAACAGGGTAAGCTGTCGCCAGGCGCCCATATCCCGGTTCGCCCCTATGAGGAGTTTGTGAAAAACTATCCCGATTATGCGCTGTTGTTCGCCTGGAACCACGCCGCGGAAATCCGGGAGAAAGAGGATGCATTCCTAGACAGCGGCGGCAAGTGGCTCTATTTCGTGCCCGAGGTCAAGATTGTGGGATGACGCCCCGCGGCCAAGATCAATGACATGACCACCTTCGGCAAGCTTCGGAATCTTCTCGAACCTTCGCAGCGGCGCTCGATCCTTGGGCTTCTTGGGCTGATGATCGTCGGCTCAGTGTTGGATACGATGAGTATCGGCTTCATCGTCCCCGCATTGATCGTGATGACCGACGCCAATCTCGCCAAGGACCATCCGGGTCTGCGGCCAATAATGGTATCATTGGGCAACCCATCCCAAGCCCAGCTTGTCACCATGGGGATGGTGGCGATGGTGGGCCTCTATCTGGTCAAGACCTGCTGGCTGTCCATGGTGGCGTGGAAGCAGAGCAAGTACATGTTCGGCGTTCTGGTCAGCATGTCGCATCGCTTGTATGTCGGGTATCTGCGCCAGCCATGGACCTTCCATCTGCAGCATAACTCGGCCGAACTTATTCGCAATATCATCAGTGAAGCAGGTAACTTCGCCTTGACCGGCATTGGCTCGGGCCTCCAACTGGCGACGGAATTCTTGGTTATCCTGGGCATCGCGATTATGTTGTTCGTCATCGAGCCGGTGGGCTCGTCCTTCGTCATCGGCACGTTGGCGCTGGCGGGGTGGATTTTCCAGCGCGTTACCCGGCGCTATGTCTATAGCTGGGGCGCCACACGGCAATATCATGACAGCTTTCGTCTGCAGCACCTGATTCAGGGCCTATCCGGCGCCAAGGACGTGAAGCTGCTGGGACGCGAACACGGCTTCTTCGCGGAATTTTCCCGGCACAATTCCGGCAGCGCGGCCGTGGCGCAATACCAGAATTTCCTGTTGCAATTGCCGAGGTTGCTGCTGGAACTGCTGGCGGTAATCGGTTTCGCCCTGCTGGTCGTAGTGATGCTGCAATTGGGACGGCGGTTGGATACCTTCATTCCAATCCTCGGGCTTTTCGCCGCTGCGGCCTTCCGGCTGCTTCCTTCAGTCAACCGTGTTCTTAACGGCATTCAGTCGGTCCAGTTCGCCCTGCCGGTCATCAACATCCTGTATCGAGAAGTGCATCAGCTCGAGGACACACCGGTGCCAGAACGCGGCACGCTAATACCGTTCCAGAGGGAGCTTGCGCTGAGCAATGTCAGCTTCCAGTATCCCGGCGCGGATGGGCTTGCGCTGAGTGGCATCAGTCTGTCTATCCCGCCCGGCTGTTCCGTCGGTTTCGTCGGCAGTAGCGGAGCGGGCAAAAGCACCCTCGTCGATCTGATTCTGGGGCTGCTGACGCCCAGCGGTGGCCGCATCATGGTGGATGGTGTGGACATCCAGTCGAACATTCGCGGTTGGCAGGATCAGATCGGCTATGTGCCGCAGATGATCTATCTCACCGACGACACGTTGCGGCGCAACGTCGCCTTCGGTCTCAGGGACGACGAGATTGACGAGGAGGCTGTCCGGCGCGCCATCCGTTCCGCCCAGCTCGAGGACTTTGTCGCCAGCCTTTCCCAGGGGCTTGAGACTCAGGTCGGCGAACGTGGCGTGCGGCTATCTGGTGGTCAGCGGCAGCGCATCGGCATCGCCCGCGCGCTTTATCACAACCCCCCGGTGCTGGTGCTGGACGAAGCCACCAGTTCGCTCGATCTTGCCACCGAGCAGGGCGTTATGGATTCGGTCAATGCCCTGCATGGCGAAAAGACGGTGCTGATTGTCGCCCATCGCATCTCGACTGTTTCGCAATGCGACCGGCTCTACAAGCTAGAGCGCGGCAAGGTGGTGCGGGAAGGCAGCTTCGAAAGCGTGACGGGAGCGCTCGCGACTGGGGCCTGAGGCATCCCCGCTTGATGCGCCATGCCAAGCGTCAATTCAGCGAAAAAACCATTTCCGCATCTTCCGCCGCGGGATGCGCGGCGGACGCGATTAAGCCTTTTTCAGTAGATACGCTGAAACAACAGATTCGAAGATGAGGGCATTCGGTATGCCGGTTCGAAATTGTCGACATTGTAATTTTGTCCGCACGAGCTTTTATAGATCAGCCGATACTTTCCTTTGAAGAGCGCCAGGAATTCTTCCAGATTGATCTTGCGGAAAGGCAGCCCTATTCCATCGACATTGACCTGCAAGGTGCAGTGGGTTTTTACGCCGCCGATGAAGCTGTTAAAGAACAAGAAGTATTCAGGCCCGATGGCGATTGTCCGGCTGATCACGGCCTTGTAGTCGTCAAAATATTGAAGCGAAGAGCCGAAATACACGAGATCGATCTTGGTTCCTTGCGCCGGCAGCTCCGTACAGAAGTTGATTTTATAAGCGGGGCGTGGGGCTCTCAGTGCCGCCCAAATCTTGGGGCCGTCCTGAACGCATCTCTCCAGTTCGAGCACAGTATAGCTGATCTGGGAGAAATCGTCCGGATCGAGGGTGGCTTTCAGGATCGCGTAGGTGCTGCCGGCGTCGCCGCCAATATCGAGCACGCGAATATCGCCTTCTCCTCCCCTGTTCCTTCTGTCGGAAACCGCCATGGCCAGGGCAATGGAGATAAGGGTCCGCGAAAAATCCGTCGCATCCATGACGGCATCTGTGGGAGCGTTTAACAAGGTGGCTATGGTTGTGGCTCTGGAAGAAATCCATTCGTCGGAGTTGTAATAGTCGACCCCGAAGACGGGCACATCGCCAAAGGAATTATAGACGCCCCTCCAATAGTGACGCCTGACCCTCCTGGCATATTGGAGATCGGCCTCAAATGCCGAGAGCTTGTCCGCCAGCCCGGCCGGCAGACAGGCGCGAGCCGCTTTTTTCAAAATTCTGGCAATGCTGGCCATATCGGCGCCCGCTTTCATTCCCGGCTCAGTCTATTGCTTTTGTATTTCGACAGCCATCGCTGGAAGACAAATTCGCCGACGGCCACAGACGATTTCGTCATTCGCGGAGTGCAGCCGAAGCAGGATTGGAAGGGCCCGCGCTGGCTCCGCCCGCCGCCCGGGGCTTCTGCAGGAACTGTTGTATGCCTGCGAACCTATCGGCATGGGACGGTGGCAGTGGCGCTTGGGCGGCGCGGCTCCTTCTGATGGCGCGGAGTTTACGGGCCGACGTTTCCAGCAATGAGTGCCGCCGGGCCAGCCACTTCGCGCTTTTTAGAAGCGCCTGCCGCAAGCGCGGTGCGGGTTTGTGGGGTTCTCTCTTCAGATCATTCACTACCAGATCCAGGAAGTGCCGGACAGCCATCCGCCAAACGTCGTTCTTGGCTTTGTAGAATTCGACACCGTCAATCTCTGAAATCAACGACGCGAGGCAGGTGGTGAAGAGATCGAGGTCGCGATCCCAATCCGGTCCCGCGATCCAGAGCGACGGGCGCCCGAAATGCGTCACCGCCGACATGTCGCTGTGCGACTGGTGCAGCATGTAGAGGTTATCACTTCGGTGCATCTTGCCCACGGATGCGATCATGAAAGACCAGCATCTGTCGGCAAATCGGAAATCGTTAAGTCCTGTCTCCGCGATCCGAGCATAGATGTCCGCCAAGATCGGGGTTCGCACAATATCGTGTCCAGCCGAGTGGAATTTGACGGCCATGTCGCCCACGCGCTCCAAAGCGCTGTCTCCAGCCACGCTGGGATGGAAATAGAGCTTCCGAACACCGGTCATGCGTCCGTAAGTGGACGACCCAGAACCGTCGGCGACCGCGAAATCCCAGATCTCGCCGCGCGACGAGGCAAAGTCGGGATTTTCTTTTAGGAATGCGACGGAGGTCGCCAACGCCTCGAAGAAGATGAAGTCGTCATTGTTGGCGATCACCACAAAGGGCGTTTCGACGCGGTGCAGCGCATCGGCCATTTTCCGGAGGAATATCTCGATGCTACTGTCGAAGGGATAGCGGACATACTTGCAGTCGATCCTGTCGAAGATGCCGTCGCGCCGGAGCGTGTCCTCAAGACCTTCGTCATGCCCGCCATCGGCCACCAACACCTTGTAAGGCAGCGACTGCGACGCGGCATAACGGAACCAGCGGAGCGAGAAATCGTCCCGGCCTTTCAGTGGCAAAAGAATGGTGAGGTCTTGGCTGGGCATAGGTATCCTGAAATAGGCTGCAGGGCGTGCGGTACGGAGACCGTAGTATTCCGAATCTGCGAGCGGAAGAAAAAGAACCCGGCAAGCGTCAATATTCAGTCCGCTACTTCCCGTTTCGGGAAAAGCCGATCAAGCCAGCCAAGCTTGCCCGCGGTGCCAGCATAAACTGGACAGACAACGTCGATCCGCAGGGTGTGGCGTTCTTTGCCCAAATGCACGTGGCCGGCCCTGTGCGGCATGTCGGTGTCGAAGACCAGCACCGAGCCCGCTGACGCTTCGACGGGTTTCAACGCATCATCCATATCGCCAAGAACGTTTGGACGCTCTTGATAGGGCTTGCCTGACCTGATCCAGGCCACGCGGCGTTCAGCGAGCTCTTTATGGCGACCCGGCGCAACCGCCATCGCTCCGCCATCTTCGCTGACATCGTGCAGATAGACCATGTATTTGAACATCTGAAATCGGTCGGTATGAGGAATGTTTGGAAGTTGTGGCACAGGTTTCTCCGTGCCGCGCAGCCATGTCGCAAACAGCTTGTGCGGATAGATGATCGGCTTGCCGAAAAAAATCTCCGCGGCGCATTTCAGAACCGGATCGTCCGCGATTGTCGCAAGGGCCGGAAACGCGTTTCGGTTCAGCTTATCTGGGGTCACGTCCAGGGCGTGCATATGGGAGGTTCGACTGTGGGTGCGCACACCCGGCTGGCCGATGGCCGCGTATAGGTCGCGAAACTCACGATTCAAGTGATCGAGTTTTTCGCCCGAAAAGAAACGGTCCAGCACGACAATCCCGTCATCTCTGACTCGGTCGGCGATGGTTTGGGCGTTCCACTGGGTGAGGGTCGCATAAGATGTCAGGGTGCGTTCCCCGCGGTTAAAACTCATTGCCCGGACAATAGCCCCCTGGGAGGGCTTTCTACAAGGGAATCCCGGCCTTTTTGCGGCCTGTACTGGTTGACGTTCACGCCATGAACGGACTACTCTTCAGCGCCGATCCGCGGCAGGCCGCCAGGCCGGAAAAGCGGCTCTTGCGCGACTTGAGGTTTATGGAATTGCCCATGGCAGCTCAATTGCCCTGCGATCAGATCGGGGCCGTCTGATGATCGCTCTTGCGTCGCCGCAGGCGCAGTTCCGCGCCCATGAGGAAGGAATTCGCGCGGCCATAGATCGCGTGCTTACCGCCAACAGTTATATCCTAGGCCAGGAAGTAGCTGCGTTTGAACGCGCCTTCGCCCGCTATTGCGGTTCGGCCTATGCAGTCGGCGTGGCCAACGGCACCGACGCGCTCACCTTGGCGCTGCGCGCACTGGGTGTCGGGCCGGGCGATGAAGTCATCACCGTCTCGCACACCGCGCTGGCCACATTAGCCGGCGTCTTGGCCTCGGGGGCAACGCCGGTTATGGTGGATGTGGACCCCGTCCATTACACCATCGACCCGGCCGCCGTCGAAGTTGCGATCACCAGCAAGACTAAGGTGATCGTCGCGGTGCATCTCTATGGTCAGGCCGTGGATCTACCGGCGATACAGGACATCGTCCGCCGTCACGGCCTGAAACTGGTTGAGGATTGCGCCCAGGCCACTGGCGCGCGCCTCGGCGACAAGATTCTGGGCTCCATAGGCGATGTCGGCTGCTTTAGTTTCTATCCAACCAAGAATCTGGGCGGCATAGGCGATGGCGGCATGGTCGTGACGTCAGATCAGGCCGTGGCCGACCGCGTGCAGCGCTTGCGCGAATATGGCTGGAATGAGAAACGGGAGGCGCAGGAGATTGGCGTTAATTCCCGCCTCGATGCCGTGCAGGCCGCTATACTGGCCGTGAAGCTTCCCCATCTCGATGCCGACAATCAGCGCCGTGCGGCGATCGCCGCGCGGTATGACGCCGGCTTGGCTCGCCTGGGCCTAATCCTGCCAGCGGTGCGGTCGGGCAGCCAGCATGTCTATCACCTATATGTGCTGGCCTGCGATGATCGTGACGGCTTGCAGAAGCAGCTCGCTGCCGACGGCGTCGGCACGGGCGTTCATTATCCGATGCCCGCGCATCTGCAGAAAGGTTATGAAAGCATGATTCGCCTGCCGAAAGCCGGCTTGCCGGTCACCACGCAGCTGGCGCCCCGCATACTGAGCCTCCCGATGTATCCGGAGCTGAGCGACGAGGATGTGGAGCGTGTCGTGGACGCGGTCAGGTCGTGCCGCGAGGGTGCCGTCGCGCCGCGCGGTATTCCCGATACCGCACCGAAAAGCGCATGGGCGCCGCTATGAAAGTCGAAAAAACTCCGATCGATGGCCTGCTGGTGATCGAACCGAAATGCTTCGGCGACGAGCGTGGCTTTGTGCTGGAGAGCTTCCAGCGCGCCCGGTACAAAGACGCCGGTATTGCTGACGACTTCGTGCAGGACAACCAGTCGCGGTCGGCCAAGGGGATTCTGCGGGGAATGCATTTCCAGATGAAATGGCCCCAGGCCCAGCTCTTGACGGTCATGCGCGGTCGCATTTTCGATGTCGGCGTGGACCTGCGTCCCCGTTCGGTAACTTTCGGGCGTTGGTTCGGCGTGGAGCTTTCCGACACGGGCCCCCGGCAAATCTACATGGCCGCCGGCGTCGCGCACGGGTTTTGCGTGTTGAGCGAGATGGTGGACGTCCATTACAAAGTCAGCCGCTACTACGATCCCGCCGACGAGGCGGGTCTGCTATGGAATGATCCGGACGTTGG
>Ga0134126_10004724_pt1 | contig 17052 bp, 19 predicted proteins | sample KB31752_FD_96881 | JGI IMG/M metagenome (GOLD analysis project Ga0134126, IMG submission 96881) | Terrestrial soil microbial communities with excess Nitrogen fertilizer from Kellogg Biological Station, Michigan, USA - KB3-175-2 | ecosystem: Environmental > Terrestrial > Soil > Unclassified ...
CTAATGTCTCCAGAATCCATTTTCCGGGGTCAGGCCTGCGACTCTGCGATTCTCAGTTTTTTGGTAGAAGGATTTGGTAGCGGGGGGCGGGATCGAACCGCCGACCTTGGGGTTATGAATCCCACGCTCTAACCATCTGAGCTACCCCGCCGTAAACGAGTTCCAAGTTTAAAGTTTCAAGTTTCAAGTTGCAAAGCCAGGAACTTAAAATCTGAAAACTTGGAACTTGGAACTCGAAACTTGAAACTTGAAACTTGAAACTTGGAACTCGAAACTTGAAACTCGAAACTTGGAACTCGAAACTTAGTTGGCCGGCCGCCCCAGCTCCATCGCTTTCAAAAGCTGATCGACGAGTTCGATCTCTTCGTCGCCGGGTTCGAGGTCTTTGTACTTATGCAGTGCCTGGCGCGCGCCACTGACATTCGCCAGACGGTGATAGACAAGCGCGAGGTTGTAGTAAACCAGCGAGAAATTCGGTTCGATTTGCGTGGCCGCTTCGTAGTGCAAACGCGCCAGGGGAAAGTCGCCCGCGTCGTAGTAGAGATTGGCCAAGTTGTAGTGCGCTTCGACGTGGCGCGGATCGTGTTTCAAAGACTGAGTAAAGTTGTCGAGCGCGCCGACCATGTTTCCGCAATCCAGCTCGATAATCCCGAGGTTGCAGAAAGCTTCGGCCACGTTGTCGCCCGCCGTAATCGCTTCTTTGTAAAACTCGATGGCCTGCGCGCCGCCTTGTTCATGCAGCAGCAAAGCCTCTTCGAACGGAGTGAGCAGACGCGATACCTGGACCTGGCCCGGCTCGCTGCGAAACAAACTCAGTTGCCCCTGAAGCTCGGCTTCGATCTGCTTAATCGTCAAACCTTGCGAGCGCATGTCCCGCACGCGACGGAATAAAGTCAGCGCCTGAAAATCGTAAGTGACTTCTTCGCCGTCCGGCGCCGGGGTCGCTTGAATGATTCCATTTTCGGTCCAGCGACGAATCGTGCGCTCGCTCAAACCAAACATCTGTTTGATTTCGCGAATCGAGTAACTGGATTTGACGCGTTGATAATCCGCTTTAGGAGGAGCGGGCGGAGGAAACGAGAGGACCTTGCGACTCTTGTCGGCCATTTACAGGCGTAGCCTACACGAAAACGGCGCAGTTGGGAATTTGTTTTGTAGATAAAACAAAGCGGCCAGTTGTCAGTCGTCAAGCTCTGGTTCTTTGAGCTTCGTACTTAGTACTTCGACCCGTTTCCCGACTTGAAGTTGGTTGTGCAGGGTCGCCTCTGATTAAACATCAAAGCTCAAAGTACAAAGCCCAAAGGCCAAGCCGTTCAGCACTTCACATGGCCGAGCAGGATGTAAAGGATGATGAAGATGACGATAGTCGAGACGCAGCCGCCCCCTAGCTTCCATGCACCAAGCCCGGCCAAGCATCCGCGCAAAGGACCTTCCATGTTAAGCCGCCTTCGCCTCGGCTGATTCGCGATCGATTAGTTTCGAGAAGCGACTGGTCTCGCCGCCTGCCAGCGTGTCCTGATAAAGAAATGCCAGCTTGTTCTTCTCGAATTGATCAAAGAACTGCTCCCAGGTGATTTCTTCCAGAGTCTCTTCGCCGCTATATCCGGGATAATCAATACGAAGTAAGCCGCCGCCGCTTTCACCGCCTCGCTCAGTTCCCTTCACTCTTGCTGGATGACCATCGCGAGCCTCAACCCATCTGCGAATCTCATCATGATTGGTAGTTATCTTTGAATCAGCCATAACGCCTCCTCCGGTTTCTTGCTCACACAATTATTTGATTGACTTGTTTCGATCAATTGAGTGCAACCAACGTGCCCGCGTACGGTGCGATCGATCAGCTTTCGTTATTCGAAAGATCGCGCTACTCAGAATTCTTTCTTATCTCCTGACTGTACGTGTCCCGTACATGAAGATTGCGATTCTGTTTAGTTTCCAAACCGCACGGAGAATCATTTGTACGATCCAAGACAAACGAAAATGATTATTCAATCTCGTGCCTCGCACTTGCACAATACGCAAACGCCGAATCAGTGAAAAGCAGGTGCGCAGGTTGCATGTAAATCGGGACGAAAGGAGGTTACCCATGCCCAGAGGAGACAAAGGTAGCTACACGGATAAGCAGAAGCGACAAGCCGAACATATCGAGGAAGGCTATGAGAAAAAAGGCGTGTCGAAAAAAGAAGCAGAAAGCCGTGCGTGGGCCACTGTGAATAAAGAATCGGGCGGCGGCAAGAAGAGTAGTTCCGGTCGCGGGAAAACGTAAACTGCTCGGCTTCAAGGAAAGTGGTAAGAAGTGGCCGCAAGAAAAGTTTGCTAGAACAAAGGGCGGTAGAAAAAAAGAGTTCCTGACTCACCCAAGCAATACTCATTTAGAGGCGGCTACTACCCTTCAGTTTTTTGGAACGCGGCGCTCTGACGCCGCCTTTGTTTGAGGAACCGATCCATGGCAAAACAATCAAAACACCCAAGGCGTTCGCGCACGACTTCTCGCAAGTCATCAACAAAGAAATCCGAAGTGAAGCGGACCGGCGCACGCAGAACAGCTACCCACGCGCGCGGCAGCGTCGAAGTCAATCAACGACCTGAGCCCAAGTCACCGATGCCCGCACAACATCAGCAGAAGCCAGGACTGGAAGCGAAAGTTAAGCCGCGTCCACATTACGAAGCTCCTAATTACAAGGGCGCGGACAAACTCGCCGGCAAGGTCGCATTGATTACCGGAGGCGATTCGGGCATCGGGCGCGCGGTGGCAGTGCTCTTTGCCCGCGAAGGCGCCGACGTGGCCTTCACTTATTTGGAAGCAGAAGAGAGCGACGCGCGCGAAACGAAAGAAGCGATCGAGGCCGAAGGCGGCCGCGCCTTAATGATGGAAGTAGATGTGCGCGAACCAAAGTCGTGCGAGAAAGCTGTTAATACCACGCTCAAGAATTTCGATCGGCTCGACGTCCTGGTGAACAACGCTGCTTTCCAGGACAGCCGCGAATCGATCGAGGAAATTACCGAAGAACAGTGGGATACGACGTTTCGCACAAACATCTATGGCTACTTTCACATGGTCAAAGCCGCGCTGCCGCACATGAAAAAACGCGGCGCGATAATCAACACTGGCTCTATCACGGGACTGGAAGGCAGCAAGCACCTGCTCGATTACGCCGCCACGAAGGGAGCGATCCACGCATTCACGAAATCACTGGCGCAAAACCTGATTGAGAAAGGCATTCGCGTCAACTGCGTCGCGCCTGGACCCGTCTGGACGCCGCTCAACCCTGCAGATAAGCCGGCCAAAGAGGTCGCCAAGTTTGGCGCGGACACGCCGATGAAACGGCCGGCGCAACCCGAAGAGATCGCACCGGCCTACGTTTACTTTGCTTCAGATGTCGATTCGAGTTACGTGACGGGCGAGGTGTTAACTTTGCTCGGCGGGGAAACCACCGCAGCGTGAGGGGCAGTACCCGGGCGTTAGCCCGGGCGGGTTCCGCGTCTACTTGTGCTGACCCCTGCGACAGTTGGGCTGCTGCCCTTTTGCATCGCGAGTTTCGCTCAAGGCCCTTAGATTAATATCGGCGGCCGGTCCTATGTTAGCTTCCAACACCCGCTGCATGTATTTCAGCGCCGCCGTATTCTCTTTTTCATCTTCCGAGACCACACAGTCGCTGGGAATCAGGAGGCGATAGTCCCGCAGGAAAGCATCACAGGCCGTGAATAAGATGCAGATGTCGCCGGTGAACCCCGTAAGGATCAGCGCCTTGGCTCCGAGATGCTCCAGAAGTAAATCAAGTGTCGTGGAATAAAACCCGGAGTGCTTGGGCTTCAAGACGAAATAGTCATCGCGATCCGGTTTCAGCAGTTCGACTACCTCTTCGCCGCGCACGTCATCCTTCAGACAGTGCGAGACCAGCTTCTTAAAGTCCGAACGCCATTTGCCAAAGTTATCATTGATGTAAACCGCCGGGATGCCGGCGCGTTGGCATCGTTTCTTCAGCGCGGCGATCCGTTTTGCGGCGGGCAGAGCATGCTGCAACAACTGCGCGCCGCCGGGAAATTCAAAATCATTGATGACGTCGACCAGGAGCAGCGCCACTGGGGCGTTGTCGGGCGCGTTGCCGTGAAGATCTGGGTTGCGTTTGTTGGTCATCCCCTCAAGAACAGGGCGGTCAACGCCGCCTCTCAACTTCTGTCAATACCAGCAACAATAAGCGAGCGGCATCAAGCCGCTCGCGTGATGGCCAGATTAGGAAGTTCGATTAGTAAAATGCGCCTACGGCTTTGCCTTTGGTTTCGGGGTGGCTTTGGCAGCCGGCGCAACCTTCAGTTGATTTACGACTTTGGTAACGCCATCGGTGTCCTTTGCGGTTTTTTCCGCCGCGGCCTTCTCTTCAGCCGTATCAACCGTACCGCGCAAAGTAACCACGTTCTTCACCACGTCGACGTTAATCTTTCGCTCAGGCGTCGTAGAGTTGGCAATCAGCTTGGCGACGATCTTGGTGTGAATCCACGCGTCGTCAAGCGTGTCACCAATCGTCTCGCTATTCGCTTTTGCCTTCTCCCGTTCCTCCTGTGCTTCTTTCTCACTGTAGTTGGCGCGCGTCCGTTCCGGGGAAGCAGTCGCGGTGGCCATAGGAGTGGCCGCATTAGCATTCGCGTTCTGGTTAGCGTTAGCGTTTGAATTTGTGTTCATGTTCTCGCAGGCGCTGATGCCCGCGATCATGAGCGCCAGACAAATCGCCAGAGTTCTCAACTTCATTTCTGACCCCTTTCGTAATTGCCAAAAGAATTATCCGTAAAAAAAACGCCAGCGGCTGTTAACCGCTGGCGATCTTGTCGCCGATATCTTCGACGGTCTCGCCGAAGACCCTGCGAGCTTTACTCACTTGCTCCTGCAATTTTCCTTCGCGGCGATCGCTTTCGCCTTCATCATGCAGCGTGCGATCGCCCGTGGCCTTACCAAGACCCTCTTTCACTCTGCCTTTGACTTGCTTGGCCTTGCCCTTCAGTTCGCCCTCATAACGCATTTCGTCAACTCCCTAAAAGTTGTTGACGCGCTCCGTCAGGTGCGTCAGACGACGGCCCGTCTTCCGGTAATTAACTGAAGAACCAAAACCACCAAAGCAACGAGTAAAAGCAAGTGAATTAAACTGCCGCCAACGCCGCCGATGAAACCCAGCAGCCACAGCACCAACAAAACTAAAAGAATCGTCCAAAGCATAAGTCTTAAACCATCCTTTCCTTGAACGCTGAAATTCCGTTCAAGCGTCGATTGGCAAAGGTCATGCCATCAGCCGCAAATCGCATTTGCAGCACTTAGGTGCAGTTTTTTGAACCAAAAGAGAACGATGACATGCATCGATCCACTTCAGAGCTCGGTGTTCGATAATCGGCGGGCAGTGGTCGGTGATCAGTAAGCAGTGGGCAGTGAGCAGTGAGCAGGAGTTTGTGGTCAGTGGTCGGCGGGCAGTGGTCGGTGATCAGTAAGCAGTGGGCAGTGAGCAGTGGGCAGTGAGCAGTGGTTAGTGGTCAGTGGTCAGTGGTCAGTAGTTGGATTAAGACTACTAGCACTTTTCGGGAGTCTGACGTCCTCTGATTTCTGACGTCTGACTTCTGACTTCCGCCTTCTGCCTTCCGGTGTCTGACTTCTGATTTCTCTTACCTGACCATCGTCCCAGTGCGGCGCCAACGAGTATTGCTGAAGAAGTCGAGAGGACTTGCGAGTGGTTGGGTGTCGTCGTAGGACCAGTAGACAAACATGGCGCGGCCAATGATCAGATCGCGCGGCACGAATCCCCAGGCGCGACTGTCGAGGCTGTTATCGCGATCGTCGCCCATCACGAAATACGAATTTGGTGGAACTACTGCGGGCTTTCCGTTGACTGCAAAATGAAAATCGGGACTGACGCCCATGCGCTCGCCATTCCGGGCAGCGTCGACGGTGTCCTCGAAGTAATAGACATCGTATTTTTCATTTCCGGTGCGCGGTGTGTCTTCGATGATCTCCAGCGGCGCTTTCTCGTTCACGTTGCGCGCCACAATCACGTGCTCGGGCAGCGGCTGGCCGTTCACAAAAATTTGCAGGCCTTTCATCTCTACCGAATCGCCGGGCAGACCGATTACGCGCTTCACGTAATTCACTTTGAAAGGAATGTTGTCTTCCTGCTGGTCGCGTTCACGATTGAACGGATTCCCAGGATATTTGAAGACAATGATGTCGCCACGTCGAATCTCGCGCTGTGGCAGGAGCGGAAAACGGGGCCCGGGCGCAAAGACGAATTTGTTTACCAGCAGATGGTCGCCGACTGTGATCGTGTTCTGCATGGAACCGGTGGGAACTTTGACGGCCTGCACGATGAAGGTCATCCCGAACAGCGCCATAATCACGGTCACCACCGCCGATTCGAAATATTCGCGGACGATCGTCTTCCGCGGACCAATTTGCTCCTCTTTTTCCTTTTCGCGTTCTTTCGCGAGCGCGCGCTCGCGTCCATTCGGCGCGACGTCGCGCGCAGAGAACGTCTCCGGCTTATCGGTCGTTTTCTTTTCGGTGGTTACCACGTTCGTTGAAAATATCGTAGAGGTTGCGGAGAGGTAGCGCAAGCTGGGGACTAACCGAAGTTACCCCGCGTGCTTCACAAAATGACCTCACGGCGCTTCCATTTGTTTCAGCGCGCCTTGAGCGGCGGCTGCTTCGGCGGCTTTGATCGTGCGTCCTTCGCCACGCGCACTGCCGCCATTCCACTTCAATTCGACGTGAAAAGTCCGATGATGCGGCGGCCCCAGCGTTTCGATCACGGTGTACTGCGGCGCCGGTTCGTGGTTCGCCTGCAAGCGTTCCTGCAGCATTGTCTTCGGGTCGGCAGCTGCGGCGGCGATCGGATCGGCGCGGCGCAATTCTTCGCCGAGCGTACGCTCGACAAACTCAGTCGTAGCAGCTAAGCCGCCATCGATGAAAATAGCGCCCATCACCGCTTCAAAAACATCGGCCAGCAAAGCAGCCTTGCGCCGGCCTCCACTTTTCTCTTCACCGCGGCCAAAGCGCACGAAATCTCCGAGCCCCAGTTGGGTAGACGCTTTCGCCAATGTCGGCGCGCTCACCAGCCGGTGCTTCATGCGCGACAACTCGCCCTCACTGGCGCGCGGATAAGCGCGAAACAGGTAATCCGCGACCAGCAAACCCAAAACTGAATCGCCGAGAAACTCGAGCGCTTCGTTGTGCAGCCGGCGGGCGTGCGATCCAGCTCGCGGTGAGACCTGTTCATGAGCCCACGAACGATGCGTCATCGCCTGCGTCAGCAGATCGCGGTCGCGAAATTGATAGCCGATGATTTCTTCGAGGTGGTCGAGATTTTTCAAGCAGGTGATTCTAACAAAACGCCGAACGCAGCGTCGAAACTGACGATGCGCTCGGCGTGATCAATCCGGAGTTTTCAACTTGATTCGTTAGCCGCGGTGATTCGCCCGCTGTCGCGGCCTGGGCGTTGGCGTCGCCGTCGGCTTAGCCGGAGTAGTTCCCGGAGTTGCCGGTTTAATGTTTGAAGTCGGCGCGGTCGATGTCGGTTTCGGAGAACCGGTAGTGCTGCTACCGGCAGCCGAGCCCGCGGCGCTTCCGTTGCCGGATGCCCCACTGGTTCCCACCGGAGGCGTGCCCGGCGTTGGTGTGGACGGCAATTCAGTTATAGGCTTCGGCGGATCTGGCAGAGGCTTGGCCAGAATACCCGCCACGAGCTGATCGACGCCGTCCTTTTTCTTGTTCCGATCCTCGTAAACTTGCGTCAACCTTTCCATGAGCGCCGGCTTGTTCGCCGCATCCGCCAGCGCGGTGGCCCGCGCGAGCGCGTCAATCTGCGCGTCCATTGCCTGATTCAGATTCGCGAGTACGAGCTTGCTCTCGGTCGTTTCGGACTTACCGACGAAAGGTTGATAATCCTGCGTAAGCTTCGCCACCTGCTCGGCGTAAGCGGCCGCCAATTCGTTATAAATACGCGCATCTTTCTTCAAGGGACTCTCGTACTTGGCGGCTTTAATGAAATAGGGAATGGCATCTGTCGGCGAGCTCTTGGCAGTCATCTTTGCCAACGAGTAATTCAAGGTCGCCAGCGCCACGTCTTTTGAATTCTGAAAAGCCGGAGCAAACGGTTTCCCTGCTTCAATTAATTCGATCGCCTTCTTCGCAGCCGGGATAGCGTCGGCAGCGAGGTTAAGATCATTCGCGCCCGCGGCAGCCATGTAGATGTACACCAATGTGTTATCGGAGTTGGCTGCGACAAGCTGTTTGCCATACTTAATTTGGTCTGCGTAATTGTTGCTTTTTACGGCAGTGTCGAATTTCGTCGCGAGTTCTTTACTCGAGTTCAGCGCCTCATAATCAACCTTGAATTTCTTCAGCGCCTTCACCTGCGGACCCCATGCGCCGTCTTCCGGCTCATTCGGGCAAGCTGTCAAGAAATCAACGGCCGCTTTGTATGCGACGTCCTGCTTGTCTTTTCGGTTGTCGTACCATTCAGAGTACTTTGCCGTTTTAAGGTCGTCAGTGCACTCAGGCGTTTGTGCCCAAGCGGCAATCGACGAAATAGTAAGCAGCGCGGCCAATGCAATTGCTCGATTAATCCATCTCATTGTCTTTAACTAAAGCCTCCGATCGATCCCTTTGAAAATCTGTCTGACGTCTCGAAACCTGGCCGAGCACGCGTCGGCTCGTAAGATGCAACTTCCGACCTGCTCGTTGTAACTGATGAGCAACTACGGTGCCACGCAGTGCGAAGAATCAGGGAAGAAAGCCGGTAGAACGAGCGGGAATAATCCTGCAAGAAGTAAGCGGCTGTCAAGCTGGAATTCGCAGTAAAGGGCAGTTCATGAATAATGCACAAAAATGCCGAACTCTCGTTAAAAACCCACGCGAGTTCGGCATTGTACTCCTAACGTTGATACGCGTTTATAGCTGGGGTTGCGGCGGCGACTGAATCCGGCGAACGCGACCATCGTTTGGTTCCTTCGGATTAGTCTTGGCCGGCGCACCCGCTTTCGGTTTGTTCTCAACCGGCATGGTCGTCGCCTTAACCTTCAGGTCCGCGCCGCTCGCAGGCGTGGTGACGGGCGCCACTTTGGTTTTCGCGTCGCCATTGCTATCGGCGCTGGCGGCGTCGGCATCGGCGTTTTCTTCCGCCTGCGTGGCTGCCTTCGTTTCCGCAGCTTCTTCGTCCAAGGCCGCAGCCTTCTTGCCGGGAGCATTGGGTTCATCGTCAGGACCCTCAGCCACCTGAAAGTCGATCTGCGTGCCGAAGCGCGGACTCAGCGCATGATAGATGTTGCCGGCAATCGCCGCCGGCACGTGGTTGTGCGCGTCCGTTCCGCGAGTGATCACGACAACCGCCAGACGCGGATTAACTACCGGCGCATATGAAGTGAAAAGCCCAACCCAAGCGCGTGACGAGTCCTGTCCGATGCACGTGCCCGTCTTGCCGGCGACGGTCTGTTCCGGCCGATAGGCTTTGCGGCCTGAGCCGTAGTTCACCGCACCAATCATTCCCGGCAGCATGCGCTTCCAGGTGTCGCTTTCGACCTTAACCTTGCGGCGAACTTCAGTCTTGAAGGTGGTGTTCTCCTGAACTGTCTGCGGCAGGTGCGGCACCAGCAGCTTGCCGCCATTCGACATTGCTGAAACCAGCGTCGCCAACTGAATCGCGGTTACTTCAAAATCATCGCCATGCGAGCCCATGCGATTGAGCGCAAAGCCGGACTTGAACAGCGGCAGGTGACCCGAATACTCGTTCACATAGTTGATGCCGGTCTTTTCGCCCAGCCCCATCTCTTTCGCGTAAGAGATCATTTTGTCGAAACCGACTTCGCCCGCCACGTGCTGAAAATACGTGTTGTTCGAATATGCCAGCGCATCTGTCAGATCGATCTTGTAGCGATCGCCATCGCTTACTGTCTCGATCGGTGCGATTACTTTCTCGCTGACGCCCGCGACGCCAGTCACCAGCTTGATTGTTGAGCAGGGCTTGAAGCCTTTGCGCAGCGCCCAATCCTGATTGACGACGGTGTAGACGCGACCGGTCTTCGGATCCATGACTACGACGGTGCCGGCATGATGACCAAGCGCATCGATCGCGGCGCGACGCACCTCAGGATCCTCAGCGACCGAATTGTCCTTGGCAATATTATTCTGCACCTCGTTGCGCATGCCTTCATCGATCGCACGCTGACGCGCGATCGCGGCCTGACGAGCGGCTTCCGCGCGACGGCGCGCTTCTTCAAGCTGGCGACGCCGGCCGCCCTGGAACTTGCGCATCTCCGCGGCGATTTGGCGCTTACTCATCCCGCGGCGCTTTAGTTTGGCGATATACGCAGATTCTTCCCGCGCCTGGCGCTGGCGTTCGGCGCGCAATTCGCGCTTCGACATGCGGCCGCGGCGCGCGACTTCGCGACGCCCACCGCGCGAGCGGCGGTTGCTCGCTGAGCGTGAGCCGCGTCGATCGCGACTGCTCCGCGCTGAGCGCGAGCTGGCCTTAGCTTTCGCTTTGGCGCGTTTTCCTTTAGCTAAACTTTCGTGTGAAAAAGATGTTAGGAAGGCAAAAAAGACAAAGAATATGAACGCGACCCGAGCGACCCGGGGGATACCCAATTGATTCATCAGCAACTCCTCGTGAAAATTCGCAAATTCCAGTGCGCCGAGGCGAACCAGGTAAAACTGCGTTGCTTGATTTGCACGTCGAGGGGCGACGTGCGCGTCGTTCGTGTGAACTGAAAACTGTTAGGGCTATAAGAGTTTCCGTCACCAATTTCAGTTGTAAGCAAAACATCAGAGGTGGTCTGCTCTGGCGTTTCGCAACCTCGCACTGGGGAGTTTGCCTTGAGGTCGTGCCAACTATAACATTCGCGATTAAGGGACGGCAACCAAAAAAGGACTAGTTTTCTGCAACTTTTGCAATTGTCTTGGCCTGCATGTTGCTGACGGATGATGGCTCTGTCGAGATTACTAAATAGTTTCCGTGTTCGCCTGCTTTTTTTGCTGGCTCTCGTGTTAGTGCTAACCGTAGGCGTGCAGTATTACGTCAATTTGCGCGCAGTTCGCAGCAACACGCAGTTCATCGTCGAGCAACAGCAAGCGATCATGGCGGGCGTCGCCCTCGGAGTGAATAGTCTGTCGAGCGGTGAATATCTCGATCAAATGCGGGAAGAAGCGAAGTTGCCAATCCTTGGCGATCGCGCGGATCGAGTGCAGAACGTTCTGATTGTCGATGAATCGGGCAATATAAAAGATAGTCTGGACAAAAATCAGACGCCGCGCGAAAACCCTGACAAATCAATTCGGTACGTCAAACTGAAGGACATTTCGCTGCCTCCTCTGAAAAGCGCGGTCGAACTGCCAGAAATGAGTTCGCCACTTCCGGAAGGCATGAACGTGACGACTGGCGGCGCGACGATGGATCGGGGAGCTTATTATTTTCCGGTCGATACAGATAAGGGGCGGAGATACGTCATCGTCGTGCTGGGTTCGGCAAATAGTTTGGCGACAGCCTTGCAACAGCAATCGCGCAGATCTCTCCTGTGGACGTTAGCGGTGTTGTTGGCGACGACATGTTTGACTGCGATCGTTGTTTGGAGCTTCACTCGCCCCGTGAAGTTTCTCTCCACCGGCGCCCGTCGCCTAGCCGCCGGCGATTTTTCCTTTCGCGTGCCGAGCAGTGGGCGCAGCGATGAAATGGGCGAACTGACTGAGCTCTTCAACGACATGACGACCAAACTGGCGCGCACCCGCGAACTCGAAGCCCAGCTTTACAACGCCGAGAAAGCCATCGTGGTCAGCCGCCTGGCGTCGGCGATTGCACACGAGATTCGTAATCCGCTCAACTACATCAATCTCACTTTGGATCATCTGCGCGCCGGCTTCGCGCCCAGCGATCCACAAAAGCAGGAGAAGTTCGGCAGCCTGACGAGTCAACTCAAAACTGAAGTCGCGCGTATCAATCAACGCATCACGGAGTTTCTGAATTATTCGCGACCGCCCAAGCTCGAACCGCGCCTGCTGAATGTCGGTGATGTGGCGCGCGATGCTCTGCGCACTGTGCAGGTGCAAGCTTCCGAGAACAACATCGAAACAACGGTGGAGGAAGTCGCGGGGGCGCACGCGATTACCGCTGACGCTGAATCGATCAGATCTGCGCTGACCAACCTGGTCATCAACAGTCTGCAGGCGATGGACGGTGGAGGCGGCAAGATTGCAATTGTCGTTTCCACTGAAGACAACGGCCGGCGCGTTCGCATCGACGTGACTGACACGGGTCGCGGCATCAAAGCAGACGATATCTCGAAAATTTTCGAACCCTATTATTCGACGAAAGACACCGGAACCGGGCTGGGCCTGGCAATCGTACGCAAGGCCATCGAGGACCATCAGGGCAAGATTTCGGTGAAATCAAAGGAAGGCGAAGGCACAACGTTTACCATAACGCTGCCCGTCGGTGGCATAGTCCTGGAGGATGGTTACGTCCTCCCTCCACCGCCGTCGCACGCGTGAATGCCGGATCAAAAGCTCGCGTCTGAGCTTGATCCGTCGCTCCAGGCTCGGAAACGATCACTATGGCACGCAAATCAATTCTCGTCGTTGACGACGACAAACCACAACGCGACATCCTGCAGGAAATTCTGACTGATGCGGGTTACGACGTTACCTCTGCAGCATCCGGCGAAGCCGCCCTGAAGTTCGCCAAAGAACGCAATTTCGATCTGGCGCTCACGGACTTAAAGATGACCGGCATGGACGGGATTGAGTTGCTTCAGCATCTGCTGACTATGGATAAGTCCATCGTCGTCATTCTGCTGACGGCGCACGGAACGATTGACTCGGCGAAAGAAGCTTTGCGTCGCGGCGCGTTCGATTATTTGCAAAAGCCGTTCGACCGTGACGTTCTGCTGGGGACGATCAAGCGCGCTCTGGGCACGCTGGACCAGATCGACGTCGAGATTCTTTCTGCTTCGCCCAAGATGGAAGCAGTCAAGAAGATGATTCTGAAAGTTGCGCGCTCGAGTTCGACCGTTTTGATTCGCGGCGAATCGGGAACCGGCAAAGAATTGATCGCGCGCGCCATTCACAATCAATCGCCGCGCGCTTCCGACATGTTTCAGGCCGTCAACTGCGCCGCGATCAACGAGAACCTGCTGGAATCAGAACTGTTCGGCCACGAGAAAGGATCGTTCACCGGCGCGCACGCCGATAAGAAGGGCCTCTTCGAAGTTGCGGATCGAGGCACTCTTTTTCTCGATGAAATTGCCGAACTCGATGTGAGCATGCAGGCCAAGCTGCTGCGCGCTTTGCAGGAGCGTCGCATTCGTCGGGTGGGCGCGACCTATGAACTTCCGATTGACGTGCGCGTGGTGGAAGCGACCAATCGCGACCTGCGCGCGATGGTGGCTGATGGACGTTTCCGCGACGACCTTTATTATCGCATCAACGTTTTGTCGATTGACGTACCGCCGTTGCGCGAGCGCCGCGAAGACATTCCGGTGCTGATCGACTATTTCCTGAAGAAACATACGAAGAACACTTCGCGGCTGGTGCGCGGACTGACGACTGAAGCAAAGCGAATGCTTTACGATTACGGCTGGCCCGGCTACGTGCGGCAGCTCGAGTCAGCCATCGAACGCGCGATTCTTTTGTGCGAAGGCGACATGATCACTCCGGAAGATTTGCCGACGGAACTTCGTCAGGAATCTGAAGCGGCGACAACTGGCGGGTTCAAACTGCCGCCCGAAGGCATCAATTTTGAGGATGTCGAGAAGAACCTGATTCTCCAGGCGATGGACCAAACCGATTACAACATCACTAAGTCGGCAAAACTTCTCGGCCTGACGTTTAGGACGCTGCAATATCGGCTGGAGAAGTTCGGAATTAAGAAGCCGGACGGGAAAGATGAGCAGGAAGAAGAACCTGAATAGTAACTCATGCCTAAACGCATCATTCGACGAGCCGCGCAGCGGCGGCAGAATTTAGCCCAGGGTGAAGCGAGCGCAACCCTGGGTCACAAGCCCCACAAAGATCAAGCCCGCTTTAGCGGGCGACGGAAATGTCATTCGCCCGCTAAAGCGGGCTCGAAGGGTCTTTCGAACCGAATACCCATGGCGGCGCTTCGCTCCCCTTCGTTCCGCTTCGCTTGCCCTGGGCTAAATTCTACCCCCGGCTACGCCGGCTCGTTGAGCAATTCAATCCGTCGCCATTTTTGTCTCACGTTGATCGTTCTGCTGACGGCTAGCCTCTTTGCCGCTTGCAATCGCAACAACGGCGGTGGCATTAGTTCCGGCACTGGAGGCTTGCCGCCAACTTCATCAACTCCCCCCGAGGTTTCATCATCCGATCAGGTGGTGAAAGCGAACGCCGCGCCCGTCGAGATCGCTTCGAATGGATCGACTGAAGCCTCGATCAAGCTTCTAATCATGTCCGGCTATCATGTGAACGCAAACCCCGCGACGTATCCGTACTTGATTGCGACGGAAGTTACACCAGGAAAAGTGGCCGGCATCAGCACGAAAAGGGCAAAATACCCCCCATCCAAGACGCAGAAGTTCGAGTTCGCAGATGAACCGCTGGCCGTATATGAAGGTGAAGTTGAAGTGCAGTTGCCGTTGAAGGCCGACGCGAAAGCTGCGGGTCAGATTTCGCTGCCACTGACTGTCCGCGTTCAAGCCTGCGACAAAGAGAAATGTTTTCCGCCGGCAATGCTCAGCACCGGCCTGCAAATCACAGTGAAATGACCGAGCGCTTCTTCATCATCGCCAGCGGCGTATTTTTGCTGGCAGCTTTGGTGCTGCTCTGGCGGAACAATCTTTCAGCCGCATTCGTTCTGGGAACGTTAGGAGTTGTGGCGTGGTTTCTCAGTTATCGCGCCCAACTGAGAGCTAAGATAGCCGCGGACGCGCCAATTAGAACAGATGACGACATTGATGAAAACTAGAGGAAACGCACTAATCGCTTTTATTGCGGGCGCCATCGCTCTGGGCTTCGCAGCGGTGCGGGCAAATGCCACGCCCTCAGACGAGAGCGACGTGCGCGGCACGATTCAGCGCGTGTTCGATCAACTGAAGTCCGGCCAGTACGGCTCGCTTTACGATGGCTTGCCCTCATCGTCGCGAAATCGGATTGCCAAAGATCGCTTCGTCAACGGCCTTGAGCGCACCAGTAATATGTACCAACTTCAGCGGATTGAGATTGGCGCCGTCCGCGTTTCCGGGAATCTCGCAGTGGCGGACACCACCATGTTCGCGCATATCAGCAAGCCATTCGAGGCAGACGGAAAGCTCGTCGTGCAGCAATACCTGATTCGGGAAGATGGACAATGGCGCGTCGCCACCGGCGACAACGCGACGGTCAATCGCTTCCTGCAAGCAAATCCAACCTTCGCTCGTCGCTTTCCGATCAAGCGACCGACTGCATATGTGAATCAAAACGGGAAGTGGACTGAGATCCCTCTGGGCCGGCGAAATTAGTGCCACAGCCACGTCAATTCGACAGCAAATCTTCAAACGACAATTGAGCGTCATCCGTCTTGACGTCGTGCGGACGCGATACGCGCGGAACGTCGAGCGCCTCGCGCACGGCGTCGAGATGGAAACGGATGATGCGCGGAGTCAGTCGCACGGAAGGGATGCGCCGCTTCTGGGCCATGCGGCGCACGGTGGTCTCGCTCACCTGAAGAATTTCGGCGAGTTGCTTCGCAGTCAGGAATTCTTCGCGCTCAGACATTTTTAAGTTTCAAGTTTAAGGTTTCGAGTTTCAAGTTAGCCAGGCGACAAACTTGAAACTTGAAACTCGAAACTCGAAACTTTCTTACGGTTTCGGCTTGTACGTTAGCGCGATGCGATAAACCAACGCCGAATCGACGTCAACGTCTTTCGACACGGGCTCGATGCCGTCGGCTTTCAACGTGACCCGATACTTGGCGATGTCGGGCGGCACGCGAAAGACGAACTCGCCGGTCTCGCCGGTGATGCGCGCATCGATTTTCTCCGCTGCGCTTTCCGAATTGACTTTCGCCAGCTCAACCCGAACGCCCGGCACACTGCGGCCGCCCTCGTTGAAGACGCTGCCGCGAATGAAAGCAATTGAGCCTTCGTCAATCGGCAGCACAAGATCTTTTAGCGAACGGGTCTTGCCTGCTATCACCTCGAGCGGATCGATCGATTCGACGGCCAAACCAGCTTTGCGAAACGTCAGCCCGTACGTTCCCGCGGGCACCCGCGCCATCATGAACTCGCCTTTGCGATCAGTTTCCACGCGGCGCACCTCGCGATGGTTCTGTTGCAGGATTACGGCGACGCCCGCCGCCGAACCCTTCTCAACCTTCACCTTTCCTTTGATCGTGCCGGTGTTCTTATTCTGCGCTACAGCGACAATTGAAAAGGCCGCTAGCGCAGCCAAGAGTGCGAAAACTTTCAGCAATTTCATAGCCTTTGACGGTGCCTTGAACTTATCACAATTTACACGGACCGCGAACTTTAAGAAGCCGCGCGCGTAAACAATAGTTGCCCGAACAAACTTAGGCGGCAACCAGCCCGGAGCGTATAATCACCAAACGCCGATGCTTTTCCGCAGTGCTTTTAATTCTTTGCGGTTCATTCTGATCATTGCTTCGCTGTGGTTGTTGTGGGCGCCGGCGCGCGCGTGGGCGCAGGACGCGTCGCAACAAGAGCGTCCGCGCCGCGCGCTGCCCGCAGAGAACGAACCGCAGGACATCCTGAAAATCGATACCGATCTGGTGCCGCTGGACGTTATTGCCACTGATACCAAAGGCCGCCTGGTCCGCAACCTGACCAAGGACGACTTCAAACTTTTTGAAGACGGCGTTGCGCGACCGATAGCTTCATTCAACATGGAGAGAATCTCCGGCGAGCCGCGTCCACTGGCCATCGTTTTTGCGCTGGATATCTCAGGCAGCATGACTGCTGAAGAACTACAGCGGCTCGTGAACGCAATGCGGGAATTTTCGCGCCGGCTCGTGGATCACCCTGCGGTTTTTGGCGTGATGACTTTCGGCACGCGCGTCAAGACTTTGCAGTCGCTGA
>Ga0134126_10004725_pt1 | contig 17050 bp, 15 predicted proteins | sample KB31752_FD_96881 | JGI IMG/M metagenome (GOLD analysis project Ga0134126, IMG submission 96881) | Terrestrial soil microbial communities with excess Nitrogen fertilizer from Kellogg Biological Station, Michigan, USA - KB3-175-2 | ecosystem: Environmental > Terrestrial > Soil > Unclassified ...
GGAGCGCCCGGCGTTCCCGACCAGCGGCGGTGTCGGTGAGCTCCCAGATGACGACAGTGGAGGCGCCGATCTCGATCAGCGAGTCGAGACCGAAGCTGGCCAGCGCCACCGATGAGGCGGCGATCGCCCCGATGGCCAGCACGACCACGCCGACCACGTTCCAACCCAGGGTGGCGTACTCGAGGCGGAGTCCTCGCCGCAGCAGCTGCGCGGTGGTCCTCGTCTGGTCCATCAGGCCGGCCGGCCGTGCGCCGGCATCGCCGAGTCAACGCATGGCGATGATCCCGGTCCGGCCGGCCGACAGGTCAAAGTTCCACCTTCCTCTAGTATTTGCGTATGCACGTAACTATAGAAGGGTTCGTGATGCCCGGGTCGGAGCGGGTCGAGCAGGTGGCCGCCCGGCTGCGGCTGTTGTCGGACCCCACTCGGCTGCGGATCGTGTGCGCCCTCGTGCAGGGCGAGTCGGACGTGAGCTGTCTGGCGAAGTTGGCCGGAGTGGGGCTGCCAGGGGTGAGCCAGCATCTGTCGAAGTTGCGCCTGGCCGGGGTGGTCCGGGGCCGGCGGGAGGGTCAGCGGATCGTCTACGAACTGGTCGACTCGGCTGTGGCCGAGCTGGTGGCTGGGCTGTTGGCCGGGCTGTTGGGCCGTGACGAACCCGAGGCAGCGTCGACCGCCGCGGCAGCGTCGACCGCCGCGGCAGCGTCGACCGGTGGTGGTCGACGGTGAGCCACACGACGACGTGCGAACGCGAGGAGCATCTGCACGTCGTCGCGGTCGCCGAGACCGCCAGCGAGCCCGAACAGTCGTCACCAATGGCCGCTGCGGCGGGCGGCGCCACGACGACCAGGGTTCGGCGGCTCTGGGGGCTACTGGCGGTGCCGGAGGTTCGCTGGTCGGCCGTCTCGCTGCTGCTGTTCGGGATCGGCGCGATCGGCCAGGCGGCCGGAGCGCCAGCTGGGTTGAACTGGGCGTTCTTCGTTGGCTGCTACGTCACGGGGGGTTGGGAGCCGGGCCTGGCTGGGCTCCGTGCCCTGCGGCGGCGGACCTTGGATGTGGACCTGTTGATGATCGTTGCCGCCCTGGTGGCGGCCGGGATCGGGCAGGTGCTCGACGGCGGCCTGCTGATCGTGATCTTCGCCACCTCGGGGGCCTTGGAGGCAGTCGCCACCAAACGGACCCGTGACAGCGTCCGGTCCTTGCTCGACCTCTCGCCTGAGCGGGCCAGCAGGGTCGACGCCGACGGCGCCGAGACGGTGGTCGACACCGCCGAGCTGGTCGTCGGGGACGTCGTGGTGGTCCGGCCCGGTGAGCGGATCGGCGCGGACGGCACCGTGATCGGCGGGGCGAGCGAGGTGGACCAGGCCTCGATCACCGGCGAGCCGCTCCCGGTCGCCAAGCAGCCTGGCACCGGGGTGTTCGCCGGCACCCTCAACGGGACCGGCATGCTACGGGTCCGGGTCGACCGGGCCGCCAGCGACACCGTGGTCGCCCGCATCGTCGCTCAGGTCGAGGAGGCGTCGGCCACCAAGGCCACGACCCAGCTGTTCATCGAGAAGGTCGAGCAGCGCTACTCGGTCGCCGTCGTGGCTGCCACCGTCGCCCTGTTCGCCCTGCCCCTGGTCTTCGGGGCGGCATTGCAGCCGACCTTGTTGCGGGCCATGACCTTCATGATCGTGGCGTCACCGTGCGCGGTGGTGCTGGCCACCATGCCGCCGTTGTTGTCGGCCATCGCCAATGCCGGCCGCCACGGGGTGCTGGTGAAATCGGCGGTGGTCATGGAGTTGCTCGGCCGGACCGACCTGGTGGCCTTCGACAAGACCGGCACCCTGACCGAGGGCACCCCTCGACTGGCGGCGATCCATCCCCTGCCTGGTTCCGACATCGACGTAGAACACCTGCTGCGCCTGGCGGCGGCGGCCGAGGCCGGCAGCGAGCACCCCCTCGGCCGGGCGGTGGTAGCCGCGGCCATCGACCGCGGCCTGGTCCCCCCGGCGGCCAGCGACTTCGAGGCTTTGCCGGGGTTGGGCGTCCGGGCCGTCGTCGGGGGGCGAACGGTGGCCGTCGGCAGCCCGCTGCTGCTCGGCTACTACCAGATGGGCGGCGCCGAAGGCGGCGCGGTGGCCGCCGTCCAGCGCCGGGGGCTGAGCGCGGTGATCGTCACCATCGACGGCGTCCCGGCCGGGATGCTCGGCTTGGCCGACCGGGCCCGGCCTGGGGCGGCTGACGCAGTCGCCGCCTTGGAGCGGCTCACCGGCCGGCGGCCTGTCCTGGTCACCGGCGACAACCCCGAGGCGGCTGGCCTCCTCGCCGCCGAGGTCGGCATCAGCGACATCCGGGCCGGGTTGCTACCTCACGACAAGGTGACCGCCGTCCACCAGCTCCAAGGCGACGGCACCGCGTTGGCCGTGGTGGGCGACGGGATCAACGACGCCCCCTCCCTGGCTGCCGCCCACCTCGGCCTGGCCATGGGCCGCCACGGTGCCGACCTCGCCCTGGAAGCCGCCGACGCCGTGCTGGTTCGAGACGATCTGACGGCCGTGCCCGCCGTCATCGGCCTGTCCCGGCGAGCCAAGCGGATCATCACCCAGAACCTGTGCTTCGCCGCGGCCATGATCTGCACCCTGGTCGCCGTCGACCTGGCCGGCCACCTCCCCCTGCCCCTCGGCGTGGCCGGGCACGAAGGCTCCACCGTGGTCGTCGGCCTCAACGGGTTGCGCCTCCTCGCTTCCAGCAACTGGCAGTGAACCGGCCGCGGCACGGCCGTATGGGTGCAGAATTGAGCGCCTATCAACCCCGACCTCGAGCTCTGGACCCGCACTCAGCCGTCCGGCATTCGGGTCAGTGACGCCGTGGCCTGGGCGCGAGAGATGTATGACGCTACGTGGGGTCTGGCGCACCTCCAACGTAGACGGCGCTGTCCTCCTGTCGCCGCGGCCCGGGACCGTGCTACGGCTGGGTCCGGTGCTCATCAGCGGAGTACTCGGACGGGACACTTGACCCCAGGGGCCTTCGAGAGCCGATCGTCGGCAGTGAGGAGCTCACAGTCGAGGACCTCGGCCAGCGCGACGTACGTCGCGTCGTAGACGGTCACCGTCGAGCGAAGTTCGTAAGCACGCGGCATGAACGGCAACGCCGGATATCTCGTGAGGGCGAAATCTGCCAGGTCGTCGACGGCAGCGGCGAACCGCTTGGCCGTAAGTGTCCCGGCGAGCCACCGCTTCCGGAGCACCGCAACGGTTTCCACGTCGACGAGGTCCGGGCCGGCCAGTTCACCTGCCGCGGAGAGCTCTTCCCGTGCCCGCGTGCCGTCTGCCTTGTCGTCGCCGAGTGCGTTCGCCAGCACAGAGGCATCGACGACGATCACCGTCCGGCGCGCTCTTCGGACAGGTCGCCGGCCGCCTGGGCAAGCCCCACCCGCCCGCCGCGCCGCCTGCCGATGCGGTCGAGCACCTCATCGAGGCTCGGCTGCTCAGCCAGCCGCTTGAGCTCACTGGCCAGGTACTGCTGTAGCGACTGGCCTTGCTGCTGGGCTCGACGCTGTAGGGCGGCGTGGGTCTCAACCGGGAGGTCCCGGACCAGTACGTTCGGCATGATTACATTATGATAGCGCTACGGGAGTGACTGCGTGTCACACGCCCGCATGCGCTCCCGCTGGGGCCGAGAAGGGTCATGGCCCGGGGGCCCGGTGACGACCGACGCCGGATGGGCGAGTTCTCGTGCGGGGAAAAGTTGTGGAGCTGCGTTGTCGTTGTTCGAACTTGCCTGAGCTGCTGCCCCGGCCTGGCCACGTCGGGTTCAGTGTGGATGGCCTCCCGCAAGGAGCTCGAGGGCATGGGGAAGGATGTCGGCGATCGCCTCGAATGCATCCACGACCCCGGTCGGAGAGCCGGGCATGTTCACGATGAGCGCAGCGCCAACCGTGCCGGCCACCCCTCGCGAGAGGCCACCGAGGGGACTCGCGGCCCGTATGGCCTCCGCCAATCCCGGGGCCTCCCTGTCCAGCAGGGCTCGGGTGGCCTCGGGGGTGCGATCCGTCGGGGAGAAGCCGGTCCCGCCGGTCGTCAGGAGCAGCCCGGCGAACCCTGCCAGGAGGCTGGTGAGTGCTTCGGTCACCGGTCCGACCCCGTCGGGGCAGACCACCTGGGCCACCACCTCGAACCCGCGAGCGCCAAGAGACTCCGCCAGAGCGGCTCCCGACCGATCCTCCCTCGTTCCCGCAGCGACCGAGTCGGACACCGTCAACACCTTGGCGATCGGCACCGCGCGACCATAGCGACAATCACCCAGGAGGCAGCTGACGATCTGGACCTGGGGCCTGGTAGCTGAGGCCGTGGTCGAGGCAGCCAACGCCAGCGTCGAGCTCCTCGTCGGGAACTGGGGCGGTAGCGACCGGGCCCGGTCGACGCCGGCATCGGGTGCCGACGGGTGCCCCCCGCTCCCCGCCCAGTGGATGCTGCCTCGTTGCGGGGAGGTCGGCCGAGGGGGCGAGCTCGGTGGCAGGCCAGAGGATAACGGCCTCGGGGGGGATCCCGACCCGGCACCGCTGGCCCGCCGATAGCCCGCACCCGTCGAGGATCCGGCAACGAAGCTCGAGCCCGGGAGCGAGGGCCACGACGACGTCGACGGCCATCCCTAGGTCAGCGACATCCACCAACGTGCCGGCCAGCACTGTGGGGTCGGGCGCAGATCCGTCGACCGGCTGTAACCGGATTCGTTCCGGGCGAACGCTCCACAGTACCGACGCCCCGGGGGTCAGGGCGCCGGTGTCGCCGGCGACGAGGACGCCCGCGGCATCGATCCAGCCGGGCGAGGTAACGGTTGCTCTGCCGAGGTTGTCCACCCCGAGAAGCAATGCCGCCTCGGGCGACGCCGGCCGGGTGAACACCTGGCGGGTGGGGCCGTCCTGGAGGGCGACCCCGCGGGCGACAACGATGATCTCGTCTGCCAGCAGCGCGGCCTCCTCCGGGTCGTGGGTGACCAGGACGGTCGAGATCCCGGTCTCGTGCTGCAGCTGTCGCAGTTCACGCTGGAGCTGACGGCTGACCGGGGTGTCGAGGGCCGAGAACGGCTCGTCCAACAAGAGAAGGTCGGGGGAGCCGGCCAGCGCCTGGCCCACCGCGACGCGTTGGCGCTGGCCCCCGGAGAGCTGGTGGGGTAGGCGATCCTGCAAGCCGTCGAGCCGCAGGTGGGTCAACCAGTAGGCCGCCACCGCGGGGTCCGTGCCGTTCCCGAACACCAGCTGTTGCCAGACGGTCAGGTGGGGGAAGAGGCCGAAGCCCTGGGCCACGTACCCGACGCGCCGGTTCTCCACCGGGACCTCGGTGACGCACCGGGACCCGTACCAGACCGTGCCCGCGGCCGGGCCGGCCAGGCCGGCGAGGCAGCGCAGCAGAGTGGATTTCCCCGATCCGGACGGTCCCAGGATCGCCAGGCGAGTCCCGCGGCGGTGGTAGGCGACCGACAGGTGGAAGCTCCCGACGCGGTAGTCGACGTCGAACCCTACTGGCGCGGCAGCAACGGGCGTCGGACGGCGCGGACCGGGTAGGACCGCCGGTCGGTGGCGCCGAGATCGGGCGAGGCGGCCGAAGGCGTGCCCGATGACGACGGCCAGGGCGGCGACACCGAGCGCGAGCGCGGTGGGGGCCAGCGTCTGAGGGAGACCACCGGCGCTGAAGCGGTTGTAGGTGTACACCGGGAGCGAGCTCGGGTTGTAGGCGAGGACGACGTTGGCTCCGTACTCGCCGAAGGCCCGGAGCCAGGTGAGCACCATCCCGGCCCCGATCCCTGGCGCGGCGATCGGGAGGGCCACCAGTCGGGACCGGGCCAGCTCCGACCGGCCCAGCGTGGCGGCGACGTCCAGCAGCGCCGGGTCCATCGCCGCGAAAGACGACCGGGCGGCGATGATCAGGAACGGGGCCGAGACGAAGGTCTGGGCGATCACGATGCCCGCCAGTGACTGGGTGAGGTCGCCGCCGAAGAGCCGCCCCAGCGCCGTATAGGGCCCAACGACGAATATCAGCAGGATCCCGGCCATGACCGGCGGGAGGGCCAGGGGCAGCTGGACGAGGACCGTCACCGCGGTGGTGAGACCGCCACGACTTCGAGCCAACAGGTAGGCGAGGGGGATCCCGAAGACCGTGACGATGGCCAGGCTGATCGTCGAGGTGACGACGGAGACCTCGAAGGCGGGGAACAAGCCGGGAACGCCGAAGCCGCGATCGCTCGCCCCGGCGAAGCGGACGCCGAAGGCGATCAGCGGCACGGCCAGGTACATCAGCAGCAGCCCGCCAAGCCACGGAACGGGACCCCGCCATACGCTCGGGCGTGGCACCAGACGTACCCTCAGCGGCCCGACCGGTCGCCATGGACGACCCCCTGGTGGTCTCGCTCCCAGGTCCCCGAGCGACCCCCCGACTTGTGCCAGAGGGTGAGTCCCTCGAGGCGGGTCAGGGGGTCTCGCTCCAGGCAGGCCTGGAGCAGCACCAGTGCGGCGGTCGCGCAGCCGGTCAATGCCTCCATCTCCACCCCGGTCCGCTCGACGACCTGGGTGACGGCGGTGACCTCGAAGCCCCCGGCGGCGATCCCGACGGTCACGGCTATCTCGTCCAGCCGGATCGGGTGACAGAGGGGGATCAGTGAGGAGGTCTGCTTGGCGGCCAGGATGCCGGCGAGCCGCGCGGTCTCCAGGAGGTCGCCGCCGCCCGGTGGATCGGCCAGGACGGTCATCGTGTCGGCTGCCGTACACACGACGCATCGGGCCTCGGCGACGCGGTGGGTCGGCGACTTCCCGGTGACGTCCACCATCCGAGCCTGGCCGTGTTCATCAATGTGGGTCAGGTCCCCGCCCTTTGTCGCCGTCTCCGGCGTCGCGGTGCCCGCTGAACGGTGATCGGGCCGGTGTGCGGACCGAGATCTCATCCGCCTGAGACCGGCGGGAGGACGGCCACTTCGTCACCGTCGAAAAGACCGTCCGCGATCTCGGCCGGCTCACCGTTGACCCAGACGTTGGAGGCCGCCACGATCATGGCGAAGTCGGGACCAAAGCGAGTTTGGGCGGCGTCGAGTAGCTCGGCCACGCTCCGACCGGGCAAGATGGCCCGTCCCGTCCCGGCCGCCTCGCGCGCTGGACCGAAGAGGCGGAGCGCGGGCACGCCTAGCCGCCGATCATCGACATCGACCGCACCGGGCGGAGGAAGCCCGGGTCGTTGATGGCGTGGCCCGGGAGCTTCCCCCACGTGGCCTGGCGGAGCAGCATGGCCAGTTCGTCGTCACTACCGCCCCCTCGCAGCAGATCCCTCACCGTCGCCTCGCGATCGGAGAACAGGCAGTTGCGGACGGCGCCGTCCGCCGTCAAACGGAGCCGGTTGCAGGTCCCGCAGAACGGTTGGGTCACCGTCGAGATCACTCCGATCTCGCCCACGCCGTCACGGAACCGGAACCGCTCGGCGGGTGCAGTTGAGGGATCGCCCACTCGATCCAGCGGCCATACGGCCGAAATCCGGTCGAGGACCTCCTGACCCGGGACCAGCTGGTCCCGGGCCCACTGTCTCCCGCCGTCGAGCGGCATGAACTCGATGAAACGGACGATCCGCCCCGTGGCCCGGGCGAACGCGGCGAAGTCGAGGATCTCGGTGTCGTTCAGACCGCGCAGGAGGACCACGTTCACCTTGAGGGGGGTGAGGCCGGCGGCCTCCGCGTCGTCCATGGCCCCCAATACCGTCGAGAGGTCCCCCCCACGCCGGATCTCGGCGAAGCGATCCGCCCGCAACGAGTCGCAGCTCACGTTGACCCGGTCCAACCCGGAAGCGGCGAGCGGCTGTGCCATCGCGCTCAGGCGCATGCCGTTGGTGGTGAGTGCCAGGTCGTCGAAACCGACCGCCGCCAGCTGGGCCACGAGGACCGGCAGGTCTCTGCGCACCAGGGGCTCGCCACCGGTCAGTCGTATGGCAGTTACCCCGAGTCGACGGGCCACCCGGGCCACCCGGGCGATCTCCTCGAAGCTGAGAAGCTCTCGTCGGGGCGCAAAGGTCATCCCGTCCTCCGGCATGCAGTAGACGCACCGGAGATTGCAACGGTCGGTGACCGAGATCCGCAGGTCGTCATGGACCCGGCCATGTCGGTCGACCAGCGGCCCCTCGACCGGCATCTCCGGCTGGTCAGGGGGCACCGGGTCCAACAGCCGACCACGGGCGGCGGTGAGCCTGACCCGAACGGGGCTCATCGCCCCACCTGCAGCTTGGCCACTCCCACCGGGGAAGGACAGCGTTCGAGGCTGGTCCACCCCGGTGCGCCGATGTCGTCCAGCGTTTCGAACGGGGTCTCGGAGTCGACGACCAGGCGGTCGGGATCGAGCACCAGCACGCCCACGCGGTCACCCACCCGCGCCCCGTCGCCGTCGGGCAGGATGGCCAGCGCGTTGCTCTCGGCCATCGCCCATAGCTGGTGCGAGTCTTGAGCGGCCATCGGCCGGACGCGCCAGCCGCCGTCGGCGTCCAGCCGGACCAGCGCCCGGACGAAATGGGTCTTTGCGTCCGGGCGCCGGGAGAACTCGGCATCGGCCAGTGCCGGGACGGTGGGCCGGAAGACCCGTTGGTGGCCGGTGAGGCGTCGGACCGCCGGGCGAACGAACAGCTCGAAGCTCACCATCGCCGAGACCGGGTTCCCGGGAAGGCCGAAGACTGGCGTGCCGGTTCCCGACAGCGTGCCGAACGCGAACGGCTTGGCCGGCTGGATGGCCACTTGCATCCAGCGCATCGTGCCGGCACTGCACCGGGCAAGCACTACTTTGACCATGTCGAGGTCACCGACGCTGACGCCGCCGCTGGTCACGACGGCGTCGCAGGCAGTGCCGGCGCGGGTCAGTACCTCGACCAAGGCGACCTCGTCGTCGCCCACCACCCCGAGGTCGACCGGCTCCCATCCCTCGCGCCGGACCAGGGCGAGCAGCGTATGGCGGTTCGAGTCCCGGATCTGGCCAGGCAGGAGCGGCTCGGGGGCCGAGGTGATCTCATCGCCGGTCGAGAGCACCCCCACCCTCGGGCGCGGGAAGACCGTGACCTCGGTCATGCCCTGGTTCACCAGCACCCCCAGATGGCCCGGGCTCAACACCGTGCCGGTGGTGGCCACGACGTCGCCCACCGCCACGTCGCCGCCGGTAGGGCGTACTGCCGTCCCGGCCCGGACCGGGTGAGGGACGACCAGCGTGCGACCCCCGTCCTCGGTCTCCACATCCTCGAGCTGGACGACCGCGTCGGCGCCGTCGGGAACGGGCGCCCCCGTCATGATCCGGACCGACTGGCCCGGCTTGAGGTCGTCGTCGTGGGCGGTGCCAGCCATCACCGTTCCGACGACCCGGAGCTGCGCTGGTGCCGCGGCGGTTGCCCCGGCCGTGTCCACGCTCCGCAGGGCGTAGCCGTCACGCGAGGTGTTGCGGAAGGGCGGCACCGGTTCGGCGGCCACCACCGGCTCGGCCACGACGCAGCCCAGGGCATCGTCCACCCGGACCGGACGCGCCCGGAGCGGACGGCAGGCCGCGAGGACGAAGGCCCGGGCCTCGTCGAGCGGGATCACGGACGCCCCCGTGGACCAGTCACCGACCCGGCCGGGAACGGCGACCCGACTCGCTCACACCCTGGGACCTCGGTGATCTCGTGGGCGCAGATGCCCCAGTCCGTCCCGTCGGCCCACGTCTCGCGTTTCCAGATCGGGACGGCGTGCTTGAGGGTGTCGATGGCGAACCTCGCCGCATCGAAGGCCTCGGCCCGATGCGGCGTCGAGGCCACGACCACCACCGAGACCTCCCCGACTGCCAGCAGCCCGGTCCGGTGCAGGAGCACCAGCCGGCCGACGTCCGGCCAACGCTCCCGGGCCCCGGCCGCCACCTGGGCCAGCCGCGGGACCACCTGTTCGGCAAAGGCTTCGTACTCGAGCGAACGGACGCCGTCGCGACCCTCGGAGTGGTCCCGGACCGTCCCGCAGAACACGACCACGGCACCGCATTCGGGTCGAGTGGCCCAGGCGAGGGCATCGGCGACCGGCAAGGGTTGGTCCGTGACGCCCAGCCAGTCATGTGGGGAGCCAGCCGGCGCGCCCGAGGTGATCTCCATCGCCATACGGTCATGCTTACCGGGTGCCGTTGCCTTGAGATAGGCCCAAGCCACGAAAGTCTTGTTTCGCTGATCTCACACCGACCGCTGTCGGGCGGTGAGGGGTCGCATCGGCCAGGAACGCTCCGAGTGCGACGGTGTTGCCCGGCTCGTAACCGTGCCGTTCCAGGGCCGAAACACCAGTCCCGGAGACTGCCGGGATGAGTGTTTCGGAGGTCAAGGACCATCGATGGCGTCTGGCGGCGCTCGTTCCCGCCGTGGCGGCAATGGTCGTGATCATTGTGCTACCGGCGACGAGCGCAAGCGCGCAGGACCAGGGCTCGGGTCCGGTCGACGTCCTCTACGCCGGGTCCCTGGTCACCCTCATGGACAACTCGATCGGGCCGGCATTTACCCAGGCCACCGGGTTCACCATGAACGGGGTCGCCGCCGGCTCGACGGCCCTCGCCGCCGAGATCCAGGCCGGCACCCAGGAGGCGGACGTCTTCATCAGCGCCGCGCCCTCTCCCAACACCCCGCTCATGACCGCGGCCGGCGGCCACTGGGTCTCGTGGTATTCGACCTTCGCCACCTCACCGCTGGTGCTCGGGTACAACCCCGACAGCTCCTTTGCCCGTCAGCTCAAGATCAAGCCCTGGTACGACGTCGTGACCGAACCCGGCTTCCGGCTCGGGAGGACCGATCCGGCCACCGACCCCAAAGGCGTGCTGGCGGTCCAGGCCCTCGACCAGGCGGCCAGGTCCCAGGACGACCCGGCGCTCGCGGCCGTCGGCACCGCCAGCGCCAACGTCTATCCCGAGCAGACCATGGTGGGGGAGCTCCAGGCCGGCCAGCTCGACGCGGGGTTCTTTTACACCGTCGAGGCCTCGGCCGCCGGGATCAAGACGGTGCCGCTGAAGGGGATCGACCTCCAGGGCGTCTACACCATCACCGTAGTGAACCGGGCACCGCACCCGGCGGCGGCGGAGGCCTTTGTCTCGTTCCTGCTGGGCCGGAAGGGCCGGGCCCTCCTGGCAAAGAGCGGCCTGGTGACCGTTCGGCCGCCCGAGTTGACCGGGAGCAAGCGGGCCGTGCCGGCCACACTGCGGAGCCTCGTCTCCTCGAAGTCCTGAGCCCGGCCGCCCGGACCCGCCGTGAACATCATGTTTCGAGCGGTGGCATGCCTTCCCGGCCCGTGACCGCTGCGCCTACCGTGTCGGCCGTGGGCCCGGCGTCAGATCTCTCCGGCTTCACGGTTGGCGTGACCGCCGACCGTCGAGCAGACGAACAGGCGCTGATGCTGTCACGGCTGGGTCTGGAGGTTGTCAAGGGTCCGGCGATCCGCACGCTGCCGGTGGCCGGCGACGGCCAGCTGCGGGAGGTCACCGAGTTGATCATCGCCGCGCCGCCGGACTACGTCGTGGCCAACACCGGGCTCGGGATGCGTGGCTGGCTGGGTATGGCTGCCTCCTGGGGCCTGGAGCCCGAGCTTCGCCAGGCGCTCGGGAGCTCCCGCATCGTCGCCCGAGGCCCCAAGGCCGCCGGCGCGGTGCAGATCGCCGGGCTCGAGGTGTGGTGGCGTGCCCGCAACGAGCAGCTCGCCTCGGTGGCCGAGCGGCTGCTCGCCGAGCCGCTCGACGGGGCGCGGGTGGCGGTCCAGCTGCACGGCGACGACCGTCACGGGATATCGGAGGCGCTCCGGGCTGCTGGCGCCGAGGTCATCGAGATCCCGGTCTACCGGTGGACGCTTCCGGACGACACCCGCCCGGCCCAGCAGCTGATCGAGCAGTGCTGCGCCGGGCGCATCGACGCCGTGACCTTCACCGCCGGGCCGGCCGCGCAGAACTTCCTTCATCTCGCCGCGGTCATGGGACGCCGGGAGGAACTGCTGGCGATGTTGAACGGTCCGGTCCTGGTGGCCTGCGTCGGGCCAGTCTGTGCCGGCATGGCCAGGGACGAAGGCATATCGGAACTCGAATTACCCGAGCATTGGCGCCTGGGTTCGCTGGTCCGCCTGGTCGCCGATCACCTCCTGCGCCGACGCCGGGCGTACCGAGCGGGGCCGATCGAGCTGGTGCTCCAGGGCTCGGCCGTGGTGGTGGACGGCCGAATGGTCCGGCTGACCGACCTCGAACGGTCCCTCCTGGGCCGGCTGGCGGACCGGGCGGGTGGCACGGTGACTCGAGCGGCATTGCTGCAGGAGGTCTGGGGGGATCCCGCGACCGACCCGCACGTCTTGGAGATGGCGATCCGGCGCCTGCGCTCCAAGCTGGGTCCGGCTGGGGACGTCATCGAGACGGCGGTGCGACGCGGCTACCGCTTCAGCGGGGCCGAGAAAGCCTTGTTTCCCTGACCTCACACCGCCCGCGGCCGGATGGTGAGTGATCGCATCGGTGGCAGGCACTCGACGTGCGACGGTGTTGCCTGACGCGTAACCGTGCCGTTCCGGAGCCGAAACATCGTTCCCTGAGAATGCCGGCATGGTTTCCCAGAGGCTCCGCCAGCTGCGTCAGGTCCTGCGGCCCATGGCAGGACGCCATGGGCCGGCCCGAGCCCTGCACCTGTCGTGGGTGGCGTTCTTCTGCACGTTCCTGGTGTGGTTCGACTTCGCCCCGTTCGCCTCGACGATCGGCAGACAGCTCCATCTGAGCCCGGCCGAGCTGACGGCGATCAGCCTCTGCAACCTGGGTCTCACCGTGCCGACTCGAGTGCTGATCGGCGCGGTGCTCGACCGGTTCGGCCCTCGTCGGGTCTTCCCTTGTGTACTGATCGGGGCCGCCGTCCCGAACACGGTCTTCGCCCTCTCCACGAGCTTCACTTCCCTCGTCCTCAGCCGGTTGGCGCTCTCCATGGTCGGGGCCGGTTTCGTGGTGGGCATCCGGATGGTGCGTGAGTGGTGGCCCGACGCCCGGCTCGGCGCGGCCGAGGGGGTCTATGCCGGGTGGGGGAATTTCGGTGCTGGGGTGGCCACCGTCGGGCTGCCGGTTCTGGCGGCCGCGCTCGGCGGAGCGGACGGATGGCGGTGGTCGATCGGGGCGTGCAGCCTGGTCTCGGTGGTCTGGGGGGTGGTCTACCTCCTGACGGCGCGCGACACCCCGGACGGGACGGCGTGGGTGCGGCCGCGCCGTCAGGGCGCGTTGGAGGTCACCAGCCGGGCTTCGGTGGTGGGCCTCGTGCTGCTCAGCACCCCGGTGGTCGGCGTGCTGGCCATCGTCGCCTACCGCCTCTTCTTGGTCGGGGTCATCGGGGCCCCGGTCCTCTGGGGATGCGTCGGCGTGCTCGTGCTGCTCGCCCTCCTGCAGCTGGCCCAGATCCTCCGGGTGAACCGTCCGGCACTGGCCGGGGCGTACCCAGAGCGCGAGCGATATCCGTTCCGGTCGGTCGTGCTGTGCTCCCTGGTCTACGCCGTGACCTTCGGTGGCGAGCTGGCCGTCCTCTCCACGCTGCCGACGTTCTTCGGGACGACGTGGCATCTCGGCGTCGCCACCGCCGGGGCGGCGGCCGGCACCTTCGGGCTGATGAACCTGGTGACGAGACCGGCCGGTGGCATCATCTCGGACCTGTCCGGCCGCCGCCGGGCCACCCTGCTGGTCATGCTCGGGGGCACCGCCTCCTGCCTCTGCCTGATGTCGGCCCTCGGCGGGGACTGGCCGGTGGCTGGCGCCGTCGTGCTGGGCATTGTTGCCGCGGCCTTCCTCCAGGGGGCCAACGGCGCCGTCTTCGCCATCGCGCCGGGGATCGACCACCGGGTCAGCGGCCAGATCGCCGGGTTGGTCGGTGCCTACGGCAACCTGGGAGGGATCGTCTGGCTGTTCCTGGTGGTCTACGTGGCTCCGCAGACCATGTTCCTCGTCATCGGCTTGAGCGCGGTCGCCGTCGGGGTGCTCGTGTCGCAGTTGTTGCCCAACCCGGTGCCGGTGGCTCGGGGTGCCACCGAGCGAGAGGGAGTGGGCCAGCTGGCGCAAGCTTCCGAGGCGCAGCAGTCCCGGGAAGCTGATCTGGAAGCAGTGCTCAGGTGACCGTCAGGCACCCGGCACCGGCGACCGGCCCACGCCGGACCCTGGTGGTCCTCGGCTACGGCATGGTCGGGCACAAGTTGGTCCACTCGCTCGTGGAACGGGGCGCGACCAGCGAGTGGGACGTCGTGGTCTTCGGCGACGAACCCTGCCCCGCCTACGACCGAGTCCACCTCTCGTCGTTGTTCGACGGCGCGTCGGTGGCCGACCTCATGCTGGCCGAAGCGGAGGCGATGGACCAGAGCGGGGTATCGGTCCACCTCGGGGACCCGGTGGTCTCGGTCGACCGGGCGGCGCGGACGGTCGCCACCGCCACCGGTCGGGTGCAGCCCTACGACACCGCCGTCCTCGCCACCGGATCGGACCCCTTCGTTCCGCCGGTTCCCGGCCGGGACCTCCCGGGCTGCTTCGCCTATCGGACCGTCGGTGACGTGGAGGCCATGCAGGCCTGGGCTCGGCGAGCTCGACGGGCGGTCGTGGTCGGCGGCGGCCTCCTCGGGCTCGAGGCGGCCAATGCGCTGCGACTGTGGGAGCTGGAGACCCAGGTCGTCGAGCTGGCGCCGCGGCTGATGCCGGTCCAGGTCGACGAAACAGGGGGCGAGGTGCTGCGCCGACGGATCGAGGCGCTCGGGGTCGTGGTGCGGACCGCCACGTCGCTTTCAGCCGTGGAGCGCGGACCGGACGGCGCGGTGACCGGCGTCCGGCTAACGGCCTCGGGACCCGAGCCCGGGGGCGAGGGTGTCGAAGAACTGGTCGACGCGGACATGGTGGTGTTCTCCGCCGGCGTGCGGCCCCGAGACGGGCTGGCGCGATCGTGCGGGCTGGCGGTCGCCGAGCGCGGCGGGGTTGCCGTCGACGCCCGATGCCGGACGAGCGACCCAGCGATCTATGCCATCGGGGAGTGCGCCTCGGCGTCCGGTCGGGTGTACGGGCTGGTCTCGCCGGGCTACCAGATGGCCCGGGTGGTGGCCGACAACCTCTGCGGGACCGACGCCACCTTCGAGGGTGCGGACCTCTCGACGAAGCTGAAGCTGATGGGCGTCGACGTGGCCAGCTTCGGCGACGCCCATGCCTCGTCGCCCGGGGCCCGGACGGTGGCCTACACCGACGTACCGGGCCTGGTCCACAAACGGCTCGTGGTCGATCCCGAGGGCCGGGTCGTCGGCGGCGTGCTCGTCGGGGACGCGTCCGGCTACGAGGTGCTCGTGCAGATGGCCCGGGGCGACGTCCCATCGCCCGACCAGCCGGGCGCGCTGATCAGTCCGGTCTCGGGGTCCGACCACCCTGGCGTGGGCCTCGACGCGCTCGGCGACGCCGCGACCGTCTGCTCGTGTGAGAACGTCAGCAAGGGAACCCTCTGCGAGGCGATCGCCGCGCACTTGGCCGAGACCGGGACGGCGGACGTGGCGGCGGTCAAGGCGGTCACCCGGGCGGGGACCGGCTGTGGCGGCTGTGCTCCCCAACTGACCGAGCTCGTCCGCACCGAGCTCGAGCGGGCCGGCGTGACGGTCGAGGACCACCTCTGCGAGCACTTCTCGTACTCACGCCAGGAGCTCTTCGACATCGTCCGCATCGAGGGGCTGGGGTCCTTCGCCGAGCTCCTCGCCCGTCGAGGTCGGGGGCGGGGGTGCGAGATCTGCAAGCCGACCGTGGCCTCGATCCTCGCCTCGCTCGGCGACGGGTACATCCTGGACCGGGACCAGGCCGGCCTGCAGGACACCAACGACCACTTCCTGGCCAACCTCCAACGTGACGGGACCTACTCGGTCGTGCCACGGGTGCCGGGCGGGGAGATCACCCCGGAGAAGCTGATCGTGCTCGGCCAGGTCGCCCAGGAGTTCTCCCTCTACACCAAGATCACCGGCGGGCAGCGCATCGACCTCCTGGGCGCCCGGATCGAGCAGCTGCCGGCGGTCTGGACTCGGTTGGTCGACGCCGGCTTCGAGTCCGGCCACGCCTACGGCAAGGCCCTGCGAACGGTGAAGTCCTGCGTCGGGACCACCTGGTGCCGCTACGGCGTCCAGGACTCCACCACGCTGGCGATCGACCTCGAGCTCCGCTACCGGGGGCTCCGGTCCCCCCACAAGATCAAGATGGCCGTCTCCGGTTGCGCCCGGGAGTGTGCAGAGGCCCAGAGCAAGGACGTGGGGGTGATCGCCACCGAGCGCGGCTGGAACCTCTACGTGGCCGGCAACGGCGGCACCCGGCCGCGCCATGCCGACCGGTTGGCCGAGGACCTCTCGACCGAGGCGCTGATCCGGACCATCGACCGCTTCCTCCTGTACTACATCCGGACGGCTGATCGTCTCCAGCGAACGGCCTCCTGGCTGGAGCACCTCGATGGCGGCCTCGACTACCTGCGGCGCGTGATCATCGACGATGCCATCGGCGTGTGTGCCGAGCTCGACGAGGCCATGGAACGCCACGTCGGCTCGTACCGGTGCGAATGGCGGGCGACCCTCGACGACCCGGACCGGCTGCGGCGGTTCCGGACCTTCGTGAACGCCGACGTCGCCGATCCCGACATCGTGGTCGTGACCGAGCGTGACCAGCCCCGGCCCGCTCCCCGTCGGGAGCCGGTCGCCCTGGCCCGGAGCCACCGGTGACCCTGACCACCTCCCCGCCCGGGGGCTCGACCCGAGCCTCCGATCCCCGATCGTGGGTCGACGTGTGCGGGCTGGACGACCTCGATCCGGAGCGGGGCAGCGCGGTGCTCATCGACGACCGGCAGGTTGCCGTCTTCTGGCTTCCCGAGCCGGTGCCCGGTGATCCGGCAGGAGGCGAGCTCTTCGCGATCGGCAACTGCGACCCGTTCTGTGGCGCCAACGTCATGGCCCGGGGGATCGTCGGATCCGCCGGCGACGTCCTCTACGTCGCCTCGCCCATGCACAAGCAGCGGTTCGACCTTCGCACCGGCGCGTGCCTCGACGACGAGGCGGTGGCGATCCC
>Ga0134126_10004726_pt1 | contig 17049 bp, 12 predicted proteins | sample KB31752_FD_96881 | JGI IMG/M metagenome (GOLD analysis project Ga0134126, IMG submission 96881) | Terrestrial soil microbial communities with excess Nitrogen fertilizer from Kellogg Biological Station, Michigan, USA - KB3-175-2 | ecosystem: Environmental > Terrestrial > Soil > Unclassified ...
CAAGAAAACCGGCATCGGAGGCCGTCAGCTCCCGGTCCGACGCGTATTCTTCGTACGCCAGGCGTATTTCTTTTTTTTCCATGACATTGACATTAATTCACGGGTATGCCGAACCAGGTGATTTTATAGAACATGGATCTGCGGCCGAGCTTGCTCTTGCTCAAATATTTCACGAGCCATTCTTCCATTTCCTTCATATGAGCCTCCTGCGTAGCAATGCCTTCTTTCAGCTGATCCAAAGGCTTTGCTACCCGGCTGTCTGCCGGCGTAAGGACAATGGTCGTCGCCAGCGTCTTCGCCTCCTGCATCTGATGAGCCGCGGTATCCAGCATCTGTTGTATCTCCGCATCGGGCTTCGGCGGCTTGAATTGCACGTTATAATAATTTATGAATAAATTGAACTGATTCACCGATTGATTATAGGTCCTCGTGGCCATATTGAACGAATCGATGATCCTGTTCTGGCGATCATTCTCCTGTTGCCGGTGATAATTATCGACATCCACCCGCAGATGCCGGATCATATCTGCCGCAGACGAATTGCGTACGCCGTTCTTTTCGATCCGGTCGGCCGCCGCCTCCTCCTGTTCCTCTTTTGGCATCGCCTCATAAGCACGGATAGAGTCGGGAAAATCGAACCGTGGTTTAGTCTTGTCCTGGCCGGTCTTTGCATTGAAGAAATCCTCGGTGGTCACGGGGTAGTACAGGAATTCCCATAGGTAGTCGAAGGGCATATGTGTGGCTATAAAATTCTCCGGCGCCGCCTTGAAATAGGATTCATTCATCTTCCTGACGAATTTACCGTTATCCACGTAACCAGATCCCCAGGTGGGATCGAAAAGCCACCATTTGCCGTCAAGAAAGGCTGCGCTCCAGGCATGTGGTATATAGCCCACGAAGCCCCGCTCTTTGGTATAGCCTTCCACGACCAGGCTCCGGATGCCCACCCGGTTACAGATCGCGGTGAAAAGGGATGCATAGTTCTCACAGATGCCTTTCCGCGTTTTCAGAGGCCTGGCGATCTTTTCGGCCGGGTCTTCATAAAAGTTCAGCGCGAACATATTGACCACATCGTATTGTATATTGTTCGCGATCCAAACGAAGATGGCTCTTGTCTTCTCCTCAGGCGTCGTGAAATGAGTATCGACATAGTCCGCGATAGTCGCCACTTCCCGGGACGATGAATCTGGAAGGCGCAGGGCCATGGCATCGGTTTGCGCGTAAGGGTTGGTTTTTGCCAACGGCTTCTGGGCATGGGTCAGAGTGGCCAGCAACAGCGACGGCAGAAGGCTCAGCCATTTCATATTCAAGAGGCTTTAGGAATTGCTTATTTGATCTTCTGGAACAGCCGCTTCCACCGGACGCCATGGTCCCAGCTCATCCAGATGAGCGCGGCCTCGCCCACTACATGGTCTTCCGGTACGAATCCCCAATACCGCGAATCCTGCGATCCATGACGGTTATCGCCCATCATCCAGTAATAATTCATTTTGAAAGTATATTGGGTCACCGGTTGTCCGTTGAGCCAGAATTTACCGTCGCGCAGCTCGAATTCGTTGCGCTCATATACCCGGATCGCGCGTTCATAGATGGGATAGTTCTGGGCGGTCAGCGTCAGCGTCGCACCTTTTGCGGGGATCCAGATCGGCCCGTAATTATCCCGCGACCAGGGTAAGGACGGCGAATAAGGGTACACCGACTGCTGACTGTCGATATCCGGAACGATGCTTTTGGCAAGCCCGCTCGCCACCATCTTATTATGCGCATCCCAGGTCAGGAGCATGTCGTACTGGTTCGGTGTCCCCGTCGCGCGCACTTCATCACTATTATTGATATCGACATCATAGGCACTTTTCATGGCGTCCTCGTCCAGCGGCTGTCCCTTTGTCTCTACGGTGTAATAGGTCTCGGATTCAGGAGGGAGATCCTGTTTTTCACCATTGATGTAGACCTCCTGGTTCCTGATCTGGAGCGTATCGCCGGCGATCGCCACGCATCTTTTGATATAATTCTCCTGCTTATCCACGGGACGGATCACCAGCGGATATTGATCGGGATTGCCCAGCACGATCGCCCTGCCGGAATCGATGTTGCCCCCGCCCAGCTCGCGGCATACATCGTAATAGGGTCTCAGCGACTGGTATTCGGGAAGATTGATGACGGTATCGCCTGCCGGAAAATTGAAGACAACCACATCGCGCCGTTTCACCGGGCTGGGGAACCACCGGGTATAGGGCAACTCGATCCATTCCACATACGAGTTGCCATTGGTAACGGGCAGCGTGTTATGGACGAAGGGAATAGACAATGGCGTGTTGGGGATGCGGGGGCCGTAGCTGAATTTGCTGACAAAAAGGAAGTCATTGATCAGCAAGGTCTTTTCCATCGAGCCTGTAGGAATGGTATAGGCCTCGAAAACGAAGGTGCGAATAAGTGTCGCCGCGACGATGGCGAAAACGCCGGCATCGATCCATTCCCGCGCCGTACCTTTTTTATGTTTACGCACCGGCTCGGCTCCTGTATACTTTACCTTGGGGTCGAATCCGATGATCGGGAAATAGATCAGCGGGAGCAGCGCGGCTGCCGCATGTTCCCAGAGCTTGAACTTTCCGTAGGTCTTGACGAATTCCACATAGATACCGAGCGAGATGAACCAGCCCGCTACGGGAATGATCTGCCAGAATACCCAGTGTTTGGGTCTCTCTGCCAGCTGCAGCATGATCCAGGTATTGTAAAAGGGGACGAACGCCTTCCAACCCGGAACACCGGCTTTTTCAAAGAGTTTGGAAGCACCGATAGAGGGAAGTAGGAGGATGACGACCTGGATAAGCACAAGAACCAGCAGCTGATGAGATGACATTCCTGGAATATTTTTGAATTGCGGCAAATTTAATCTAATATTTGGCCTCTCAAAGCATTGACCACGAAAGTTTTGCTAAAATACCCCCCAGCAGCCGACCGATCTCCTCAGCGCGGTTATAGATCATGAAATGCCCGCCGTCGCCGATGATATGTGTGGGAGTCACCGTGCGTATGGGAAAGATATGGTCCTTACCGCCGTGAAAATGATAAAAAGAAGCGGGTTTCCATTCGTTGCGCCAACGCAGGATCACCCCGATCGCCCAGTTCAGGTATCTCCCGTCGATATGGTCTCTGAACTCCTGGCACAATAGCGCCTCTTCTTCACTTTCGACCCCCAGCTTATGATTTTCCAGCCGGGTCAGTATAGCCCCTCTTTTGATCACGGCCGCGGTTGACAACCGATCGAAGTGCAGATAGCCTCCAAGTCTCATCCACAGGGGAAGCTCGCTTCGGGTGCTGACACTCGAGACGATGATAACGGTCGCGCCGGGGATCTTTTTCGCCATCTCGATCGCCATCATGCCTCCAAATGAAACGCCCAGCAGCACCGGGTGGTCCTCCGGGACACCTTCGCACATGCGGTTCGCATAGGTCCCGATGTCTTCATGCCGCGAAGGCGCCATCCAGGACAACGGCGAAAAATCTATCCCGGGAACATTCAATTTGGCAAAGATCCGATGATCCGCGCCCAGACCGCTGATGCAATACACCGTTCGCATCACCCTTATTTTTTCGGCAGAACGTAATTCTCGACATCGCTTTGTGTGATCGTCTTGCCCGACAGGATGATCAGGCGTTCGACCACGTTGCGCAATTCGCGAATATTACCGGTCCAGTTGTGTTGCTGCAAAGCCTTGAGCGCATCTTCGTCGATGGATTTTTTCGCGATGCCATAGTCGCCGCAGATGTCTACGAGGAATTTCTCGACTAAAATGGGGATATCGTCTTTTCTTTCGTTGAGCGAAGGGACGTGGATGATGATCACGCTCAACCGGTGGTAAAGATCGAGCCGGAAATTCTTTTCATCCACTTCTTTGAGGAGGTCCTTATTCGTCGCCGCGATGACCCGCACGTCCACATTGAGGTCTTTGTCGCCGCCTACGCGTGTGATCTTACCTTCCTGAAGAGCCCGCAAAACCTTGGCCTGGGCCGACAGACTCATGTCGCCGATCTCATCGAGGAAAAGCGTTCCGCCATTGGCCTGTTCGAACTTCCCGATCCGTTGTTTGACGGCGGAAGTAAAGGAACCCTTTTCATGACCGAACAGCTCGCTCTCGATCAGCTCACTGGGGATCGCGGCGCAATTGACCTCGACCAGCGCTCCGCCGGCCCGGTTGCTTTTCTCATGCACCCAACGCGCGACGAGCTCCTTCCCTACCCCGTTCTCTCCCGTGACGAGGATGCGCGCTTCCGTAGGCGCCACCTTTTCGATGGTCTCCTTGATCTTGTGTATAGGAGTGGAAGAGCCTACCATTTCCTGGACTTTGCTGACCTTCCGTTTCAGCACCTTGGTTTCGGCGACGAGAGTGGTCTTGTCCATCGCATTGCGGATCGTGATGAGCAGACGGTTCAGATCAGGTGGTTTGGAGATATAGTCATAGGCGCCCTTTTTTACCGCCTCTACCGCCGTCTCGATGGTTCCATGACCCGATATCATAATGACGGGGATATCGGGATGGGTCTCCCTTGTCTTTTCCAGGAATTCGATACCATCGAGTTTCGGCATCTTGATATCACAAAGGATGACATCGTATTCCTTTTCCTTCACCTTTTTGAGCCCCTCCTCGCCATCGCCGGCCTCATCGATCTTATAGCCTTCATAAGATAGGATCTCGCTCAATGTTTTACGTATCGCCTTTTCGTCGTCAATGATTAGAATGTTCGACATGGATTGGCCTGACTTTTTGTTTTAATAATAATCTTAGGAGTTTCAAATTTACGGATTTGTGGAATTGGACGGTGTTTCCCTTTTGCAGGCGCAAAAAATGGGCATTCACAACCAATCAGTTACGAACCGGGCCGTAAAAAAACCAAGCCAGCGATCGTAAAAACCCCTTGTTTGAAAACCCCCCGGTTTGTATTTTAGCGCTATCCAATGACTACTGAAAACCGAAAAATTTAACATCCAAAAAATATTCCCCTATGAAGCAGCAAACCGAGCTACAGGCTCCTGCCCCCGCTAAAGTATTGATCAAACTGACGCTTATTGGTTGTGTATTGTTAGGTTGTGTATATGGCTTCCTCGTGCTGTTCAACACTGCCCTGGCTGCCATCAAATAACTCATAGCGCTCATAAATGACCAAAACAAAAACCCGCCTTATGGCGGGTTTCTTTTTATTTCGAAGCGTTCCTTCTATTTTACGAGATACATCACTTCTTTTACCAGTTTTACCGTTCGCTTCACATCCGGAAGAGCCGCAGCGACGAGATTGGGCGCATAGTGCAGCGGCGCATCGGCAGACGTGATCCTCCTGATCGGCGCATCCAGGTAATCGAAACCTTCTTTCTGGATCCGGTAGCTGATCTCCGAGGAGATAGACGCAAAAGGCCATTGTTCTTCCACGATGACCAGGCGGTTTGTCTTTTTGACGCTTTCCAGGATGGTCATCCAGTCCAGCGGACGTATGCTGCGCAGATCGATGACCTCGGCGCTGATGTTCTCTTTCTCCAGTTCTGCCGCCGCGCCAAGCGCCACCTTCATCATCTTATTGTAGGAAACAATGGTCACATCTTTGCCGGCCTTTTTAACGTCACACTTACCCAGCTCGATATAATACTCTTCCTCCGGCACCTCTGATTTATCACCGTACATCACTTCGCTCTCCATGAAGATCACCGGATCCTCTTCATACCGGATGGACTGTTTCAACAGACCTTTTGCATCGTATCCGTTGCTGGGACTGACCACCTTGATACCGGGAATATTCGCATAATAGCTTTCGAATGCCGTAGAGTGCTGTGCGCCCAGCTGACCGGCCGAGCCGTTCGGCCCGCGAAAAACGATGGGACAGCCGACCTGTCCGCCGCTCATGGCCAGCATTTTCGAGGCGGTATTGAGGATCTGATCCAACGCCAGCACGGCGAAATTCCAGGTCATGAACTCGACGACGGGACGAAGGCCGTTCTGCGCCGCCCCTACGGCAACAGCCGTAAAACCCAATTCGGAGATAGGGGTATCGATCACCCGCTTGGGACCGAATTCATCCAGCATCCCCTGGCTGACCTTGTAAGCGCCGTTGTATTCAGCCACCTCTTCGCCCATTAAGAAAACCCGATCATCGCGCCGCATCTCTTCGTTCATAGCCTCGCGCAGAGCCTCCCGGAAAGCAATTTGTCTCATTCGTAAAGTAATATTTTGTTTATCCCACCCCTTAGCGGGCGAGCCGCAAATTTATTATCTTCATGGCAAAACACCAAAACATGAAAAGATCGCTCCTGCTGGCATCCCTCTTCACGGCCGGCCTGATCATCAGCGCTTTCCGTCTTGCCCCGGGCACCCTGACACCCGAAGAGCGCAAATACGCCGTTGACTATTTCAACAAGACGAGGGAACGTCTACTCGGGGACGTCAGGGGTCTAAGCGAGGCCCAGCTCAACTGGAAGGCGGATTCTTCGCGCTGGAGCGTCTATCAATGTGTAGAGCATATCGCACTCTCCGAGTCGTTCATCCTGCATTTCGCGCAGGATGCGATGAAGACCCCCGCCACACCGGACAAACGCAGCGAGGTGAAATATAATCCCGATCAGATCATCGCGATGCTGACGGACCGTTCCCATAAGGCCCAGGCTCCGGAACCCATCAAGCCGGTCAAACAATTTACCGATACCAAAGCCGCGTTGCATGCTTTTCTGGCGCGCCGCGACTCTACCATCGACTATATAAAGACCACGCAGGACGCCCTGAAGGATCATTTCATCCCGGGAACACCGATCGGCACGCTCGATGCATATGGGATGCTGATCTTCCTCGCGGCCCACAGCGAAAGGCATACCCTTCAGGTCGAAGAGGTGATGGCCAACCCTAATTTCCCGAAACACTAGCCGGCATGCAATCTACCATCGAACACCTCGAAAAGATCATCCGTGTGTATCTCCGGCGGATGGAAACCTTGTCGGACGAGGCCTTCGAATTCCGGCCGCGGCCGGACAAATGGAGCCGCAAAGAGATCCTGGGTCATCTTGTAGATTCTGCGCAGAACAATATCCGGAGATTCATTGTTGCCCAGTATGAGGATACGCCGAATATCTTTTATGCGCAGGACGAATGGGTGAAATGTTCCGGTTACCGGGAATACCCGGTGAAGGACCTGATCGCGTTATGGAGCAGCCTTAACCAGCATCTGGTGATCGTTCTGAAACAGATGGGGCCCGATGCGGCGGAGCGGTTGTGCTCGATGGGCGGCGCCCCGCAAACGCTGAAATGGGTGGCGGCGGATTATTGCAATCATCTGCTGCATCACCTTCACCAGATTCTCGATATCGAACCTCTGGCGTACCCATAGCCCGTAAATTCAAGGATAAGGATGCTGAATATTTATTCCATCGATTACCTCGACCAGGTGGCTCCCGAGACCTTTCGATCGTTGCTGTCGCGGCTGCCGGACGTCTTCCGCATAAAGGTTCAGCGCTACAGGAGATGGCAGGATGCTTACGGGAGCCTTTTCGGCAAGCTGCTGTTGAGACTGGCCCTGCAACGAGCCGGTCTGTCGGGTGAGCTTGGGACGCTGCGGTTCAATGATTATGGCAAACCCTTTCTGGAGAACGGTCCTGAATTCAACCTGTCCCACTCCGGCAACCGTGTCGTCTGCGTCCTAAGCGGTCAGGGTCGCGTCGGCATCGATCTGGAAGCGGTGAGCGATCTGGCCATCGATGATTTTCAAACGCAATTTACTGCGGCCGAATGGAGCAGGATCACCGGGTCTGCAACGCCGCTCTACACCTTTTACCGGTATTGGACGGCAAAAGAAAGCCTGATCAAGGCGGATGGACGCGGTTTACAGATACCGCTGGATCAGTTGGTAGTTGGCGACGCAGGGGAGACGGAAGGCATCGCGTTAAACGAAAACAGGTGGTATATCCGCGAGCTGGACGCTTTCCCCGGCTACGCTTGTCATATTGCCTGTGAAACAACTCCCTTTCAGGTAAATATCGAAACCCTTACCTGGAAAGATGTGGAAGGCTGGTCTTATTGAGCCTGCTCGAAGGTCAGCATGAAGCTTGTCCCTTCACCGGGCTGCGAGCTAACGTCGATGCCCGCGCGGTGCGACTGGAGGATATTCCAGGTAGCGGCGAGTCCCAGACCGAACCCGTTGGTCTTGGAGGTGAAATACGGCTCGAAGATGCGGGATATATTCTCTTCGGGGATACCTCCCCCGTTGTCGTTGATCGACACCTTATAATGCTGAGGCGTTTCTTCGCGGATGGCGATGGTGATCACACCCGATTTCGGGGGCACTGCCTCGACGGCATTGATAAGGATATTCAGAAGGGCGATCTTCAGTTTGTCTTTGTCCGCCATGACGAAAGCGGGCCGTTCGGGATAGGCCAGTTCGAGACGGATATTCTTGAGCGCGATGCGGTCCGATGCCGCCGCCAGCGTGGAGTCGATTATCTCCTGAAGTCTTGTTTTCTGAAGACTGATCTCGGCGGGCCGGGAAAGGTCCAGCAGCTCGGAGATGAGTCCGTCTATCCGTCCGCAATTGCGGGCGATGATGTCGAGGTAGATATTGGCGTCTTCACTGTCCATTTCAGGCTTCAGCTGCTCGACCGAAAGATTGATATTGGTGAGGGGGTTCCTTACCTCGTGGGCCAGCGTGCGAAGCAGGGTGGCCGTCGACCGCAGCTTCTCGATCTGGAAAGTGGCCCTCTCGATCCTTTTCAGATTGGTGATATCGTGAATGATGCCCTGGATATAGGTCTCTCCCGTGGAATAAACCTGCCACGAGATGGAAAGGATGCAATTTCTCCTCTCTTTATTCCGGGTGTGCAGCTCGACCTCGAGGTCTTCGACCTCCCCGGTCACGGACAGCCTGTCCTTCAAATTGACCGCCGCCTCTTTACGGGCGAACAGCTGGTACAGGCTCATCTGCAGGAGCTCGTCCTTGGGGAATTTGAAAAGATCGCAGGTCGCCGCGTTGACGTCCCGGAAGACCAGATCGTCGGTAGTAAGGAATACGGCGTCTTTAGACCGCTCGAAGATATTCCTGAATTTGCGTTCATTCACGCGCAATGCCTTGATGTAGGCGCTCCGTTCGAGGGCATAACGGATGCACCGCTCCAGTTTTTCCGTAGTGATCTCGGATTTCACGAGAAAATCCACGGCCCCGATGGTCATGGCCTGAACGTCCACGTCCCGGTTGCCGATGCCGGTGAGCAGGACGAGCGGCTCCTCGCAGCCCATGGCGACGGCCTCCTTCAACAATTCCAAACCGTTCTTCGCTCCCAGCAGATAATCCACGAAATAAATATCGTACCGGCATTGCCCGAGCCGTTGTATAGCTTCGTCATAGTCATAGCACCAGTCGATCCTGAATTCCTTATCCGGAATATCTCTGATACATGCATCGATGATGAGGAAGTCGTCTTCATCGTCTTCTACAATCAGTATCCGGGTAGGCGCATTTGAATGCAGCATTCTGAGAATTAGTTATTTGATGATTGTCCGCGAATTTCGTCATTTTTTTCCACTAATTCTTTTTGCGTTGGGACGAGGGGCAGGGCAATGATAAATACGGCCCCCTCTCCCGGTTTACCAAGGGCGGAGATATAGCCATTATGCATTTCGACGATCTTTTTGCAAAGGGCGAGGCCGATACCAGTCCCCTCATATTCGGCGCTGGAATGCAGCCGGCGGAACATGTCGAAGATCTGATCCGCATATTTTTGATCAAACCCGATGCCATTGTCCTCGATGTAGATGCGCCCGTACCGGGTCTCCGATTCGCGGCCATTTGCGCCGGAGGCCACAGGCGCTTCTTCATACCGGATATGGACCTCGGGCCGGGAATTCTTTTTACAGTACTTGATGGAATTGCTGATCAGGTTGGAGAACAGCGGTCCCATCAGGACGGTGCTGGCAGGCAGCACGGGAAGACGGTCCTCGATCAGGATCCGGGCATTCTTTTCCTTTATATTCCCTTCCATTTCGGACAACACCTCCCCGACGACCTCATTCAGATCCACGTCCTCGAAATTATGGTTTTCGACGGAGATCTTGGAGAACCGGAGGATGTCGTTGATGAGGTCCTGCATCCGTTTGGAAACCTCCTGGATGCGGGTAAGGTATAACCGGCCCTCTTTGCCGAACGAATTCTCGGAATTGGCCAGCAGCCGGTCGCTGAACATGCGAATCTTCCGCAGCGGCGCCTGAAGGTCATGCGATGCCATGAAGGCGAACAGGTCCAGGTCCTTATTGGCGGTCTCGAGCCGGGTGATATTCTCCAGCAATTGCTTGTTCAGATCGGTGACCTTTTCTTCCGAGGCGATCCGTTCGTTTATCTCGAGTTCCAGGCTGCGGTTGATGGCTACCAGCTTCTGTTCCTGGGCGAGCAGACGCTGGTTCTTGCGATAGAGATCGACGAAAACGCCGACCTTCACCCTCAGCAATTCGGGGTTCACCGGCTTGTAGATATAATCCACTGCTCCTGCGCGATAGCCCTTGAAAAGATTTTCCTCGCCGTAATTATTCGCAGTGATGAAAATGATCGGGATATGCCGTAGCCGCTCTCTTTCATAGATGAGCGCAGCCGTTTCGAAACCATTCAGATTGGGCATCTGCACGTCCATCAGGATCAGGGCGAAGTCGAGATCGCTTAACAATAGTTTCAGCACCTGCCTGCCCGATGAAGCCTTGACAAAACGATACCCATCCGGTTCCAATACGGTCTCCATCGATAGTAGGTTGTCTTCCCTATCGTCCACTAACATGATCTTAGGTTGCATGCACCTTGGGGGTTTATTTTATACTACGCGCCACTTGCGTTGCTACTGTTATTTATAGAACCAAACGCGCATCAGCGACAATAACTGATCGATCTTCAATGGTTTGGTGATATAATCGGATGCGCCGGCCTCGATACATTTCTGACGGTCGCCTTTCATCGCCTTGGCTGTAACGGCGATGATCGGCAGGGTATTGTTCTTATGCTCCCGTCTGATCTTCTGTGTGGTCTCATATCCGTCCATTTCGGGCATCATGATGTCCATGAGCACCATATCCACTTTTTGCTTTTCGTCGTTGATGATCTGGATGGCCTCTTTGCCGCTCTCCGCGGTGACGACATTCATGTTATAGCGTTCGAATACCGTCGTCAGGGCGAACAGGTTACGCACGTCGTCATCCACTACCAGCACGTTCTTACCCGTCAGGATATCGTCCTTCATCCTGATCTGCTCGATGACCCTCCGTTTCTCGGGCGCCAGCTCACGGTGATTGATATGGAGGTGGAGCACCGTCTCTTCCAGCAGGTGTTCCAGCGAATTGACACCCTTCAGCAACACCGTATTGGAGCTCCGGTTCAGATGATACAATTCCTTTTTATTGAAATCCTTCGCGGAATAGACGATCACCGGCGTCAGTTTCTTTTTGTTCTCGCTGACGCGATTGATCAGATCGACACCGGAAATGTCGGGCAGCGTGTAGTCCAGGATGATGCAATCGAAGTTCTTGATATCCGTCTCTTCCAGCGCTTTGCGTCCCGTATGCGCTACGGTGACCTGCATGTTCTCGCTTTGCAGCATCTTGCATATCTGGGAAGCGTCCGGCTCGTTGTCTTCCACGACCAGTATCTTCCGGGCTTCCTTTGCACTGAAGGACAGGATGTCCTCGAAAAGATGACTCAGCGACTCGTTCTCCAGCGGCTTGAGCAGGAAGCTGCTTGCCCCGCGTTTCAGGGCCAGCGCCTCGTTCTCTTCACCCGAGATGAGATGGATGGGGATATGACGGTAGTTGAGATCGTTGCGAAGCAGGTCCAGCACCTTCCAGCCACTGGTATCGGGGAGTTTTACATCCAGGGTAATAGCGATGGGGGTAAACCTGTTGATGAAATCGAAGACCTCAAGGTAGTTGGTGGCGACGACAGCCTTCATACCGAATTCATGCGCTTTTTCGATGATGATCTTGCCAAAACGGAGGTCGTCTTCCACGATGAGCAGGATCTTGTCGCCCGACTGGATGGCCGTCCGGTCATCGCCGGCATCGTTGATCATTTCGCTCACGATGGTCAGTTTCGGGGACTCCATGGGTTCGTTGGTGACCCGGAGCGAGTTCAGCAAGGTATCGATCTCATTGCTTTCCGCGCCCAGTTGCAGCTGGTGCTGAATGGCGTTCAGGTTATCGGACGCTTCGCGCGAGATGAGACCGGCTACATTCTCTACCGGCAGGTACAGGGTAAAGGTGCTGCCCCGTCCGTGAACACTTTCCAGCTCGATGGTTCCCCCCAGCAACTCGGCGAGGCCGCGGCTGATGGATAAACCCAGACCGGTACCGCCGTATTTACGGCTGGTGGATCCTTCGGCCTGCTGGAAGGCCTCGAAGATGATATTCTGTTTTTCGATCGGGATGCCGATACCAGTATCGTTGATGGCGAAGGCGACCACCTGCCGGGCTTCATCCAGTGACGGATTGCCGGGTTTCCAGTTCCGGTTCGCTTCATAGATCCGCAATTTAACCTCGCCCTTCTCCGTAAATTTAAACGAATTAGACAACAGGTTCTTCAGGATCTGATTGAGCCTCTGCAGGTCGGTCTCCATACTTTGCGGCAGACGCGGATCGGTTTCAATGGTAAAGCGAAGATGCCGGGCTTCGGAGATGGGCTTGAAGGTCGTCTCCACGAAGGAAGCGATCTCGGAAAACCTCACCGGCGAAATATTGGCTGTAATAAAGCCGGATTCGATCTTCGACAGGTCGAGGATGTCGTTGATCAGCTGGATCAGGTCATCCCCGCAGGAGTGGATGGTTTTCGCATACCGGATCTGTTTGTCCGAAAGGTTGCCTTCCACGTTCTCGTATAGCTGCTGGGCCAGGATGAGCAGGCTGTTCAACGGCGTCCGCAGCTCGTGCGACATGTTGGCCAGGAACTCCGATTTGTATTTGGAAGTCAGGGTCAGCTGTTCGGCCTTTTCTTCCAGCGAGCGGCGAGCTTCTTCCACTTCCTTGTTCTTGGCCTCCACCTCGTTCTTCTGTTTGACGAGGAGCAACGCCTTGTCCTGCAGCTCGTCATTGGTACGACGCAGCTCTTCCTGCTGGATCTTCAGCTCGCCTGCCAGCGACTGGGATTGGGTCAGGAGCACTTCGGTACGGGAGTTGGCCTCGATGGTATTGAGCACGATACCGATACTTTCCGTGAGCTGGCTGACAAAGTCCATATGGGTTTCACTAAAGACATCCAGCGAGGCCAGTTCGATCACCGCCTTCACCTTATTCTCGAACAAAACCGGCAAAATAATGAGGTTGGCGGGTTTCGCCCGGCCGAGACCCGAACTGATCTTGATATAGTTGGAAGGCACGTTCGAAAGAATGATCCGCTCCTTCTCCAAAGCGACCTGTCCGACCAGTCCTTCGCCCAGCGAAAACTCGGTCGGGATATTTTTTTCCGCTTTGTAGCCATAAGCGGCAAACAGCCGGAGCTTGTCCTCGCGGGTATCCTCGTCCTGTTTGAGAATGAAGAAGGCGCCATAGTGCGCGCTGACCACCTGCGCCAGTTCGGAGAGGATACGGAGCGTCACCGTATTGAGGTCCTTCTGTCCCTGAAGCATCTGCGTAAACTTCGCTAAGTTGGATTTCAACCAGTCCTGTTCCTGGTTACGCAGCGTGGTATCTTTCAGGTTGGCGATCATTTGGTTGATCGTGTCCTTGAGGGCCTCGACCTCTCCCTTCGCCTCGACACGGATCGTTCGCGTAAGGTCGCCCTTCGTCACCGCGGAGGCCACCTCGGAAATGGAACGCACCTGTGTGGTGAGGTTTTGGGCCAGCTGGTTCACGTTCTCGGTCAGGTTTTTCCAGATACCCGAAGCTCCGGGTACGCTGGCCTGACCACCGAGACGTCCTTCTACGCCCACTTCCCGGGCCACCGTCGTCACCTGGTCGGCGAATAGCGCGAGCGTATCGATCATCTCATTGATCGTATCGGTCAGCTGGGCCACCTCGCCGCGCGATACGATGGATAGTTTCTGTTTCAGGTTACCGGTAGCCACCCCTGTAACCACCTTTGCGATACCGCGCACCTGGTTGGTCAGGTTCGACGCCATATAGTTTACCGAGTCTGTCAGGTCCTTCCAGGTACCGGCCACACCGCGAACCTCCGCCTGACCGCCGAGCTTTCCTTCCGTACCTACCTCACGGGCAACACGGGTCACCTCGAAGGCGAAGGAGTTCAGCTGTTCGACCATCGTATTGATAGTATTCTTAAGATCCAGGATCTCTCCTTTTACGTCGATGGCAACCGTCTTGGACAGGTCGCCCGACGCCACCGCTTTTGTCACTTCCGCAATATTTCGAACCTGCGCTGTCAGGTTACCCGTCATCGAGTTCACCGAGTCGGTAAGATCCTTCCAGGTACCGGCGACACCCGGCACGAAGGCCTGGCCACCCAATTTTCCATCCGTACCGACCTCACGCGCCACGCGGGTCACCTCGGAGGCGAACGCGCGCAGCTGGTCCACCATCGTATTCAGCGTCTCTTTCAGCTGAAGGATCTCGCCACGGACGTCCACAGTGATCTTTTTCGACATATCGCCATTGGCCACCGCGATGGCCACATCGGCGATGTTACGTACCTGGCCGGTCAGGTTGGAAGCCATCCCGTTCACGGAGTCGGTAAGGTCCTTCCAGGTACCGGCTACACCGGGTACGAAAGCCTGGCCACCCAGCTTTCCTTCCGTACCTACCTCACGGGCAACACGCGTTACTTCCGAAGCAAAGCCCCGCAGCTGGTCCACCATCGTATTGATCGTATTCTTAAGTTCCAATATCTCACCCTGTACGTCCACCGTGATCTTACGCGACAGGTCACCGTTGGCGACGGCCGTCGTTACTTCGGCGATATTACGTACCTGGGCCGTCAGGTTACCGGCCATCTTGTTCACGGAATCGGTCAGGTCCTTCCAGGTACCGCCTACCCCGGGCACATCGGCCTGGCCACCCAGCTTACCTTCTGAACCTACTTCACGCGCAACACGCGTTACTTCCGATCCGAATGAGTTCAGCTGGTCCACCATCGTATTGATCGTATTCTTCAGCTCGAGGATCTCACCTTTTACATCCACCGTGATCTTACGCGAAAGGTCGCCTTTCGCCACCGCGGTCGTCACCTCGGCGATATTACGTACCTGGCCTGTGAGGTTACCCGCCATCAGGTTCACCGAGTCGGTGAGGTCCTTCCAGACACCGCCTACCCCTTCCACCGCGGCCTGGCCGCCCAATTTTCCTTCCGAACCCACCTCACGCGCAACGCGGGTCACCTCGGAGGAGAAGGAGTTCAGCTGGTCCACCATCGTATTGATCGTATTCTTCAGCTCCAGGATCTCACCCCTTACCTGCACGTCGATCTTTCGCGACAGGTCGCCCGTCGCCACGGCCGTCGTCACCTCCGCGATGTTACGCACCTGCGCGGTCAGGTTGCCGGCCATGATGTTCACCGAGTCCGTAAGGTCCTTCCAGGTACCGCCTACACCGGGCACGTCGGCCTGCCCGCCCAATTTTCCTTCCGAACCTACCTCACGCGCAACACGGGTCACCTCGGAAGAGAAGGAGTTCAGCTGGTCCACCATCGTATTGATCGTATTCTTCAGCTCCAGGATCTCACCTTTTACGTCAACGGTAATCTTACGCGAAAGGTCCCCCTTCGCCACCGCCGTCGTCACTTCCGCAATATTCCGTACCTGCCCTGTCAGGTTGGAGGCCATGGCGTTCACCGAGTCGGTAAGGTCCTTCCAGGTACCCCCTACCCCGCGCACATGCGCCTGGCCACCCAGTTTCCCTTCGGTACCCACCTCGAGCGCGACGCGCGTTACTTCGGATGAGAAAGAGTTCAGCTGGTCCACCAGCGTATTGATCGTATTCTTCAATTCAAGGATCTCGCCTTTTACGTCCACCGTGATCTTCTTCGAGAGGTCGCCCTTGGCAATGGCGGTCGTCACATCGGCGATATTCCGCACCTGTGCGGTCAGGTTACCCGCCATCAGGTTTACCGAGTCGGTCAGGTCCTTCCATACCCCGGCTACCCCTTTGACCTTGGCCTGGCCGCCCAGCTTACCTTCGGATCCGACCTCACGAGCCACACGCGTCACCTCCATGGAGAAAAGGTTCAGCTGCTTCACCATGTCGTTCACCTCCCGGGCGATACGCGAAAATTCCCCCTGAAGGGTATGTCCCCCGATCTCCAGGGGCATATTCTGCGAGAGATTGCCCTTTGCCACGCTACTTATCACATGCGCGATCTCGATGGTGGGGTGCACTAAGTCGGAAATCAGGGTATTGAGCGAATCCACGCCCGCGGCCCAGGCGCCTTTGGCATTGGGGACCTCGATACGCTGGGTCAGCTTACCCTGTTTGCCAATGGTATTGCCTGCCTTGGTGAATTCCCGCATCATTTCTTCATTGAGGGAGATGATCTCGTTCATCGTATCGAAGATGCGTCCTTTTACGCCCACCTCTCCGATCGGCATACGCACGCCGAAGTTGCCGTTTCGCACCTGCAGGAGGATACGCAGTAGGTCTTTATCATCCAAAAGGGAATCGCTTTCGTAGGTAGCTTTGGCGCGGGAGCCGTTTTTATGGCTGTTTCCGTTGGCGGATGGGGCAGTTTTGGTGGCTTTCTTTTTAATTTCCTTGGTGGAAGGTACCATATTGAATTTTTACATTATATTTTAGTCCGAATAGATATTGGCACGCCGGTTTTGGGTTGTCCGGCGGTTTATAGCACAATCACCGCGCCATTTATTTGGCAGGGTTCTGGTAGAATCAATTCAGCGACAATAACGATTCGGGATTTAACGGCAGAAAAGGTATATTAAGGTAATGAATTATTTTATGAAAAATAACTCGCGTCTGATCTACATAGTAGATGATGATCCGGATGACAGGCAGATCATATTGGATGCATTCCTCGAACGGAACCCGCAGATCGATTATGTGTTCATTGAAAACGCCGAAAGCCTTCTCGAAAGCCTGTATACCTCGGAAATAG
>Ga0134126_10004727_pt1 | contig 17048 bp, 25 predicted proteins | sample KB31752_FD_96881 | JGI IMG/M metagenome (GOLD analysis project Ga0134126, IMG submission 96881) | Terrestrial soil microbial communities with excess Nitrogen fertilizer from Kellogg Biological Station, Michigan, USA - KB3-175-2 | ecosystem: Environmental > Terrestrial > Soil > Unclassified ...
GGTCCAGACCCTTGTCCAGAACTTCCTAACGCATCTGGAGAACGCCGTCCTGGGCGCCGTGGAGAAGCACTGATGCGCCGCGACCCCGGCACGGACGGGGACCAGGACGATGGCGGCGACGGGCCTTGACCTGGCTTGACACCTAGGGTAGGATCAGGGGTGACTGACCAAGGACCGGGGGTGCGAGTCCCCGGACCCCACTGCACTGGTCAGCAGTAAAGAGGGAGCGCTGCGGGAGAAATCCCCGTGGAAGGGCGCTCCCTTTTTGCTATCCTCGGGATATGACCGAATTATTACTGGAAGAAATCCCCGGGGAAACTGATTCCGAGCGGGAAGCCCGGCTGGCCACCGAGGTTGTCCTGGACCAGACCAGCCAGCGCTTTGTTGACCAGCTTATCGACAAGCTGCTGGTTATCTGTAATGAGCTGTCTGGTCATGAGCTGAGGCCCTACCAGGTCCCTTTATCCCGCCGTATTTTTGAGTCCGTGATTATCGGTGATGGGGATACCATTACCGCGCTGATGGCACGGCAGGTGGGGAAAACAGAAACTATCGCCAACACCGTGGCCACCTGCATGGTCATGCTCCCCCGGCTGGCAAAGATTTACCCTGATCTCCTGGGGAAATTCGCGGAAGGGGTCATGGTCGGCGCCTTCGCCCCGGTCGAGGAGCAGGCCGATACCCTCTTCAGCCGCATTGTCGCCTGCCTTACCTCAGACAATGCCACCGCCATGCTCTCGGATCCCGAGATTGATGACCGGGTAACCGGGCGCGGGAAGCAGGTATCCTTGCGCCGCTGCAAATCCCTCGTGCGCCGGACAACTTGCCACCCCCGGGCCGCCATCGAGGGCCGCACCTACCACATCATCCTGGTCGATGAGTGCCAGTTCGCGGATGACCGGGCCATCAATAAATCCGTTGCGCCTATGGGTGCTGCCAACCGCGCGACCATGGTATTCACCGGGACACCCACAGTCCACAAGAATGTTTTCTACGAGAGTATCCAGAAGAATAAGCGAAAGGAAGCCAACCGTGGCCGGCGCTGCCATTTCCAGGTGGACTGGAAAGAAGCCGGGAAATACAACGAGAATTACCGTAAATTCGTGCAATCCGAAATGCTCCGCCTTGGTGAGGATTCCAACGAGTTCAAGCTCTCCTACCGGTGCATGTGGCTCCTGGACCAGGGTATGTTCACCAGCTCGGATAAGCTGGACGCCCTGGGGGATACCTCCATGCAGTCCCTGGTGCACGCCTGGAACCAGACCCCGGTTGTGGCGGGGATTGACTGCGGCCGGAAGCAGGACCGCACTATCGTCACCGTGGTTTACGTGGACTGGGATAACCCCGACCCGTTCGGGCTCTACCATCACCGGATCCTGTCCTGGCTGGACCTGGAGAATGTGGACTGGGAAGAGCAGTATTTCCGGATCCGGGAATTCCTCTCCAATTACAACGTCTGGAAAATCGCTATCGATTCTGGGGGATTAGGGGACGTAGTAGCAGACCGGCTGTCCCGGCTGATGCCCTACAGTGAGATTGTCAACATCATGTCCGCGCCCTCAGAGCAGAGCCGGCGGTGGAAGCACCTCATGCAGCTCATCGAGCGCCAGCAGATCGCCTGGCCCGCCGGGGCAAAGGTGCGCAAGCTCAAGGTGTACCGGCGCTTCCGGCAGGAAATGGAAGACCTGGAGCTGTCCTACAAGGGCCCGAATATGCTCGCCGCCGCACCCAAGGCCGTTAATGCCCACGATGATTACCCGGACTCCCTGGCCCTGGCCTGCTGCCTGACCCAGGATGAGGCCATGAGCGGGACCGTGGAAGTCTACGGTAATTTCTTTTACCGCTGATCCCATGCAGCCGCGTCCGGATACCACCCGGCGGGCAGGTCAGCAGCGCATCCCGGATTTAGTCCCCGGTCCCTCATTGCCTGCAACACCTGGCAGTACATGTAGCTGACTGCTGCCCAGATCCGGTCACGCTCACTGGAATAAACCCAGGTGAACAGCCAGGCGGCCTGGTGATCCATCACGCGGTCACCCAGTTCAAGCAGGTCAAGTTCTTGCTCGGATTTCCAGCCCCCGTAGTACATCTCTAGCTCGGGGTAATCGGCGTGCAGGTCCAGATACCACCACTTGCTATCCACGATGATCAGCAGCCTTTACCAGCGATGCCGGGGGCTTTCCTGCGGAGGTATTAAGGCAATTCCACCGGCCGTAGACCTCCTTAAAATCCGGGAGGTACTGGATGTTCTGGTGATAGGAATTGCTCTGGTTAGCCTCCCGCCAGAATTTTCTCTCATCCGTGGCCAGGAGGGATATGACCGTCAGGAGCTGGTCGGCGCGGGGGATATCATGCCTTTGTGACTGGAGGCAGTACCGGCCCAGGACCCGGCTCCTGCTGTCGTACTCGAACATGTTGAATACGCTCAGGAACACCACTATCCGGTAGCGTGCTTTCCCCCGGGACCCGCGCATATCAAAGTACCCGAATTCCAGGAGCATGTCCCGCTGCTCTGCGCTCAGGTAGGACAGCAGCAGCCCCCACGCCCGTTCCTCGGCCCTGGCAGTGACCTTCCTCTGCTTTATCTCCTGGCGCCGGGCGCGGCCGATCCTCCCGCTGACGAGCCCGAGATAGGTCACTACCAGGCTTATGCAGACCGGGACAATGACCGAGAGGGTGTACAGGTACGTATAAAGCGTCACGGTACGGCAATCCCCGCGATCCGCGCGGCGTTGCGCAGTTTCCGCAGGTAAAGTCTTTTGTATTCCTCGCACGACAGCTCGAAGTCCGCGTATTCAGGCAGCCAAGGATTTGTGGATTTGTTTGCCACAGCCAGGAACATATCCGGCTCCAGCATCAGGGTCACGGCCTGGGCCATCACCGTCCCCGGGATACACAGACCGCCGTCAACGTTCAGGCAGAACCGGGCCTCAATTCTCTTTCCGCCCGGGAACATGAGCAGGACATTGTAGGCTTTCGAGTACAGCAGGATCCGGTAAGTACTGCCCTCAACCAGCAGGTCGAAATATGCGTGCTTCAGGGCCGTTTCCCGATGTGCCGGGGACAGCCATCCCAGCAACTGCGCCCACTCGTCAGGTTCAGTGAACGAAGTCATCATAGCCATTCCCGTACCGGGCGGCGATCAGGTGCTCTGGCGCCTGCCATCTATCGTGATAGCGGTTGACCGGGTCCAGGCTGAGCGGGAATGGATCCGTTCCGCTGATGTTGGCCACGAACCGGGCGACGGATTCGTCGGTTTTCAGCATCATTGCCTGGGTGAGCAGCGTGAAGGCCCGGTAACCGGCCGGGTAGGGCTCGAAGCAGAGGGACTCAACGGCCTCTTGCTCCGTGCCGTTATATTCGGCACCTGTGATGTTGTACTGCCCGGGTGATGCATACACCCGGTAGAAGTGCCGGATGCCGGGGGGTGATGGCCGGACATCGAAATAACCCGTGTCCACCAGGGTCCGGGACTGCTCATCGGACAGGTAGCCCAGCAGCCGCTGCCACGCCCTGACACGGGCCTGCCAGTTCGCGCGGTTCCTCATGTCACGGAAGCGCAACAGCTCGGTACTGTAGCCTGAGCAGTTTTCCAGTGAGTTCACGAAGGCGGCCAGATCCTGCTCCGCCCGGTGGATGTCACACTGGCAGCCATGAACCGGCTGGCCGGCTGGTATGCGATCGGGCATCGCATGCTCCTCTCTTTTCCTGAGTAGCGGGGAGCCTAGCAGCCTAACAGAGCCGCTGTCAAGAACGATAAAATTGCAATATGACTACGCAGACTTTCGGCGGCCCGGACTACTCCAATAACCCGCTGCTGCCGCCCTGGTACATCATCGGGTGGTCCGCCCAGAACCAGGTGAACCTTCCCGCTCCCGTCTCTAATTTCGCGCCCCTGCCTTTCCCGCAGGACCAGGTGTTCGTGGAGCTGACCGCGATGTACTTTGACGGTAATGCTAACCCGCTGTCCGGCTACCTGACATTCCAGCAGTCCGATGATGTCACCATTACCGAGAATGGCGTGACCTACCGCATGCCAGCCCGGCTGGTCGGCCTTGTCCCGCCCGGTGCCTATTACGGGTACGCTTTCCGTGGCTCGGGGCGCCTGTATTTATTCCGTGGCCGCCTGGATACCATGCTGCTGGCCACTGATAACAGCAACATGGTTACCGATGGCGGGCAGCCGCTGGTATATCATGTAAAGGAATACTTTATGGACGGGCGGAATTATGATATTACCGTCCCCAAGGCGACGACCGGGCCCGTGGATATTTCAACTCTCATTGTCAGCGGGACTGTGGCGCCCAACAAAGACTGGAGCCTGGGGTATTAATGCCTGATCTCGCGTTCTCCAACGCCAACAACGTCGGTATTGCCTGGACGGTCCAGCAGTTGGCAAACAATTCAGCCGGGCAGAGCCTCGGGTACACCGCAGAGGCGCCGGCAGAAATCCAGGAAAAGGAAAAGTAAATGGCTGATTTCTCTTACCTGCCGCTTGGCTGGACCTGCCAGCAGCTCCTCAATAATGCCACGCAGAACCTGGGCTATGACGCACACGCCCCGAGTTTCCCCGGGCACCCGTCCGTGCTCCCCCTCAAGGGCGAGGCCAATCACATGATGGCCGGCGGCCCCGGGGATTCTGTGGGCGGCCCGATCAGCAATGACCAGATGCGGCTGCATTTCGATACGACCACCAAAAAGACCTACGCGGATGGCGTCCCGGCCCTGAATGACCACCCCGAGCACGATATCGCCGCCTCCAAGAAAGAGGTAGGCCTGCTGACCGGTGTGGATCTCGGCGCCGTGGTCGGCACCAATGTCTCCACCCCGCAGACCCGTGACGGCCGGTATGACCCGCCTGCCGCCCAGCCCGCGCACCGGGCCTCCCCGGAAGGGGAAGCGCAGTTCGCCCATGAGCTGGAAAAGGCCGGGCCGTCCGCTGCTGAGACTGAGCGCAAGAATTCCGAGCCCCCCAAGGCAAACACGAAGTAAGGAAAACCCATGGCAACACAGAATTACTTTGCCCCGGGCTGGACTTCCCAGTCAGACACTGCCAACACTGAGCAGGGTAGCGGTGCCGCATTCTTGGGCATCGGCCAGCCGGCTTCCCAGGGGTATTTAGCTTGGTCCGTAGAGCCGCAGGATGCTACTACAGTAGTAGCTAACCCGACTTCTACGGGAAACAACCTGATCAAGGTTTATTTCCCTGTGGGCGGGTTCGCTTCCAAGGTGGATGTCAACATCACCACGGTCGGCACCCAGACTCACACTTATTTCGGTCTGTACACCCTGGCTGGCGTGCAGATCGCCGTTACTGCTGACCTGACCGCCTCCTGGACGGGCACTGGCAAGTTCACGGCCACCTTTGCCTCCCCGGCACTGGTGAGCCCCGGTTTCTACTACGTGCTGTGGAATCAGACCTTCTCCGTCGCTCCGCAGGTTACTTCAGGTGCTACTTGCCTGGTGCAGAATTTCAATACCACGGCAGCCACGATGTTCTTCGGTCTGGGCGGTGGCGCGGGCGCGAACTCCGCTACCCCGCCGGCGACTATCACACTGGCGAACAACACCGCCTCCACGGCTGGTGTTCCCTGGGTGGCGGTTTACTGATGACTAGCTTCGCGCCGAATGGTAATCCGCTGGCAGGTCAGATATCCCTGGAATTAACAGAACCTATCTACCTGATATCGTGCGGTCTCTCAAGCGGCGGTGTAATTAATCTATGGGTTCTTGACAGCGGCTCGAAATCCGTGGAAGCCGTAGATGCGATAATGACTGTAGTCGGTGAAGCGCTGCACGCAAGCGAGGAAGTCAGCACAGGGACGATCAATATCGTCAAATATACGGGCAGCGGTGGCGTCGGTTACTACTCAGATGGAGAATAATCCATGGCATTCACTGCTGTCCAGACCGCTGAGGGAACCCTGACCGGCAATGCCGTCACCACGGTTAATTTCGGCACGGGTGCATCCACGCCTATCCGGTACAGCTACATCGCAATCACTAACGAATCAGGGGCTACCCCCGCTCCTATTTACGTGACGGTTGACGGCGTGACTGCCCCGACTGTGGGCGGTGAGGACACAATTGCCGTTGCCCCGAATGCGACAGTAGTAGTGGCCAATGGCGCCGGCCTCTGGACACAGGCCCAGTCCGTGCTTCAGGCGGGCACCCAGATCCCCAGTTCCTATACCACCGCTTCCACTCCCTGGCAGGCCACCCCGTACGGCTCATCACTGGGCGGCGGGGTAGCCAACCCGGGGACAACCGTCAAGATGATTTCCGCTCAGGCAATGGCCTTTACGGTTTCCGGCACAGGATAAAAGGAGAAACAATGGCACAGATCGCACCGGGGAACCCGTATCCCGAGCGGGTAACCAACGTATACGAGCGCAAGATGGCGCCGAATGCCCCTGGCGGGCGCGGCCCCCTGCGTTTCGAGGAGGGCCTGGGTACTGACACGGACTTACCCAATGAGTTCGTGAACGGGATCATGCAGGGCTATGAGACCGACGCCCGGGGCCACAATAAGAATGTCTATGAGAAGTGGCCGGACGAGACCATGCGCGAGCGGGCCCATGTCGGCTCCGCAGCCTGGGTTGAGGCACCGACCTACCTCGGGGAATTCGCCCAGGGCACCCAGGTTCCCGGCCGGTACGAGTACCTCCAGGTCAACCGGGGCAAGCCGAATCCCAGTGGCCGCCGTTACGAGCGCCACAATCCCGCCTGTGTGGACGACTGACAGGTTAATCCCATGAGGTTCTGGCCTCCGTTTTATTATCCCTGCCCGGGAACGCGCAAACTCTGGGCAGAAATCAATGAGTTAAAGAAAGAAGTGAGGAAGTTAATGGCCGCGCAGGATGACATCAATGCAGCCGTAGCTGCCCTCCAGGGTTTCTTATCTGACCTTCAGGGTGCGGTAACCGCCATCCAGGCCGAGCTGGCCAACGTGGCGCCCGCCGTGGATACCTCCGCCCTGAATGCCCTGGTTGCCCAGCTCCCCGACATCCAGGCATCCGTTGATGCCCTGGAGAATGTAAGCCCCCCGCCCGCCCCGTAAGGTAAACTAGCGGGTAGCAGGTGCATAACTCTATCCGGCAGAGTGCCCAGGTTGCCAAGGTGCCTGGGCATTTTGCTGTATTCTTTAGATAACAGGAAGGAGTCATTATGTTCGCCGTAATTGCCGCAGTCCTGTTCGGTTTCGATGTCCTGCTTCGGCTGATTGCACACAATCCCAAGTGGGAGGATGTCCTCCTCTACGCCGGGTTATTCTGCGTGGCTATGCACCTGGTTATCCCGGCTGTACCCTGGCGGCACCAGTGAGCATGCGCCCGTCCCCGCCCCGGATCCGGATGCCCAAGGTGCGCACGCCCAGCGTGAAGCCCTCTCCCCCGAAGATGCCGCGCCCTGGACGGTAACACCCTGGTAAGATTGAGCCTGATCATGTCCGTGACGGAGCCAGGCAGGGGGATTTATTGCCGACAAAGGAGCAGGTGGACGCGGCCCGTCTGGAGAACCTGCGGCAGGTACTGTTTGAGATCATGAGGTACGGAAATCCCCAGCAGCGCAAGGAAGCCCAGCGCCGGCTGAAGCAGCTAAGGTAGAAGCATGGAAAATTCGGTAACATATACCCGGGTCAGAGACGGAAAAATCCAGCGGGTTACCAGAGTCCGTGGAGCGCATGGTCAGTCTAAAACCCCGTTATACCGGTTATGGAAAGCTATGGTGCGCCGCTGTGAATCCCCAAAGGCGCACAATTACAGATGGTACGGCGCCAAGGGCGTTCGGGTATGCCCTGCATGGCGCACGGATTTTATGGCTTTCCGTGACTGGGCCCTGGTCAACGGCTATGTGCGCGGCCTGGAACTGGATAGAATAGATTCAGATTCCCATTACTGCCCGGAAAACTGCCGATGGATTACCAAGAAATCCAACATCCGGAACCGGGATTTATTCTGGGATGATGATCTGGATGCGCGTATCATTGCCCTAGCAAAGAAGGCTGGCATCAACCCGTATGAGCTTATCAGGCTTGCGGTGGAGGATTACCTCTCCGCTCATCAGGAGAGGGGGTGATGCCTGATGGCTATAGATTTTATTAGCCCCAGCATGCGAGCAGCCGGCAGCGATCTGACCATTTCCGTCTCTCCTCTTGGCTTAATCGAGCTTTCTGATGAGGAGTTTGAGGTTCACGGTCCGCGTATGACCCGCTACGCTCAGTCATGGGCTTTTTATTTAGGCCATCATTAGCTCTGGGCATACCGCCGCGAGGCCGGCGAACCCCAGCTTACTTTCAACTATGTCAAGGCCCTGTCGGATTTCCTGACCAACTTCACTTTCTCCAAGGGTGTCTACTTCTCCTGTGACAAGGAATTCCAGCACATTATCCCCGCCCTGCTGGACCGGATCTGGACGGTAGATAACAACAAATCCCAGCTCCTGTGGGAAATGGGGAACATCGGCTCCGTGACCGGCGACGTATTCGTCAAGGTTGCGTACGAGCCCGCCTACACCGATCCTGCCGGGCACCCCCACCCCGGCCGCGTGCTGATCCTGCCGATCAACCCGAGTTTCGCCTTCCCGGAATGGCACCCCCACGCCAAGGGCCGGATGATCCGGTTCAAGCTCAAGTACCGGTTCTGGGGCACTGCACCCGAGGGCACCCGGCAGGTCTACACCTACACCGAGATCATCACGGACGAGCTGATCGAGGAATACGTCAATGACGAGCTGATCGATCAGCGGCCGAATCCCCTCGGGGTTATCCCCATCGTGCACATCGCCAACCAGATTGCATCGGCTTCTCCGTGGGGATTATCTGACATCCTGGATGTTATCCCCCTGAACCGGGAGTATAACGAGAAGTCCACCGAGGTCAGCGACATCATCAACTACCATGTCGCCCCGGTGACAATTATCACGGGTGCCAAGCCCGCCAACCTGGAAAAGGGCGCAAAGAAAGTATGGGCCCTGGGCGATGCCTCAGCTAAGGTGTACAACCTGGAGGGCGGCGAGGCCGGGCTTCCCCCGGCTATGGAATTCCTTGAGCGCCTGAAAATTGCCATGCACGAGATGACCGGTGTGCCGGAATCCGCGCTCGGGATGGCCCAGCCTATCTCCAACACCTCCGGTGTGGCGCTGTCTATCCAGTTCATGCCGACGATGCTGCGCTATGACCTCAAGCGCACCCAGTACGGGCAGGGCCTCCAGGAAATCAATGCCCTGGCACTGCGGACATTATTTATCCACGAGCCTGATCAGATCCTGTACAACCCCAACACGGACGGGATCAAGCAGCCGGACCAGCCGGATCTCATCAATCCCGAGGACCCCGATGTTTACCAGACCGATGTCATGTGGCCGCCCCCGCTGCCCATTGACATGGTAATCCGGCTGTCTGAGATCCAGGCCAAGATGGCCCTGGGGCTGGAATCCAAGAAAGGCGCGCTCCGGGACCTCAATGAGGAATTCCCCGACGAGAAGCTCCAGGAACTTTTCGAGGAGCAGGTCGTGGATGTCAAGCAGGCCGCCGCGCTGTCCCTCATCAAGGCCCAGGCCGACTCCGCTATTATCCAGGCCACCGGGGTTATCCCCGAGGGCACGGAACCCGTCCCGCCGCAGGCCCCGCCCGGTGGTGCCAAGCCCAATAACCCCTCTGCCGCAGCGGGCCCGGTCCCGAAGCCCCCCGTGCTGCCCAGTAACCCGGGCATTGCCGACCTGGCGAAGATCGCCGGCGTGACCTCAGCCAATGTGGCCGAGGATATCGCCGTGCAGGCAGCGGGAACGAAACTCCCCCAGAGGCGCAACCCGGATAAGGATAATACCTAAGATATCCCCGGCGCCTGATAACATATCAATTAAATCTACCCGGGATTTATCAGGAAAACAACCAGTAAAGGAACTGAGCCAGCATGACTGAGCCGACCAACGCAGGTGCAGGCGGGAATAACTCCGCCGTAGGTTACACGACCACTACCGGCACCAATACCGTTTCCTTGACCCCCCAGAATTACACCATCTCCGGTGGCGGTGGTGGGAATTCTCAGCAGCTTTTCACTGCCGAGGATATCGAGAGAGCCCGGCGGGAAGAGCGCGACAAGCTGTACGGCCGGATCACAAAGACCGACGAGCGCTATAAGACATTAGAGGATGAGGTCGCCGCACTGCGCAGGTCCGCTGATGAGCGCGCCGCCGCTGAGCAGCAGGCCCGTGAGCAGGCCGCTGAGCTGGAGCGCCAGCGCGCCGAGGAGGAAATGTCCTCCAGGCAGCTTATTGAGTCCCGGGAAAAGGAATGGCAGGACCGCTTCGCTGATTTTCAGCGGAAGCAGGAGGCCGCCCAGGCGGCCTATGAGCGCGACCGGCAGCACCTCGCCCTCAAGAATTACATTGAGCGCCGGGCCCGTGAGGAGCTTTCCGGTGATCATATCGCGGATGAGCTGATTGATTTCATCAACGGCAATAACGAGGCCGAGGTTGAGGAATCAATTGTTAACCTCCGCGCAAAAACCAATAGTATACTGGAGAATATCCGGGCCGGCCAGCAGCAGGTTCGCGCAGGAATGCCCGGAGTGAGCAATACCTCTGCCCCGCCTGCCGGGGCTCCCCTGGACAACATCACGGGACAGCAGCGCCAGCTTACACCGGAGGAAATCCGGAACATCCCCATGTCAGAGTGGGGAAAGCACCGCGCGGCATTCGGGCTTACCAGCGCAGACAGCAATCAGGGCCTCTATTGATAAGGCATTTCAAGCCAACGAAAGGTAAGTAGGACATGGCTGCTATTACCGGGAGCCCGTACCTGTCCGCGTCCCCCACGGTTTACACAGGTCCGAATACTTCTTTATCCCAGGCCGTTCAGACGATCTGGTCGAAGGAAATTCTTTTCCAGTCAATGCCCATCCTGCGCTTCGAACAGTTCGCGGTGAAAAAGACCGAACTTGGGGTTCAGCCTGGTCTGACTATTCACTTCATGCGTTACAACAACCTCGGTGCTGCATCGCAGCTCGTGGAAGGCGTGCGCATGCAGACTGTGGCATTAACCGCCAGCCAGTTTGACATTACCGTCGCTGAGCAGGGTTTCGCCATTGCGGTATCCGAGCTTCTGCTGAATGCCTCATTCGATGATGTCATGGCCTCAGGGTCCCGGCTGCTCGGCCGTAACATGGCCCTGTACCTGGACGGCTCCGCCCGTGACACCCTCTACCAGGCTTCCTCCGTCCTGTACGGGTACAATAAGTTCGCCCTGGCCTCCGCCGTGCGGACCCCGCTGTCCCCGTTCGACCACGGCACCCCGGCCACTTCCATTGCGGGCCTGACCGGGCTGTACTCCTTTACCACCGCAGTGGTCAAGGATGCCGTAGAGACCCTGGCCACAAAGAACGTTCCCCGGCTGGGGGAAACCTACGTCTGCCTGCTTCACCCCCACCAGAGCCGTCAGCTCCGTGATGACCCCGAGTTCATCGAAATGACGAAGTATGCCGCGCCTGGCAACTTCATGCTGGGGGAAATCGGCCGCCTGAATGACGTGGTATTCATCGAGACCACCCAGATCACGAACAACTTCGTGTCTGGCACCTCTGGCCCGATCTATTACAACGCGGTTGTACTGGGTGACAATGCATTCGGCCACGCTATTTCCCTCCCTGTGGAACTGCGTGACGGCGGTATTCTCGACTTCGGCCGTGAGCACGCTCTGGCCTGGTACGCCATCTGGGGGCTTGGCCTGATCACCGACCAGGCCGTTATCACTTGCTCAACCAATTGACGGATTAAAGTGTGATAACCTGGGGGAATGAAAACACATTGCCCCCAGGGTCACGCTTACGATGAAGATAATACGTATCTAAGCGGTAGTAATAAGCACTGCAAGACTTGCCGCAGAGAGCGTATGAAACTTCGTCGGCCTGCTTCGGGAGTAGGAGCGGGTGGTATTAATAAAGCCAAAACTCACTGTCCTAAGGGACACGAGTACACGGAAGAAAATACATACCGTAATCCGCAAGGACGACGCTCTTGCAGAAAATGTGCAGCAGCTAATAGTTTTGTTCAGCGAATAAAGCGTTACGGACTATCATTAAAACAGTACGTGGACATACTGGCTGGACAGAATGATTCCTGTGCTATTTGTTCCAGAAAATTCTTGACGGAAGTTAAGGAACATATAGATCATGATCATGGATGCTGCTCCGGTCAGAAATCCTGCGGACGTTGTGTGAGAGGAATTCTGTGCCCCCGATGCAACTACCTTCTGGGATTTGTAGATGACTCACCGGAAATCCTCACCAATGCAGTACGATATTTACAGAAGTACAAGAAACTAGGGACAAAATATGACTGACAGCCTCCAGGGAAATCTTTCCGTATCCGGACGCGCGGCGAACCCCAATTCCCCGAACCGGATGCGGAAGAAGTCCCCCCTCGACTACACCGGCAAGAGAATGCAGGACCTGGCCGAGGCCAACTCCACTGAGCTGGCTCAGCGGGAGAAGGAAATCGGCCTGGCTAATGCTGCTGCTGCCCACCGCAAAGCCACAAACGAAGTGGATATGACCCGGGCCTCCCGGGTTAAGGTGGCGGCAGAAGAGCTGGATGAAGTCGAGCTTAAGACGGTAGAAGTACGGCCCAAGATTATCCACGGGGTCAGGGTTAATTCCCCCATTCAGGACATGACATTCGGGCGGTTTGTATTCCAGCCCGGCGACCCGGACCATCCTCTCGGCGCGGAAGCTGAGGAGCCCTACGTGGGGCCCCTCCAGACGATGAGCTTTGAGGAGGGTGTCCCGTACGCCATGGATGTTGATCTTTACGATTACCTGGATGCCAAGGGATATATCTGGCACTGACAGGAGTATAAATGGCAGGCCAGATTGCAGAGTTCGGCGCGGCGGGGATTGCCAACCACTTATCCGGTACGGCTGTCCCTGTCGTCGCCTCCTCTCCCCCCACATGGTTCCCCGGGCTCTACTGGATTGATACCTCATCCGGGAACGCTGTCAAAACCTGGAACGGCTCAGCATGGGTTACCGGCGCCGGCTCCCGGTATCTCGCCCTTCTCTCGGCAGACCCGGTAGCCGCTAATGCCGTGAATATCTCTGACCTCACGGAGATCACCACGTCCGGGTATTCCCGCCAGGCTATTACCTTTGCTCATTCCTCCACCACCTACCCGTCATCCCTGTCCAACTCAGCTCTGCTCACCTTCGGGCCGATGACCGCCGGGATGACAAATGCGGTGCAGTGGGCGGCCATGGTTACCGTGGCATCCGGGACCGTTGGGTATTTCCTGATGTCCTGGCTGCTGCCCACCTCTATCCAGGTCAACGCCAGCCAGGTTATCCAGATCGGTGTCGGACAGCTAGTGATTGAGATCCAGTGATATGACCCAGATCGCGTCCTCGGATATACAGTTTTACCTGAGTAATCCCGGCGCAGTCACCGGGTTCTCTGGTGTCGGCACCCCAGGTAATTCCCTGGGAAAGTTCCTCTCCACCACGCAGATCTCTAATACCCCGCTGAATGACCTGTTCCTGGATATTACCGGAGCCCAGAATGCCGGGAACCAGGTGGATTACCAGTGCATCTTTATCCTGAATAACACCAGCTCAGGCAATTCCATGCTGAACACGGTGGTATTCATGCCCTCGGCCTCTGATATCGCCGGTGGCGCCACGATCCAGTACGCACTGGACACCCACGGCGTGGTCACTAAGACATCAGGCTCACAGCAGGCCATTGTCATTGCCAACTCAACTACCGCCCCCGCCGGCATCGCGTCCTGGACCTCTGCGTCCGCGACTGTTGCCGGCGGCCTTTCCGTGGGCTCTGTCGCCCCGAATAGCTGCTTCGCCGTCTGGTTCAAGCGAACTGCCAGCAATACCCTTGCGGTCAATAATGACGGCGGGGCATTGCAGGTAGTATTCGACAGTAATGGATAGCTACAATTAGAGTGATTCTTTCCACAAGCTAAGGGAAATCGACATGCCTGACTTCAACGGGATCCTTGGCATCTGCACAGTCCGTCTCTGGAATGCCCAGGGCGTGCTTGAGGTTGAGGATGTCTACAAGAACTTAGTCACTGACGCAGGTGACCTCTACTACGCCGGCATGTCTATTACCGGTGTTTCCCCGGCCGCTGCCTCCCACCCGACTTTCGTCACGGGAATGAAGCTGGGCACCGGTACTACTGCCGTCGCAAAGAACGGCGCAGGCGCGGCCCTGGCAACCTACCTGACCGCTTCTAACCAGGCATTTGATGCCACCTTCCCGCAGACCGCAAACCAGGGTGCGGGCAACGGCGTCCAGGCCGTATACCAGGTGACCTACGCACCGGGCACGGCCACATCCTCTGCCCTGAATGAGTGCGTCATCGTAAATGACTCCGGGACCAACGCCACCAGCACGGCGGCCAATACTATTTCCCGGGTTGTTTTCGCCTCCGCCTACAACAAGGGATCCCTGGACACACTGGCCATTACCTGGTCTCACCTGTTCAAGGGCCAGTGACCTGCTGATCCTCCCCCGTCAGCCTACCAAGGGAGATTATTCCCAGGCCGGAAACGGCGGTTAGATGACAACCGTATCATTCACAACAGCCGGGGCGACCACCTGGACCGCCCCGGCTGGCGTGTATTCTGTCATTGCCGAGGGCACTGGTGCAGGCGGGGGCGGATCTGCCGCTAACGGTACTACGCAGTCAGGTAACGGCGCCGGCGGCGGGGAGTTTGCTTCCCAGGTTTTCTCCGTCACCCCGGGAACTGTCTATAACATCACGATTGGCACCGGGGGCCAGGGCGGTCAGTCCTCTAATAATGCAGGCGCTGCCGGCACAGACACCACTGCCACTTTTGATAATGGCACACTGACCGCTAACGGGGGCAGCGGCGGGCCACAGCCCAGTGTGAGCAATGCCGGCGGCGCAGGCGGAACCGGCAGCACTAATACCACGCATAATAATGGTGGTACGGGTGGTCAGCGCGGCACATCAACAGGCGGTGGCGGCGGCGGGTCCTCTGCTTCTTCCGCTGGTGCGGGAACTACCGGCGGTGGCGGTTCATCCACGGGAGGCGCAGGCGGTACTGCCCCTGCTGGCGGCGGTAATGGGGGAAATGGCGGCGGTGCCATAACCAACGGGTCCAATGGATCTGCCCCTGGCGGCGCTGGCGGGGGTGCCGGTCACCGTACGTCCGGTTCCGCGCTCCTGGGCGGGGATGGTGCAGCGGGCCAGCTTGTCCTGACCTTCACGGTTGTTCCCCCGCCGACTGCCCCGGTTACCCACAGGACACTGAGATTCCTCCCGTACCGTCCGCGTAAGTCATTCCTGCGGATGCGGTATGCGGAATTCGTGATCCGGACCTTCGCGGATATCGCGTCCGGGACGGACCTGACGAAGCTCACTGAGTACATCCCCTTGTCCGGTGATTCTGAGCCTATCACGGATGTCAAATCAGTCAAGCTGACGGTTCCCCGGTCTGATAACGTTCCGGTAACGGACGCCTCATCAGTCAAGGAAACGCTGGCCCGCACTGACAATATCCCGGTCACCGATTCAGCCACGCTGAAGGAAACCCTCCCCCACTCGGATAATGTCCCGGTCACGGACAGCAGCAAGATCAAGCTGATTCTGCCGCGCACTGATAATGTCCCGCTGACTGACTCCGTGATCATAAAGCTCACCCTGCCGCGCACTGATACCGCCGGGATCACTGATTCCGCCCCCATTGTCATCAAGGTCCCTCTGGCTGACAGTGAGCCGGTGACGGATACGGATGTATTCAAGGTCACTGTCAAGATAGTAGACACGGCCAGCACTCTCGCGGACGAAGTGGATGTCTCCCTCCCCGGGCAGAAAACATTCGTCGGGGACATGGGCCTGACTGATTCCGTCCTGGTTACCAAGTCCGTTACCTTCGCTGACACCGCAGGCATTACCGATACCGCACCGAAAAAGGAAATCCTCCCGTTCGCTGACAGCGAAACTGTCACGGACAAGGCAATCCGGGATGTCATTTACCGGGAGAACCTGGGCCTGACTGATGCGGTGGCGATCCGGCTCACCCTCCCCCGGTCCGACACTGCCCTGATCCTGGACAGCATCAAGTCCATCAAGGAAATGCAGGTTGATGCGGACCGCGCCGGGCTCACCGACCGCTTCTCCCTCAAGCTGTCCATTCCGCTATCCGAAACGCTGCTGAATACCGACCATGAGCTAAATGCCCGCGCGCTGCGGATCCCCGTGGACCCCGAGCGCATCACGGACAAGAAAGTATTCAAGGTAACCAAGCGCTTCGCGGAAAGCGTCATGCTGACCGACCATGAGAAAACAGAGATTTTCCTACTGGTTTCCAGTCATGACCACCTGAACCTCACCGAGAAGATCCAGGCCAACCAGCACTGGTCCCAGCACGCCGGGCTGGCAGATAAATTCGCCCGGAAGCTCATCATGCGCGTTCATGATTCCGTGGGCGTGCTGGATAACCCGAACACCTTCACCAAGACAGAAACCGTCCCGCTGCCTGTCAGCACCATGGCCATCACGGACAAAGTGGCACGCACCCTTACCCATGCCGTGCCAGCGGATACCGTGAGAATCACCGATACGCATGTGGATCATTTCCATGAGAGCAGGACGGCCCAGCTCCTGTGGAATACCCGGTTCCAGCAGAATCCCCAGAAGCAGTTCCTCTGGAATGTCAAGGCTGCTATCACGCAGTCGCACTCTTTTGCCTGGAATACCCGGGTCCAGATCACCAAGTCCGTGGGGATTGCCTGGAATGCCCTGAAAACACAGAGCAAAACCGTCACCTTTGCCTGGAATGATCTTGACCAGGTAACCGGTGCGGGAATTAATGTAACATGGAACACAGGGAATACCCAGCAGGTATTCACGATTACTGTCCCGGTTGAGGGAGATGGGTATACCCCTCTTGATTTCTAAGGATCGCTAATGGCTCGTTTCAATGGCACTGTCGAGTCTGCCACTGCATTAGCGGCAGGCGCCAACTCCAACTCCGCGACGGTCGGCGGGTTATTCCTGAACTGGTATGTCTCCA
>Ga0134126_10004729_pt1 | contig 17045 bp, 14 predicted proteins | sample KB31752_FD_96881 | JGI IMG/M metagenome (GOLD analysis project Ga0134126, IMG submission 96881) | Terrestrial soil microbial communities with excess Nitrogen fertilizer from Kellogg Biological Station, Michigan, USA - KB3-175-2 | ecosystem: Environmental > Terrestrial > Soil > Unclassified ...
AAGGGCGCCGGGGGCCACATGTTATGATGAATGATGATGATCTCCAGGCTGGGCAACCCCTGGATGAGGAACGTCGACTCGTGGGCTTAGCCACGTTCCTCGAGCGCACCTGGAGCGGCCTCACCGGGCTGGTTCGCCCGCGCTCCGCGGCCACGATGTTCAGGCTGGCCGACCAGTACCGCCACGAGGGGCGCTACGAGGAGGCCGCGGACCTCATCACGGAAGGGCTGCGCGTGGCTCCGAACATCGCGGTCGGGCACCTGCTCGACGCATACCTCCACGTGGTGTTCCGTGAGATGCCGGCGGCCAAGACGTCGTTCCGTCGCGTTCTCTCCCTCGATCCGTACCATCCGCGTGCGCTCTTCGGGCTGGCGCGGATCGCCCTCGAGGAGGGCGACATCGAGGGGTGCCGGCCGTTCCTCGATCGTGCGATCCAGTACTTTCCCGATTTCCCGGAGGCGAAGGCCCTCCAGGAGATGGTTGCGACCTGGTCCGCGCCTGCCGCGGCGTCGACCGCGACGGTCGGCGCGATCAACACCGAGCGTCTCCGCCTGCCCCAGGGCGCTCACGACCTGATCCTGACCCACACCGACGGGACGCCGGTATTCGCGCAGGGCGGCGAGGAGCGTCAGCGGCACCTGGTCCAGCACATGACCCAGGTCTACCGGATCGCCTCGGCCACCCTCGCCCGTGCGGGCCTCGGGCCGCTCCGGCGCGCGGTCATCGAGGGCGCGTCGGAAATGACGTTCGCGCGGAGCGACGGCGGCGTGATCCTGGGCCTGGCGCTCCCCCGCGACGCCGAGGTCGCCAGTGGCCTGGTCCAGCTGGGCCGTCTGTGGACCGACATCAACATCAAGAGCTGATCCATGGCCGACCCGATCACCCCTCCCGGCTCCACCGACCCGCAGGACGCGGGCACCGGGGCTCCGCGCGCGTCTCGGGCGCAGGCGTTCCGCGAGACGCTCTTCGAGCTCATCCGACTGGACGGGGTGCGGGGCGGGCTCATCGTGACGCCGGACGGGCTCGTGATCAACTCGGAGCTGCCCCCGCGCTTTCCGGTGGAAGCGCTGGCCGCTCTCGCCGCCACCCTCGGGCGCGAGCTCGAGCTCGGAGCGTCCCGCCTCGATCGAGGGGCGTTTCGAACCGCGTTCTTCTCCGCCGACGACGGGACCGTCTTCCTCGGCGGCAGCCCGGTGGGCTACGTGACCCTCGTGGCCGACCGGAACGTGAACATCGACGCGGTCCGGACCGCGCTGGGCCGCTCGGTGGATCGCCTGCGCGGCACCTGGCGCACGTCGGGCGCCGCCTGAGACCGCTCTAGCCGAGCGTCACCCGCAGCACTTCCTCGATCGTCGTCACCCCGTCGATGACCTTCTGCAGCGCGTTCTGCCGGAGGGTCTTCATGCCCTGCGACGCCGCCGCTTCCAGGATCTCGTTCGTGGTCGCGTTGCGGAGGATGAGGTCGCGGATCTCGTTCGAGATCGGCATCACCTCGTAGATGGCGACTCGCCCCTTCATGCCGGTGAAGTTGCAGGTCTGGCACCCCTTGCCCTTGTAGAGGTTGATCGTCCCCAGCCCCTGGGACACGTGCCCGTAGGGCACGAGGCTGTCCTCGCTCGCCTCGTAGGGCTCCTTGCAGTCCTTGCAGACGCGCCGCCCCAGGCGCTGGGCCAGGATCAGCTGCAGCGACGAGGACACCAGGAAGGGCGGGATGCCCATGTCGAGCAACCGGGCCGGAGTGGACGGGCAATCGTTGGTGTGCAAGGTCGAGAGCACCAGGTGGCCGGTCAGCGCCGCGCGGATGCCGATCTGGGCCGTCTCGAGGTCACGCGTCTCGCCGACCAGGATCACGTCCGGATCCTGCCGCAGGAAGCTCCGCAGACACGCGGCGAACGTGCGCCCGATCTCGTCGTTGACCTGGACCTGGTTGACACCCTTCAGGTTGTACTCGACCGGATCCTCGGCGGTCATGATGTTGATGTCCGGCGAGTTGATGGTGTGGATCGCCGAGTAGAGGGTCGTGGTCTTGCCCGAGCCGGTCGGCCCGGTGATCAGGATCATCCCGTAGGGGCTGTGGATCGCCTTGGTGAACTGCTCCATGCTCCAGGGGTCGAAGCCGAGCGCGGTCAGATCGAGCTGGAGCGCATCCTTGTCGAGGATCCGCATGACCGTCTTCTCGCCGAAGATCGTGGGCAGCGTCGAGACGCGGAAGTCGATCTCGCGCTGGTGATAGCGCAGCTTGATGCGTCCGTCCTGCGGCAGCCGGCGCTCCGCGATGTCGAGGGTGGCCATGATCTTCACGCGCGAGGTCAGGGCCGCCTCGAGGCGCTTGGGCGGAGTCATGATCTCGTGAAGCACACCGTCGATGCGGAACCGGACCCGGAACACCTTCTCGTAGGGCTCCAGGTGGATGTCGGATGCGCCGCGCCGGATGGCGTCGGTGAGGATCATGTTGATGAGCCGCACCACCGGAGCCTCGTCGGCCGACTCCTTGAGGTCGAAGACGTCCGCCTTGGTGAAGGTCTCCTCGCCGCCCTCGACGACCTCGACGTCGGTGTCGGCCTCCTCCAGCTCGCTCATCATGTCGGTGACGCTGGCCCCGGTCTCGTAGAGGCGCTCGAACGCCTTGCGAATCGCGGCCTCGGAGGCCACCACCGGCTGGATCTGCAGGCCGGTCATGAACCCGACGTCGTCGAGCGCGAAGACGTTGGTGGGGTCCGCCATCGCCAGGGTCAAGGTGTTCCCCATCCGCTTGATGGGCAGCACGCTGTGCTTCTTGGCGATCTGCTCCGGCACCAGCTTGAGCACGTCCGGATCGGGGTCCACCTGTGCGACGGTGATCGCGGGGATGGAGTACTGCTTGGACAGGAACGAGACCAGGCTGTCCTCGGTGATGAAGCCCAGCCGAACGAGGATCGTGCCCAGCTTGTCGGCGCTCCCCTTCTGCTCCGCGAGGGCGCGCTGCAGCTGTTCGGTGCTGATGAGCTTCTCGGCCACCAGTCGGTCGCCGAGCCGGGAGAGGCTGCCCTGCCGGCGCTCGGTCATCCCGGGGCCGCGCTTGAGGCCGCCGCGCCCGTTCTCCGATCCGCTCCCGGCCGCGTCGAGATCGAGAACCGGGGTGGCGACCGGCGCCGGGGCGGGCGCGCGAGTCGGGGTGGGAACTTCCGCCGTGGGCGTGACGCTCGCCGAGGGCCTTCCGCCGACCGTGCCGGCCAGACGCGCGACGACCCGGGCGAGGTTCTCCCGGTCACCCAGCTTGGTGTAGATCTCCTTCAGCGTCTCGAGCGCGCCGGTATCCGAGGGGTTGGCCTCCACGATCATCTCGCAGAGGCGCGCCGACTCGGCCAGCGAGCGCTTCTCTTCCTGGGACAGCGGCTTGCTCTCGGTCTGGGCCATAGTGGATGTCCGTCAGCTCAGGCCGGACGCTCCCGGAGCGACGACTGCACCTCGTCCTTGCGCAGCGGGGCCGCGAGGGAGCCGGTGCGATGGGGCCGGGTGCGGGTCTCGGCGAGGATCGCCCCGATGGCGGTCCCGGCCTCCTTCGCGAACAGACGCACCATGCCCACCGTCGTCCGGCTGTCGAAGATCGCGAGCAGGATCGCGTGCTCGTCGACCGCGGCCACGTGGATGCTCTCCTTCACGCCCTGGTGGAACAGCATCGTGAACTCGGTCTCGCCCAGCAGCCGCGCCATGGCCGCGGTGGAGCTGAAGGCGCCCGCCGCGAGGGCGGAGAGGGATACCGTGTCGAGCGACCGCGAAGCCCCGCCGCGCGCCAGGAGCTGCCCGCTGCGATCGATGAGGAGCGCCTCCATCGCCCCGGATTCACCGAGGAAGTGGAGGAGGACGCCGTTGATCCGCTGTGCGTCCTCCTCGTGGATGGCCATATTGTCATTTTGACTCATTGAGCGCCCCCTGTTCTTGTCCGAAGCCTGCGACGAGGACCATGCGCGACACCGTGTTGAGCGTGTCGAAGACCCCTTTGCCCTCGACCGCGACCGACTCGAAATACGGGACCCTCCGGCTCTTGCGGTTCAGAAGGTATTCGAGGTATTCGACCGGAGCCACGTTGGGCAGGTCCCGCTTGTTGTACTGGATCACGTACGGGATCTCATCAAGATTGTACCCGTACTCCTTGAGATTCTCTTCCAGGTTTCGGAAGCTCTCGACATTCTCCCGCAGTCGGTCCCACTGGGAATCCGCCACGAAGACGATGCCGTCGACACCGCGAAGCACCAGCTTGCGGGTCATGTTGTAGTACACCTGCCCCGGAACGGTGTAGAGCTGGAACTTCGCCACGAAGTTCCGCACCGTCACCGCCGAGACCGGCAGGAAGTCGAAGAACAGCGTGCGGTCGTCGCCGGTGGCGAGCGACACCATGTTGCCGCGATTCACGTCGGGCAGCCCCCGGTAGATGTACTGGAGGTTGGCCGTCTTGCCCGCGACTCCGGTGCCGTAGTACACGACCTTGAAGCTGATCTCTTTCTGTGCGTAGTTGATGATCGACATCGTCGCCTCAGGCCTGGGCCAGTGTCGCGATCGCACGCTCGACCTGGCGATAGGCCAGGCCGGGACGGGTGACCTCCCCGCCCGCGACAACCACGATCGACCGACCGTGCCCGACCTCCTCGGGCTGGATGACCACGATCGTGCGTCCGGAGCGCAGTACCGCGCTTCGGAACACGGCGCCGGATCCCGCGGCCTTCCTCATGACGGCCTGGAGATCCTGCGCGAACGATCCCACCGCCGGAACGTCGAGATCCGGGGGCAGGAAGAAGTAGAAGGTTGCCTCGCCTTCGGGGTCGCGGAGCGCCGATGCGGTGACCGCTCCGAAGGCGGTGAGGCTGGACGCTTGCCGCGTCGCCGCCGGAGGCATCGCCACGGCCACCAGGCTCCGCCGACGGTCCGATCCGGACGAAGGGGTGGGGTCGGGTGACCGACGATCAGGATCGACCGCTCGCCGGCACAGGATCTCCAGCAGGGCCAGGGCGCCGCCACGCGCCGCGGCGGTGGCGAGCACGGGACTCCGCTCGTTCCCGAGCGGGGTCAGCACCAGCGCCGTCTCGGCGCCTCGTAGCGTGAACTGATCGATCGGCCACGGCGAGCGTCGATCGGTCAGCAGCGGCAGGGCGAGGCCGGTCGCGGCGACCGCGATCTCGGCCGACACCACGGGCGCGGTCAGGGCATACACGCTCACGCCTTCCATCGGCTGCACGGTCGCCTCGAACGACGCGATCGGCGCCAGCAGTCCGACAATCTGCCGGAGCCGGGCGGAGGACGAGGGATCGAGCCCGTGAGAGGGCGACCCGGCCTCGGCCGCCGCCAGGTCGTCCCACCGGTGCTTCGGCTCGGAATGGACGGGTTCCACCGGCGCCGGCGCGGTCGACGCCGGCTCGGAAGCGGTCCACCCCGAAGCGCGGCCCGGCTGCGGTGTCGCCGTCGGGACACCCATCGGCTCGGGCACCACATCGGCGGCGCGCTCCAGCGGGGAGGGCTCCGACCATACGACCGGCTCGGGTGTCAGGATGGGCGCCGGGGTCGCAATGGGCGCCGGCGTCACCTCGCGCTCTGGCTCAACGATCGGCGCGGGCGGCACGGGCCGCGCCGAGTCGTCAGCGGCCGCGGGCTCCGCCATGAGCGTCCGGCTCGTCTCCAGGTGCGCCGGAACGGCCCCCTCCAGGGGCAGGACGTCCGAGACGGCCTCGGATGCCTTCTCCGTCAGCATCGTGTAGTCCGTGCGGACAAACGATTCGATGACCAGGGGCGTGGCCGGGGCCGGCTCCGGGGCCGGTGGCGTGAGCGCAGACGACGTCTCCGACGGCTGCGGCCGCTCGAGATCCGGCATGGCCGAGGGCGTCACCGGCTCCCGAGTCGCCGCGACCGTCGGCACCGCGGGCTCCGGCACGGCCGCAGCAACCGACGCAGATGAGGCAGCCGGCTGGCTCTCGGGCGCCGGGTCCGATAGCAGCGGCTGGAACGGCGCCGGGAAGCTCTCGAGCCCGCTCACGTCGGCCGCCGGGCCCGTGTTCGCGAAGAGATCGGGCGAGAGCTGGCGGATGATCTCGTCGAGCGGCAGCTGCAGCCCCTGCGGAAGCCGCGCGACCATTTCGGAATCGGATACTGCCATCAGGTCGCGCGGAAACTGCGCGGCCACGACGTCCCAGCCCACCCGTATCATGCCTTCGCCGAGCTGGGGCAGGACGCTCGACAGTGGCACCAGCAGGGCGCCCGGGGCGCGCATCCGGGCCGCCACCTGGTCCAGGGGCTGACTGAACGCCTCCGCCGAGATCTCTGGCGTCAGGCGCTCGAGGGAGATGCGCACCGTCGCCTCCCGGAGCTCGGGGACAGGCGCGGACGCCGGCTCCGTCGCCGACGCGGCGACCGGATCGGGCGGCGTGACCATCGCCGGCGCCACGGCCGGGACCATCGGACGGGCCACCTCGGGCGTGTCGATCTTGGCAGAAGGCACGACGGGAGGCGCGGCCTCGATGGGTGCCGGCATCGCCATCTCGATCGTTTTCGACGCAGACGCCGCGACGCCGGGCTCGTCGACGTAGGACGGAGGCTCCGGAGCCCGGACCCCGGCGGGCGCTGGACGCGACGGTACCGGCGAGGAGACGGGAGCGACCGCCGGCGCGATCCGTGGCGCCTCCGGCTCGGACGTGGTCGGACGCGCCGGCGGAGCCAGGGGCGCCGCAGAAGCGTACGGACCCGCGTCGTCGAGCGGGTGGAACGGCACCGGAATCCGGTCGAGGCCCGGCACCTCGATCTCCGGCGTGTCCGCCACGAAGAGATCGTGCGGCAGCTGACCCACGACCTCGTCGAGCGGCAGCCGGAGGCCGTCGCCCAGGTGCTCGGTGATCTCGTCTCGGCCGAGGCCGATGAGATGAGACGGAAACTGCTCGACGATGTCGTTCCAGGCGACCCGCGCCACGCCCTCCGAGAGCTGAGTGACAACGAGGTCGCCGGGAATCAGCAGATGTCCGGGATCCCGCAGGCTCGCCGCGACCTCGTCCTCGGGCGCGAGGAACGTGCCCGGGGGCAGCTGATCCATGACGCGGTCGAGCGCGATCCGGAGGACGGTGTTGGATCGCCGGGGCGCCGGGCGCAGGGATTCCATCTCCCGGCGACGCTCTGCCCGCGCCGCCGCGCGCCGACGGCGGATCTCGTCTCCCGACTCGGTCTCGACGGCAGACACGGTGGTGGTGACCGGGAGAAGGACGGGCACGGCCGGCACGGCCTAGGCCTGAGGCTCCGGAGCGACCTCGACCCGCACGGGCACCGGCCCGTCAGCAGGAACCCGCCCCTCCATCGGAGAGCTCTGAACCGGACGCGTCACGACGCGGGCGCGCGCCGAGGCCGTGGAGCGCCCGGCGGCCAGCCGCTCGCGAGCCGATCGCGGCCGCGCACGAAGCAGGTCCCGAAGCGGAACCAGCAACAGGATGAGCCCGACCAGCTCGGGCAGCGGAGGCGGCACCACCCACGGGAGCGGGCGGCCGGCGAGGGTGGGATCCAGGAATGCGGAGATGGGCGCGCGGGCGAACGTCAGCAGCACGTGGAGGCCACTCAGCAACGCGGTCCCCATCAGCCAGCGCAGGGGCGACGGCCAGCGCACCAGGAGCGGCACCAGGAGCCCGTAGACGATGGGGGGTACCACCGCGATCCCCCAGAACGGCAGCGGCACCTCGAACTGCAGCGGGAGCAGCGTGAGACCGTAGAGGAGGCCGACGTAGGCGACCACTCCCAGCACCACCATCAGCCAGGAAGAGAGCCGCCGCGCGCTCGAATCGTAGGACGTTCTCATGGACGAATGCCTCATACCCCCCGGACAAGGTCCGGAAGGGCCTTCTTCACGTGGTAGCGCACCTTGCCGAGAACCGCCGGATCGTCGAGCACGACGGCGAGCATCGCGCCGTCGCCCACCGCGTTGAGCAGAACCACCCCGGTCTCGTACTCGAGGATGACGCTCTGGAGGCGACCCTGGGCGAGCGCCTCGCCCACCCCGCTGGTCGAATCGACCAGACAGGAGGCCAGCGCACCCGCGAGCGCGGCCTCGGGCAGGAGCCCGCCGGCCGCCTCCATGAGCGCGCCCTCGCGGTCGATCAGCGCGGTCAGCGACACGCCGGACAGTCCGGCCACGCCCTCCAGCAGGGCCTTCAGGTCGACGGGCGGATCCGAGGTCGCCGCCACCGGACTCACGGGCGCGGGGGCGACGGCTGGGGCCGAGATCGGGGCGGGCGCGACCGCCGGCCCGTCGGGCACGATCGGCGAGCGGTCGGCGGGTCGCGCCTCGGCGGGGACGGGGGCCGGCGTGGGGATGGAAACCGAGGCCGACGCCGCCGGCGCGGCCACCGGGGAGCCCGACCGGGCCTGGGCACCCAGGAAACTCTCGATCCGCTGCAGCAGCTCCTCCGCCGCGAAGGGCTTTCGCATCACGTCGTCGGATCGAACCTTGGCCGCTCGCTCCAGCACGGTGCCGTTGACGATGCCGGAGATCAGGAGCACCGGGGTGTGCGAGAGCGTCGGGTGCTTCTTGACGAAATCGCAGATCTGGTAGCCGTCCATGTCCGGCATGATGACGTCGCAGACGATCAGGTCGGGCGCGTCCCGACCGATCTGCTCGAGAGCCTCGTTCCCCGACGCGGCCGACAACACCTCGATGCGTCGTGACTCCAGCGCCCGCTGCACGACCTTGCGGACACTCAAGCTGTCGTCGACCACCAGTACCTTGGGCATGACCTAGGCGTCTCCCGTCCGCCTCACGCGCGCGCCGCCCCGCGGCCGCCGCCGGCGTGCTGACTCGTCTCGTCGATCTCCTGGGCCACGCTCAGGAGAAGCTGCTCCACGTTGCGCGAAATGGTGCGCGGCCGACTCGCGATCGCCTCTCGTTCCGCGCGGTTGAAGCAGAAGCGCGCCTCACCCTCCCGCTGGGACGCGGCGACCATGGCCGCGAAGGCCGACTCTCCCGACCGCCCCGCGAACTCGGCGTGCACCACCCGTCCGGCCTCGAACAGGATCACGCCCTCCCCCTTCGACAGGGACAGCTGGAGCTCGCCGGTCTTGACTCCCAGCGAGATGACCTGCGTGAGCTCCGTCAGGTCCATCACGCCGAGCGAGCCCTGGAAGCTGCTCCGGGCCGCCACCTCCACCGGAGGCTTGGCCGGGGGCGCCGCGGGGGTCGCGGGCTCCGGTGTGACCACCGGCAAGGCCGGGGTCACCTCCGCCTCCACCGGCGGCAGTGCTGGAACGACCGGCTCGGCGGCCCGGGAGGGCATCTTCGCCGGCGCCTTCGAGACGGAAGCAGGCGGGTCGGGCCGAGACGATGGGGCCGGCGTGGCCGGCTCATCCCCCAGCAGCTCCTTGATGCGCGACATGACCGTGTCGAGCGAGAAGTCGCCGGTCACGGTCATATCGACGCCGGCTTCGGTGGCGGCGAGCGCGATCGGTCGATCGCGCCCGGCCAGCAGCAGGAACGGCGTGTCCTTCGTGGCCGGATCGCGCCGGACCATCGTGAACAGCTCGTAGCCGTCCATGTCCTGCACCTTGGCGTAGCTGACGATGAGGTCCGGCTGCTCCCACTCGAGCATGGTGAGGGCGAACGAGCCGCTGGTGGCCACCGCGGCCTCGTAGCCGGCCTCGGTCAGCGCGTGGGCGAGGGCCGCCCGGCTGTCCTGGTTGGCGTCGACCACGAGCACTTTCGCGTGGGCCACCGGCTAACCCCTCGCCCCGGAGCGGCCACTCATGGCGAGCGCGCCGACGGGCGGGGCGGCGACCGACTCGACCAGCCGGACGAAGCTCTGCTCCTCGACCGGCTTGGCCACGTAGTGCCGGACGCCGAGCCGGCGGGCCAGCTCCACGTGCTTGGCGCCGGCCCGCGTGGTCAGCACGATCACCGGGACGTCGAGCGTCGAGGAGCGCCGGCGGAGGTCCTCGATGAGCGCATAGCCGTTCAGGCGCGGCATCTCGAGATCGGTGATGACCACGTCGACCGGCTGCTCGTTGAGCCGCTGCAGGGCGTCCTGCCCGTCGATGGCGGTGACCACGCGGAACCCCGCCTTCTCCAGCATCTGGCCCACGAACTTGCGGATGCTCACCGAATCGTCGACCAGGAGGACGCGCGGGCGCTCGAGCGCGGACTGCGTCTCCCGGTCCTCGGGGATCGCCGGTGCGGGTGCCGCCGTCGGCGCGGCGGCGACCTCGCGCAGCATGGTCGGATCCACGAGGAGGATCACCCGGCCCTCGCCGGAGATCGTGGCCCCCGAGAACGGGCCCACCCCCTCCAGGAAGGCGCCCAGGCTCTTGATGACGATCTCTTCCTTGCCCAGGAGCTCGTCCACCACCACCCCGAACGGTCGACCACCTCCGCGCAGCACGACCACCGGCAACCGCATGGCGGGGGGCCCGCCCCGCAGGCGCAGTGCATGGTCGAGCCGAACGACGTCGATCGTCTGGTCGTCGAGGCGAAGGGTCTCCCGCCCGTTCACCCGTGCGATCTCGGAGGGCGCCACCGGACGCATGACGCTCACCGCGGTCAGCGGGAAGGCGAGGATCTCGGAACCGCACCGGACCATCAGGGCGTCGGCGATCGCAACGGTCAGGGGCAGCTTGAGCACGAAGCGGGTCATGCGCCCCGGCTCGGTCTCGACGTGGATCTCGCCGTTGAGCCGGCTGACGTTGGTGCGCACCACGTCGAGGCCGATTCCGCGGCCGGACGTCCGGGTCACCGCCGACGCGGTGCTGAAGCCGGTGACGAACATCAGGTTCAAGGCGTCCCGATCCGAGAGCGCCGCGGCGTCCGCCGACGGCAGCAGGCCCCGCTCGACCGCGCGCCGCCGCAGCAGCTCCGCGTCGATACCGCGGCCGTCGTCCTCCACCTCGACGAGCACGAATCCGCCCGCCTGGGAGGCCGAGAGGGTGAGGCGGCCCTCCGCCGGTTTGCCCACGCGCCCGCGCTCGTCGGGGGTCTCGATGCCGTGGCCGATCGCGTTCTGGATCAGGTGGAGGAGCGGATCTGCGACCTGCTCGATCACGCTGTTGTCCACCTCGGCGGTCTCGCCGCGAACCGTCAAGCCCACGACCTTGCCGGTGGCGCGGGCGGCCTCGCGCACCTGCTGCGCCACCCGCGTGAAGAGCCGACCGATCGGCACCATGCGGGCCCGCGTGATCTCCTTGCGAAGTGCCGCGGTCAGCCGCTGGATCTGGGCCGTGTCCTCTCCGATGCCGCGCAGCAGGGTCGCGTGCTGGCTCTGGACCTCGCCCACGTCCGCCGACATCTCGGCCACGCTCCGGGCCAGGATGTTGACGTCGTCGTACCGGTCGAACTCCAGGTCCGCGAACACCTCCGAGAGATCGCGGTGGACTCCGATGTCGCTCCCCGGAGAGTCGGCCGCGCTGGGCGTGCGGGGAGCCCGCGTCGCGCGGTGACGACGGAACTCGAAGTCGCGGCCGACCTGCCCGAGACGGCTGCGACTCGCGAGCAGCAGCTGGCTCACCTGATCGAGCTGGGCCCGGCGACGGTCGAGGCGGCTGCGGACGATCATGAGCTCGCCGACCAGGTTCATGAGCCCGTCGAGCCGCTCCACCGGCACCCGGATGCTCGGGCCGCTGGGCGAGCTGGCCGGACGCGGCGCCGGCCGCGGGAGCGCCTCCAGGCGGGCGAGGAACTCCGGGCGGGCGACGCCGGGCCAGGTCGGCGCGAGCGGAGGGGCCGGCGGCGCGATCGGAGTCGGCACCGCGGACGCCACGATGACGGGCTCCGAAGCAGTGACCGGGAGCGTGCGGATCGCTTCGACCGGCGCCGCGTCCTCCGTTGGCTCCGCGACGGGCACCGGCGGCGGGGCAAGAGCGGAGGTCATGATGGCCCGGAGATCCTGGGTCGCGCCGGCCAGGGCCAGCGCGGTATCGTCCGAGATCGTCCCGCCGGATTGCAGGACTTGCTTGATCGCGGTCGTTCCGACGAAGAGCGCCTCGGTCACCGCCGGGCTCAGGGTGAGCCGGTTCTCCCGGACCGCCCCGAGCAGGTCCTCGATCTGATGTGCCGCGTCGCCGATCGGCGCGCAGCCCACCGTGTACGCCGCGCCCTTGAGGGTGTGCACGGAGCGGAACACGGTCGCCAGCGTCTCCTCGTCCCGAGCCCCCGCTTCGACCGCGAGCAGGGCGGTGATCATTGCCTCGAGATGCTCGCTCGCTTCGGGCAGGAAGTACTCGAGCACCTCGCGCCCGTCGCGGAAGAAGCGGTCGAGCGCGGCGGCGACCGGAGAGCGGGGCGCGGCGGGCGCGACGCTTTCGGATGCAGCCGGGACGGCAGGCGTCGTCCCGTTCACCGCCGAGAGAAACATCGGGTAGCGGGCTTTGAACTCGCCGATGCGCGCGGCGTCTTCCACCCCCACCGCGCTGATCCCGTCGAACACCTCCTTCAGCACCGTCACCAGCCCGACCAGGAACCCGGCTCCGCGCGCGCGCTCCTCACGTGAGGCTTCGGGCGCCCGCTCCAGGAGGCGCTCCCCGGCCGCGGCCAGCTCCGCGACGCCGGTGAAGCCGTACAGGGCGGCCGACCCCTTCAGCCGATGGGCGAGGACGACCAGCGACGCCATGTCCTCCTTCGAGGGCGGCTCGGCCGCGGTCAGCTCCGCCAGCCCCTCCTCCAGAGACCCGGCGGTATCCCAGGCCTCCATGAGGAAGATGCCCAGCAGTAGCTCCCGCTCGCGGCGCTCGGCCATGCGCTCGCTCAGCTACCCAGCTTGAACCGGGACAGCTTGACGGTGAGCTCCTCGGCGAGTCGGGACAGCTGCTCCACGTTGGTGCGACTCTGCTGGACGCCTTGCTCGGTCTTCACCGCCGCTCCCGCGATCGCCTCGACCGCGCCCGCCATGGCTTCCGCACCGCGCACCTGCTGCTGGGAGGCCCGGGAGATCTCGGCGGCGAGCTCGGAGGACGACTGGGAAATCTTCCCGATCTCCTGCAGCGCCTCCTCGGCGCGAAGGCTGACCTCGTAGCCGGTTTCGACTTCACGGGTCCCGGACTCCATCGCGACGACCGCCTCCTGGGTCTCGACCTGGACGCCCTTGATGAGCGTCCCGATGTCCCGGGTGGCCTGGGTCGCCCGTTCGGCCAGCTTCCGGACCTCATCGGCCACCACCGAGAAGCGCAGGCCGGCCTCGCCCGCGCCCGCCGCCTCGATGGACGCATTCAGGGCGAGCAGGTGGGTCTGGGCCGCGATGTCCTGGATGGTGTTCACGATGTCGGAGATCTCGAGGGAGCGATCCCCGAGCGACTTGATCTTCTTGGAGATCGTCTGCACCTCGGACCGGATCTGCTGCATGCTGGCCAGGCTGTTGCGGACCGCCTCCTCGCCCTTGCTCGCGGCCTGGAGCACCTGGTGGGCGGCCTGGGCGCTCTGGTCCGCGCTCGCCGCGACCTGGCGGACCGAGGTCATGACGTCCGACATCGAGTGGGTCACGCTGGCCGCGTCGCGGGTCTGCGCCTGCGACGCCACCGAGAGCTCGCCGGTGAGCTTGATGGTGTCCTGCGAGCCGGCGGTCACCCGCAGGGCCGCCTCCCGCACGTCGCCGACGACGGTCGCGATCTCCTCCACCATGAGGTTGATGGCGTCGACCACGTTCCCGAGAACGTCCCAGGTCACCTCGCCGCGGCGCGTGAGGTCGCCCTTGCCGATCTCCACCGCGGTGTCGAGGAACTTGATGATGTTCTGCTGCAGGTCCTCGCGCTTGCGCCGCTCCTCGTCGCGGTCGGCCTCGGTCTGCACCAGAGCCCGCAGCCGCACGATCGACTCGTTGAAGGTGAGCGTCATCTGGCCGATCTCATCCCGGGAGGTGACCGGCACCAGCTGGGAGAGGTCGCCGCGGCCCACTCGCTCCGCTCCGGCCATCAGCGCGTTGACGGGCCGGGTGATGCGCTGGGCGAAGATCACTCCCGCCAGCAGCGCGGCCGCCGCGATGCCGCCGAAGACCAGCAGCAGGAAGTTGCCCGCCTGCAGCGCGGTCGCGCTGACGACCGCCTTGTCCATGCCGACGCGCACCGTGCCGAGCTTGCCGCCGCGGACCGGCATCCCGATGTCGACAACGTCCCGCTCTCCGCCGGTGCGCGGGTCGGCATAGGCGACCTGCTGCACCTGGGGCCGGGTCGCGTGACCGGGCACCACGTTCTTCTCCACGAGCCCCTTGGGCACCACCGGGCCGAAGGTGTGGGCCACGAAGGTTCCCTGCGGGTCGTACACGATCACGTACGCGACACCGGTGATCCGCGCAAACTCGTCGGCTCGAGTCTGCACCGTCGACGCGTCCCGGTTCGCGATGAGATCGGTCGCGGAGCTGGCCAGGCTGGTCGCGATGGCGCTCCCCTTTTCCGTGAACTCCCGGGTCAGGCTGTCCTGCAGCGAGCGGTACGCGACCATCCAGCTCACCACCGCCAGCGGGACCAGCACCACGGCCAGGAACACGGTGATCTTGGCGAGCAGGCCGAAACGAAACCGGGACCCCGGGCCGCTTGCGGTCGTCGTGTCGCCAACCAGCACGTCGGGCCCGTTCTCCGCCCGCGCCTTACGCCACCTCCGCTTCACGTCGCTCATTGCCATCCCTCAGACCTCGACCCCGTGCAGGCGGTTCATGCCGCGCTCCGCGCGGTGCCGCTCGAGCTGCCGGACCGGAGCTCGGCCAGCATGCGTCCCGCGTCCAGTAGGGGCAGCGTCTCCCCGGCCCAGGTGACCCAGCCGGTCAGCAACCGGGATGGGACACGATCCCGGGGGGCGGTCGGGGCGTCGGCCGCGAGCACGGTCTCGAAGGGCTCGAGGCCGAGAACCGCCTCCACCACCATCGCCGCGAGGAGAGGACCGTCGCGGAGCACCAGGGTGCGCACGCTCCGCGGCGTGCGCAGCGCGGGTCGGCCGAGCAGCGGGCCCACGTCGATGATGGGGATCACGGTGCCGCGAAGGTTCGCCACGCCGACGAGGTGGCGGGGCGCGCGCGGCACCGCGGTGAGCTCCTCGAAGAGCGCCACCTCCCGTGCGCCGCGCACGTCGACCGCGAACCGCGCGCCCGAGACACTGAACAGGCAGGCGCGGAGGGCCGGCGTGCTCTCCGCGGTGACGGAAGGAGGCGGAATGTGATTGTCAGTCTGGGTCATGTCGGTGTTACTTCACGAACTGGCGGACCACGCCGAGAAGCTGCTCGGCGGTGAACGGCTTGGCCAGGTAGTCCGCCGCCCCCTGGCGCTGTCCCCAGAGCCGATCGCTCTCCTGGTTCTTCGAGCTGACGAACACGACCGGGGTGTCCTTGGTCCGTGGGTCGCGTCGGATGCCCCGCAGCACCTCGTAGCCGTTCCGCTTGGGCATCACGATGTCGAGCAGGAGCACGTCGGGACGCTCCTCCACCACGTGGTCTTCGAGCTGCTCTCCGTCCTGATAGGAGATCACCTGGTGACCGGCCGCTTTGAGGATGCTCTCGATCATCTTGAGCTCCGACACCGCGTCGTCCACGACCATCACCTTGCCCACTCGATCGTCCTCCGGCTCGGGTGTCCCTCAGGCCCCCTCGGCCCCGGCCCACAGCAGGAGGGCCCACCGGGGGCTTCTCAGGGGGGTGCATCTACTGCAAGCCCCCTACCAACCGAGGTTTTTTGCCGGGTTGCGGGGCATGTGCATGGGGCGCGAGGAGTTGTCGTGGATTCAAGGCTTTCGGGCCATCGAGGCCGTTTTCCTTCTCGCGGGCGCAGCAGTGACATGCGATGGACGTCCACTCGGTGACGCCCACTGTCACGAGAGGTGCCCCTCACCGTCGACCGGTGTTCGGGCCCGGCGGCCGTTCGCGCCGCCGGCGGTGACGGGAAGTGGTCCCGCTCCGGGGCCAACTTGCGATGGGGGGGACCGTATGCTAGCGTAGCTCTGCGTTTTTATGGAACTCTCACCTGCCGTCCCGCCGCCGCTCACCTGACAAGGAGACCTGGGTCCATGGCCGAGTCCACGCTCCATCTCACCGAGGCCAGCTTCGACACGGAACTGGGCAAGCACGACGAGCTCATGATGGTGGACTTCTGGGCCGAGTGGTGTGCCCCCTGCCGAGCCATCGCGCCGACGCTCGAGGAGCTGGTGCGCGAGGGCAATGGCAACATCACGCTGGCGAAGGTGAACGTGGACGAGCAGCCGGCGCTCGCGGCCCGCTACGGGATCCGCTCGATCCCGACGATCCTGTTCGTCAAAGGGGGGCAGGTGCTCGACCAGGTGATTGGCGCGGTCCCCAAGGCCCAGCTCAAGAAGAAGCTGGACGCCAACAGCTGAGGGGCACCATGTCGACGGTGGGGCCTGGTCTGCCCCCGCTCTCACCGACGCGTGAGGAGTTCCGCACCCTGGCGAGCCAGGGCAACCTGGTCCCGATCTTCGCCGAGCTCGCCGCGGATCTCGACACGCCTCTCTCCGCGTTCCTGCGACTGCGGCCCGGCCCGTACTCCTTCCTGCTCGAGTCGGTCGAGGGCGGCGAGAAGTGGGCCCGCTACTCGTTCCTGGGCACCGATCCGCATCTGGTGTTCACCGCGAAGGGTAGCCGGGTGAGCGTGCGGCGCGCCGACGGGACCACCGAGCTGCTGCCCGGCCGGGATCCCTTCGAGTCTCTGCGGACCCTCCTTGCCCAGTTCAAGCCGGTTCCGGTGCCCGGGCTGCCCCGTTTCCAGGGCGGTGCGGTCGGCTTCCTGTCCTACGACATGATCCGCCACGTCGAGCGCCTGCCATCGCTGACCAAGGACGATCAGAAGCTTCCGGACGCGGTGTTCATGTTCACGGACAGCCTGCTGGTGTTCGACAACCTCCGGCACCGGCTGCTCGTGATCGCCAACGCCCATATCGACAAGACGGACTCCGCGTCCCTCGACCGCGCCTACGACGCCGCCGCGGTGAAGATCGGCATGCTGCTCGGCAACCTGCGCCGGCCGGCCCGCTCTCCCGCGCCCCTCACCTTGCCCCCGATCGAGCCCCTCGTGGCCCTGGGCGACGAGGGTTTCACCTCGACCATGGACCAGGCCACGTTCATGGACGGGGTGCG
>Ga0134126_10004730_pt1 | contig 17042 bp, 13 predicted proteins | sample KB31752_FD_96881 | JGI IMG/M metagenome (GOLD analysis project Ga0134126, IMG submission 96881) | Terrestrial soil microbial communities with excess Nitrogen fertilizer from Kellogg Biological Station, Michigan, USA - KB3-175-2 | ecosystem: Environmental > Terrestrial > Soil > Unclassified ...
ACGATCGCGGCGTCGAGCTCCTCGGGGGCGGGACCCGTCGAGTCGCCGGCCCACTCGGCGCCCTCCTCGAGCGCGAGGCTCTTCGCCGCCTCGTCCTCGCCGCGCACGAACGCGAACACGCGCCGGCCCTGGTGGACGGCCACCTGGCAGATGATGTGTGCCGAGGCGCCGAAGCCGTAGAGCCCGAGCCGCTCGCCGTCGCCCGCCAGCCGCAGCGAGCGGTATCCGATCAGCCCGGCGCACAGGAGCGGCGCCGCCTGGAGGTCGGGATAGTCCTCGGGGATCGCGAAGCAGAAGTCCTCGCGCGCGACCGCGTACTCGGCGTAGCCCCCGTCGAGCTGGTAGCCGGTGAACAGGGCGTGGTCGCAGAGGTTCTCGCGGCCGCTCGCGCAATAGCGACAGGTGCCGTCGGCGTAGCCCAGCCAGGGGACTCCCACGCGATCGCCGATCGCGTGCCTGCCGGCGCCCTCGCCGAGTGCGGCCACTCTCCCCACGATCTGGTGACCCGGCACGAGCGGCAGCTTCGGATCGGGCAGCTCGCCGTCGACCACGTGGAGATCGGTGCGGCACACGGCGCACACGGACACCTCGAGCAGGAGCTGCCCGGGGCCCGGCTGGGGCACCGGAAGGTCGCGCGGCTCGAGCGGGCTGCCGGGGCTCTCGAGGACCATCGCCCTCATCCCGCGCAATGATGGCGCGCATGGCGTTCGGACCGCTGGTGGACGGCGACTGGCTGGAGGCGCATCTCGGCGAGGCCGACCTGCGCGTGGTGGACTGCCGCTGGCGCATGGGCCGGCCGGGAGCCGGCGAGCACGACTGGCAGGCCGGGCACATCCCCGGCGCCGCGTTCCTCGACGTGGACCGCGACCTGTCGTCGGAGCCGGGTGCCAACGGCCGCCACCCGCTGCCGCCGGCCGAGAGCTTCGAGGTTGCAGCCCGGCGCGCCGGCATCTCCGCGGGTACGCGGGTGGTGGCCTACGACGAGGCCATCGACGGCGGCGCGACGCGCCTCTGGTGGCTGCTCCGCCACCACGGGCACGACGATGCGGCGGTCCTCGACGGCGGCCTGGTCGCCTGGCGCGAGGCGGGCCGGCCGCTGCGTGCCGGCCGCGAGGAGATCGCGCCGGGCGACTTCACGACCCGCCCGCGCGGGGAGGACAGCATCGGCGCCGACGAGATCCAGGCCGGCGCCTTCACCCTGCTCGACGCCCGCGCCCCCGAGCGCTACGCCGGCCTGGCGGAGCCGATCGACCCGGTCCGCGGCCACATCCCCGGCGCCGTCAACGTCCCCTTTGCCGAGCTGGCCCCGGGCGGTCGCTTTCTGCCGGCGGCCGAGCTCGCCGCCCGGATGCCCGCGGGCGATCTGGTGGCGTACTGCGGCTCGGGGATCACCGCCTGCACCGTCGTGCTGGCCGCCACGCTCTCCGGACGCGACGCGCGGCTCTACCCCGGATCGTGGAGCGAGTGGTGCGGGCGCGGCCTGCCTGCCGCTAGACCATCCGCCGATTAGCCCCACGGCCGCGCCGCGATCCCAGTTACCATCGGCCTGGGGCGCGGCGGTGGTGAGCGTCCCTGGGGTGACGTGATTTGGCGAAGAGCGGGGTAACCGGCGTGTCGTTGGGGAGGCTCGCGCCCGGCAGGGCGCGCCGTTGGACCCTGCTCAGCCTGGCGATCACGAGCCTGATCGCGCTGTTCGACGCGCTGACCACTCACGGCGGGATCCTGATCGGCCTGCTGATCATCGGGCCGCTGGTGTCATCCGCGCGCAGCGGCCCGCGTGGCGTCCTGGCGGTCAGCGTGTGGGCGCTCGTGCTGGGAGTGATCCTTGGCTGGCCGGACGACGTGTTCGGCACGCAGGAGCACCTCTTGCGCATCTCGATCGTGGTGGCCGGCGGGTTGCTCGCGATTTGGACCGCGAGCATCCGCCAGGCGCGCGAGCAAACCGCCGCGCTGCTCGGCGCACAGGCGGCCGTGGCGCGCATCCTCGCCGCTTCCGACACGCTCGAGGAGGCCGCGCCGCGCATCCTCGAGGCCGTGGGGGACTCGCTGGGCTGGGACGCGGGCGCGATCTGGGAGGTGCGCCGGCGGCGAAACCTGATCGAGTGCCTGGGCACATGGGCGGCCGCGGACATCGAGGCCGCCGAGCTCATCGATCAGAGCCACCGCCTGACGTTCGTTCGCGGCGAGGGCCTGCCGGGCCGGGTGTGGCGCAGCGGCCAGCCGGCTTGGATCCTCGATCTCCACGTCGACTCCACGTTCCCGCGCTCTGCCGCCGTGCTCGCCGCCGGGCTGCGCAGCGGCCTGTGCTTCCCGCTCCGGAGCTCAGGCGGCATCGTCGGCGCGATCGAGTTCTTCGCCGCGGGCGACGAGCAACCCGACCGCCACGTGCTCGACCTGATGGACACGCTCGCGAGCCAGGTGGGCGAGTACATCGAGCGCAAGAGCGCGGAGGCGGCCGTTCGTGAGAGCGAGGCGCGCAAGCGCGCGATCCTCGATTCCGCGCTCGACTGCGTGATAACGATGGACCACGAGGGCCGCGTGCTCGAGTTCAACCCGGCGGCGGAGCGGACCTTCGGCTACAGCGCGGAAGAGGCGGTGGGCGCCGAGCTGGCGTCGCTGATCGTCCCGCCCGCGCTGCGCGACAGGCACCGCGACGGCGTGCGTCGCGCGGCCGAGACGGGCGAGGGCGAGAAGCTCGACCGGCGGCTCGAATTCACGGGCATGCGGAAGGACGGCAGCGAGTTCCCGGTCGAGCTGACCCTCACCGCGATCCGCGACACCGACGCGCCGGTCGTCTTTGCCGGGTACATCCGGGACATATCGGAAGTGAAACGCAGCGAGGAGGCTCAGCGGCGGCTGGCGCTGATCGTCGAGTCATCCGAGGACGCGATCCTGAGCAAGGACCGCAACGCGATCATCACGAGCTGGAACTCGGGAGCCCAACGGCTGTACGGCTGGTCGCCGGAGGAGGCGATCGGCCGGTCGATCCGCATCATCATTCCCGTGGAGCGCAAGAACGAGGAGCAGAAGATCCTCCACTCGATATTGCGCGACGAGCACATCGAGCGCTACGAGACGATCCGGGTGCGCAAGGACGGGACTCGCGTGGATGTGTCGTTGTCGATCTCGCCCATCAAGGACGCCGAGGGCGTGATCGTGGGCGCCTCGGTGATCGCCCACGACAACAGCGAGCAGAAGCGTGTGGAGGAGCGGCGCGCCCGGGAGGCGTTCCTCGCCGAGTCCCAGGCGCTGCTCGGCTCTTCGCTCGACTTCGCCACCACACTCGAGAACCTCGCCCGCCTGTCGGTTCCCTACGTCTCGGACTGGTGCATCGTCGACGTGGTCAACGCGGACGGCAAGGTCGAGCGCCTCGCGACGGCGCACCTGGACACGGAGAAGGAGGAGCTCGCCGCCGAGCTGCGCCGGCGCTACCCGCATACCGACCTCGAGCATGGCTCCGACGAGGCGATCGCGGTGGGGCGGTCGACCCTCGTCCCCAGGATCTCGGACGAGCAGCTCGCGCAGACCGCTCACGACGACGAGCACCTCGCGATCCTGCGCGACCTGGGCCTGCGCTCAGCCATGATGGTCCCGCTGCGGGCCCGCGACCGTTCGATCGGCGCGATCACGTTCATATCCGCCGAATCGGGCCGGGAGTTCGACGAAGATGATCTGGCGCTGGCGGAGGACCTTGCGAACCGCGCCGCCATCGCGGTGGACAACGCGCGCCTGTACGGCGAGCGGAGCTACATCGCGAGCACCCTCCAACAGGCTCTCCTGCCGGACAATCTCCCGGATATCCCGGGCGTGGAGCTGGCGGCGCGCTACGTCGCGGGGGGCGAGGGCGCCGAGGTGGGCGGCGACTTCTACGACATCTACCGCTCGGGCGAGTCACAGTGGGGCCTCGCGATCGGCGACGTGCGCGGGAAGGGCCCGCGAGCCGCGGCGGTCACGGCGCTCACGCGCTACACGCTGCGCGCCGCGTCGCTCAGCCAGACGGCGCCGAGCGGCATCCTGGCGACGCTGAACGAGGCGATGCTGCGCCAGCGCTCCGACGACCGCTTCTGCACCGTCGCGTACGCCTCGATCGAGCCGAGCGAGGGCGGCGGCATCGCCATGCGCCTCGGCGTGGGCGGTCATCCACTGCCGCTCCTGCTTCGCCGCGACGGCAGCGTGGAGCGGGTCGGCCGGCCCGGCACGCTGATCGGTCTCGTGCCCGACCCCGACATCCTGGACGTGACGCTCGAGCTCAGCCCCGGCGAGTCGCTCGTGCTCTACACGGACGGCGTATCCGAGGCCCGCTCGCACGAGTACGGCCTGTTCGGCGAGGACCGGCTGATCGAGCTGCTTGGGGACTGCGCCAGCCAGGACGCCGCGTTCATCGCCGAGCGGATCGAGCAGAGCGTGCGCGCGTTCCGGGACCAGAGCAGCGCCGACGACCTGGCGGTGCTCGTGATGCGCGTCCGCGAGCGCAGCAGCGGCACGGGCGAGCTCAGGGCAGAGCGGTTCGTGCCCGCCCAGCGGCCCACGCCCGCATGAGCCCGAAGCGGCACGGATCCCGCAACGCGATCGCGGGTCTCGGCCTGGCCGCGGCGGGCGTGGTCTTTCGCCGTCTCAGCGGCCGCAGGCAGGCGGAGACCGCACCGGCGGCGGGAGCCGACCCTGCACCCGCCGGCCCCGAGTCGGTGGACTCCGCCGCCGTGGAACGCGCCCGCGGCGAGCTGGCCGAGGAGCTGGCCCGCCGGGCCGCCCGCTCCCAGGGCTGAGCGAAATCTTCGTTTTCGGTGGGCAGTCCGGGTAACGAAGTGCCCGAAGTGGCCTGGTGCGCCTCATTCGCGGCGGGGACCTTGCAGGCGTTGGCGACTGGAGCCCGGAGGAGTACCGTCCCGGCTGTTGAGAAGGATTCTCTTCGCATTCGCGTGTGCCTTAGCGCTCTTCGCGTCTGCCGCGCCGGCGTACGCGCTCATCCGTCCCCAGAAGGGGATGGCCGGGGTGCGCCTCGACATGACCCAGGCCCAGATGCGCGCGGTGCTCGGGGAGCCCACGAGCGTCAGGCAGGGGTTCAACGACTTCGGCGGCTACACGCAGTTCCTCTATCCGCACGCGACGACCATCACCTTCCAGGGCAACCAGCACGTGACCGGCATCTCCACGAGGAGCCGAAGGGAGCGCACGGCGCGAGGCGTCGGTGTCGGCTCCACCGAGAACGACGTGGTATCGAAGGTCACGCACTCGCGCTGTGACACCATCGCGAACGTGCGCACGTGTCACGTGGGGAAGTTCGAGCCGGGCCGCCGGGTCACGGTGTTCCTGATGTCGAGGCGCGGACACGTGTCGTCCGTCACCGTGGGCTTCGTCGTCGACTGACGATGCCGGTCGGTCCGCTGCGCTTCGACGACGGCGCCCTCGAGCTGTTGGACCAGACGCTGCTCCCCGGCGAGGAGCGCTGGCTGCGCTGCGAGCGGCCCGAGCAGGTGGCCGACGCGATCCGGCGCCTGGCGGTGCGCGGGGCGCCCGCCATCGGCGTGGCCTGCGCCTACGGGCTGGCGCTCGCCCCGGACTTCGAGGAGGCGGCGGCGCTGCTGGGCGCCACGCGGCCCACCGCGGTGAACCTCCACTGGGCGATCGAGCACGGTCGCGCGGTCCATGAGTCCGGCGGCTCGCTGCTCGAGTGGGCGCGGGACGTGGAGCGCGCGCAGCTCGAGGCCGACCGGCGGATGGCGGACTACGCCGCCGCCCTCCTCTCCCCCGGCTCGCGCGTGTAAACGCACTGCAACGCGGGGGCCCTGGCCACCGCTGGATTGGGCACGGCGGGCGGCGCGATCGAGGCGGCGTTCGGCGAGGGGCTCGTCGCGCACGTCTGGGTGGGCGAGACGCGGCCGCTCAACCAGGGCGCTCGGCTCACCGCCTGGGAGCTCCGCCGGGCCGGAGTGCCGTTCCATGTGGTCACCGACTCGAGCGCCGGCGCCCTGATGGCCCGGGGCATGGTGGATGCCGTGATGGTTGGCGCGGACCGGGTAGCCGCAAACGGCGATGTGGCGAACAAGATCGGCACCTACTCCCTCGCCGTGCTGGCAGACCGGCACGGCGTGCCCTTCCACGTGGTCGCGCCGCTCTCGACGATCGATCCCGCCACGCCGAGCGGTGCCGAGATCCCGATCGAGGAGCGCGACCCCGGCGAGGTGGTGGCCGGACTGCCGGCGCTGAACTATGCGTTCGACGTGACGCCGCACGGCCTCGTCAGCTCGATCGTGACCGAGGCCGGCGTGCTGTCGCCGCCCTTCACCGAGCTGTGATCGACGCCGAGGCCCTGCTCTCCGCGGCCGAGCGGCCGCTCGTGATCGGCATCGGCGGCGGTGGCGACGTGGTGGGCGCCCTGGCCACCGCCGAGACCTGCCGCCTGTACCACGGCGCCGCTCCGATGGTGGGCGGCATGACCTGGGAGCGGATGGTGATCGACCCGCTGCCCGGACCCCGTTCGCTCGACGAGGTGGAGGGCGGCCGGCGGCTGTCGGACTGGGTGCTGGCGGCGGATCCATCGACACGCGCGAACGGCGTGTCCTTCGCCGAGTCGCGGATGGCGGAGTTCCTCGGCGAGTCCACGCTTCTGGTGGACCCGCACGGCGGCCCGGCCGCCGTGGCCGCCGGCGTGGCGGCCGCCGCCGCGGAGCTCGACCGCGACCTGGTGGTGTTCCTCGACGTGGGTGGCGACGCCCTGGCCCACGGCGGCGAGCCGGGGCTGGCCAGCCCCCTGTGCGACGCCGTGATGATGGCCGCGGCCGCCCACCTCGCGGCCACGGACCTGCCGTTGCTCGGCGCGGTCTTCGGCGTGGGCTGCGACGGCGAGCTGACCCCGCAGGAGGTGATGGAGCGGGTGTCCGAGCTGGCGGCGGCCGGCGGCCTGGCGGGCGTGCGCGGCCTCACCGAGCCGGTGGCGCGCCGGCTCGAGCAGGCCGTGGAGGTCGTGCCCACCGAGGCGAGCGCGATGGCGATCCGCTGCTTCCGCGGCGACACGGGCACGACCGCTATCCGCCGCGGGCGCCGGACCGTCCCGCTGTCGCCCATCGGGGCGCTGACCTTCTACTTCAACCCGCTGACCGCGGTGAACTCGGCCGCCCGGCTGGCGTCAGCGGTGATGAACGCGGGAAGCCTCGAGGAGGCGAACGACCTGTTGAACGCGCTCGGCGTCCGAACCGAGCTGGATCTCGAACGCGAGGCGGCCTCCGCCGGCTAACCCCGGTACGGGCCTGGCTTGGGCCGCGGCTTCCCGCCGGGGAACGCGAGCCGAATGATCGTCCTGTGCACCATGCCGAGCTGCTGGTGCAGCGGCCCGGTGTTGTAGGGAAGGCCGTAGCGCTCGCAGATGTCGCGCACCCGCGGAGCGATCTCGCCGTAGCGGCTGCTCGGCATGTCCGGATAGAGGTGGTGCTCCACCTGGAAGCCGAGGTTGCCGCTGATCACGTGGAAGAGCGGGCCACCGTCGATGTTCGCCGCGCCGATGAGCTGGCGGACATACCAGGCGCCCTTCGTCTCGTCCTCGACCTCCTCCTGGCTGAAGGTGTAGGTCTGGTCGGGGAAGTGGCCGCAGAAGATGATCGAGTGGGCCCAGAGGTTGCGGACGATGTTGGCCGCGACGTCGGCCCAGACTGTGGCGCGGTAGGTGTCGCGAGCCGCGCGGAGCGCATGGTCCCTGCGCTGGTCGCGGCGCAGGCGGCGGCGCAGCCTCTTCACGCGGGATGCGCGGCGGTTCGCGAGCGCCGGCTCGAGCAGCCAGGCCGCGGCGCCGTTCAGGACGGCGGAGATGAGCGGCCAGGCCACGTAGTCCTTGGTGATCTGGAGCCGCGCCTTGCCGGCGATGCCCTTCAGCTCGTGGCGGACCTGCTCAATGCTCTTCTCGCCGCTGCGGATCGCGTCGAAGTCGAGGTCATGGAACGCCACGCCCCACTCGAAGAGGGCCATGAGCACCAGGTTGTACAGCGGCTGGAAGAGGTAGACCGGATGCCACTTCTGGTGCGGGTCGATCCGCATGATCTCGTAGCCGAGGTCCTTGTCCTTGCCGCGGATGTTCGTGTAGGTGTGGTGGACGTAGTTGTGGGAGTGCTTCCACGCCTCCTTGGTCGAGGCCGTGTCCCAGTCCCACGTCGAGGAGTTGATGTACGGGTCGTTCATCCAGTCCCACTGCCCGTGCATCACGTTGTGGCCGATCTCCATGTTCTCGAGGATCTTCGCCAGCGAGAGGGAGGCCGTGCCGGCGATCCAGCCCGGCCGCCGTCGTGAGCCGAACAGCAGCACCCGGCCCAGCAGGGCGAGGCGACGCTGGAGAGCGATGATCGAGCGGATGTACTTCGCGTCCCGCTCGCCGAGGCTCGCGAAGACCTCGTCGTGCACCTTCTGGAACTCCTCGCCGATCTGCTCGATCTCCTCCGGCGACAGTCGCCCGAGGGGGCTCTGGATCTCTGGCGGCGCCTCTGTGGCAGTGGTCATTCAGGTCTCCCTCATAGCTCGATTTCAACCGGTCCCTCCGGCGCGTTGACGCACGTCCTGCACGTGACGCCCTCCACATCCATCACCTCGCCGCTGCGCAGGTCCCGCACCTTGCCGGACCTGAAGCGGCCCACGCAGGTGTGGCAGATGCCCATCCGGCAGCCGAACGGCAGCTCCAGGCCGGCCTCCTCGCCCGCCACGAGGATCGGCTTGTCCCCCGGCGCCTCGACCTCGCAGCCGGCCTTCAGAAACGTGATCGTGCCGCCCTCGCCCTCGGCCACGCCGTCGCCCCCTATGACGGGCTGAAAGCGCTCCATGTGGAGGCGGTCGCAGTCGCCATGTGCGTCCCAGTGCTCTGACAGCGCGTCGAGGAGCGGGCCCGGCCCGGACACGAAGGACTCGCGCTCGTGCCAGTCCGGGCAGATGCGCTGGATGTCGGCGGGCTCGATGCGCCCCTCCGAGGCGGTGTGGCGCTCGCAGAGGAGAAAGCCGTCGTGAGCGCGGGCGAGCTCACGCAGCTCCTCGCCGAAGATCACGTCGTCGGGCGTGCGAGACGAGTGGATGTGGACCACGTCGTCCATCGCGTCCTGTCGCCCGAGACTGCGCAGCATGCCCATGATCGGCGTAACACCGCTGCCGGCGCTGATGAAGAGCAGCTTGCGAGGCAACGGGTCCGGCAGCACGAACTGGCCCTCCACATCGCTGAGGAAGACCAGGTCGCCGGGCCGGAGCCCGCGGTGGACGTGTGGCGTCACCTTGCCGCCCTCGAGCAGCTTCGGGGTGACCGAGACGAAGCCGTCCGGCCGATCGGGCTCCGAAGTCAGCGAGTAGGCGCGCCAGTGGCGGACCCCGTCGATGTCGAACCCCACGCGCACGTACTGGCCGGCGACGTGGCCCGGCCACTCGTGGCCCGGCCGGATCTCGATCGTCACCGCATCGGCGGTCTCGCGCTTGATCCGCTCCACCCGGCCGCGCAGCTCGCGCGTCGACCAGAGCGGGTTGATCATCTCGAGGTAGTCGTCAGGCAGGAGCGGGGTGGTGAGCGCGCGCGCCACCCTCAGGATCCGGCTCCGTGCCTTGGGGACCTTCGGACGCGCACCCTGCTCCGCCATGCCTCGGGGTGTACCCGATTCGCATTTGAGTCAGACGTGTGTCGGTGTTACGAAACGGCCCAGGTGTCGCCGGAGCTCAGCAGCGCCGCCAGCTCCTCGTCCCCCGCCGACTCGCGGGCGGACTCGAGCTCGGCGTGCAGGCCCTCGGCGTAGATGGGACGGCTCACCGAGCGGAACACGCCGACGGGCGTCGGGCCGGTGGGCCGCTCGGCCAGGTGCGCCAGCGCGAACGCCAGGCTCGGGTCGTGGCGCTCGGCGTCGTGGACCGCGAGCGCGTCCTCGCCGACGTCCTCGACGTTGACCATCCCCAGCGAGCCGTCCGGCTGCCAGACCACGCCGCGCTCGTCCTCGGCCCCGAAGCGGATCGGCTTGCCGTGCTCGAGGCGGATCTGGTTGGCCTCCTTGCGGCCCTTCTCACGCACGGCGTCGAAGGCGCCGTCGTTGAAGACGTTGCAGTTCTGGTAGATCTCGACGAACGCCGCGCCGTTGTGCTGGGCCGCCGCGCGCAGGACGCCGGCGACGTGCGCGCGGTCGGTGTCGACCGTGCGCGCCACGAACGACGCCTCGGCGCCCAGCGCCAGCGCCAGCGGATTGAACGGGTGGTCCTGCGAGCCGAACGGCGTGGACTTCGTGACCTTGCCCTGCTCGCTGGTGGGCGAGTACTGACCCTTGGTCAAGCCGTAGATCTGGTTGTTGAAGAGCAGGATCTTCAGCGGCACGTTGCGGCGCAGCGCGTGGATCAGGTGGTTGCCGCCGATCGACAGCGAGTCGCCGTCGCCGGTGACCACCCAGATCGAGAGGTCCGGCCGCGAGGTGGCGAGCCCGGTGGCGAGCGCCGGCGCACGGCCGTGGATGCCGTGCACGCCGTAGGTGTCCATGTAGTAGACGAAGCGGCCCGCGCAGCCGATGCCCGAGATGAACACGGTGCGCTCCGGCGGGATGCCCAGCTCCGGCATGATCGACTGGACCGTGGCGAGGATCGCGTAGTCGCCGCAGCCCGGGCACCAGCGCGTCTCCTGGTCGGACGAGAAGTCCTTCTTCGTCAGAACCGGCAGTGCATGGCCGTTCGAGTGGCCGTTCTGTCCGCTGTCCACCGTCAACTGTCCACTCTTTCCAAGATCTCCGCCTCGAGCTCCTCCGCAAAGAAGGGAACCCCCTCGACCTTCGTGACGCTGTCCGCGTCCACCAGGAACTCCGCCCGGATGATCTTCACGAGCTGGCCCATGTTCATCTCCGGCACGATCACCTTGCGGTAGGAGCGCAGCACCTCGCCGATGTTGGAGGGCAGCGGGTTCAGGTGGAACAGGTGCGCGGAGGCGACCTTCTTGTCCTTCAGCCGCACACGCCTGACCGCGGCCCGGATCGTGCCGTAGGACGAGCCCCAGCCGAGCACCAGCACCTCGGCGCCGTCCTCGTGGTCCACCTCGAGCGGCGGGATGTCGTCGGCCACCTTCGCCACCTTCTCGGCGCGCAGGCGCGTCATCAGGGCATGGTTCGACGGGTCGTACGAGATGTTGCCCGTGCCGTCCTCCTTCTCGAGGCCGCCGATGCGGTGGCGGAGGCCGGGCGTGCCGGGCACGGCCCACGGCCGCGCGAGGTTCTCGTTGCGCGTGTACGGGAGGAACGTGCCGTCCGGGCCGTTCGGCTCGGTGGCGAAGTCCGGGTCGATCGCCGGGATCTGCGAGACGTCCGGCAGCTTCCACGGCTCGGAGGAGTTGGCCAGGAACGTGTCCGTGAGCAGGATCACCGGCGTGCGGTACCTCACCGCGATGCGCACCGCCTCGATGGCGGCGTCGAAGCACTGGCCCGGCGTGTAGGCGGCCACCACCGGCAGCGGCGACTCGCCGTGGCGACCGTACATCGCGAGGAACAGGTCGCCCTGCTCGGTCTTCGTGGGCATGCCGGTGGACGGGCCCGCGCGCTGCACGTCGATGATCACCATCGGCAGCTCGAGCATCACGCCGAGGCCGATCGTCTCGGCCTTCAGGTCGATGCCGGGGCCGCTCGAAGCGGTCACGCCCAGGGAGCCCCCGAACGCCGCGCCGAGCACCATGTTCGCGGCCGCGATCTCGTCCTCGGCCTGGAGCGTGCGCACGCCGAACTGCTTGTGGCGCGACAGCTCGTGGAGCAGCTCCGACGCCGGCGTGATCGGGTAGCTGGCGAGGAACAGCGGCAGGCCGCTCTTCACGCTGGCGGCGATCAGCCCGAACGCCGTGGCGCTCGTGCCGTTGACGTTGCGGTAGGTGCCGGGGTCGGCCGGCGCCGGCTTGACCTCGTAGTGGACGGCCAGCAGCTCGGCGGTCTCGCCGAAGTTGTAGCCCGCGCGGAAGGCGGCGAGGTTGGCGTCGCGGATGCCGGGCTTGCCGGAGAACTTCTTCTCGATCCAGTCGATCGTGACGTCGATCGGGCGGCCGTACATCCAGGAGAGAACACCCAGCGCGAACACGTTCTTGGTGCGCTGCTTCTCCTTCGGCATGATCCCGTCGATGTCCTCGGTGGCCCGCTCGGCCAGCGAGGTCATCGGCACACGCAGCACCTGATAGCCCTCGAGCGAGCCGTCCTCCAGCGGGTTCGCCTCGTAGCCCGCCTTGCGGAGGTTGTGCTTCTCGAACGCGTCCTCGTTGACGATGATCGTGCCGCCCTTCTCGAGCGCGCCGAGGTTGGTCTTGAGGGCCGCGGGGTTCATCGCCACGAGCACGTTGGGGTGGTCGCCGGGCGTGAGGATGTCGCGCGAGGCGAAGTGGATCTGGAAGGCGGAGACGCCGTGGAGCGTGCCGGCGGGAGCGCGGATCTCGGCGGGGAAGTCGGGGAGCGTGGCGAGGTCGTTGCCGATCATCGCCGTGGCGTCCGTGAAGCGGCTCCCGACGAGCTGCATTCCATCGCCTGAGTCGCCCGCGAAGCGGACGACTACTCGTTCTCTCTCTTGGACTGCTTTCGTCACGCGGAAGCGCTGCAGGAGGCGCTTACTTGGGGTACGTGCGATTGTAGAACCCCGCTCGGGCGAGTGTCCGAGATCCGACGGCGGCACGGTGGAATTTCCAGTCGTTTACTCTCCCGGACCTCGAATGCGGGGTGTCGGGCAATGAGAATCGCCGTGCCGAACGAGTCGCGCGGCGGGGAACGGCGTGTTGCGCTGGTTCCCGACGTGATCAAGCGGCTCACGGCAAAGGGGCACGAGGTCGTGGTGGAGAGCGGCGCGGGCGAGCGCGCGCTGATTCCGGACGCCCTGTTCGAGGAGGCCGGTGCGCGTATCGCGCAGGGCGACTCGGTGCTCGACGGCGCCAACGTCGTGGTGCGGGTCACCCCGCCGAGCTCCGAGGAGATCGACAAGCTCCCGGACGGCTCGGCGCTGATCGCGTTCCTGGCGCCGCTCACCTCGCCGGACACCACGCGCGCGCTCGCGAGCGCCGGCGTGACCGCGTTCGCCATGGAGGCGATCCCGCGGATCACGCGCGCGCAGTCGATGGACGCGCTGTCCTCGCAGGCGACCGTGAGCGGCTACCGCGCCTCGCTGATCGCCGCACAGGAGCTGGGCCGCTTCCTGCCGATGCTGACCACCGCCGCGGGCACGATCCCGCCGGCGAAGGTGCTCGTGCTGGGCGCGGGCGTGGCGGGGCTCCAGGCCATCGCCACCGCACGCCGCCTGGGCGCCCAGGTCACCGCCTTCGACGTGCGCTCAGTGGTGAAGGAGCAGGTGGAGTCGCTCGGCGCGAAGTTCCTGGAGCTCGACATCGGCGCCGACGCGGAGGCCGCGGGCGGCTACGCGCGCGAGCTGACGCCCGAGGAGCAGCAGCGCCAGCAGGAGGCGCTGAACGAGTCGCTCACCGCGTTCGACGCCGTGATCACCACCGCGCTGATCCCCGGCCGCCCGGCGCCGAAGCTCGTGACCGCCGCCGGCGTGCACAACATGCGCCCCGGCTCGGTGATCGTCGACCTCGCCGGCGAGGCGGGCGGCAACTGCGAGCTGACCCAGCCCGGCGAGACGATCGTCGAGGACGACGTCGTCATCACCGCGCCGCTGAACCTGCCCGCCACGATGCCCGAGCACGCCTCGCAGCTCTACTCGCGCAACATCCAGTCTCTGCTCGAGCTGATCACCGGCGAGGAGGGCCAGCTCGAGCTGAACTTCGACGACGAGGTCGTGGCGGGCGCGTGCATCACGCGCGACGGCGAGATCGTCCACGAGGGCGCCAAGGCCGCGGCCGGCGCCGCCGCCCCAAGCCAAGGAGCGTGATTTGAGCCTCGTCACCGAGATAGCCATCCTCGTGCTCGCGGCGTTCGTGGGCTTCGAGGTGATCTCGAAGATCCCCAACACGCTGCACACGCCGCTGATGTCCGGCACGAACGCGATCCACGGCATCGTGCTGCTGGGCGGCCTGATCGCGATCGGCGAGGTGAGCGGCGCCTTCAACGACTTCATCCTCGTGATCGCGATCGCCTTCGGAACGATCAACGTGGTCGGCGGCTTCCTGGTCACCGACCGCATGCTCCACATGTTCAAGAAGCGGCCGGCGCCGACGCCTACCGGCGAGGACGGCGCGGGGCCCCCTGCGAAGGACGACTAGGCCATGGTCACAGGGATCTTCCTGAGGGACCCCACGTTCCTCGACTACGGCTACATCGTCGCGTTCAGCCTCTTCATCATCGGGCTGCACTTCATGACCTCGCCGAGCACGGCCCGGCGCGGCAACTGGGTGGCCGCGGTGGGCATGGCGATCGCGGTGGTGGACACCCTGCTGCGGCCCGGCATCCACAAGTGGGGCCTCATCGTGGTCGGCCTGGCGATCGGCACCGCCATCGGCATTCCCGCGGCCCGCAGCGTGAAGATGACCGCGATGCCGCAGATGGTCGCGCTGTTCAACGGCGTGGGCGGCGGCGCCGTGGCCTTGATCTCGTGGGCGGAGTACCGGCACTTCGGCAACTCGCTCGGCTCGAAGCATCTGATCCCCACGCTGTTCGCCGCGATCATCGGCTCGATCTCCTTCTGGGGCTCGAACATCGCGTTCGGCAAGCTCCAGGAGATCCTGCCGGGGCGGCCGATCATGCTGCCCGGGCGGCTCCAATCGATCGCGAACGCGCTCCTGCTCCTGGTGGCCGTGGTCCTGGCGGTCATCATCGCGGCGGGCACCCACTCGGAGGGGCTCTTCATCCTGATCCTGGTGGCGGCGGCGGTTCTGGGCAACGCGATCGTGCTGCCGATCGGCGGCGCCGACATGCCGGTGGTCATCTCGCTGCTGAACGCGTTCACCGGCCTCTCGGCGGCCGCCGCCGGCATCGCGCTCGACAACATGGCGATGATCGTGGCGGGCGCGATCGTGGGCGCCTCGGGCTCGATCCTCACGAACCTGATGGCCGAGGCGATGAACCGCTCGATCCCCGCGATCGTGGCGGGCGGCTTCGGCGGCGGCGGCACGGTGGCCGCGACGGCCGAGGGCGACGAGGACCGCACGGTCCGCTCGACCACCGCCGACGACGTGGCCATCCAGCTCTCCTACGCGAACCACGTTGTGATCGTGCCCGGCTACGGCATGGCGGTCGCGCAGGCGCAGCACGCGGTGCGCGAGCTGACGCGCGAGCTGGAGAAGAAGGGCGTGGACGTGGCGTTCGCGATCCATCCGGTGGCCGGCCGCATGCCGGGCCACATGAACGTGCTGCTGGCCGAGGCCGACGTGCCATATGACCAGCTCAAGGAGATGGACGACATCAACCCGCAGTTCCCGCAGACCGACGTGGCGCTCGTGATCGGCGCCAACGACGTGACCAACCCGGCCGCGCGGGAGCAGGCGGACAGCCCCATCTACGGCATGCCGATCCTCGACGTGGACAAGGCGCACTCGGTGATCGTCCTGAAGCGGAGCATGAACACGGGCTTCGCCGGCATCGACAACCCGCTCTTCTACAAGGAGAACACGTCGATGCTCTTCGGTGACGCGAAGGAATCCATCCAGCACGTCACCGAAGAGGTCAAGAACTTTTGAGTTAGCTGGCTGGCTAGCCAGTTCTGTTACCCTGGCCGCCGCGGGATGGGGCCGGTGCACCATCGACCACGGGGGAAGAGGGATTCGTGAAGAGAATCGCTGCCATGCTCGGCTTCGGGCTGGCGCTGTTGCTGCCCGCATCGGCGCTCGCAAAGGACTACGCCTCAACGGCGCTCAACATCGTGCCGTCAGGACAATGGGGCGACCTGCCCGTGCCGGCAAACGCGGACAGCCAGGCCAAGATGTACGACGGCCTGACGCCGCTGTTCGGCAACGTCACCACGAAGGACCTCTTCAAGTACTTCAAGTCCGAGCACTTCGGCACGAAGGGCCAGGGCAAGCTCCGCACCGAGCGGCCGCGCAAGGGCGTGGTGATCGTGCGCGACAGGTTCGACGTCCCGCACATCACGGCGAAGTCGCACGACCTGCTCGTGTGGGCCATGGGCTACGTGGCCGGTGAGGACCGCCACCTGCTGATCGACCAGGCCCGCGGCGACTCCTACATCGCGGCGCTGGACGTGCCCGGCGTGAACGCCTTCGGCCTCGTCCAGAAGCTGAAGACGTTCGTGCCGAGCGCGCAGGCCAGGGCGATCGTGGCGCGGCAGACGCAGGCGCTGAAGCGCACGGGCGCCCACGGCAAGGAGCTCCTCCACAACGCGTCGGTCTACTCCCAGGGCGTGAACGCCTGGTACAAGCACAACAAGACTCCCGCGAACCCCCCGTTCGGCCTCACCGACATCTACGCGGTGAACGCCCTGGCGGGCCAGCTCTTCGGCCGCGGCGGCGGCAACGAGGTGAACAGCTCGATGCTGCTGAGCGGCCTCCAGTCGCGGATGGGCGCCAGCCAGGGCACGCTGCTCTGGAACGACCTGCGTGAGCGCAACGACCCCGAGGCGGTCGTCACGACCACCAGCAGGTTCCCCTACGACCCGGCGCCGAAGCAGCTCGGCCCGGGCAACGTGGTCATCGACAACGGCAGCTTCCAGCCGGTGACGATCGCGGGCACCTCGACGGCGAAGCACCAGGTCGCCCACGCCAGCAACTTCCTGATGGTCTCGGCCAAGCGCTCCACGAACGGCCACCCGCTGTTCGTGGCCGGGCCGCAGATCGGCTACTTCTACCCCGGCCTGACGATGGAGGTCGACCTCAAGGCGCCGGGCATCGAGGCGCGCGGAGTCACATCTCCCGGCTTCCCCGGCACGGTCCTGATCGGCCGCGGGCCCGACTACTCCTGGAGCCTCACCTCAGCCGGCACGGACGTGATCGACGACTACGTCGAGACGCTGTGTGGCAACAGCGACACGAAGTACATGTACAAGGGCAAGTGCCTGGACATGGGCTTCGTCAACGCCGGCGTGATCCAGGGCTCAGCCGCTCCGGTGACCTACCACACCACCGTGCACGGCCCGGTGCTCGGTTACGCGACGGTGAAGGGCGTCCGCGTGGCTGTTTCCCAGAAGCGTTCGAG